>ENA-ORTY01003879-ORTY01003879.1-human-gut-metagenome-genome-assembly--contig:-NODE-3879-length-12344-cov-3.448368_pt1 | contig 12344 bp, 11 predicted proteins | sample MGYA00241917_ERZ509198 | MGnify/ENA primary metagenome ERZ509198 (study PRJEB26280, sample SAMEA2338857) | human gut metagenome | biome: human gut; feature: human-associated habitat; material: faeces...
GGGCATACGGTGGACGAGCTCAACGCCCTGGCAGACAGGGCCGGGCTGCTGTGCCTGCCGCCCCTGCGTTTGCGGCGCAAAGGTCGTGTGGTCCTGCACTGGTTGCAGCCTGCCTGCGACCTGTGCCGCCCCATGCCGCTGGACGTGTTCCCGGCGGGCTGGGCCCAGGCCTGCTAGGGGGAACGCTCGCCGCATTTGCTGGGGGAAGGGAAAAGCCCTCATCGCTGCTGCCGATGCCCGTAAAGCGCCTTCGTCGCTCACGGCTAAGGTCTGCAGCCGCCTCCGGTCGTCGCCCGTGCGCGAGGGGCCTATTCCCCCACGCTCCCATCCTTTCCCCGCGCGCTTTTTCAGATGAGCGCTGGACCTGCGGCAGGCCCTTCACTGGAGATATGTTCGGATGTTGTCTATCTAATTGAAATAACTTGTTGATTTTATGTTTTTCACCCTTGGGTGGGGCGTGTTTTTGAAGGGGAGGGAGTCCTTTGCTCCGCTGCCGTCTGTCGGGACTGCGGGCAAACGGGGACGGGCCCTGCACCACCCGGAAGGCGCTGTCCGGGCGGGCGGCTTTCCACGACTCCTTCCCCGCATCTCCAGGAAGGGAGAAACCCGGGATGAGCCCGCCGCAGGGATGCGGGGACAGCTCCACAACAGGCGACCGGCGTGACACGAAACATCGATGGGGGACCATGTCCCCCTTTTTTTGTGCGTCGCCAGCGTGTTTCCTGCCGAAAAAAGACCGGGACCGCCTTTCCGGCGGCCCCGGTCCCGTCATTGCCGGCGGCATCCTCCAGCACTGTCAGTGCTGAGCCCGCGGCAGGCGTTCCTTTGGCCTAGCCGCCGATGAGATAGCGCGAGCGTTTGCCCATGATCTTCTTGATGCCCAGGATGCAGAGGATGCAAAGGGCTATCTCAACGGTCACGGTGAGGTTGGCGATGGTGAAGACCTGTCCGGGCAGCGCGGCGCCGAGCACCTGGAACAGGGGCGCCTGGAAGATGCCCTGGAAGATGGCATGCAGGAAGAAGAGCGGGAAGCTGTAGCGGGCCAGGAAGTCCAGGGCCAGCACTTCCCTGTCCATGCCTTCCAGCAGTTCCAGCACCCAGGAGCCGATACAGAGTTTCTGCACATAGTAGGCCCCTTCGATGTTGGGCATGAAGCTGCCGAAGTAATGGTCGGCCACGATGAGCAGGGAGGTCAGTACGGCCGTCACGCGGATGGCGCTGAGGTGGCGGCGGATGAAGGCCATACAGGCGTCACGGTTGCGGGCGCAGTACACGCCCATGAGGAAGATGGGCACGAAGAAGCAGAGGTTGCGCAAGGGCGAGACCAGCAGGCGCGGCACCATCAGGGGCAGGACGGAGGCCGGGAGCAGGATCTTTTGCAGCAGCCCGGTGGGCAGGTGGAAGATGAGCGGTCCGACGCTGAACACGGTCATGATGAAGGGGATGTACCAGTAGGGCACCAGACTGGCCGACCCGTAGGCCAGACAGCGCAGGACGTCCCACAGGGAGGCCACGGGCGTGCCGTCGTTGATGAAGGGGATGTCGTAGCCGAACCAGTGGTGGGAGATCCAGCCCGCGGCCAGCAGGAGCAGCGACAGGATGAAGTAGGGACAGAAGACGTTGACGATCTTGGACTTGTAGAAGCGCAGGGGGGAGAACTGGCCTTTCCTGCGGTTCACGAAGTCGAACAGATAGCCGGAGATGAAGACGAAGTAGATGGTGGCGGAGTGGAAAAGACACAGCCGCAGGCTGTCCTGGAGCTTGGCGGCGTCCTCGCTGCCCGCGAGGACGGGGCCCACCCACATGTGGGTGAGCATGACGGAGACGATGGCGAAGGCCCTGAAATAGTGGAAGGTCAGGTCATAATTTTTTGGCGTCATGCAGTACCTTTGATCCGGCCGGTCATCCGGCGCAGGAGTGGCGAAATTCCTTACCTTGCAGATAAGGATTATTGCCTCCTAAACCGGATGGCGGGCTATGTCAACGGTTGCAGACGCAGGGCAAGGCGGGTGTGGCGGGTGCGGGTCTTGTTGTTCTTGACGGCCATGTGCAGGGCGCGGCTCTCGCCCACCAGCACCACCAGCTTTTTGCCGCGCGTGACGCCGGTATAGACCAGGTTGCGCTGCAGCAGAACGTAATGCTGCATCATCAGCGGGATGACCACGGCAGGGTATTCCGATCCCTGCGATTTGTGGATGGAGATGGCGTAGGCGGGCGTCAGTTCGTCCAGCTCCTCGAAGTCATAGGGCACCACGCGGTCGTCGTAGCGCACGCTCAGGGTCCGCTCCTTGCCGTCCAGAAAGACGATGCGGCCCACGTCGCCGTTGAAGACGTCCTTGTCGTAGTTGTTGCGGATCTGCATGACCTTGTCGTGCAGGCGGAAGCTGCGTTCGCCGCGCCGCACTTCCAGCCCGTTGGGGTTGAGGCTGGCCTGCAGGCGCAGATTGAGCTGCGCCGCGCCCACGGCGCCCTTGTGCATGGGCGTGAGCACCTGGATGTCGTTGACCGGGTCCAGGCCGAAGCGGCGCGGGATGTGGTTGCGCACCAGATCCACCACCATGTCGGCGGCGCGTTCCGGGTCGTTCTGGTGGATGAAATAGAAATCCGAGAGCCTGTCCTTGCTGGATTCCAGCGAAGGCACCTGCCCCTTGTTGATGAGGTGGGCGTTGCAGATGATCTCGCTTTCCGCCGACTGGCGGAAGATCTCGGTCAGCTCCACCACGGGCACCGCCCCGGAGGCGATGATGTCGGCCAGTACGTTGCCCGGCCCCACGGAGGGCAGCTGGTGCACATCGCCCACCAGCACCACGGTGGCGCCCATGGGCACGGCCTTGAGCAGGTGGTAGAAGAGCAGGGTGTCCATCATGGAGGCCTCGTCTACCACCAGCAGGCCGCAGGCCAGGGGATTATTTTCGTTGCGGGCGAATCCGTCCTCCTTGGGACTGTACTCCAGCAGGCGATGAATGGTTTTCGCTTCACGTCCGCTGGTTTCCGACATGCGCTTGGCCGCGCGCCCGGTAGGCGCGGCCAGCAGTATCTTGGCCCGCGCGTCGGCAAATACTTGAATGATGGCGTTGAGGATGGTCGTTTTGCCGGTACCCGGACCACCGGTGAGTACCATGACTTTGGAACGTGTGGCGGCATGGACGGCTTCGCGCTGTTCCGGCGCAAGTTCAATGGGCAGACGCGACAAAACCTCCCGAACGCTTTTTTTCGCGTCAGGAAAACGAACGGATTTCGGCGACGCCAGAAGCCTCTTCAGATAAAAAGCGATTTTGGATTCATAAATATGATTGCGTATGAGATAAACGCCTTCATGATCGCCCAGGTTCTCAATGACGATGCGCTCGTCCATCCGCAGCTTGTCAAGCGCCTCATCCACAAGGCCCATGGAAATATGCAGCTTTTCTCCTGTCAGCTCCACCAGTTTCTGGCGTGGATAATAGATGTGCCCTTCATCGGTCAGCGTAAGCAGCATGTATAAAGCCCCGGCTTCCGCCCGCAGAGGGCTGTCCGGAGAAAAACCGAGTCTCTGCGCCAGAGCGTCAGCGGTGGCAAAGCCGATGCCGTGAATATCCATGGCCAGCCTGTAGGGATTTTCCTGAACAATACCCAGCGCCTGCTGTCCGTAAAACCTGTAGATGCGTACGGCATGGGCGGGGCCTATGCCGTACGGCTGCAGAAAAATCATAAGTTCCCGTACGCCCTGATGTTCCGCCCAGGAACCCTTGACTGCCTCCAGCCGTTTTTTTCCAAATCGAGGAATTTCCAGCAGACGTTCCGGATCCTCGTCAAGTACCCGCAGGGTTTCCGTCCCGAAACGATTGACAATGCGTTCCGCCCACCGCTCTCCTACGCCCTTGATGCAGCCGGACGCCAGAAAGAGCCGTATCCCTTCGGTAGTGGCGGGGCGGCGCTCATGGCATTCCGTCATCTGAAGCTGACGTCCGAATTTTGGATGGCTGATCCAGCGCCCTCTGACGCTCAGACTCGCGCCCGGCTGGGGGGAGGCCATAACTCCGACCACCGTGCAGGTATCATCCTTGCCGTCAAGCTTCAGACGGAATACTATATAGCCGTTTTCGGGGTTATGAAAGACAATGCGTTCCAGCGTGCCTTCCATCTCGCGGTTTTGCGCCTCTTCCCCCTTATCCGTCCGGACAGCCTGCAAAAGCGATTCCTGCTTCATGCCGTGCCCCCCGGCACAACATGCATGCGGCACTGCCGCAGCAGCATGTCCGCGATCGCCAGGGCCGTCATGGCCTTGAGTACAGGAACCACACGTGGAATAGCGCAGATATCGTGCCTCCCTCCAACACGAAACTCCACAGCCTCTCCATGGCGTTTGACACTTTTCTGGGGCAGCGAGATGGAAGGAATGGGCTTGACGGCACAATGCAGAATTATCGGAGCCCCTGTGGAAATCCCCCCCAGAATGCCTCCGGCATGGTTGCTTGCCATACGGGGCGGCAGGCCGTCCTCTTCCGGAGGAAGAAAAGGATCATTATGCTCGCTGCCGCGCATACGCGCCGCTTCGCGCCCGCTCCCTATCTCCACGGACTTGACGGCGCCCACGCTCATTACCGCATGGGCGAGGACGGCATCAAGCTTATCGAATACCGGCTCTCCAAGTCCGGCAGGCACCCCCCTGGCCTCCACCCGCACCACCCCGCCCAGGGTATCCCCGGCGGAGCGCGTTTCAGCCGTGAGGCGTTCCCATACGGGAATGACCTCCTCGCATATTGCAGCGTACGGACGTTCCTCTGCGCCGAATGGTTCGGGAGCGCCGTATTCCGAAGCGCTCACTCCGCCCAGTTCCACGGCGCATGCCGAGACGCTGATGCCCCGGGCGGCCAGCAATACCTGCGCTATGGCTCCTCCGGCCACGCGTGCGGCGGTTTCGCGGCCCGAAGAACGCCCTCCTCCCCGGTAGTCCCGCAAACCGTACTTGATGTCATACCCCATATCAGCATGGCCGGGGCGCCATATCTCCGCCAGCCCGGCATAATCTCCCGAACGCTGATTTTCGTTGGCAATGTGAAAGGCTATGGGGGTTCCGGTCGTCACTCCTCCAAAAACGCCTGAAAGCAGGCGCACGGCGTCGGATTCACACCGGGAGGTTCCCGCGATTCCCGCACTGCCGGGCCTGCGTCGATCGAGTTCACGCTGAATGACGGCCTCGTCCAGCTTCAGTCCGGGGGGACAGCCGTCCACAACGCCGCCGATACCCGCCCCGTGGGATTCTCCATAGGTCGTCAACGTAAACACCCTGCCGAAGGAACTGCTCATTGAACAACCCTTGCCGCCTCATCCGGCCGCTCGTTTTCCCGGCATTTCCGCACAAATTCCCGGGCAGTTTCTTCCAGCGCGGCGAACACGCGCTCCAGCGGCTGATTGACGTTCAGCCGGCGATGAGCCGCTTTCTGATACAGTCCATCCCGCTCGCGCAGCAAGGCAACGATTTCCGCCCGCAGAGGATCGCCTCCCACAAGTGTTTCAATCCCGGCCTTCAGCGCAGGACGCTGCGCGGCCTTGGGATCGTCGCGCAAACGGCGGGCCAGCAGATCAGCGGGAGCCTGCAGATAGCAGCAGAGTCCGGTTTCTTTCATGAAACGGCGGTTTTCTTCACGCAGAATCATCCCGCCTCCGGTTGCGACGACAGTATACGGCCGGGCCACGTCATGAAGCAGAGCCGCTTCCCTTTTGCGAAACCCTCCCCAGCCCTCCTCCTGTACAATTTCACTTACGGTTCTGCCGCAACGGGCACAGAGCATTTCATCCGTATCCGCAAACAGCCATCCCAGCTTGTCCGCAAGAGCCCGTCCCAGCGTGGTTTTGCCGGAACCTCGCATACCAACGAGGAAAATGACCGGCATATTCCCGACGGCATTCATGTCATGGTCATCAAAAGAAGTGGTCACGATTCCATCCCGCCTGCTGACTGTGAAGCATTCCACAAAGCCTGCAAGCATCCCGCAAAATGAGGCGCACGCGATACCGACCTCACTCAGGCGGTTTTCCGGCTTCCGTATGGAGCCATAGAGCCGTCATGCCCGGACGGGCGCCGTCGTGCGGACGCTTTACAATTATCCGAATCTCCTACTATATATAACGCACATCTTCAAGGAGAAGAATTTTCCTTTTTCCTCACGCATCGACGTTGCCCGCCGCTGCCGGAGAGAACCCCGCAAGGGACGCTTCTTTGAAGCAGGGAATATTCCCTGGTGCCTGATTCATGCCGTTTTGCGCGGCGTCTTCCCTTTGCCGACCTTTCAGCCATCGAGTTCGCCATGAAAGAATTTCCTCGTATGCTTCGTCTTCCTCCCTATGCTTTCAATGTTGTGGGAGATTTGAGACGTGACCTGCGTCATCAGAACATTGATGTCATCGATATGGCCATGGGCAATCCTGATCAGCCTACACCGCAGCACATTGTCGACAAACTCGTTGAGGCGGCGCAAAAGCCTGTCAACCACCGTTACTCCGTTTCCCGCGGCATTCCAAATCTGCGCCGCGCAATCTGTGACTGGTACAAAAGACGTTATAATGTGGATATTGATCCCGAGTCGGAGTCCATTGTCACCATGGGCGCGAAGGAAGGCCTCGCCCATCTTTGTCTGGCCATGCTGGAACCCGGCGACGTGGTCTTCGCGCCCGATCCCACCTACCCCATCCATGTATATGCTCCGGTCATCTGCGGGGCGGACGTGCGTCGCATTCCCATCGGCCCCGGTCGGGACTTCTTTGAAGATTTGCTGCATGCCTACAAGCAGACCTGGCCCCGCCCCAAGCTGCTGATCATCAGCTTTCCCCATAATCCTACGACCCAGCTCGCAACGGTCGAATTCTTTCAGAAGGTAGTAGACTTTGCCAGAGAATATGAAATCCGCGTCATTCATGATATGGCCTACGCTGATCTCGTATTCGACGGCTATCAGGCGCCGAGCTTCATGCAGGCCAAAGGGGCCAAGGATGTCGGTGTTGAATTTTATTCCATGACCAAGGGCTATTCCATGGCCGGCTGGCGTGTCGGGTTCTGTGTGGGCAACCCTGAAATGGTACACGCGCTTACCCGCATCAAGAGCTATCTTGATTACGGTATCTTCCAGCCCATTCAAATTGCCGCAACCATAGGTCTCAACGGTCCGGAAGACCCCGTGCATGAAATCTGTGAAGTCTACCGTAAGAGGCGCGATACTCTGTGCGAAGGACTTAATCGCATCGGCTGGGAAATTGAACCTCCCAAGGCGACGATGTTCTGCTGGGGACGCATCCCGGAACCGTTCCGCGCCATGGGGTCGATGGAATTCTCAAAGCGCCTCATCACGGAAGGGCATGTCGCCGTCCAGCCCGGCATAGGTTTCGGGAACTATGGAGATGAGTATGTCCGCTTCGCGCTCATTGAAAATGAGCAGCGTACCCGCCAGGCCATCAAGGGCATAAAGAAAGTAATTTCCGGTTGAGACGGGGGGCCGTCCGTCTGCTGCGGACGGCATGCCCGAAAATCCATGCGACCCGATCCGGCGGATCGGGTTGAAGTTGTCTGAACATCCGCAAGTTGACGCGGATATCCTTTACGCTCTCCCCTTTTGGAGGTTTCATGTCCCAGCAGGAGCAGCTCGTCATCGGTCTGGCCGGTCTCGGAACAGTCGGCAGCGGTCTAGTGGAAATGTTGCGCGAAAACGAGGCTGATATCCTGAGACGGACAGGCCGCCGCATTCGCGTCAAAACTGTCGCCGTCCGCAGCCTCGACAGGGCGCGAGTCCTGCCTGAGGGCGCAACGCTGACAGACGACCCGATGTCTCTTGCCAGGGATCCTGAAATTGATGTGGTTGTGGAACTTATGGGCGGCAAGGATACTGCGCGCCTTCTGATCCGGGAGGCCCTGCGCGGCGGCAAGCATGTGGTCACGGCGAACAAGGCTCTCCTTGCCGAACATGGCGAAGAGCTGTTCGTCCTTGCGGCGGACTGCAACCGCTTTCTGGGATATGAAGCCAGCGTGGCCGGAGCGGTTCCCATTGTGCAGACATTGAAGGAAAGCCTTGCCGGCAACCATATCAGTTCGGTAATGGGCATTCTCAACGGTACAGGCAACTATATCCTGTCCGAGATGACCAGCCATGGGCTGGACTTTGCCACCGCGCTTTCCCAGGCTCAGAAGCTGGGACTGGCCGAGGCCGATCCCACGCTTGACATTGATGGCATCGATGCCGCCCACAAACTGATCCTTCTCATCCACCTGGCCTGGGGCCGTCATTACCCCTTCTCCAGCCTTTCCGTACAGGGTATTCGCGGGATTCGCCGCATGGATATCGAGTTTGCCCGTGAATTCGGTTACCGCATCAAGCTGATTGGACAAGCCAAGGAAGTGGACGGCAGGATAGAAGCCGGAATCTACCCCGCACTTATTCACCATACCATGTTGATTGCCCGGGTCGGAGGCGCATACAATGCCGTGCGAGTGGAAGGCAATGCCCTGGGTTCCCTGTTCCTGCACGGTCTGGGGGCGGGCAGCCGTCCGACGGCCAGCGCTGTACTTGGAGATCTGCTGTGTATCGCACGCGGAGCGGAAATCAATAATACAGGGTACAGGCAGGCTGTGTTTCCTCCTGCACGGATACTTCCCGCAGAGGATGCCATGACTCCCTGGTATGTCCGTCTTATGGTCAAGGACATATCCGGTGTTCTTCGCGATATAGCGGGAGCCATGGCTGAAGAGAATGTCAGCATGGCGCAGGTCATTCAGAAGGCGGAATGCCCTGACGGGGTGCCTATTGTATTCATGACCCATGCTACCACAGGCCGCGCTATCCATGCAGCTGCCCGCAAACTGGAAGAGGCTGGCCTGCTGTTGGAACAGGCCACATGTTACCGGGTTTTTGCGCGGGACACCAAGGGAAATGACAATTTCTCCGGATCAGGCGGACGGGAGCCTATCCCCGAGGCTGACTTGTAGTCCCTGCAATGATGGCCCCCCTTTTCACCCCGAGGCTGTTCAGATTTTCTGGTATGCGCATGGCAACGCTCCGGAGGGAACATGCTTGAACTTCTGCGGGAACGCCGCAGCATACGAAAATTTACAAGTGAGCCGGTTGCCCCTGAAGACATAAGAAAACTGCTGGGAGCAGCCCTGCTGGCGCCGGCTGGCATGGGGAAAAAGCCTCTGGAATTCATTGTCATCCGTGATCGGGAAACAATTACCCATCTGCAGTTTCTGAAGGCACACGGCACAGCGCCTCTGGCAAGTGCCCCTCTTGCCATTGTGGTCATTGCTGATACGAGGAAAACAGACACATGGGTGGAGGACGCGTCTGTTGCCGCTATTCTGATACAGTTGGAAGCTGTCAGACTCGGTCTTGGTTCCACCTGGATACAGATTCGTCTGAGAGAAGGCGGGGAAGGATCAAGTGAAGACGCTTTTCGTAAAAAGCTGGGCGTCCCTGACGGATACGGTGTGCTGAATGTCATCGCCGTTGGACATGGCGCCGAAGAAAAGTCCCCGCACACGGATGCGGACATGGATTTCAGCAAAGTCCATTATGAACGCTTTTAATGCAAGTTCCGGTTGAATCGAACATGCTTCATATTGATAGGGAATCCTGCCGGGGAGATGCGCTGTGCGTCAATATCTGTCCCGTATCCTGTCTGCGTATGCGTGATGGAAAAGCTGCGCCAGTTCCTCTGGCCGACAGAATTTGTCTCGGCTGCGGCCAGTGCATGGCTGTATGCCCGGAACATGCGATTTCCTCCGGTGAATCCGGAGAAGAGCAGATTTCGCCTCTGCCTGCCATACCTGACTTCGCGGCCTGTTCGGCTCTGATTCGCAGCCGTCGTTCGGTCCGACATTACAAGAAGACCCCCATCCCGCGTGAAATCCTGTCTGCAGCGCTGGATACCGCGTGTTATGCTCCGACCGGAAAAAACCGTCAGGACGTAAAATGGATTATACTTGACAATGCATCCCGCGTACGCGAACTCAGCGCTATGGTCATCAACGCCATGCGCTCCATGCCGCACATGGCTCGTCTTGTTGCCGCCTTTGACAAAGGGGAGGATCCTGTCCTCCGGAATGCTCCCTGTGCGATATTCGCCCATGCGGCAAGCGCTTACGCTCTGTGCCGGACAGACTGCGCCCTTGCCGTCGGATATCTGGATCTGGTCCTGCGCAGTCAGGGAATTGGCTCCTGCTGGGCCGGTTTTGTTCTGGGCGTCGCTTCCTCCAGTCCGGAAATCAGAAAGTTCTTTAAACTGGATGACAACAGAGCCATTCATGCAGGGATTATGTGCGGCTACCCGGCAGTACACTACCGTTCCGTTCCCCCGCGCAAAAAACCGGATATTCTCTGGCTGTAACGGGCAAGGAGATTATTTGTCTGGCCAGGCCAGGCATACCCATTCATCCTGCGGACAAAGGCTTCCATCCGCTGAACACCGGGTGGGATCGCTTGCGGCGGAAATCCGCGTCAGGACAAAGGGACTTCCCAGACGAGCCGTCAGTTCCTCATACGCCTGTTCAAGAGCTTCCCGTTGAAGAGTCAGAAAACCGGAAAGAATCAGAGCGCCGCCATCCCGTACCAGCGGCATGATATCATGCGCCATCTCCCGCAGAGGGCCTGCAAGAATATTGGCAATGACCAGATCATACTGTCTTCCTTGCACGGTATCCACACTGCCCTGACGCACCTCGAACTTTTCCGGGACTCCATTGAGCAGACGATTCTCTTCCGCATTTGCGACGGCTACCGGATCAATATCCACTCCCAGTCCGCTCATTCCGAGTTTCGTGCAGGCGATACCGAGAATTCCCGTACCAGTACCGAGATCCAGAAAAGTTCCGGCTGCGGGGATTTTTCCTTCCCGACGCAGACGGCTGATGGCTTCCAGACAAAGCGTCGTTGTAGGATGATGCCCGGTACCAAAAGCCGATTTCGGCTCAATAAGCAGGGCAAGGGGATTTCCGCCCCTTTCTTCCGCACGCCATGGCGGCAGAATCAGAAAATCCCCCGCTGCGACTGGAGTGAAAAACTCCTTCCAGGCTGCCACCCAGTCACATTCTTCCACTTCATCATGTATCAGCCGGGTTTGTGGAAGAAGCTCCTCCAGGCACTTCACCAGTTCCCCGAGTACATCTTTCCGGGGGCAATGCACACGAATGCGGGTTTCTCCGGTGGGCAGACTTTCTTCCTCCCATCCAAAACTGATATGCCTGGCTACCAGCGCCTGGGCAAGAGGGTAATCCTCATCGGGCGCGATAATGTCAAGACGATGCAGAAAGGACATGGCGGACTCCCGGCTTGAAAAGGGTTACAGAATTTCCCTGAGGAAGGAACGCGTGCGCTCGTGCTGAGGACTGGTAAAAAAAACATCAGGTGCGGCTTCTTCCAGAATCACACCGTGATCTATAAATATGACGCGATCTGCGACTTCCCGTGCAAAACCCATTTCATGCGTGACACACAGCATGGTCATGCCATCCCGTGCAAGATCCTTCATGACGTTCAGAACCTCATTGATCATTTCCGGATCAAGAGCCGAGGTAGGTTCATCAAACAGCATGACCTTGGGCTGCATGGCCAGAGCGCGGGCGATAGCCACACGCTGCTGCTGACCGCCTGAAAGTTCCACGGGATACTTGAGTGCCTGGCTCTCAATACCTACACGGGCCAGAAGATCCCGGGCCAGACTGATGGCCTCCCCCTTCGGCATGTTGCGAACTTTTGTCGGAGCCAGCGTCACATTATCAAGAACGGTGAGGTGAGGATAGAGGTTGAACTGCTGAAAAACCATGCCGACTTCCGTGCGCAGGTCATTGAGTTTAAGGTTCTTGTCATAGATGCTCACGCCTTCCAGAAAGATATCCCCGCGCTGGATGGGTTCAAGCCGGTTCAGACATCTGATGAACGTGCTTTTTCCGGAACCTGACGGCCCGCAGATGACAAGAACCTCTCCCTTTTCCACCTTTTCGGAAATGCCATTCAGCACATGGAACTCTCCATACCACTTGTGGACATCCTGAAACTCAATCATTGCCATGCGGCGACCTCCGTGCCGCCCTCCGCACGGGCGCGGGCGGGTAAAATCAATCCGCCTAAACTAGAAGGCAAGGCCAAGAAGTGTCAAGGCGTACGGATTTCCTGTTCTGCCCTCCTGCCCGATGCCGCCGTGCCGGACATGCAGTGACGGTAGAGAATGGAGCTGTTCAGGATAGTGTTGAAACTATCCTTGACCGCCGGAGGCGCGAGCGCAGGGCAATGCGACATGGAGGGGGCACGGAGTGCGAGCGCGGCGTTTTCCGTGCGAAGCGCAAGCGGGAGCGGGTATCGGCAACGCCGATCGAGCGTCAT
>ENA-ORTY01003880-ORTY01003880.1-human-gut-metagenome-genome-assembly--contig:-NODE-3880-length-12342-cov-2.239440_pt1 | contig 12342 bp, 13 predicted proteins | sample MGYA00241917_ERZ509198 | MGnify/ENA primary metagenome ERZ509198 (study PRJEB26280, sample SAMEA2338857) | human gut metagenome | biome: human gut; feature: human-associated habitat; material: faeces...
GACGGAAAATGCCGAGGCGCAGGCCGCCCGTATCCGTAGCGGCAAGCTTTCCTTTGAACAAGCCGCTCGTCAGGTTTCCGTGGGTCCTCGCGCTCAGGAAGGCGGTGATGTGGGCGTCGTGGATTGGAACAGCCTTGATCCTACATGGCAGGACCGCCTTTCGCAGCTCAAGCCGGGAGATGTCTCCGGATTGTTTGAAGTGAATAACGGATTGAAAGGACAGTTGAAGCTTCTCTCTATGGAATCCGGAGACGGGCAGACGCTGGAGGAAGCCACGCCTCAGATCGAAAGGATTTTGCGCGAACCGAAGCTCCAAGAGCGCTTCCGTGAATACAGCGAACAGCTTCGCAAGCGGGCTGTGGTTGAGATCCGCCAATAATTATCCCTTTTTGCATTCGATTTCCGAAAGGTACACAGCATGGAAGAGACGGAAACTGTTTTGACGCTGGCAGACTTTGGAGCCCTGCTTCGTGAGAGGCGTATCCATAAGGGGCTGACGGAAGAAAATGTCGCCGCGGAACTCAAGATCACCTCTCGGTTGGTTAAAGCCATAGAGGAAGGAGACATGGAATCCATGCCGCATGCCGTATATGCCCGGGGATTTATCCGGGCGTATGCGAAACTTCTTGCCGTCGACGATAGCGTTACCCACGCTGCGTGCGCACTGCTCAAAGATCCGGAAGAAGAGCTGCGCGAACAGGAAATCCGTGTTGTCCCCGCTGCGGCACGTCGCGAGGAAAGTCATGTGCCTTGGCTTGCCATCCTTTTGTGCGCGTTGTTTCTTGCGGGAGGGGCATGGTATTTTCGGGATAGTATCCCCGGACTTTCCAGCAATACGGTGAGTCGGGAAAAAACGGCCTCGCCGGCTGTGTCTTCTCCGGCTGTCCCTGAAGCGGATACTGTCGTCACGACGCCTGCCATCCCTGTGGAGCCAGCTGCGAACGCCACGCTTCCTGCGGCATCGGAGGAACCGATTGTTTTGGGTGGAACGCCTCTTCCCGCTGAAACCGAGACGCCGCCGGAGCAAGCGGCTCTTCCCGCCACCGGTCACCGTATGTTGTTGACGGCGCAGGGCGATTGCTGGGTTTCGACGACCGCGGACGGCAAAAACAGCCAGCGCGTCATGCATAAGGGGGACACCCTGAATGTCGACTTTCAGGAAAAGCTCGTTATGAAGCTGGGCAACGCGGGAGCCATGCTGATCACGTATGACGGCAAGGAACTGCCGCCTGTGGGGAAAATCGGTCAGGTCAAGACTGTCACGTTCCCCAATGACGCTCAGAATTAGTCTATGGAATGGTCCGACACGGCCCTCGTTTTGGGGGTAGGGCGCTTTCGGGAATCGGACCTCTGGCTGCGTATGGTGACGCGCCGCCACGGCATCGTATCGGCGTTTGCCTTTGGCGGCAGCCGGAGCCGCAAACGATTCTGTGGCTGTCTGGATCTTTTCAACGAACTCCAGATCAGTACCAAAACGACCCGAAACGGCATGTACCTTTCCTTGCAGGAGGGTAATCTGATTCGGGGGCCCCGGCGTTTGCGGACGGACTGGAATCGGCTGGGCATGTTTATGAACTGTGTCCGGTTTGTTGAAGCGCTTGGCGTTCCTCAGGATGGTGCGGCCGGAGTGTTCCTGCTTCTCAAGGACACGTTGGAACTTCTTGAACAGTCTGAAACCGTTCAGGATATTCTCCCGATACTTTTTCGGTTGCGCTTGGCGTCTCAGCAGGGGTACGCTCCCGCTTTGACGGCATGTGTCTCCTGCGGGAAAAAAGATTTTGATCATGCCGGATTTCTGGTCTCGGAAGGGACCATCGTTTGCCCGGATTGCGTTTCCGGGCGAGGAAATATTGTGGAAATCAGAGGCAAAAGCCTTGACGTTTTGCGCCAAGTACAGGAAGTATCACCCCTGCATTGGCATTTTTTAACGTCCGGCTCTTCGGAAGAGGCGGGCGAAGTATTGCTCCCGGCGGAACGACGTGAGTGCGCGAGAGCGGTGGATGGCTTTGTGCAGTATCATTTGGGCCTGACTTGGGACAGGGGGCGCTTCCGGAGAATGTGATCCGGAGGATTCCGAGCACTAAAAAACGGTCTGCTGTGGCTGCTTTTTCGGAAGGAAATACCCCGTCTGGTGAGTGCCGCTATTGTCATGGAGGAAGCATGTATTTTCAGGATGTGATTCTCACTCTGCAACGCTATTGGGCGAGCAGGGGATGCGTCGTCGCTCAGCCGATGGATATAGAATGTGGTGCCGGCACGTTTAACCCTTCGACGTTTCTGCGGGTTATCGGGCCGGAGCCGTGGAATGTGGCCTATGTGGAGCCTTCTCGGCGTCCCACGGACGGGCGGTATGGCGAAAACCCCAACCGGCTTCAGCACTATTTCCAGTTTCAGGTCATTTTGAAGCCCTCTCCCGACGATGTGCAGGATCTCTACCTTGGCAGCCTTCGTGCACTGGGGATCCATCAGGAAGAGCATGACATCCGCTTCGTTGAAGACGACTGGGAGTCTCCGACCCTCGGCGCGTGGGGGCTTGGCTGGGAAGTGTGGCTGAACGGCATGGAAGTGTCGCAGTTCACCTATTTCCAGCAGGTTGGCGGGATCGATCTTTCGCCCGTCAGCGCGGAGCTCACCTATGGTCTGGAACGCCTGACCATGTACCTGCAAGGGAAAGATTCCGTCTATGACATCCAGTGGAACGAGCATGTGACCTACGGCCAGATCTACCATCAGAACGAAGTCGAGCAGTCTCGCTATAATTTTGATGAGAGTGACGCCGCCATGCACCGTGAGCACTTCGACCAGTTTGAGGCCGAATGCCTTCGCCTCACCGGACAGGGACTGCTTTGGCCCGCGTATGATTATTGTTTGAAGTGCTCCCATACGTTCAACCTGTTGGACGCTCGGGGGGCTATCTCCATTACGGAACGCACCGGCTATATCGGGCGCGTGCGCACGTTGGCCTCGTCCGTTGCGCATCTGTATGCGGAGCAGCGTAAGGAAATGGGGTATCCCATGCTCGGAGGGAACCGATAATGTCCACCTTTGTTCTTGAAATCGGCACGGAAGAGCTGCCGGCCCGCTTTTTGTCCAATGTTGAAAAAGAACTGGCGGATCGGTTCACGGCTGGGCTCGAAGAAGCTGGCTATACGTTTTCCCTCCTTGATACCTGTGCTACGCCGCGTCGTTCCGTGGTCATCGTGGAAGGTCTGGAGGATACCCAGCCTGTCAGGGAAGAATTGGTTATGGGGCCGCCCGCCCGCATTGCTTTCGATGCCGAGGGGAATCCCACCAAGGCCGCTCAGGGGTTTGCCAAGACGCTTGGTATCGACGTTTCCGCTTTGGGCAGGGCGCAGACCGAGAAAGGGGAATACCTTTCAGGGATGAAGAAAACCGGCGGCGTGCCTACGTTGGACGTGCTGGCTGGCTTGTGTCCGGCGATTATCGCTGCCTTGCCCTTTGCCAAGCGTATGCGGTGGGGAGACGGCGAGTTTGCTTTTGCCCGTCCCATCCGTTGGGTTCTTGCGCTGCTTGACGACGTTGTCGTTCCGTTTGAAGTCGGTAAAGTGGCTTCCGGGCGGGTTACGCAGGGGCACCGCGTGCTTGGTCCCGGTCCCTTCACGATCAAGACCGCGGGCGATTACGTTCCCACCATCGTGAAGGAAGGGGCCGTTCAACTGAAGGCGGCTGAAAGGCGCGCCTATATCGTCAGCGAAGGGAACAGAATCGCGGAAGCGGCCAATGGCAAAATCATCTGGATCGATGGCCTGCTTGATGAAGTTCAAGGACTGGTTGAGTGTCCCGTGCCGTTGCTGGGCGACTTTGATCCTTCTTTCCTTGAATTGCCCCGTGAAGTCCTGTTGACCAGCATGCAGGAACACCAGAAGAGTTTTGGCGTGGAAGATGCTTCGGGCAACCTCATGCCGTACTTCCTGACCGTTCTGAATCTGCACCCGAAAGATCTTTCTCTTGTCAAAAAGGGATGGGAACGTGTGCTCCGCGCACGCCTTGAAGACGGGCGGTTCTTCTGGAAGACCGACCTTGAAGCCACGTTTGATGAATGGCTGGAAGCGCTTGATGCGGTCACGTTCCTTGCTCCTTTGGGGAGTATGGGCGAAAAGACGCGCCGTATCAGCGCGCTGTGCCGCTGGCTTGCCGAGAAGGTTCAGCAGGATCCGGAACAGGCCGCGCGGGCGGGGCGCCTTTCCAAAGCTGACCTGGTCTCCGCTATGGTCGGCGAATTTGATACGTTGCAGGGCATCATGGGCGGGATTTATGCCCGCAAAAAGGGAGAAACGGAAGCTGTCGCCGCGGCTCTTGCCGAACAGTATCTGCCGTCCGGTCCTGATTCGCCCGTTCCGGCCACAGAGCTTGGTTCCATCCTGTCCATCGCGGATAAGGTGGATACCCTTGTCGGGTGTTTCGGTCTGGGCATGATTCCCACAGGTGCGGCCGACCCTTATGCTCTCCGGCGCTGCGCGCTCGGCATCACCCGTATCATGCTTGAGCGTGGGTACCGCTTCGACGTCAAGGAACTTTTCGAAGAAGCGCAGAGGCTGTACGGCGATCGGAAATGGAAGCTGGCCCCCGCTGAAGCAATCGCAAAGTTGAATGACTTTTTCATTGCCCGCGTGAAGAATTATTTTCTGACTCAGGGCAAGGAAACACTGCTCGTCGAGGCTGTAACCGCCGTCGATCCCGACAACGTATGGGCCCTCGGCCGACGTCTCGGCGCATTGGAATCCATGAGCCGGCAGGATGATTTTCCGCAGGCTGCACAGACGTTCAAGCGAGTCGCCAACATCATCCGTAAACAAGGCCATGAAGCTGGTGTGGATCTTCAGGGCACGTGGAAACGTGAACTGTTGCAGGAACCGGCGGAAATGGCGCTTGCGGAAGCCTTGGAAAAAATGTTTGCCGCATTTGAGGCAGCATGGGCGAACGACGATTTTGAAGCGCTCTTCTCTATGCTCGCCGCACTTCGGCCAGCCGTGGATGAGCTTTTCGATAAGGTCATGGTTATGTGCGAAGATCCTGCTCTTCGCGCCAACCGCCTCAATATGCTTAAGGCATTGACCCTGCGCATGGAGCGGCTTGCCGATTTTTCGGCGCTGCAACTTTAGCCCCACATGGCTCCCCGGCTTGGTCCGGCCGGGGAGCCATCGCCATAACGCATTCGGAACGGTTCTGCGCGGCTGCACGGGAACTTGTCTTCCTGAAAAGACTTGACTGAATACGTAAAAGAAGATAAGGACATCAATTCAAACCGCAACCACGCCGCGTCTCGGACGCAGCAAGACGTACCCCGGAGGGAAATCGTGGCCAACCACAAGTCTGCTATCAAGCGTCATAAGCAGAGCGTGAAGCGCGCTGCTCGCAATCGTACCGTCAAGACCCGCATCAAGAATGTGGTGAAATCTGTTCGCGCCGCCATCAAGGCTGATGATCAGGCTGCCGCTACGCAGCTCCTGAGCACCGCCACCTCTTCTCTGGATAAGGCCGCCACCAAGGGCGTCATCCATTGGAAGAAGGCCGCCCGCAAGATTTCTCGCCTTGCCAAGGCTCTCAACGCTGCCAAAGCCGCCGCGTAACACATCTGTTTTCTGATGTAAAAAAAGGAAGAGGAATGTTCCTCTTCCTTTTTTTATGTGCTGTCAAAGGAAAGTCAGCTTTCAATACCGGCCATGCGCGCCAATTCCGTTTTCCGTTCACGTTCATCCAGACGGATGCATTGCGTAAATGTCTTGCCGTCCTTGACTTGTTTCGTCACCCGGAAGTGGCGGAACGCTCTGGAGGCAAGCTGTGGCCAGTGCGTAATCAAAAGCATCTGGCGGCGTTGGGCAAGAGCTTCGAGCCGTTCCGCAACCTTGTTGAGGGTGAGCCCGCCGACACCGGCATCCACTTCGTCAAAAATGAGCGTGGCTTCTTCATCGTGCTCCTGCACGGAAACGACCGCGAGCATGAATCGGGACAGTTCGCCGCCTGAGGCGATCTTATCCAGAGGCTGCGGCTGTTGGCCGGGGTTAGGGGACCACAAAAGTCTGACGCGGTCCTCCACGCATCCAGGGAATAATGCCACTTCCGACCAATCCGCGCTTACGCGGACATACTGGGAAAAGCCCAATCCCTGCAACTCGCTTTCCAGCTTTCGGGTGAAAGACTCCCCAGCCTTCCGGCGTTCGGGATTCAGAAGGGCCAATACGCTCGCGAGTTGTTCTTGAAGCTGTTTTTCCCGTTTTTCCACTTGCCGGATGTCGAGCGTGCAGGCGTCAAGAAACGAAAGGTTGTCCTGAATTTCTTCCCTGAGGGCAAGGATTTCCGGAAGCGTCCGATGAAGCTTGCGCTTGAGCTGCGCCAATTCGAAAAGCCGGGCTTCTATTTGTTCCGGATCGATATCAGCCTGAGGCAGGGGAGGGCGGCGCAGTTTCCGTTCCAGCTCGGCAATCGTCTGGCGAAAAGAGACCGCCGACTCAAGATACGCGGCCATATCCTCATCGTCTCCGGCCAGCAGCTCCAACGCCCGTTCCAGATGGCCAATCTGTTCAAGAAGTCCCGTTTCCTCGCCACGCAGAATCATCTGCGCCCGTTCGTAATGCCGCCGCAACTGCTCGGTCCCGCGCCACTCCGCACGCATGGCTTCAAGCTGTTCTTCTTCGCCTTCAGCAGGAGAAACTTTTTCGATCTCCGTGAGGTGCATTTCAAGGAGTTCCCGGCGATCCGCAAGCTCTCTGAAACGAGTCCGGAGCGCTTCCTTACGCTCGGCCGCTTCCTTGAGTTCTTTCAACAGAGTATTGCGTGCTGCCAAAAGATCGGGCTGGTTCATCCAGTCGTCAATCAACTTGGCCTGAAAATTCGGCTGGAGCAGTTTCTGCTGCCCATGCTGGCTCGTATGGACGAGAAGGGTGGTTCGCAGTTCCTTGATGGTTTCTTGAGAGGCCAGGGTGTCATTGATGAACAGGCGGCTACGCCCGGTTTCCGCAATCAGCTCCCTGCGGACGATGAGTTCTTCCCCGGAACGCATGAAAAGGGCCTCAACCTGAGCCCGCTCTTTTCCCGGGCGGACCATGTCCGCGCCGAGCCTCTCTCCCATCAGAAAGTTGAGCGCTTTCAGAATGAAGCTTTTCCCAGCCCCCGTTTCGCCGGTAAGAACATTCATGCCCGAGGCAAATTCCAGTTCCATATCGGATATCAGGGCGAGATCACGAATATGCAAATATTCAAGCATAATAAGGAATACTCGTAACGAAGAAAGGTCATGACTTGCGAAGCCGTACGCAGGCTTCATTGCGAACGAGGGCTACCATAGGGGGATTACTCGAATGATGCAAGCCGCGAGGGAAAGGCTGGTTTGCCGTTTACCGCTTGAGCCGAGGATCAAGCGTATCCCGCAGGCTTTCTCCCAACAGATTGTATCCTAAGACGGTAATCAGGATCGCAAGCCCCGGATACAATGACAACCACGGCGCGATTTCGAGGACGTCCTTACCTTCCATAAGCATGTTTCCCCAACTGGGATCCGGCGGCTGGACGCCTAGCCCGAGAAAGCTGAGCGAAGACTCCACTAAAATGGCCCCGGCGATGCCGAGTGTGGCGGAGACAAGAACAGGGGTGAGTGCATTGGGAAGGATATGCATGACCATGATGCGGAAAGGGCGGGTACCGGCCAACCGGGCGGCCGCGACAAAATCCCGTTCGCGCAGGGAGAGGGTTTCCGCGCGGACCAACCGGGCCACCCCCATCCATGAGGTCAGCCCGATGACCACCATAATCGTATTGAGGCTTGGTTCTAAAAACGCAATAACGGCAAGGATAAGGAAAAAAGAAGGGAAGCAGAGCATGACATCGACGCCGCGCATGATGATTTCATCGACGATGCCCCTGAAGTATCCGGCGAGCAGCCCCAAGGCAATGCCTATGGCTATGGAGATGCTCACGGAAACGAAGCCTACCCAGAGCGAGACACGTGCGCCGTAAAGCAGGCGTGAGAGCACATCCCGGCCCAAGGCATCCGTCCCCAAAGGAAACTGCGCGCTCGGCGGCACCAAGATGGATTTGAGGTGTAATGCCGTGGGATCATAGGGGGCGAGCCACGGAGCGAGCAGGGCGGCCACAGACATGATGATGACGATGCCGAGGCCGACAAAGAGCATTCCACGCCGGGAAAGGGTGGCGCCGAGGCGCTTGCAGAGCGGGGTCAAAAGCGTCTTGTCTGCGTTCATTGGCGTTTTCCCTGAGCGCGGATTCGGGGATCGGCGAGCCCGTATCCGATATCCGCAAGCATATTGCCCGCGAGTGTAAGCACGGCGCCGAGAACCAGGTTCCCCATGATCAAAGGATAGTCCCTCGCCATGACCGCGGCGTAGAAAAGCTGTCCCAAGCCGGGCAGGGCAAAGATGGTTTCAATGATGACACTGCCCCCGATAAGGCCGGGCACGGAGAGGCCGAGCAGGGTAATGACCGGGAGGAGCGCATTGCGCAGGGCATGTCGGAAAATAACCACGCGTGCGGGCAGCCCTTTGGCCTTGGCCGTAAGAATGAAGTCCTGCCGTAAGACTTCCAGCATGGATGACCGCATGAAGCGGGACATGCCTGCGACGCTTCCCACTGTGATGACGGTAATGGGCAAAACAAGGTGCCTGCCCAGATCCATCAGCTTTCCCCAGAAGGACAGCGACTCATAGTCAAGGGACATCAAACCGGAAATAGGCAGCCATTGGTGTTCCAAGCCCGTATACAGCATGAGGAGCAGCGCAAGCCAGAACCCCGGCATGGCGAATCCGAGAAAGACGAGGACCGTCATTCCTTTATCGAACAGCGAGCCCTGTTTCCATGCGGAAAGGACTCCGATGGGAACGGCGATGAGCAGCGTCAACAGGAGGGAAATTACGTTGATGCCGATGGTCAGCGGAAGGCGCTCCGCTATTTTTTCTATAACGGGGCGGGCATCGCTGGACATGGAGTTTCCGAAATCGAGCTGTACGATCCGCGACAACCAGTCGAAATATTGGATGTACAGAGGACGATCGATCCCATAAAGCGCCTCAAGACGAGCCCGCGCCGCTTCCCCCGCAAGGGGGTTCAGCGTCGTCTGCATGTCCGTCGGCGTCCCCGGAGCCAGATGGATAACAAAGAAGCTGACGAGGGTGATCCCCCACAGCACCAGAAGCATCCAGATTGTTTTGCGAACGCAGCGGAGAATAAAGGAAGTTGTCTCGTTCGTGAACATGGTCGCCTCCAGCGCTTGTGGGCTATGCCTGCTGACTCATCCATGCGGACATGTCTTGAACTTCCTTATCCCAAAGGCTGGAAAGGCGGATATCCAAAAACTGCTTGTAACAAGCGTCAAAGAGCCCCAGGCAGAGTTCCATCAAATACATTTTTTCAAGGAAAGCGGCATCGGGATCATCGTCCTCTTCTCTTTCCACCTTTGGCGTCTTGAAACTGCCAAGAGAAAAATCTTCCGGCTTTATAGTGGTTTGCCAAGCCAATTCTTCCCGTTCGAAACGGACAAGGGCCCTCGTCACCTTTTTGCCCGTCCGCAGGCCAAGGCGGACCTCACGCAGTTGGGAAAGGGAACCGGACACGGAGGCCGTTTCCAGACTGTCGCCTTCGCCACCTTGGACAACGATCCTCTGTTCAAGGTTCATGGAAAAGGGCACGCCTTCTTTATCTTTAAAGCCCATAGGTTGCGTTTCACTGCGAAACCAGAGCCACGTCAGAAATTCCTGGCCGAGCACCATGTCCGTCGTCTGGCCGAGATAAGGTTCGTTCATTGTCGGCCTCTTATACAAAGCTGGTGGGTTCAAGATCATCCAAACGGGCCAAAGTTTTCTCGTCCAGCATGGAAGCTGCCAAGGCGTACGGCGTCATCGGCTCCAAGTGGAGATCAAAAGTCAATGTAAAATGGTTCATGAAAAGTTCAATGAGTTTTGTTTGTGTGGATGCCAGGTAGACGATGTTGGTATCGGTTGCCCACGCCACGTCAAATACGGCCGGAATGGGGAGAAAACGCCCCATGAGGCGCAGTTTGACCTGATCCCGAAGTTCGTTTTTCCGATCCCGGGCGATGAACTTTTTTCCTTGTTCCTTGATGCGGCCTTCTTCTTCACGGAGTGCGATCGTAACATATTTTTTCAAGACCGCAGGAGGAATCCTGCGCGTGTCCAGACGGAGCGCAAAAGCGAGGTACGCGCCTTTTTCCGGTGGAGCAGAGCGCCATTGCATATCGAGCATATCCTCAAAGCTGGTCCATCCCCATCCGCGTTCCTCGGCGATGTCGTCGATATCCTGAAAGGCGAATTGCCGGAGTTTTGCGGGAATTTCCATCCAGAGTTCTTTGGGAACCGGTTCCGTGATTTTGAACCGTGTAAAACTACAGCTAGCACTGAGAATGCCCATGAGCGTGTCCTTGAATGAGGGTAACGAAAGAATGTATTTTTACGCTAAGGACGTATATTGTGGCAAGTGTATAAATAGCGCATAATGGGAAATATGTGTCAATAATTATAGCGTAAAAATATAATTTTTTTCTCTACTTTTTTTTATCCTGAATGTACAAATAAAGAACATAAAAAGGGCCGAAAACCATAAAAAAAAGAAAATGCTTCCACAAAGGTGTCTCTTCAACAACCTTATCCTTTAAATCAACAATATTCATCACCTGTACCTATATTTTTTAGTATATTTTCCACGAAATTCCGGAAATTTTGGAGCAGGAACCCAACGATGCAACCTGCTATTATAAATATACCCATTCAATGGCTTGCCAGTAGTAGCATGATAACCCTCCTTCAAGAAAGCATTAATCCACGGAATCCATTCAATAAAAGCCTTATCTTCATAAGATTGCGCATAATTGTGAAGGTTGAAGCTCCATTTTACCTTCCGGATTAACAGTCCAAGCATACTTGTTGAAAGGCTTATCAACTCCACCTGCAACCTCTAAACCGGGAGTATTACCCGGCTTAGCATCACCTTGACCGTCAAAACCTTTTCTGAAAGTCGAGGGCATAGCAGGGGGCATAGATGAACGCTTTAAAGACTCATACGCAGCAGAATTATTGCGATAAATTTCAGAGTCAAGAAGCTGAATATTCTTCTCTTTCTGGCGTATATCAAGTTCCCTTTGCTTGTCAACAAAACCCTGTTCAGCAGCTCTTTCCTCAGCAGTTTGCTTGGCAGCTACGGCACGGTCAATGCCTTGTCCCATCTGGGAGAAAGCATCCGAAATGCCGTTGTCACCTACTGCGACCGGGTTGTAAGAAAACGTTTGAGCGCCGAGAGCAGCCAAAGGATGAATTCCAGCAGCTTTAGCATCCGCGACTTTCCATCTGATACCATTTTGAGCAAACTCCTTTTGCATTTCATATTGTTTATTCGCATTGTTAGAAGCAATACCACCACCGATTAGAGAACCAACGGCACCGATAGCGGAACCAATAGCAGAACCCCATCCCATGTTAATCCTCGCTATTTACATCTGATAAAAGACTTAGCTGTCCACCGAGCCGTTCTTTTAGCTCCGCTTCCTTTTCCAGTTTTTTGCAAAGCGAAGAGAACACGCTTGCGAGCTTTGCGGCGAACGCAAACCGAAACCCGCTCTGGCTGTTGAAAAGTATCATGCATTCCTGAGGGCATCCAAGACAACGGGCGCTTACGGCTCGGCTGTTTTGTGATTCGGGCAGGCGTTCCGTCGATATGTCGATAAAGTCCTTCTCGAATTTCATGGGGATATGTCCTTCTGTCTTCTACTTCACGAAGACCAAGCAGAGGGTTATAGGGGAGATTCAGACGTGTACGTTTATCGGGTTCACCCAAGCGCACGCTCCGCGTAGCGATGTCTAGAGCATCGCGCGTTGGGTCGTGAATCCGGGAGACTCCACGTTGAACTTTTACTTTGTCTCTATTGGCACGGTTTTTGTTGTGAGCCATGATGTTACCTGAGTTGGTGTCACTCAGCACAGTACATATCAAGTAGGGTACTGTGCTGAGGACTTTTAGTTGCGCTCCTGCCAAAACGGGGCAGGATAGCCCCGTTTTTCGGAGCGCTTAGTTAGAAGATTCGGATTCATTTTTAACGGGTTCTTCTTTGGATGTTTCTTTGGGTTCCGGAGATACATCAGGAAGATGGTCAAAATCCTGCTCATAAGAAGGCAGATAAGACAAGTCATCACCGGGCTCATCGACATCAAAATCATCTGCATCTTCAAAAGTTTCAAATCCTTCACGTTCAACGTTTTTCATAGCTAAAATCATTTCACGTATTTGTTCATGAATACTTTTATTACGTGAAAAATGAAGCGGAAGAACAAGCTTTTCATCCGAAAAAACTTCACGACCAAA
>ENA-ORTY01003883-ORTY01003883.1-human-gut-metagenome-genome-assembly--contig:-NODE-3883-length-12330-cov-2.777678_pt1 | contig 12330 bp, 9 predicted proteins | sample MGYA00241917_ERZ509198 | MGnify/ENA primary metagenome ERZ509198 (study PRJEB26280, sample SAMEA2338857) | human gut metagenome | biome: human gut; feature: human-associated habitat; material: faeces...
CGTCGCCGAGACGATCGAGCCCAGCATCGAGCCCATACCGCCGAGCACAACGATGACGAGGATCTCGATGGATTTCATAAATTTGAACGTCGAGGGATACAGAGAACCGAGGTAGCCCGCGTACAGGCAGCCCGCGATGCCGGCGAGCATGGCCGAGAACACGAACGCCATGGTCTTATAATACGTGGTGTTCACGCCGACGCTCTCAGACGCGATCTCGTTGTCGCGGATAGAGAGGATCGCCCGGCCGTGCTTGGATTTCATCATCGTATGGATGAAGAAGCATGCGAGCACGACGCAAATAAACACCAACGTCACAGACGCAAATTTCGGAATGCGCTTGAGGCCTGCCGCGCCGTAGGTGAAATCAAAGCCCAACACGGAGTCGATGTTCGTCAGGACAACGCGGATGATTTCACCGAAGCCCAGGGTGATGATAGCCAGATAGTCGCCGCGCAGGCGAAGCGCCGGGATACCGATGATAACACCGAAAATACCGGCAACCACTGCGCTGATGACGATCGCGGCCAAAATGTACGGAATAAGTGCCGCGGTATTGCCCTCTTTCAGAAGTGCCGCCGCAGGCGTTGCTTTCATGAAAATACCGCCCGCGTAAGCGCCGACTGCCATGAAACCCGCGTGACCCAACGGCAGCTGGCCGAGGTAGCCGGTCGCGATGTTCAAGGACACTGCAAGGATGATGTTGATACCGACGGTGATCAGAATGCCCGTCCAGTAGTTTGTGATGATGCCGGAGGAAATGAGTCCAGTCAGCAAAAAGTAGAAGCCGACCACCAACGCGAGGTTGATAACATATCGCGCCGGCATGGGGATCCGGATTTTCGATCTTGTTTTCATATCGTTACCTCCCCCATCAGACCTTTTCCGTGACCGGATGGCCCATAATGCCGGACGGCTTTACGAGCAGCACCACGATCAGAATTGCAAACACGACTGCGTCCTTCCAGACGGAAAGACCGACCGCCGCGACGAGCGCTTCGAGAAGACCAATGGCAAAGCCGCCGATCATTGCACCGGGAATCGAGCCGATGCCGCCAAGAACGGCCGCGACGAACGCCTTCAGGCCGAGCATCGAGCCCATCGTGGGCGATGCCTGAGAATACGCGCAAAGATACAGAACCGAGCCGATACCGGCAAGCGCTGAGCCGACCGCAAATGTAAATGAGATCGTTTTGTTGAGGCTGATGCCCATCAGCTGCGCCGCACCCATATCCTCAGAGACCGCGCGCATCGCCTTGCCGAGCTTCGTTTTCTGGACAAGGAGCGTCAATGCGACCATCGCGATGACAGCGACGATGATGGTCAAGATCGCAGTATAGCTGATCGTGACGGAGCCGAACGACACATTGCCGGGAACAAGCGTGTCCATGCTCTTGGTGTCAGCGCCGAAGAGAAGCTGCGCACCGTTTTCAAGCAGGAACGAAATGCCGATCGCTGTGATCAGAAGCGAAAGACGGGGTGCCGAGCGAAGAGGCGTATAAGCAACCTTCTCAATCACAACGCCAAGCAGCGTACTTGTGACAACGGCCAGAACAACGGAGAGAATCGGGTGCAGGTGGAACGCAGTCATGGCGTAGAACGCGGTATACGCGCCGACCATGATGATGTCGCCGTGGGCAAAGTTCAGAAGCAGGATGATACCATAGACCATGCTGTAGCCAAGGGCCACCAGCGCATACACAGACCCTGTCTGCAAGCCGTTAAACAGCTGGGAAACAAACAAACTCATGAGCTTTCTTTCCTTTCTTTCATCTTTCGGACATCCGATGGCTGTCTCTATACACTAAATATAGGAGCACCCATCGGACGTCCGGAAAACGGCCTTTGGGAGGGGAGCTTGCGCTCCCCTCTCAAAAAACCGTGCCGGGTCAAAACTTAGAACATTTCTTTGAAGACTTCCTCGCCGCCGGTCAGCTCGATGATCGCAACGGACTTGATGGGGTTGTTGTCGGAGTCGAAGGAATAAGTACCGGTAATGCCCTTCACGCCGTCCATGGTCTTGATGGCGTCAATGACAGCCTGCTTGTACTCGTCCGTACCAGCCTCGAGGCCGGCGTCTTCCGCAGCCTTCAGACCGTAAGCCATGATCATGGATGCATCGTAAGCAAGAGGCGCAAACATATTGGGGACTTCTTCCACGCCGAAGGTCTCGCAGTAGTCCTTTTCGAACTGTGCAACGTCTTCGGTGCCGGGCGCGTAGCCAGAGCAGTAGACGCTGCCTTCGAGTTCTTCTGCAGAAGCATAATCCTTGACGGAGCCGAAGCCGTCGCCGCCGAGGAAGGTGGCGGTGCAGCCTGCCTGACGGGCAGCCTGGATAGCAAGACCAGCCTCACCGTAATAGATCGGGCAGAAGACAATGTCGGGGTTCTTGGAAGCAATGTTGGTCATCTGTGCCTTGAAGTCCTTGTCGCCGGTAGCAAACGCCTCGGTGTCGACAATTTCAAGACCCATGCGCTCGGCCTCAACGACGAATGCGTTCTTCAGACCTTCGGAGTAGTCACTGCCGGTTTCGTAGAAGATCGCGGCGGTCTTGGCGCCCAGCTTTTCAACGGCGTAATCCGCCATCTTCTGACCCTGGAACGGATCGATGAAGCAGGCACGGAACACGTTCGTGCGGACCTCGCCGGTGTCTTCCATAACCGTTACGCCGGTTGCGGTAGCGGAAGCGGTGATCTGGGGCATGTTGTCTTCATAGGTCGCGTCGGCAAGGCCGATGGTCGCGCCGGTCAGAACAGAGCCGATGACAGCGGTGATGCCGTTTTCCTTGGCAAGGTTGTAAGCGTTGACAGCCTCGACGCCGTCGCCCTTGTCGTCATATTCCTTGACAACAACCTTCTTGCCGTTGATGCCGCCGGCAGCGTTCAGCTGGTCGAAGTACAACATCACAGCGTTGCGGACAGGAATGCCGTACTGTGCGTAGTCACCGGTGGTGTTGCCGATGAACGCAATGTCGATCTCGCCGTCGGTCGCGGCTGCATCGGAAGCGTCAGCGGCTTCATTGGAAGCGGTCTCGGTGGATGCGGTCTCGGTGGATGCGGTGGATTCGCTTGCCTGTGTGGTGCTGGAGCTCTGCTCGGTCTTGGCCGCGCAGCCTGCCATAACGCTCAGCAGCATGACGACTGCCAGCGCGAAGCAGAATAACTTCTTCATGTTCTTCATCATTTCTTACCTCATTTGCGAAATATTTTTCAGCTGTACGCGACAGCATGAAATCAGTTTTTTGTCTCAACGAAGGGCCATAGTCAAAACAATAGCGGCTCTGCAAAAAGCAAAGCCGCTTACCTTTGATTCTTCCTAGGCCGCCTCGTGCACCCCGTTGGAAGCATCCAGCACATTTCTGCTTTCTGCCATATTCAGTTGCTGCATAATGCGTACGACAAGTACAAGAAGTACAAGCGCCGCAAGCCCTACCAGTACGGTAAGGTTCATAAGCAGGCAAATAAAAATGGACACGGCCAGAATGGCAGCGTCCAGGCAGATAGTATGGGATGCGGATGCCTTGCGAGCGCAAGAACAAGCCGGTGCGCACGCAGCTGCATCGGTACGGTTCGACTGATTCATCTGAGCCATTTCGTAACGCTTCATCTCGTGCGCCCCCTTCGTTTTTGATGTGCCCATTATAATCTCGTACTTTACTGCTGTCAAGCGTTAAATCCCTGAAAGAAGTCGAAAAATGCCAGTTTGATTTTGTGCAATTTGTACAGAGACCGGAAAATACGGAATATTGGAGGAATACTTGCATTTCCGGTCTATATTTGGTATTCTATAGAGGTCGACTGGCGATTTTCGTCAGAACAAGAAAAAGGTGTGTGAAAAGAATATGGAAAAAACCACGAAGCGACGCTTCGGCGATCGGAAGGATGGCGTGCTGCTGCGCGATTTGGACGGCATGCATTTTATTACGCCCATCATCTATCCAAACCGCTGCGACAACGAGGCCTATCTCTCCGAGACGATCGATCTGACCAATATGAATGCATATCTGGAGAAGAAAAACGCGGAGAACCCGGACTTCCCCTACACGATGTTCCACATCATCGTTGCCGCGCTCATCAAGACGATCACGCTCCGCCCGAAGATGAACCGCTTTATCGCGAATAAGAACTTCTATCAGAGAAACGGCGTGTCCGCGTCGTTCGTGGTCAAAAAGCAGTTTGCGGACGAAGCGGCCGAGGCGCTCGCCGTCGTGCGCGGCAAGGATGAATCGACGCTTGATACCATCCACGAAGACCTCCGGCACCAGATCATGGACTGCAAGGACATGACAAAGACGGATACCTCGACGGATTTCATGGACATCTTTAACCGCATGCCGCGCTTTCTCGGAAAGTTCATCGTCTGGCTTCTCACGAGACTCGATGTTCACGGCTGGATTCCCGCATCGATCATCGAGACCGACCCCTATTACTGCACGGTCGTCATCTCAAACCTCGGCTCGATCAAGCTCCACAGCGGCTACCATCACCTGACGAACTGGGGCACGTGCTCGGTGTTCTGCATCATCGGCGAAAAGTCCCTGCGCCCGGTCTTCAAAGCAGACGGTACATATGAAATGCACGAGATGCTGGATCTTGGCCTTACCATCGACGAGCGCCTTGCCGACGGGTACTATTATTCCAAGACCATCCGGCTTCTTCGAACGCTCCTTGAAAATCCAGAGCTTCTGGAGACGCCCGCAAATCAGGAAATCGAATATTAAAGAACCCGTAGGGGGACAACTCTGCCCGTCCCCTTTTCATGCTGTAAAACAACTACGAATCATATGAAAAACGAAGGATGACGCAAGCCGCTCCATCCTTCGTTTTTCTATTTCTCAGTCTGTACGCTTATGATAGACGAACGCATTCGGAAGCGCACGTCCGCTAGGAAGCGCCAAATTGCAGCAGCGCGTGACGCACTGCCCGTCGTACCACAGGATGGCGCTCGTGCCGCCGTCGACGTTCATGGCCTGCACCGCGCCATGCCGCGCCAAAATGGCCGAGCATTCGTTGACGCTGGTGCCGAGAATGCCGCTTTCCGGCATGCGCCCCTCGATCACGAGCAGCAGCATTTCCTGCCGGCTCGACTGCCCGATGCAAGCGCGCGGGGCCTCGCTCGTCCAGTAATTGCTCTGGATGATCTCGCCGTCGATGATGAGCGCGGGGTTAAACTCCGTCGCGTCGCGGCAGTCCGCACGAACCTCTTCGTTGGAACGGCGGATGCAAACGGTATTGTCCGTCAGAATCTCGAACCTGGCATACGGAAAATCATCCATGTAGGGGTAATGCTCCCCGTAGGCGACCCCGTCGCTCATCGCAAAGCCCGCGAGCTCTCCGCCGTTCCCTTGCCCACCGGGGTCAAGAAAGCCATTGCAGGTCATGGATAACAGCCCGCCGTGCGCTTCGGCGATCTCCCCGACCGTCTGGCCATAGCTGCCGAGTCCTTCCGACATTTCAACGCTCAAGCGCGCCGGAACCTTCGCGACCGCCAGAACGCCCCGGTATTTTTCCCCTTCCACGCGCACGAGCAGCACCTTTTCCCGGAAATTTACGGCCAGCACCTGCTCGCCCATCGTCGTCCGGATGCTCGTCCCGGACTGGGTAAGACCCGATTCGTTGATATCGATGCCCGCCCAACCGTTTGCGAGCGTCTGCGGATGTTCGTCCAGATACGTTTGCATCGAATCGCGGTCAAGCTCCCAGAAAATATCGTAAAAGTCGTCCTCTGTGACCTGGGACGCGTCCTTTTCCGGAACGGTCAAGGGCACGACCTTTGCGTCCGTTTGACTGCCGAATTTCCAGTTCTCAAAGAGCTTCCACGTTGCTGCGCCGTCGGAATACGTTAAATCTGCGATCTTGTCTGCAAGCGCAACCTCGTGCGCGGGAGACGCTGCCTCAATGCCGTTCAGAAGCGCAGTCGGCGAGAACGTAAGGCTGCCTGCCGCCGTGTCATAGTAGTAAGAGACCGGCGAAAGCATGCCTTGCATACTATCGTAGAATGTCGCAATGACCTTGACCGCATCGCCGTCCTTGTAGGCAGACACCATGTAGCCGGAGCTGCCCTGCATATTGTTCGTGCCGAACGCCGTGCCGGGGTCTAAGGCGAGCGCCATACGGCTTTGCTGCAAATCGTAGACAAAGAGGCCGAAGTAACCGTGGAACACGACAAAATCTTCGTCCGCGTAGTCGGTGGTAATACCAACGCCGATGGACATGTCGGTCGTGAGCCCCGGCTCCTGACGCATGCCGCAGAGCGTCCCGGTTTCGAGCGAGTAATAGAGTATTTGGACAAGCTCCTCCTGCCCGTTTCCTTCCCAGATGGTCAGTTTGAGCGTCTTATCGTCCATTACCTCCTGCGCCCATGTCCGGTCTACAGCCGGCGGCTTTCCGGTCGCGACGAAGTAATCCGCAATTGTGCCGTAATAGTGCGGATAGTTTCCGACCATACCGTTCTTGCGCGAATCCGCGCCGGTAAAGGTGCGCGCCTCGTCCTCCGAGGTCAGCACCCAGAGCGCCGTTTCGAACTTGTCATAGACCGCCGTCCGGATGGCTTCTTCCTCTTCAGCTGTGAGCGCGGGCTCGTCGGAGGCTTCCTCTGCCGTGTCCGCCCAGTTTTCGCCGAGCGTCATCGTAGCAAGCCGGTCTTCTCCGGGAGCGGGGATGTCCGTGAAGATTGCAACATCGCCTTTCTGCCCGAGCGCTAAGCGAACAGAAGTAATTTCAGCATCGCCGTAGGTGCCAATCTGGAAGGTTTCTCCGGGCGAGGCGGCAAGCGAAGAACTGACGCTTCCTTCCGTGAAGCGAAGCATAACGGAGTTGAAGTTGACACTTGTCATCTCGCCGGAATTCGTTTCCCGCATGCGCCGATCGGCGATGCCGAAGACAATGGTCTGCCCGGCCATCTGGGTCTGGAACACGCCGTAGCCTGCGTCATCGTCCACACGCCCGGTTTCCATCTGCGTGATTTTGATCTCACCATCCGTCTTCTGCGCCAGCATCAGAATCGCGTCCAGACTCGCATCCTCGTTCGTTCGCTTTGCCGTGACAATGGTTCCGAGCCTGCAAGGACTAAAGTCGCAGTCCACAATCGGATTTGGCGCTGTTTCGCGCAAAATCGCCGCATGTACCTCGTCGTTTGGAAGGTTCACGAGCGTATACATCCAATTGCCGTTTTGGTCCTCAATCACCAGCTGTCCATCCAGGACACCGTATTCCCAGCCCTTTCCGGAGAAATTGGCCTGATCGTCCCGGTTCGGCGTTTTTGCGTCGTCCAGCTGATGTTTGATGGTGCCCGTGCGAACCACACGCGCCGCGTCCTCCGGCGCAAGGTTTTCATTTGTCAGCTGATAGAGGGTACCATCAACCTGAACCAAAGGAGGAAGAAGATCGGGTGTGGACGCTGTATGGTCTGCGGCACTGTTCGTAAACGTGCAGGCGGCCAGCAGCAGGCACACGCCGACGACAAGTATCAGGGTGACAGCTGTCATCTTCGGCTTTTTCGCGATCAAACGAATGCGCGCACGGAGCGTCTTTTTGCCGGAGACCATCGTTGTCGCGCAGAGCACCGCCTGCATGGGTGCGCGTTTGATGGATATCTGGTCGAGAAGCGTCCTTCCGTAGGCAATGCGCGCGCCGTCGTCCAGCCTCCGGAGCGCCAGATCGTCGCAGGCCAGTTCGCAGTCGATTTTCGACAGCCGCGCCGCCAGCCACACAAACGGGTCGAACCAGTACATGGCCAGAAGCAGCAGCCGCAGCGCGCACCAGATGTGATCCCTGCGCCGATAGTGCGTCTGCTCGTGGAGCAGCACGTAGGTATTGGGTGTTCCGTCCGCATTTAAGGCCTGCGGCGTGATATAAATCGCTGGACGGAAGAGGCCAAATAAGCAGGAAGACGGCAAAATTTCTGTTATGTAAACCGAATTTTTGCACTCCGGCACCTCCAGCCGCGCCCGGTTTCGCTTCAATCGAGCGGCCAGAACCGCGTTCTGCCCCAGCATAACGATGAGCGCAAGCGCCGCGCCAATGCCCCAGACAAAATAACAAATCGTAAGCGGCGCGGGCCTGAACCGGGCGCTTTCCTCTGCCAAATCCTCTGAAGCGGTCGGCGCTTCCGTCGCCGTCTGGGATGCTTCCGCAGGCAATACTTCGTCTGTAAATGCCGTCCCTTCCACGGGCAGCGCGGTCACTTGCTGCGGAACCTGCGCCGGAATGGACGCGTCTTCCAGAATTTCAGACATCTGCTGCTCCGGTACATAGTTCATCACGCTCGCGGGGCTCTGCCCGAGCGAAACCGGAACCAGCAGCCGCACTGCGACAAGAAGCCACAGCGCAAATTGCAGCCGCGGGCTGATCTTCCCGCGAAGCAGGATCCGCAGAAGTGCCAGCGCCAGAATGAGTACGGAGGACGAAATGAGAACCTCCAGAATCTGCTGTCTCATAAGCCCTCCTCCGCCTGTTTGAGCATATCGTAGAGCTCTTCGAGATCGTTTTTGGAGAGCTTGGCGTTATCAATGAAGTTGCTCATGAGTAACCCAAAATTTCCGCCGAACGCGCGCGAAAGCAGCTGTTGCGTCTCAGAATACGCTGCGTCCTGCTTCTGGATCGCGGGATAATAAAGCCGCGGGCGCTCTCCTTCGAAGCGCAGAACGCCCTTGTCCGTCATGCGCGAGATGAGCGTTTTGATCGTGCTGGCCGACCAGTCGGTCGAGCGCTGCAAATTGGAGACGAGCTGCATGAGCGTCTGGGGCGCGTGTCCCCAAAGTGCCTGCAAGACCCGCCATTCGCTGGCGTTGAGCTTGTAGTCCATCGTGTGTTCCTCCTCTGTCTACGTCTGTAGTCTCAGATTATCACACAAGTCTACGATTGTCAACTGAATTAGAGAAAAAGTTTACAAATGTAGATTGGAGGTGTAAAAAAGCAGCGGGAATCACTTCCCCGCCGCAATTTTGTCGTTTGTATCCTTTAAAATTTCCGCCCGCAGCACCTTTAGATAGTCAGAAAACTGAACAATATCGGTCGCATACGTCCGGTTCAGCTCGTATTCGTGCGGCTCCCACGTAGAAATCGGCGATTCGTTGTGCTGAATGACAGCCTCCAGCTTGTCAATCGACTTATAAAGCTTCGCTTCCGGCGTCTTGAGCGCGTCCATTTCCGCGTACAGCGCTGTCATCTGCGATGCGAACGGTTCCGGGAGGCTCTTCACCCAATCGCTGAGCAACTTCGTTTCCCGGTCTTCGTCTGCCTGCGTCTTCCGGAAGGTCGGAATATCGCCCGTGAAGCACTCGCCGAGATCGTGAATCAGGCACATTTTGATGACCTTGTCCATGTCGAGCGCGGGAAACTCATCCGTCATGAAATACGCCATCAGCGCCATGCGCCAGCTGTGACTGGCCACGTTCTCGGGCGCGCCCTTTGTCGTCGTGCAGTGCCGCGTCTCATCCTTGAGCCGCTCGGCGACATGCAGAGCCTCCAGCAGCTTTCTTGCTTCCATTGCTGTTCCTCCTCTTTTAAAGCGCCATTTCAATGGCTTCCCGGATATTTCTCACGCGGATGAGCTCCAGCCCATCCGGCACTTGCAGTTGCTTTGTCGAGTGCCGCGGGATGATGCAGCGCGTAAAGCCGAGCCGGGCCGCCTCTGTGAGCCGCTGCTGCATCGACGTGACCGCGCGCACCTCGCCCGTGAGTCCCACCTCGCCGATGGCAAGCGTCTTGGGGTCGATCGGCGTATCACGATGGCTCGATGCAACGGCCAGAACGAGCGCCAGATCCGCCGCAGGCTCGTCCAGATATAAGCCGCCAATGACGTTTACATATGCGTCGCACATTGAAATGTTCAGTCCGCCGCGCTTTTCCGTGACGGCAAGCAGCAGATTTGCGCGGTTAAAATCGAAGCCGTTGCTCGTCCGGCGCGGAACGTTGAAGCTTGTCCGGCTGACGAGCACCTGCACCTCGGCAAGCACCGGCCTTGTCCCTTCCATCGCGCAGGCCACGCAGGTCCCGGGCGCATTCAGAGGCCGCCCGGAAAGCAACATTTCCGACGGATTCGGCACCTCGCGCAGCCCCTCTTCGTCCATCTCGAACACGCCGATCTCATTCGTCGAGCCAAATCGGTTCTTGGCCGCGCGCAAAATCCGGTACCCCATCGCCTGCTCGCCCTCAAAATAAAGCACACAGTCGACCATATGCTCTAAGACCTTCGGCCCCGCGATCGCGCCCTCCTTGTTGACATGACCCACGACAAAAACGCTCGTCCCGGTGCTTTTCGCCAGATGCATCAGCCGCATCGTGCAGTCCTTGACCTGCGAGACAGAGCCGGGTGCGGACGTATTATCGGGCGTAAAGAGCGTCTGAATCGAGTCCGCAATCAGAATGTCGGGGTTTACCTCGCCGAACGCGCTGAGTATCTCGTCGAGGTCAGTTTCCGACAGAACATATAGATTCTCGCTCTCTACCCGCAGCCGGTCGGCGCGCATTTTGAGCTGCTGTTCGGATTCCTCGCCGGAAACATACAAAATTTTCTGCGATTTTCCGAGATACGCGCAGATTTGCAGCAACAGCGTTGATTTGCCAATGCCGGGCGCGCCGCCGACTAAGACAAGCGAGCCCTTTACCCCACCGCCTCCCAGCACACGGTCGAGCTCGCCGAGTCCCGTTGAGAACCGAATCTGCCGGTCGGACGCGTCCAGCTCGCGGAGCTTTTTAGGTTTACTTGCGGCCAGCTTCGTCCCGCTGGATGCCTTATTTGCCGCGGGCTTCTTGTCTTCAAATTCCACAATGCTGTTCCACGCACCGCAGGCCGGGCACTGGCCCTGCCATCTTGGCGTTTCGTTGCCGCATTGGTTGCAGATAAATACGCTTTTTGCCTTCATTGGCTGTCCCCTTCTGTTTCTAAATAGGCGCAGAGCGCGCCGCAGATTGCACCGGCGAGCCTTTGCTGATAGTCCTTTTGTGTGAGCCGCTCAGCTTCCGGCTCGTTCGATAAAAAGCCGCACTCGACCAGAACGCCCGTGCAGGAGATTTTGTCCATCAAATAGACGGCCTGCGACGGCTTGGCCCTTCGGTGATTGCTAGAGTCGACGCAGGCACGGAGCACGGCCTGCATGTCTTCTGCCAAGGCCTCGCTTCCGGGCGTTTTCGCGTAGAATACCTGCGCGCCGTGGTACTTGGCCTCCGGAAAAAAGTTCTGGTGGATGCTTAAAAGCAGCGCGTTCGGCGTGGATTCCACCAGCTTCACACGGTTTTTGAGATCAGAAACCTTCTTCTGCTGGATGCTGCCGCCATCGGTGTAGACGGATACGTCCTGCGTCCGCACCATCACTGTCCGCACGCCCGCAAAGCGCAGCAGATCGTTTGTGATTCCCGCGATTTCGAGATTGATCGTGCTCTCCAAAACCCCGGATTTGCTGCTCGCGCCGCCGTCTTCTCCGCCGTGTCCCGCGTCAATGACCACAGTGACCGGGTTCTTGTTCGAAAACGCGGGCGCGCTTCTCGAGAGCATTCCTGCCGAATAGCCGCACACGAGAAGAACCGCCAGCGCCAGCACAGCACAAACCGCATAAACCGCCGCTTTTTTCATTGCCATCACCTCAAGCTATCTTATGAGGCGCAGGATCAGTATAGCATATTTTTTCCGCGCTGAAAAGAAGAAGTTCCCCCGCACAAAGCATGTACGGGAGAACTCGGGATATTTACTTGAGAAGCGCCTTGTGGTAGACCTTCTTGCCCTTGCGGATCTTGAGGCCTTCTTTGAGCTGTTCGGCGGTGTAGGACGCGTCGATGGACTCGACCTTCTCCTCGTTCACCATCACGCCGCCCTGCTGGACAAGCCGGCGGCCTTCGCCCTTGGAGGGAATGAGCTTGCAGGCGAGCATCAGATCGAGAATGGCGATGTTACCGTCTGTGAGCTGGTCTTCCGTGAGCTCGGTGGTCGGCATGTTGGAGTCGTCACTGCCGCCCGCGAAGAGCGCCTTTGCCGCTGCCTCCGCCTTCACAGCTTCCTCCTCACCGTGGACGAGCTTCGTGAGCTCATAGGCGAGAATTTCCTTCGCGCAGTTGAGCTGGCTGCCTTCCCACTTGTCCATCTCGTCGATCTGCTCAAGCGGCAGGAACGTCAGCATACGAATGCACTTGAGTACGTCTGCGTCGCCGACATTGCGCCAGTACTGGTAGAACTCGAACGGTGTCGTCTTGTTGGGGTCGAGCCAGACAGCGCCCTTGGCGGTCTTGCCCATCTTCTTGCCCTCGGAGTTCATGAGCAGCGTGATGGTCATCGCGTGCGCGTCCTTGCCGAGCTTGCGGCGGATGAGCTCCGTGCCGCCGAGCATGTTCGACC
>ENA-ORTY01003889-ORTY01003889.1-human-gut-metagenome-genome-assembly--contig:-NODE-3889-length-12311-cov-4.718668_pt1 | contig 12311 bp, 10 predicted proteins | sample MGYA00241917_ERZ509198 | MGnify/ENA primary metagenome ERZ509198 (study PRJEB26280, sample SAMEA2338857) | human gut metagenome | biome: human gut; feature: human-associated habitat; material: faeces...
ATCGACTGCACCCACGGCATCGTCACGGCGCCGAGGAAGTAGACGATCGTGAAGAACGTCACGCGCACGTAGCGGCGCACGAGGAAGTAGCCGAGGAAGACGAGAAGGCCCCAGCCCACCATCTTCACGTTGATGAAGTCGAGCGCGAACTCGGCCATGTAGAGAAGCGAGAAGCCCGCGATGCCGCCCTTGTTGGCGAGGATGCTGTCGACGCCCGGCAGCCAGCTCTCCGAATAGAGGAGCACGGCAGCCGCGGCGACGCCGAGCGTACCGCGCAGGATGCGCAGCCACTTCGGGCCGACGGGCAGCAGGAGCCAGGCCATCAGGAGCGCGTTGCCCAGAAGGTTGAGCTCGATGTAGCCGAAGGCTGCAAGCGCAAAGGCAATGATGAAGTAGACGTTCCAGACGCCGAGCCCCGTGAAGCGGGGGCCGGCGCCGTTTTCAATTCTGGTCTGCATGCGTCTTATCGTCCCTTCGGAAAGATCAGGCGGCCGTCGGCGTCGAACGCGAAGCGGCCTTCATCCCAGCCTCGGCCGTAGAGCGCGAGCATGCTCGAGTAGTAGCTCTCGCCCGAAAGCCTTTCGGAGTCGACCACGCTGCGCACGAGGCCCGCGGCGCGGTCGTTTCCGAGCATCGGGATGAGGCAGGCGCCGAAGCCGAAGGGACCCGTGTCGTTGACGGTGAGATTGACCGTGTGGATCTTCTCGGGCGGCATGTTGAGCGCCCTCGTCGCCTCGACCATCGGGCTGAAGTGCTTCATGAGGATCGCGCGGTTGGGATCGTCGGGCGACATCATGCCCGCCCACAGATACGTGCGGATGGCGTTGTAGCTGCCGATCTCGTAGTCGTCGCCGTTGGGCGGCACTAGACGGCCGCCCTTGTCAAAGAGCGCCCAGTCGGGGGCGATGCCCGCGGGGGAGGACCTCAGCAACATGCGAAGCGATCCCTCGTAAACCTCGTTCCAGTAGGCGTCCTCGAGCGCGAAGCGCTTGAAGAGGAAGAGCGGGTAGTAGCTCGGATTGAGCTTGACCGTGCCGTTGTCCTCAAAGCCAACGCGGCCCGGCAGCACGACGCTGCCCAGATTGTCGACGGTGCGGACCTCCTTCTTGAGGAGCTCGAGCATCGCCATGCCCTTCTTCGTGTACTCCTCGGACTTCCAGAGACGACCTGCCTCGAGGAAGCACCAGGCGATCCACATGTCGGAGTCGGTGGCGTTGTTGGTGTCGAGAATGCCCCACTTGTCGCCGCGTCCCCTGCCCCAGAGCCAGGCGGGAAGCGTCTTCGTGAGGTCGCCCCCGGAGAGGTTGTCGGCGGTCCAGGCGGCGAGGCCGTCGAAGGTCACCTGATCGTTGGTGACGAGCGCGAAGAACATCGCGTAGGACTGGCCCTCGCTCGTCGTCACCTTGCGATCGTCGCTCTTGTCGACGACGCGGCCGTTGTCGAGCGCGTCATTGCGGAACTCGTCCCAGACGGGCCAGGCGGCCATGGCGGACGAAGCGCTGCAGAAGGCGCAGGCAAGCGCCGCGGAGATAATCATCTTCTTGAACATTACGAGCGACTCCTGATCCAGTAGCGCATGAAGAGGAAAATGCCGAAGCCCACGAAGAGCGCGCTCAGCAGAGCGGCAGCAACGAGGACGCCCGGACGGTCGATGACGGTCATCCAGACCTTGTGGTACCAGGGCAGGTTGCCGACGGTGTAGTGCTCGCCCACGTCAAAACCCGTCACGCCGGCGGCGTTGACGACGGCGACGGAACCGGTCACGGAGCCGAGGCCGGCAGGATTGACGAGCTCGGCGTTGAGACGGGCGGCGCCGGACGCGCCTTCGGAGAGGAGCGCCACGAGCGTGCGGCCGCCCGCGAGCGGGGACTCTGCCGAGACGATGGCGGCAATACCGTTGTCATAGGCACCTTCGGCCGTCTTCTGCACGGAGGGGGACTTCGCCCTGAAGGCCTCAACGAGCTTCTCCTGAATGCGGCCCGCATTCTCGACGTCGATGTCGGTCACGGGGGCGGGGAAGCGCGCAAAGGCGAGAATGTCACGCTTGGCAAGCTCGGGATCGTTCATGTCGCCCGTCACGTGCACGTGCATCGCGGGGGCGCCCGTCATGGCGGACATGCGGCCCATGGTGTTGAGCATCGTCGTGAGCTCGCTCCTGCTCGCGTCCTGCGGAATGAAGACTGCGGTCTGCGAGAGGTCGGCGTACTTCGTGAACGGATAGCCCGCACGCGTGAAGAGCTTCAGATTGGGAAGCTCGGCGTGGTGAAAGAGGCCCTTGACCGTCAGCGTGGACGTGGGCTCGATCTCCATCTGATGGCCGATGAGCGAGACGGAGCGGCAGTTGTCCTGGGAGCCGCCCTGAATCGTGCGCTCGTAGCTCACGGAGAAGCCGAGGCTCGTCGAATGGGTGAGCGTGGCGCCCATCGGATCATCGACGGAGATGGCGCCGTAGAAGGCAGGAAGCTGAACGGTGCGCGAACCGCGGCCGTCCCTGCCCGCGAGCGTGTCGCTGTCGGCGAGATAGCCGTTGACGAAGGTGCGCAGCTGGGCGGTCTCCTCGGGCATCGGCTTGGCGTAGCGGTAGCGGATCTGCATGCCGAGCTCGGCGTCCCCCACCATGAAGAGGTCGGGTGCGAACTTGACGGGCAGTTGCACCGGGGCCATTACGTGACCGCGGGCGGAAAGCTGACCCGGATACTGCATGAGCTTCGAGAACGGAATCTCGGCGTCGGTGTTGATCCAGCGCGGAGCATCATAGGCCTCGCGCACGGGCGGCACTTCGGCCTTCTTGACGCGGAAGGTCTCGCCCACCATCACGGGACGGTCGGTGCCGAGCGCACGCACGGCAGCGAGGAGGTCCTCGTCGTTGCGGCCCTGAATGACGAGCATCTTGCCGGAGAGGCTGGCAGGCGCGTCGGCGATGGTCACCATCGGACCGTCGGCCTTGGGCAGATCGTGCAGGAAGTCAGGACGACGCTCGTTCGTCGCGAAGACGACGAAGTGGCCCTCGGCGGGCGTGCCGTTGTAGAAGACGGGGAAGTCGGCACCGCGCCAGTCGCTCATGCGGCCGACGATGCTCGCGAGCACGGCGGCGGCCTGCTTTTCCATCGAGGTCGGAGCCGAGGTGAAGACCATCGGCAGCACGGAAGGCTCGTTCGAGGCGGTGTCGACGAACGGCGCGGGGAAGGCCGCGAGATCGTTGGCGAGCCTGACGCGCTGCTTGACGAGCGTGAGTCGGCTTTCGGCCGCGATGTCGAGCCAGATGGCGGCGTCGGCCGGATTTTCACAGACCGACGGCGTGTGTCCGATGAACTCGACCGTCAACTGATTGACGGACTCGATCACCTTGGGCGAAAGCTTGAGCGTGAGCTGCGAGGGTTTGCCCACCATCGAGGCCGAGATGGGCACCGAGCGCTGCAGGCGGCCGTTGAGGTAGAAGTTGATCTGCGAGCCGGACGGGGCGAGCGCGGGCGAAGGCGTAAAGCTCAGGTCGAGCGTCGCCTCAGAGACAACCTCGTCACGGCGCACGCCGAAGTCGAAGGCCTGCACACGGGAGAGGCCTGTAAGCTTGACGGCCGCGGCACTGCCGCCGGGCACGAGCTTCATGAGGGGAACGACTTCGGTACGCGAGCCCGTGACGTCTGTGCGCCAGACGGGCTGGAGCTGAGAGACGGACTTCATGCCGTCAGAGGGCGCGCTCCAGGCGGGAGCGGCGAACGCAGCGGCCATGAGGCACGCGGCAGCGGTTCCGATGAGTGTGGGATTCTTCATGTCTTCTCAGTTTGCGTTTGCCATCAGGACTTCCTTGCAACCGGCTGTCGCGGCAGCATGGAGAGGACGGCGTCCCGAACGGCGGGCAGAACCCGGCCGGGCAGGAATTCGATCATGGAGCGGTAGCCGTAGAGCGCATGGCGGCCGAGCATCAGGAAGCCCGTGAGGAAGCGGTCGTCGACCGTGCCCTCGGGATTCATCGCCCACATGCCGCGGCGGGAGAACGTCACGCTGTTCCAGCGACGCTCGCAGGCCATGTCGGGAAGGTCGACGGCGATGTCCGTCCAGCCCTCTCCGTTTTCAATGACGGTGCCCTCGAAGCGGACGGGGCCCGCCTCTTCGGCGAATTCGAATGCAACGCGCTCGCCGGCCGCAGGCATGGTGAAGGCCGTGTCGAGGGCGCGCACGCGAAGCTCCTTCTGGGAGTATTCGACCGTACGTACGTTGTGGCGCATGCCGTCTCCGGTCTCAAGGACGATCGGCAGGTTGAGGCCGACGCGCGGGAAGCGGTGCGCCTCCTTCTCCTCGACGGCGACCGACATGGCGGCGCCGAGCACCATCAGGTTGTAGGCGATCCAGCCGAGGTTGATGACAAGCGTCACGTACTGCGGATCCGGATCGAAGAAGGCCTTCTCAAGGCCGATGAACAGTCCGACGGCGTTGAGCGCGATGAGCGCGACGAAGGGCCAGGAGATGTGCCAGTCGAGGTACTTCTCGCCGATCGTGCCGCCCTTGGCCGTCACGTTGAACTTGCCGTAATGCGGGAAGATGAGCGCGACCGTGGTCGGGATGAGGATGTACCAGGAGAGGACGGCCTCGTACACGCCGCCGAGGAACGGATAGCGGTAGCCCTTCTGCAGGATCGAGTTCGTCACGGCCGTGTGCACCATGTGCGGGATCACGTAGGCGAAGACGGAGGCCGCCGTCGCGTAGATCACGTAGATGTCCGCATACATGTAGGGAAGCGGGGCCAGAAGGAAGATGATGCGCGGCAGGCCGTGCAGGAAATGCAGCATCGCGTTGAAGAAACACAGGCGCTGCGGAAGCGTCAGGCCCTTACCGAGCATCGGATTGTCGAGTCGGAAGATCTGGATCATGCCGCGCGCCCAGCGAATGCGCTGGCCGATGTGGGCCGCAAGGGTCTCCGTGGAGAGGCCCGAAGCGAGCGGACGCGAGATGAAGGCCGAGTTCCAGCCCCTGCGGTTGAGCTTGAGAGACGTGTGAGCGTCTTCGGTCACGGTCTCGACCGCAATGCCGCCGATCTCCTCGAGAGCCTTGCGGCGCATGACGGCGCTTGAACCGCAGAACATCGTGGCGTTCCACGTGTCGTTGCCCTTCTGGATGAAGTCGTGGAAGAGCGAGTTCTCGATCGGCATGGCGCGCTCGAGATGCATGTTCTTCTCGAAGGGATCGGGCGAGTAAAAGTGGTGCGGCGTCTGCACGAGTGCAATCTTCGGATCACGGACGAGCCAGCCCGTCGTCGAGACGAGGAAGTCGTTCGAGGGGACGTGGTCGCAGTCGAAGATCACGATGTACTCGCCGCTCGTGACGGTCATCGCGTGGTTGATGTTGCCCGCCTTGGCATGATTGTGCTCTTCGCGCTTGATGTAGCCCGCGCCTGCGGCCTCCGCAAAGGCCTGGATGAAGTCGCGGCTGCCGTCGTCGAGCACATAGACGTGGAGCTTGTCGGCGGGCCAGTCCATGTTGAGCGCGGCGTAGACCGTCGGCTTGATGACGTCGAGCGACTCGTTGTAGGTCGGGATGAAGATGTCGACGTGGGGCCAGACGGAGCGGTCGGCGGGCAGCGCGGCAGGCTTGCGGTCGAGCACCCAGCAGACCTGGAAGTAGCCGAGCACCATCACGGAGAACGCATAGACCTCGGCCACGAGAAGCAGGACCCCGAAGAAGAGGTCGAGCCCGTTGCCCGTGCTCACGGTCGACGTGCAGCGCCACCAGAGGTAGCGGCCAGAGACAACGAACGAAATGACGAAGAGCAGCATGAGCGTGATCCGTGCGCGGATGCGCATGAGCACGATCATGGAGACGAACATGAGCGCAAGGAAGACGATCTGGCCGTGCAGGTTGAAGGGCTGGGTGATGCAGAGCGCGGCAAGGACGAGTCCCGGCACAAGCAGGACGACGGGCACCCAGCTGGGAAGCCTGCGGCCGCCCGGCTTTTTCTCCTCGCTGTCGTCGACGACGGCGCGCACGCACCTGAGGGCCGCAGCGCCGAAGGCATCGCCCACGCGGTTGATCAGGGCGCCGGCGGCGCGCAGGATGTCGACGACCGTGCGCACGAGGCGCGGGCCGTGACCGCGCGGCGGAAGGACAGCCAGGAGAAAGACCGTCTGGATGAAGATGCGCAGGGGATCGAAAAGCTTCGGAGCGTTGAAGTCGACCTGAGGATAGAAGAACGCCTTGTTGCGGCGCAACGAGGCGAGCGGCTCCGACTCAAGCGGCGCCATGAGCCAGAGAAGACCGAGGCGGACGATATTGAACGACGCGGCGATGCAGCCAGAGCCGGCGGCACGCCAGTTCTTGTACAGGCTGCCGATGTTCTCGAGCGCGTGCTTTATGGAAGTCGGAAACATTCCTTGAAGACGGATAAGGGATTGGAGGCGTGCGGGGCTCACCCGCCGGGCCCAGGACGGAAGCCGCCCTTGGTAAATCTTTAGATTCTACTCAGATCTACAAGGGATTTCGAGAAGGAGTTGACACACCGCTCAGTCGTGCGGCCGCCCTCCTCCTAGACACTCGTACACCTCGAACTCAAGCCGTCCATTTTTTGCTCTGTTCTGGAGGCATTTTCGACCAACAACCTTGTCTGATTGCGACTTCCGCAATCAGCAAGTCCTTGCAAACGATTGAAGCATTTACATTTTCTTTCACGAGTCGGCCCCACTGCACGCCTCTCCAAACCGTCCCACTCGCCAGTCGAGAAACGGATTATTTGAGAGCTTGCCTCACACGGAGCCGAGAAAGACTCCAGGCTTTCCTCTCAACATTCTAGGCTTTTACCTTAATTACGGTTATCCGCTAGTGAGCTACTCATTCACCTCTTTGATCATGATCCCGCCATTGTCATTGGGCGAAACCTCATTCGGCTCCGGTCTTGGTGAGGACATGCCTTTGACAGTGCTTACAACATTGTCTTCGTGGGTGCCCTCTTGAACAATATTGCCACGCGAATCATAGGCACGAAATTCCCCCGTCGCACGACCATTCTTCATCATTATTTCCCCCATCAACGCCCCTTGTGAGTTGTAGTTTTTCTGCCAGCCATTGGCAACACCATTTTTGTAAGTCTGAACGACTTTCATGCCATCAGGTCGCCATGTAGTCAACTCACCTTCGTACTCATTCATCTTATAAGTTCCTTGACGGGCGGGTTTACCTGTTTGCGGGAAATAGACAGTAAAAGGACCATGACGTAGGCCGTTTTTAAGCATCCCCTCTTCTAAAAGCTGACCGTCATCAGAAAAAAGTTTAAACGGACCACTCTGTTTACCATGCTCGAAGTTCACAGAACTCCGAAGTTGTCCGTTTTCAAAATAATCTAAAGCTTCACCATGTAACTGATGATCAGCGTACATGTGCTTTAATTGGACTGTGCCCGACGGATAGTATTGTTCAACGAGACCATTGAGCTTTCCCGCTCGATACCGAGCCTTGACCTTGAGCTTACCTGTATCTGGCCAATATTGAACAGTCTCGCCATCACGCTCACCATCTTTAAAGATGCCGTGATCTACTAGCACACCTTTGTCTGTCCAGGCTTCAAAAAGGCCATTTTGCTCGCCATTTTCCCAATGTCCGATCTCACGAAGTTGACCTTCACTGAAGACCACATTGAGTCCGTCAAGCTTGCCGTCTTTATAGGCATAAAGAGAATAGCCGGAATCTGAAATATCTTTGACACGCCCTGTAAACGGTTTCCCTTCCTTGTCCATCAATAAGCCGTCAACATTCTTGAGCTCAGACGAAGCTGTCGAAGGTAACCAACCATAGAGCTGATATTTGTAATACCAAGCGCCCACGGCTGCACCCAAACTGACAACCGAAACAGCAACCAATAAACCGAGTTTGCTCATGATGATCTCCTTATTAAGATCTCTGTGATGCAAGGACTTGTAGGAAAAATCCTGATTCCATTAAGATTTACTATATCTGTAGAGTGTTTTTGCCGACATTATTGTTTACATCTCCTCACTTTAGCGAGGTGCCTCATGCGTTTTGGAAGCTCTTCAAATACCCCCTACGGACAGCCGAGCGAAACAAGAATGTTCGTTCGGCTTTTTCGAACATAGATAACGGCGCTTGTTTTTCTCTAAAAATAGCAGAATACTATTATTACAACATGAATAGTTGATGGTGGCTATAGAAGAGATTTTCAGCTATCAATTCAGCTTCGCTGACATTGAGGCCGACAAATACATCGAGTATCGCCGGTCCCATGCTGATCCTCGAATTCATGCCATGGATCGGCTGACGAATGATGTGGTTGATGAGCTCGTTAAACTGTGCTTGCCCTTCTACCACAAGAAGAACGGGCTCGCAGTTCAGGCTGGACGTCCGTACATGCGATTGGAGATGATGGTCCGCCTCCACCTCCTGCAGATTTCTCTCAATTATTCGGACCTCCAAATGGAGGTGTACCTGACGAGCGACGTAGCCGCGCGGCTCTTCTGTCGAGTGCCTTCTGGGCGAACCACCGTTTCTGACACCTCTTTGCTTCGCTTCCGGGGAGTGTCAGGATTGCTGTGTCTGGGGAGGATATTCCAGGGACAGCCCAACGAGGCTGCCCTTTCCTTTTTGTGATGTAGTCTGCCAGACCTGATGCGATAGCAGGGGATATGGTGGAGGGGCCCGCGCGGAGCGCGGGAGGATCCTCCTTAGCCCCCACTATCGCGCGCCGCGAAGCGGCAGGCGCGTTAGCTTACTCCATGACACCAGTAAACCGCTCACCAAACAGCAGAGCGAACTGGGGCATGGCAGCAGACCACTTGGGCGTAGCACGTTTCCAGGAGGCCGTGAAATTCATGATGGCCAGATAGATCAGCTTCTTGGCAGCCTCTTCATTGGGGAACAGAGTGCGCGTCTTGATTACCTTCCGGACAGCTCGGTTGAGCCCTTCAATCGAATTGATCGTATAGATCTGCGTACGGATCTCAGGCGCGAACTGGAAGAACGGGATCACCTATGCCCAGGCCCGTTCCCAGATTTGGATGATGGCAGGGTACTTTTTGCCCATGGTCGTATTCCTAAAACGCTCCAGAGCACGTTCTGCAGCGTCGGCATCCACTGCTTGATAGATGGGCTTGAGCTCCTTGCACACGGCCGCTCTGTCCTTCTGAGAAACGAATGATGTCGGCGCGAATAAGGTGAACGATGCAGGTCTGATGGAGGGGCTGTGGATAGACGACCTCTATAGCTTCAGTCATGCCCTTCAGGCCATCCGTAACGGCGATGAGAATGTCCTCAACGCCTCGGGCCTTCAGCCCCTAAAGACGGTCACCCAGAAGCTTGCACCCTCATTCTCGGCGATCCACATGCCCAGAACCTCACGCGTACCGTCTGTTCGCACCCCAATCCCGAGATGAACGGCCATGTTCTTTACAGCTGCGCCACTGCGGATTTTGACTCGGAGGGCGTCAAAGAAAGCGACCGGATACACACTTGCGAGCGAGCGATTCTGCCACTCCTGGACGTCTTCAAGCACCCTGTCGGTAACCTTGCTGACGTAGTCGGGGCTGATGTCCACACCGTAGAGATTGTCGATGAAGCCTGGATGTCACGGGTGCTCATGCCTCTGGCGTACATGGCGATGATCTGCTCGTCCATTTTGCCGAACGACCGGCTGTGCTTGGGCACGATGATTGGGTCGAAAGTGTTTTTGCGATCGCGCAGAACGCTCAGTGGCAGAGGACCATACTCGGTCTTGAGGGTCTTGTGACTAAAGCCGTTGCGCTTGTTGGGGACCTGGAGAAGCTCGTCAGCATCAACTTCTTCAGGAGGCGCTTCGGTGGGCTGACAGCCGGTGAGATGTGCATCCATTTCTCCCTGCAACATGGCTTCGACAAAGCGCTGGGAGAAGGTACGTACGGCCTCGGAGAAGGCTTCGGGACCCAGGGAGCGGCCCGATGTTCGAAGCTCGGAAACGTACTGTTCGATGTGGTTATCGAGGGGATTGGTGGACTTCTTACGAGAATTGCGTTTGGTGTTCGTGCTCATTGGGTGTGCCCATGCCAAGCAAACCAAAAGAGCCCGTTCGCAGTCGAACAGGCTCTTTTGGACGGTTGTCAGTGGTTCACATTCCTGACTGATCAGAGACGCGCGATCGTGGACATCACGCCGGTGACCTTGTCTCCGATCGAAACGGTGATCTCGGCGTCGAGCGGCAGATAGACGTCAACGCGAGAGCCGAAACGGATGAAGCCATAACGCTCGCCCTTTTCGAGACGTTCGCCCACCTTGGCATAGCAGAGGATGCGACGGGCAACAAGGCCGGCCACTTGGACGAAGGTTACGCTTCGCCCCTCGTCAGTCGTGACGCGAACGGCGTTGCGCTCGTTATGAGTCGAAGCCTTGTCAAGATCGGCGTTGAGGAAGAGACCGGGCTTGTAGACGATCTCCTCGACGCGACCAGCGACGGGGGACTTCTGGCTGTGGACGTTGAAGACGTTCATGAAGATCGAAATCATCATCGCATCCTCGCCGGTAAGAGGATCCTGAGCTTTCTGGACCTTGCAGACGCGGCCGTCGACCGGGCTCAGCACGGCCTTCGGATCGGTGGGAAGTTCACGGGCCGGATCGCGGAAGAACTGAACGCAAAAGACAAAGAGGACGAGCGAGAGGAAGGCGAGGAAGTTCCAGTCGAGAAGCCAGAGCACGGCCGTGACGGCGAACGTGCCGATGATGAAGGGGCGCCCTTCACGGGCGAAGAAGGGATGCGGATAGATTCGCGAGTTCAATTCGATCTCCGGAGAGAGCTTGTGGAAAGTGCGCCCATTTTAATGAAAAAAGCCGTCTTGTGCGCGGATTTCGGCTGAACGAAGGCGCCGGCCGCCCCTTCGGGCGTCCGGCACGGAGATTCAGGGGCTTGAGACGAACCCGGCTCAGCGGGGCAGCCGGGCCTCGACCGTCACGGTGAGCGATACCTCGGCCGTGCCTGCGATCACTGCAGGCGCAACGTTTGCCGAGGCGCGCTCGGCCTTCATCATGGGGGCCGCGTAGTAGCGAGGGCCGCCCGCGCTGTGCGACCCGATGCGCACCGAGGCGACGCTCACGTCGGAGGACTTGCGGCCGATCGACTCAGCAACGATTCCCGCCTGCCGGAGCGCATCGGCTACGGCGGCCTTGAGGAGCTCGTCTCGCTGGGCGCGCTCGGCCTTGTCGGAGACGCGGAAGGTGATGCCCTCGTAGTTCATGTGGCCGACGACGGCGGCGAGCACGTCCGAGACGACGCTCACGTCACGCACCGTAACGCGCAGGGTCTCGCGGGCCTCCCAGGCTCCGATCTCGGAAACCTCGCCTTCCTTGGCACGGGTATAGACGGGATTGGTCGAGAGCCCCGTCGTCCCGACGTCGATCTTGTCGCTGAAGCGCTTGAGCGCCTCGATCGCCGCGTTGCCGCGCTTGGCCGCATCGTTCGAGGCCGAGACCGCATCGGGCCTGCGGCTTTCGGCCGAAAAGAGAATGACGGCCTCGTCGTTGGCGACGGTCATGCTCGCCTCGCCCTGCATCGAGATCTGGACGGGCGCCGTCATCGGATTCTGCCCTTCGGCGAGGACGGGAGCGGCTGATGCGACGCAGACGGCGGCTGCGCTGAGGGCAAGAACGGTCTTCTTCATTCGAGGTTCTCCTTGTTGAGTCACGGCAGCGAATGCCGTTTCTTTCATTATGAGTTCCAGCGATACCCTTTCGCAGGCACGTTTGCAACGATTTATTGAGGAGCATCCCCGGATTTTCCGCCTGCGGACCTGAAGGGCGCGCCCGCGCCCTGCGTTTTTCGAGCCTGCGCCGCTCCGAAAACGCCGCTTTCTCTGCCCGCCGTTTGATCCCATCGGCGACACCTTAGCCTTTTTCCCTAGTTGCAAACCCGTCCGACCTGTTACGATTCTTACAGTCAGGCAAAGTCCTCACGCGCGTCGTCCGCCCAAAAAAGCAGCAGAAGCCTCATGAGCAAACTGCAACCGGGACACCGCTTCCGAAGGACCTGTCGCATAAAAGAGTCAATCAGGCGGCATCAAGACCGCCTCTGCCTTCCGCGCGCCTCCCGATGGGGCGGACTGCGGATCAAGGAGTGTACTTATGTCCGGAGAACAGCGAAAGACCTGGACGAGCCGAATCGGCTTCGTGCTCGCCAGCGCCGGTGCTGCCGTGGGTCTGGGGGCCATCTGGAAGTTCCCCTACATGGCGGGCACGAACGGCGGCAGCGCCTTTCTCTTCCCCTACATCCTCATGACCTTCACCGTGGGCGCCGCCCTGCTGATCGCCGAAGTGGCGCTCGGCCGTGCGGGCCGCGGCGGCATCGTGACGGC
>ENA-ORTY01003898-ORTY01003898.1-human-gut-metagenome-genome-assembly--contig:-NODE-3898-length-12281-cov-2.525356_pt1 | contig 12281 bp, 10 predicted proteins | sample MGYA00241917_ERZ509198 | MGnify/ENA primary metagenome ERZ509198 (study PRJEB26280, sample SAMEA2338857) | human gut metagenome | biome: human gut; feature: human-associated habitat; material: faeces...
TATTCCCAATTCGCGCATTATCGCACCATTGCCTTCATTCGTCATTTTGCTGTTAGTTGCTCCTTCTTTGCTGCGTTCTGTTCTATTGTTATGGTCGATACGGCATGCTTATATATAAGCCGCTGCACTCCCCCGTCATCCTCAACCAGAATGACATAATTATCAAAACTGATAACCTTAAGATGGTTAAATTGGTATCCGTTTATAACATGTATGCTGACAGGAAGCTTTTCCTTCCGTATCTGGTTAAGGAATTCATCCTGCAAATTGCCGCGTGTATCAGCCATTTTGCTCCTCCTGTGTCAAAAAATGCTCCGCTATCGCCTTGCCCAGTTCCTCCGCGCAGCCGTATTCCGTTGCATCGAACCAACGTATGCGTTCCTCCCTGCGGAACCATGTAAGCTGCCGCTTAGCAAAGCGGCGCGTTTCGCGCTTTATTGTCTCCTTCGCTTCGTCAAGCGTGCATTCGCCCATTATGTATGCAATCGTTTCTTTGTATCCAAGGCCCTGCATTGCCGGCAAACCCCGCGTACAGCCGCGCGAAAGCAAAGCGCGAACTTCATCCACAAGTCCCGCGTTAAACATATCGTCCACGCGCTTTTCTATTCTTGCATACAGCATATCCCGCGGCATGGTTATGCCCGCCATTACCGGCGTAAACTCGAGCGCATCATCGTTGCGATAGGTAAAGCCCTCTCCTTGCTCAGATGCCTTCTTGCCGCTTTTTATGCATATTTCAAGCGCCCTCACTATACGCTTTGTGTCGTTCGGGTGCAGACGCTCGGCTGTTTTTGCATCCAGATCCGCAAGCATTTTATGCAACGCGCCCTTTTCAGCCTGCTCTTTTTCCATAAGCTCCGCACGCAGCTCCCCATCCGGCGCAATTTGCGAAAAGGTAAGCGGATATGTGAGCGCGTTTATATATAAGCCCGTACCGCCCACAACAAGCGGCCTTTTTCCTTTTGCAATTATCCCGTTTGTCGTCTCTATCGCCCCGTCGCGGAATCGCGATACGGTAAAGCGCGGCTCATCGGGCTCTATGCAGTCCATCATGTGATGAACTATGCCGCGGCGTTCTTCCTCCGTTGGCTTTGCCGAGCCTATGTCCAGCTTTTTATATAGCTGTATTGCATCAGCGGATATTATCTCCGCATTCATCAGCCGTGCGGCCGATACCGATGCGGCTGTTTTTCCGCTGGCGGTAGGTCCGGTGATTATAAACAGTTTATGCTTCATCATACTATCCGTTTGAACAGCTTTTCAAATTCTGTTTTCGTCATGCGCGCCATCACCGGGCGGCCGTGCGGGCAGGTAAGCGGTACGCCTTCCTTATCGTATTGATCAAGCAGCGCTCTTATTTCCGTTTCGCTTATTCTCTCCCCCGCCTTTATTGCGGATTTGCACGCCCGCGTTATAAGCGCGCCGCGCTTCATATCAATAGTCGTAAGCTTATTCTTTGCGTCAAACAGCGCTATTGCATCCGTAAGAAAGCGTTTTATATCCGTTTTCCCCATAACTACAGGCACTGCGCGCACACTCACGCTCATAGCTCCGAATTCCTCTATATCAAATCCTATCTCGCTGAACCGGTCTATATTATCCATAAGCAGCGCAAACTCAACCGGCGTAAGCTTTATTATCTCCGGTGTTAAAAGCTGCTGGGAATCGGCAGGAATATCCCTTTCAATTATTCTTTCGTACAGCCTGCGCTCATGCATGGCATGCTGATCGATAAATATAACCTCGTCATCATGCTGTACTATCCAATAGCAGCTGAAAAGCTGGCCTATTATTTCATATTGAGTAAAGTCCACCCTCTGCTGCACCGGCGTTATCTTTGGCATTTCCGCCTTAGGCTGCGGTATGTTTTCTTCCGCATGCTTTACCGGCTCAATAGTTGTTTTTTCATCCGCCTCTATGTACGCCGTCTCCTCCGCCTTTTTTACTTCCGTCCAAATAGGATTAGCTGCAGGCGCACTGACCGTCCTTTCTCCTGTATCTTCGCTGTGCGCCGTTTTAGCCGATTCTTTATCATGCACGGCATATACAGGCGCAGCATCATGCTTAGTAATAAATGCTTCCGCCGGAAGTGCGCTAAGTTCGATGCGGCTTTCGTCCCTTTGGCTAAACGCCATATCGGCAACTCGTTTCATGATATCATCCTTGGCGGCAGCACTTGGCATTTCGTTTTGAACATATACTATTTTCTTTATCTCAGGCGCATTAAAATCAAGCGTCAAATCTTCCTCCGTCTGCTCCAGCGCCTTACGGCATTGAGTAACGAACGGCCCCATTATCCTGTCCTCGTGCCTGAAGCGTACCTCCAGCTTGTTCGGATGAACGTTTACGTCTATCTCTTCGGGCAATATTCCTATATGCAGCACTGCAAACGGGAAGCGGCCCTGCATAAGACGCGTATCATACGCCCGCTGCAGCGCATATGAAAGCTTCTGGGAGCGTATATAGCGGCAGTTTACATAGAACGACTGCGCCGTGCGCGCCGCGCGGCCTATCTGCTCCGTACCAATGAACCCTACAAGGTTGAAATACCCGTCATCATAGTATATTTCCCTAAGGTTCGGCAGAATGTCGTTACCGTAAACGCAGGCTATGGCGCTGTCCAGTTCGCCGTCGCCTTCGCTGTGGAACACCGTTCTGCCGGACTGTATCAGCTTTATTTTTATATCAGGCCGCGCCATTATCATGCGGGAAACATAGTCGCTTATATGTGCCGATTCCGCCCGCGCGCTCTTTATAAATTTAAGCCTTGCGGGAACATTATAGAAAAGATCTTCACATTCTATCGTTGTTCCGTCAGGCACGCCCGCTTCGTGGTTTTCTATTATGTCCCCTCCGTTTATGCGCAGCAGTACGCCGTTTGCCGCGTCTTTCTGCTTCGTGCGCATGGTGACCTTGGATACAGCCGCAATGCTCGGCAAAGCCTCCCCGCGGAAGCCCAGCGTGTTTATTGAAAATAAATCGTCCGTTGTGGCAATCTTACTCGTAGCATGCGGCAAAAAGGCGGTTGCAACATCGTCCGCGTTTATGCCGATGCCGTTATCGCTCACGCGGATAGATTCAAGCCCGCCGCCTTTTGTTTCTATCGTCACAGCGGTCGCGCCCGCATCTATCGCGTTTTCAAGCAATTCTTTAACGACCGAGGCCGGTCTTTCCACGACCTCGCCCGCAGCTATGCGGTTCGCCGTATAGCTATCCAGCACATGGATACGGCTCATTTTTTTCCCTTTCTGAGCTTTGCTCTCATTTGTAAATCGTATAATGCGTTCATGGCGTCCATAGGCGTCATTGTATCAAGCTGCATATCGCTCAGCGTGCCTATTATATCATCCGCTGCGCATGAGCCGAAAAGCGACATCTGCTGATCCTCACCGCCGCTCAATACCGGCTCTATATCGTGATTTATGTCCGCCGCTTCAAGCTGTTTCAGCAGCTCTTTAGCCCTTGCTATAACATCGTCAGGCAGCCCCGCAAGCCGCGCCACCTGCACGCCGAAGCTTCTGTCCGCCCCTCCGCGTACGATGCGCCGAAGGAATATTATGTCGTCCCCAACTTCCTTTACCGTTATGCGGTAATTCTTTATGCCCGGCAATTTGCCCTCAAGCTCCGTCAATTCATGGTAGTGCGTGGCAAACAGCGCCTTTGCGCCGCAGCGCGCAGGGTCGGCAATATATTCAAGCACAGCCCATGCTATGCTCAGCCCGTCAAACGTGCTTGTGCCGCGGCCTATTTCGTCCAATATAAGCAGGCTGCGGCTGGTAGCATTATTCAGTATGCCTGCAACCTCGCTCATTTCAACCATAAACGTGCTTTGCCCGCCGGAAAGATTATCCGATGCTCCTATGCGGGTAAATATTCTGTCCACTATGGTTATTGCGGCCTTTTTTGCCGGCACGAACGAGCCTATGTGTGCCATCAGCGTTATTATAGCAACCTGCCTTAAATATGTGCTTTTACCGGCCATATTGGGGCCGGTGATTATAAGCAGGCGGTTATCCTTCTGGTCAAGCTGCACGTTATTTGGCACAAACGCGCCCTTCATTCCGCTTTCAACGACCGGATGGCGGCCTTCAACTATGTTTATTGCGCCGTTCAGCTGCATTTTTGGCCTGCAATAGTTGTTTTCGAAAGCAACATGCGCAAGCGAGCAATAGAAGTCCAGCTCCGCTATCAACGCCGAATCGCTTTGCAGCCGGTCTATGCAGCCCAACAGAGTTTCCCTTATTTCCGTAAACAGCTTGTATTCAAGGCTGATAAGGTTGCTTTCTGCGCCCGTTATCTTCTCTTCCAATTCTTTCAGTTCTTCGGTAACATAGCGCTCCGAATTAGCAAGCGTTTGCTTTCTTATATAGCCATACGGCACCAAATGCTGATACGCCTTTGTAACTTCAATATAATAACCGAATACTCTGTTATATCCAACTCTCAGATTTTTTATGCCCGTGGCGGCGCGTTCACGCGCTTCTACAGCGGCCATCATGCCCTTGCCGTTTGTGGCGGCCTCTCTAAGTTCGTCCACTTCGCTGTTGTATCCGGCGCGTATAACGCCGCCATCCTTCACTCCTATGGGGGGATCGTCCACTATCGCGTCCCTCAGCAGCGCGCATATGTCCTCCATCGCGTCAAGATTTTTTGCTATGCGGCAGAATGCTTCAGACTCAAGTGAGTGCGCCTTTTCTATCACGGCTGGCAGTTTTTCAAGCGATACTCTAAGCGATACGCAGTCCCGCCCATTCACGCTGCCGTAGGCTATGCGGCTGCACAGCCGCTCAATATCGTATATATTGTCAAGCAGGCTCGACAGTTCCTCGCGTTCCGCCCGCTTGTTCACCAGCTCGTCAACGGCGTTCAAACGCTCGTTTATGGCGTCTATGCTTTGCAGCGGCTGCTCTATCGCCGCGCGCAGAAACCTTGCGCCCATGGAAGTTGACGTTTTATCAAGGTGATATAGCAGCGTGCTTTTCTTCCCGCTGTCCGTATGCAGCGGTTTTGTCAGTTCCAGATTTCGCCTTGTGGACGCATCAAGCCCCAAATACAGGCTCCTTTGCAGCACTGTAAGCTTTTTTATGTGCTCAAGGCTGTTCTTCTGCGTCTGCTCAAGGTAGCTTATAAGCGCGCCGGCGGCGCACACAGCGTTTTTGAGCGCGTCGCACCCAAGCGTTTGCAGCGACGTCGCACGGAAATGCATAAGCACCTTCGCTTCCGCGCGTGTGGGTTCAAAATCACGCGAATCGGCGCAGGTCACCGCGCAGCTAAGCTGCAGTGATTTCGCCATATCCTCCCTAAGGAAATACGCTTCGTTGGCTATTGCCTCGCGCGGGGCTATCCTTGCAAGTTCGTTCACAAGGTCGTCCATCTTATCCGCAATCGATATCTCGCTCACGGTAAAGCTGCCCGTTGAAACGTCGCAGCAGGCAAGCCCGACCTCGTCAGAAGAAGCATACATGGCGATTATGTAGTTATTCGCACGCTCGTCCAGCATATTTTCTTCTATTACCGTACCAGCGGTATATACCCTTACAACATCCCGTTCAACAAGTCCCTTTGAAAGCGCGGGGTCAGTAAGCTGTTCGCACAGCGCAACCTTATAGCCGCTTTCGATAAGCTTTGCAATATATGAATCCACCGCGTGGAACGGCACTCCGCACATCGGCGCGCGTGTTTCAAGGCCGCAATCCCGCCCCGTAAGCGCTATGTCAAGCACCTTGGATGCGGTTACCGCGTCCTCAAAGAACATTTCATAAAAATCACCAAGCCTGAAGAACAGCAAACAATCACTGTATTTTTCCTTCAGCGCAAGGTATTGGCTCATCATGGGCGTAAGGCCTGCTGGCATAGTGTTTCCCCTTTGTTGTTAGTACGCTTTAGTTTGATCCTTAATGGCAGCCGGAGCAATTTGCGCAGCAGCCGCTGCATCCTCCGCATCCGCTTTCGTCATCTTCACCGCCATCGGTTTCTTCAGCCCTGCTCTCCGCACCTATACACATGCCTATTATTGCGTTTACGCGCTTCATAAGCTGCTGAAACTCCGCCTGTGCTTCAAGCATGGCGCGGAATGTTTCGTTGGCTATCAGTTCATCATGCAGCCTCTCTATATCGCGGGACATCTGCTGTATTTCGCCCTGATTGTCGCCATCCATCGTAAGCAGCCGCGCTATGGATTCCTGCATGGCGTTATATTCGTTCAGTTCGTCCATCAGCTGCGTATCCGCCTCCATGGCCTCTCGCGTGCGGGTCATGTTTATAAATTCGTCGGATTCGCTCAGCGCAATGCCAAGTTCTCTTGCTTTTTCAAGTATCATGTTATTTCCTTTCAATATCTTATGTTATTATATCAGTTCCCCGACAAGGGAGTTTTTCGTTATTCCAGTTATTCTCACGCGGCGCAGTGAGCCTATCATGCTTTCATCGCCCTTGAAGTATACCATCTTAAAACACGGAAGCTTACCGTAGGCCATTGGTTCGCCGCGGTGGTCGCAGCCTTCAACAAGCACTTCGCCTTCCTGCCCGATATACTTTTCGCTGCCCGCTTTGAGCCCCTTCGCAACGGTGTCATTGAGCCGCTTCAATCGCTCTTTCTTCACCTCTTCGCTTATTTGCTCATCCATAGTGGCGGCCTTTGTTCCGGTGCGCGGGGAATATTTGAATGTATACGCAGCGCTGTATCCTATTTTTTCAACCATGTCGAGCGTCGCTTCAAAATCCTCCTCCGTTTCTCCCGGAAAGCCGACTATTATGTCCGTTGTCAGCTCAACTCCCGGGACTGCGGCCTTCAGCTTGTCCACAACCGTAAAATACCGTTCACGGTCATAATGGCGGTTCATAAGCTTCAGTATTCTGTCGCTTCCGGACTGCACGGGAAGATGTATATGCGGGCAGACCTTCTCTTCTTCCGCCATGGCGGCCATCAATCCATCAGACAGATCCTTTGGGTGCGAGGTCATAAAACGCACGCGCTCGATTCCGTCAACCTTGCATACTGCTCTGAGCAGCGCGGGAAAATCCGCATTATCATCTTCGCTGTAATAGGAGTTAACGTTCTGCCCAAGCAACGTTATCTCCTTCACGCCGTTCGCCGCAAGATCTTTTACCTCGTTAACTATACTTTCAACGCTCCTTGACCTTTCGCGCCCGCGAACGTATGGCACTATGCAATACGAGCAGAAGTTATTGCAGCCATACATTATGGTAACGAATTGGGATACGCTGTCTATACGCTTAACCGGCAGCCCTTCGGCTATTTCGCCGTCCATCTGGCGCACAAGCTCTATGCGTTCGCCGTTGAGCACCTTTTCAAGCAGATTCGGCAGCATATGCAGCTCATTCGTGCCAAACACCATGTCAAGGTACGGAAAACGCTTGAACAGCTTGTCCGCAACTTCTTTTTGCTGCATCATGCAGCCGCACACGCCTATTATCAGCGAAGGGTTTTCGTCCTTCACCTTTTTAAGCGTGCCTATGTTGCCGAACACCTTCTTTTCCGCGTGATCCCTTACGCAGCATGTATTGAAAAATATAATGTTAGCCGCAGCCTTATCCGCCGCCGGAACATAACCGCAGCGTTCCAGTATACCCGCTATTTTTTCCGAGTCATGCTCGTTCATCTGGCAGCCATACGTCTCTATATAATAGGTAGGCTTACGCCCGTCCAGGTTGTTATTTATCCTTTCAGCCGCCAAGCGTGCGCTTTCCAGCTCACCCTGCGGCACAGCAGTATCTTTCCTCATACGCATCCTTTCTTATATACAAAAATACAGACACTATATTATATCCCTAACACATATGTTTTAGCAACACTTGAACAAACGCCATGCCTATGGTATCATATTTAGTATTGAAAAAATCGCTATAAATTTTTAGGAGGTTATACCTAATGAGCGGATATAGTATGGATAAAATAGTTGCGCTTTGCAAAAATCGCGGCTTTGTTTTCGCCGGCTCCGAACTTTACGGCGGCCTTGCAAACGCGTGGGATTATGGCCCTCTGGGCGTGGAGATGAAAAACAACGTAAAAAAAGCATGGTGGCGCAAATTTGTGCAGGAATGCGAATACAATGTCGGTCTCGACTCCGCCATACTGATGAACCCGGAGGTTTGGGTAGCCAGCGGACACGTTGTGAACTTCAACGACCCGCTTATGGACTGCAAGAGCTGCAAAGCCCGTTTCCGTGCGGACAAGCTTATTGAAGAATATGCCGAAAAGCACGGCCTTGAGGACGTACATCCCGACGGATGGACACATGAGCAGATGTCCGCATACATTGCCGAAAAAGGCATAGTATGCCCCGAATGCGGAAAGAGCGAGTTCACCCCCATCCGCAAGTTCAACATGATGTTCAAAACATTCCAGGGCGTTAACGAGGACACCGCCAGCCAGATATATCTGCGTCCCGAAACCGCGCAGGGCATATTCGTAAACTTCAAGAACGTGCAGCGCACCACTCGCCGCAAGATACCTTTCGGTATAGGCCAGATTGGTAAGTCCTTCCGCAACGAGATAACCCCGGGCAACTTCATATTCCGTACCCGCGAGTTTGAGCAGATGGAGCTTGAATTCTTCTGCAAACCAGGTACTGACCTTGAGTGGTTTGCTTACTGGAAACAGTACTGCATCGACTGGCTGCAGAAATTAGGCATTAAGCCAGATGAAATGCGTGCAAGAGACCATTCTCCAGAAGAACTGTGCTTCTACAGCAAGGCTACTACTGACCTGGAATTCCAGTTTCCATTTGGCTGGGGCGAGCTTTGGGGTATTGCAGACAGAACTGACTATGATCTGACCCAGCATCAGAATGTATCCGGACAGGATATGACCTATTTCGATCCAGAGAAGAACGAGAAATACATCCCGTATGTTATCGAGCCGTCTCTTGGTGCTGACCGTGTCGTTCTGGCATTCCTGTGCAGCGCTTATGACGAGGAAGTTCTCGACGCAGAGAAGAATGATGTTCGTACTGTGATGCATTTCCATCCGGCACTGGCACCGGTAAAAATCGGTGTGCTTCCGCTTTCCAAGAAGCTGAACGAGGGCGCTGAGAAAGTCTTTGCAGAGCTGTCCAAGAAATACAACTGCGAGTTTGATGACCGTGGAAATATCGGAAAACGGTATCGCCGTCAGGATGAGATCGGTACTCCGTTCTGCATCACCTATGACTTCGATTCCGAGACCGATGGTGCTGTTACCGTCCGTGACCGTGACACCATGGAGCAGGAGAGAATTAAAATTGAGGATCTCGATGCTTACTTTGCAGATAAATTTACTTTCTAATCTGGTTTTTTAGTCCGGAAAAAGAGTAGAAAAAAAGGATTCCCACTCGCGGGAATCCTTTTTTTGTATACTTTGTATTACTCGATAATCGTACCTGTTTTTCCCTGGAATCCGGCGAGTGCGGAATCAATGGAAGTGATGACTGCGGTACGGCCGATGCCTTTCTCGAGGAAAGAAACAGCTGCTTCCATCTTCGGCAGCATGGAGTTTTCTCCGAACTGGCCTTCTGCGATGTATTTCTTCGCGTCAGCAACGGTGATGTGCTCCAGCGGTTTTTCGTCCGGGGTACCGTAGTTGATGGAAACGTTTTCCACGCTGGTCAGGATCATCAGCATGTCTGCGTTCAGCATTTCTGCCATCAGGCCGCTGGTGAGGTCTTTTTCGATGACTGCGGATGCACCCTTTAACTCTTCATTCTGTGGGAGAACCGGGATTCCGCCGCCGCCTGCTGCGATGACAACCTGTCCGGCATCGAGAAGAAGACGGATGGAGTCGATCTCTACGATATCCTGCGGCTTCGGAGCAGCAACGATTCGGCGGTAGCCGTCCTCGGTTTTCGTTACGTAGTTTCCTTTTTCTTCCTCTGCGTCAGCCTCCTCTTTGGTAAGCGTACGGCCGATCAGTTTGACCGGATTGTTGAAGGCATCGTCGTACGGATCTACTTCAACCTGTGTAAGAATCGTGGATGTGGTTTTGAAGATTCCTCTGCGGAGAAGCTCAGCACGGATGGCGTTCTGCAGGTCGTAGCCGATGTAGCCTTCGCTCATAGCGGAGCAGACAGACATCGGGGCTGCGCTGTAGTCGGTGTGCATTTTGCCGAATTCATTCATCGCCATGTGGATCATGCCGACCTGCGGCGCATTGCTGTGGGTGATGACAACATCAGCACCGGCAGCAACGAGATCTGCGATTACTTTTGCGGAACGTTTTACGGCTGCTTTCTGTTCCGGCAGCGTCGTTCCAAGAGCTTTGTGTCCCAGTGCAACAACTATTTTTTTTCTTTTCATTGGAAGATACCTCTCTTTGCAGTTCATAGATTTTGATACGAAAAAACCAGGCATCAATATAGAACTATTATAAAGTTTATGGGAGCAAAAATCAAGAAGAAACCGACATTGCGCACATTGAAATGTTTTTCGGACTATGGTATTCTATAAAAGTATCTGAGTCGTAGGGATTTGAAACGTGAAAGGGAGGTCCCGGCATGAAAAACATGCGCACGTTACAAAAGCGGATCGCATATCAGCTCCAGCAGGGCAGTCCGGATGCGGAAGTTACAGGAATCACATGCGACAGCAGAAAAGTACAGCCGCAGAACGTGTTTGTCTGCATCCGCGGAAACAGGATGGACGGGCACGTATATGCAGAAGAAGCAGTCGAGAGGGGCGCTGCTGTTCTGGTTGCGGAGCGGGAACTGGAAGGGATTCCGGAAAAGGTAACCGTACTCGTAGTAAAGGACAGCAGAGAAGCACTCGCACAGCTTTCCTGTGCCTGGGAGGACGATCCGGCGCAGCACCTTGTGACAATCGGAGTGACCGGCACGAAGGGAAAGACGACGACTGCATATATGATTTACGAAATCCTGCGAAAAGCAGGGATCCGCGCAGGACTCATCGGAACGATCGAGACGAGGATCGGGGAAAAAAGCATTCCGTCAGAAAATACAACGCCGGAGCCTGTTGTGCTGCAGAAGCTGTTTTCTGAAATGATGCGGGAGGGCTGCACCCATGTTGTGATGGAGGTTTCCTCGCAGGCGGAAAAACAGCACCGGTGTGATGGATTTACGTTTGATTACGGTGTGTTCACCAACATTGGAAACGACCACATCGGCGCCGGGGAGCATGCATCGTTTGCAGAATATCTGTCCTGCAAAAAGAAGCTGTTTCGCACCTGCAGAACCGGAATTGTAAACCGGGATGACAAAAGGTTTCCGGAGATCATAAGGCAGAGCACCTGCCGTCTGGTGACATTCGGATGCAGGGAAAAAGCTGATTTTATGGCAGCAGATGCAGCACTCGATCAGGCGCCCGGCGTGCTCGGTGTCTCATACCGGGTGCAGGGCGCAGCGGATTTTCCGGTACGGGTAGATCTGCCGGGTCTGTTTTCCGTTTCCAACTCGCTTGCCGCCATTGCGGTCTGCGCGCAGATGGGAATCCCGGAAAAGGCGATGCAGGAGGCACTTTCCGCAGTCCGCGTCCGTGGGCGGTGTGAGGCAGTTCCGGTGTATCCGGAAATGACGCTTCTCATTGACTACGCACACAATGCGATGAGCCTCGAAAGCCTGTTAAAGACACTGCGGAAATACCATCCGAAGCGCCTGATCTGTCTCTTCGGCTGCGGCGGAAACCGCGCGCGGAACCGGAGATTCCAGATGGGAGAGGTGTCGGGGCGTCTGGCGGATCTGACCGTCATCACCTCGGACAATCCGCGGGATGAGGAACCACAGGCGATTCTGGACGATATCCGGACGGGAATCGGGAAAACAGAAGGCGCTTTCGTTGAGATTGCAGACCGTAAGGAGGCGATCCGGTATGTGATCGAAAACCGGCAGCCGGGCGATCTCGTGGTGCTCGCGGGAAAAGGCCACGAAACGTATCAGATCCGGAAGGGGAAACGGTACGAGATGGATGAGCGCGTGCTGATCCGGGAAATACTGGAAGAAAGTAAGGGGAATGTATGAGCAGCGTTTACGCTGATGTAATCGTAGATATCACAAATGAAAAACTGGACCGGACCTTTCAGTACAAGGTTCCGCCGGAACTGACAGGGGAGATCGGTCCGGGAACGGCGGTACAGATTCCGTTTGGAAACGGAAACCGCACGATCACCGGCTATGTGCTTTCCGTCGGAAACGAGCCGAAATATCCGCAGGACCGGATGAAGGCCATCCTTGCGGTACAAAAGGATGCGGCGACTGTAGAGACGAAGCTCATCGCGCTCGCCGCGTGGATGCGTCATACGTACGGATAGACGATGATCCAGGAGTTAAAGACGG
>ENA-ORTY01003900-ORTY01003900.1-human-gut-metagenome-genome-assembly--contig:-NODE-3900-length-12278-cov-3.295999_pt1 | contig 12278 bp, 9 predicted proteins | sample MGYA00241917_ERZ509198 | MGnify/ENA primary metagenome ERZ509198 (study PRJEB26280, sample SAMEA2338857) | human gut metagenome | biome: human gut; feature: human-associated habitat; material: faeces...
ACGAATAACAACTCCACAGCAGAACTTTTATTACAAGGAGAAACCCTTCATGAAACTTATCACCTTCCTGTACGACAACACAGAAGCCGTAGGCGTCCTGACCGAAGACGGCGCCGCCGTTCGCCCGCTGCCCTTTGCCGATATGAATGCGCTAATCCAAGCGCCTAAAGATGTGCTACTGACCGCTGTCAAAGACGCTGCGGCAGCTCTGCCTTTGTCTGCCGTCACGCTGCTGGCGCCCATTCCTCGGCCACGGCAGGACGTGATCTGTCTGGGCATCAACTACATGGCCCATTCGGACGAGGCTGAGAAATACTCCGCCGACGCCTTCGCCACCCAGCATCAGGATGCCATCTACTTTTCCAAGCGGGTCACCCGGGCCGTGCCGGACGGCGGCTTCATCGAGGGTCAGCGGATGGCTGTATTTGATGAATGCTTTGGAACCGGCGGTCTGTCCGGTGTGGATGGCAACCGGCTTTTTATACGCCTTGGCGAGGTCGTAGATCGGTTCGAAGCGCTCGTCGGTAACGTAGATGGAATCATATCCCGGATAGAGTTTGATGCCGACGCAGGTATTCCGTTTTAAGTTTTCTTCGACAAGATCGCATGTCTTCTGAATCTTTTCCGGCGTCAGTTTTCGTGCTTCGACGCCGACGCAATAGCGCAGAAAATCCGGGTATGTGTGATTATCCGGGTGAACGCCGCGGTTTCCCATGACGATGCCGCCGACGATATTATATTTCTGAAAGCATTCCCGCAGATGCTCTTCATTATTGATATGACCGGCTTCGATGGCAATCTCATCGAAATGCGGGTAACCGGGACAAAAGTGCAAATGTGAATCAATGATTTTCATAATGATAACAGGCGCCAGTATCAAAAACCTTTTGGAAAAAGAACGGCGCTGTCCTCCTTTCTGCTGTGATGTATGTCTGGAAGTTTTGAGAAAATCCGGTGCAACAAAACTTCGGGTGTATATAAATAAGAAATGCAGTGACAGTCCGGCAGGTTCGTAGAGCATGCAGCAACTGTATGAAATCAACTGTTAGTGTAGTCCCAAATGGGGTGGATGTCAAATTTTTCTCCATCTGTTTGACATCCACACTATGATCTGGTATAGTGATAGCTATGCGTATTGCAAAGGGGCAAACTGCCTCTTTCTTTTTTTGTAAATATTCCGGAAGAATGCAAAAAAAAGATAACTAATATGATATATGAAATGTATCTCCGGAATGTGCAGACCGTTAATCAGACAATGAAAGGAATAGAATGGAAACAATCAGATTTGAAGATTTAGAGTTAGATGCAAAGATCATGCGTGCGATCACCGATATGGGGTTCGAGGCGGCTTCTCCGATTCAGGGACAGGCGATTCCGCTGGAACTGCAGGGACTGGATATTATCGGACAGGCACAGACCGGTACCGGTAAGACGGCTGCGTTTGGTATTCCGCTGTTACAGAAGATCGATCCGAAGAATAAGAAGCCGCAGGCGATCATTCTCTGCCCGACCCGTGAACTTGCCATCCAGGTATCTGAGGAGATCCGCCGCCTGGCAAAATACATGCACGGTGTCAAGGTTCTGCCGATCTACGGCGGACAGGAGATCGGACGTCAGATCCGTTCCCTCAAGGATGGTGTGCAGGTTATCATCGGTACGCCGGGGCGTGTGATGGATCACATGCGCCGCAAAACCGTCAAGATGGATCAGATCCACACGGTTGTTCTCGACGAGGCGGACGAGATGCTGAACATGGGCTTTTTAGAGGATATGGAAACCATCTTAAGTGCACTGCCGGAGGAGAGACAGACGCTGATGTTCTCAGCGACGATGCAGCAGGCGATTCAGCGGATCGCGGCGAACTTCCAGAAAGATCCGCAGATTGTGCGCGTGGTCAAGAAAGAGCTGACCGTTCCGAAGGTAACCCAGTATTATTATGAAGTAAAACCGAAGAACAAGCTGGAGGTTATGTGCCGTCTGCTGGATCTCTATGATCCGAAGCTCTCAGTGGTATTTTGCAACACGAAAAAGCAGGTCGATGAGCTGGTACAGGGCTTACAGGGACGCGGCTATTTTGCAGAAGGGCTTCACGGCGATTTGAAACAGGAGCAGCGTGACCGTGTCATGCGTGCATTCCGTACCGGACGGACGGACATTCTGGTGGCAACGGATGTGGCAGCCCGCGGTATCGACGTCGATGATGTTGAGGCGGTATTCAACTATGATGTACCGCAGGATGACGAGTATTATGTACATCGCATCGGACGTACCGGCCGTGCCGGACGCGAGGGCAAGGCGTTTAACCTCGTAGTCGGCAAAGAGGTTTACAAGCTGCGCGAGATCCAGCGCTATTGCAAGACCCGCATCATTCCGCAGGCGATTCCGTCTCTGGACGATGTGACCTCCATCAAGGCAGATAAGATTCTCGACCAGGTGGGCGAGGTGCTGCAGGACAGCGATCTGAGCAAGGTGATCGATATTGTAGAAAAACGTGTGCTGGAAGAGGACTACACGACGCTCGATCTGGCAGCAGCGCTGCTCAAAATGATGATGGGCGAAGAGGGCGAGGAGCTCTTAGAGGAGAACCGCCCGCTGCGTGAGCTGGAGGATCTCGAGGATGAGAGCCGCCGCAGCCGTGGTGGAAGAAACGGCAGAGGAAGCCGTGGCAGAAATGAGGACGTAGCGCGTCTCTTCATCAACATCGGAAAGAACCAGGGCATCCGTCCGGGCGATATCCTCGGTGCGATCGCCGGAGAATCCGGCATGCCGGGACGTATGGTCGGAAGTATCGATATGTTCGATAATTACACATTCGTCGAGGTGCCGAGAGAGCATGCGGACGTTGTACTGCAGGCGATGCGCGGTGCGAAGATCAAGGGCAAGAACGTGCATATGGAGAAGGCGAACCGGAAGTAGGGGAAACGGATTCAAATAATCATGTATAATAGAACCCTCAGGTATGGACATGAGGCGCCTCCTAAAAGTCTAATTTTGGGAGGCTGCCTTAGATATGCCTGGTTTTTTTGTTTGTTCTTGACAAAAAGGTGTAAATTAAAACTGCGCCAATTCATTTTAATTTAGATTCCTAACGAAATCATAATTAAAATGAATTGGCGCAGTTTCTGTTATTTACAGCGCACTCTTACAGCTCCGCTGTAATAAAAATATCATAAATCGCTTTTACAGCCGCCTCGAAATCTGCGTTCTTCACGCCGATGATGATGTTGAGTTCACTGGAACCCTGGTCGATCATCTTGACGTTGATGCGGGAGTGTGCCAGGGCGGAGAAGATGCGTCCGGCAGTGCCGCGGGTGGACTTCATGCCGCGTCCTACGACGGCGATGAGTGCTAAATCGGACTCAAGCTCGATGGAATCCGGCTGTACCGCGCGGTGGATGTTGGAGATAACGAACTGCTCATGCTGTTCGAATTCGGACTGGTGTACGAAGATGGTCATCGTATCGATTCCGGACGGCATATGCTCGAAGGAAATACCGCAGTCCTCGAAGACACCCAGAACTTTTCTCCCAAACCCAATTTCGGAGTTCATCATCGCTTTCTCGATGGTAACAGAGCAGAAACCAGTCTTTCCGGCGATACCGGTGATGGTGTATTTCGGCTTCCGGCAGGTATTCTCGACGATGAGTGTACCCGGATCCTCCGGCTTGTTGGTGTTGCGGATGTTGATCGGGATGCCCTCGCGGCGTACCGGGAAGATGGCATCCTCATGAAGGACGCTGGCACCCATGTAAGCCAGTTCACGCAGTTCTTTGTAGGTGATGGTCTCGATCGGAACCGGATTTTCCACGATGCGCGGGTCGGTTACCAGGAAACCGGATACATCGGTCCAGTTCTCGTAGAGGTCTGCGTGAATCGCGCGGGCTACGATGGAGCCAGTGATATCCGAACCACCGCGGGAGAAGGTGTGGATCGTGCCGTCCGGATTGGACCCGTAGAAGCCTGGGATAACGGCGCGCTCAGTGTGCGCGAGGCGTTCGGACAGCTCTTCATTGGTTTTCTCGGACAGGAATGTACCATTCTCGTCAAAGAAGATTACCTCGGCTGCATCGATGAACTCATAGCCCAGGTAATGGGACATGATGATACCGTTTAAATACTCACCGCGGGAAGCTGCGTAATCGCTGCCTTTTTTTGCGATAAAGTTTTCCTCGATGGTCTTGAACTCATAATCGAGGTTTAAATTCAACTCCAGACCGTCGATGATCTGCTCATAGCGCTCTTTGATGGCGGAGAGAAGCTTGCCGTAGCTTGCGCCGGTGGAAGCTGCCTCGTAGCAGGCATAGAGCATATCGGTTACTTTGGTGTCATTTTTGTTGCGTTTGCCCGGAGCAGACGGTACAACGTAGCGTCTGGATTTATCAGCACGGATAATATCTCCGACTTTTTTGAACTGTTTTGCGCTGGCGAGGGAACTTCCGCCAAACTTTACTACTTTCTTCATGATGTTCTTTGTTCCTTCCTAAAGTAAATATTGGGTTAATTCAGTTTCTGGATCTTCGGAAAATACTGGAACAGTACCTTGGCAACCAGTTTGTCGCGCTTGACGTATTTGTGCGTCCAGCGGCGGGCGTCGTTGGAATAGTTCCGGTTGTCGCCCAGCATGAAATAGCAGCCATCCGGCACTTCGTAGTGCTGCGGCTCCTCCGGTTCCATCGGTTCATGCAGATACGGCTCGTCGAGCGGTGTATCGGAACCATTTAAGTATACCTTGCCGTCCACGATGTCGATCGTGTCGCCCGGCATACCGATGATACGTTTGACATAGTACGTTTTGATGCCTTTCGCTTCATCATCCGGATAAATGAAAATGGCGATGTCACCCCGCTGCGGATCTCCGAATTTGTAGCTTAACCGTGAGCCGATGACGCGGTCGCCAGCCATGATGGTCGTTTCCATCGAGCTGGTCGGGACTTCGCTGTTGGCGATGATGAAATGGTTGACGCAGAATGCGATAATAGCGGCGGCAACCAGGACCTGAATCCAGCTTATGACCTCGTCCTTGAGATTGAAGCCTTCCTTGCGGCTCTTGCCCTTCTTGGATTTTGCGGCATTTCCGGTACCTGAAGCGTTGTCGTTCTCTTCGGGCGTATCTTCCGAATCGTGTTCCGAAGAGTTCTGGCCCGGCTGGTTGATGCCGATTTTTCCGGCGCGGAGTTCATCGAGCATCTCATCCAGTTCCTGCTCGGAACGCCCGGAGAAATGGCTTCGGGACGAAATATGGTCTCTATCTTGATCTTCCATATATATCTCCTCTCTCTGCTGTTGCTGTCTGTGTGACGTAAGAAAACGTGGTGGCAGCAGGAATTTGCCGTATTAAAATGTGAAGCCACGGCGAATTCCGTTACTGGGCACGTATGCGAGAACAGTAACGTTTGTGCAACGCATGAGCAGTAATAGGCTACTGTAAATGGTAACCTTCTGCCATAATAGTGTATATGAGATGCCTTGATTTATCAAGTTTTTTCACGAAATTTCGGGAAAATTCATAAATGTTTTGAAGTGTATGATTGTATTATTGGGCGCGGGATGCTAAAATGAAGCTAAAACCAAAAACCACAAAGGAACGCAAGGGGGCGTATGTATGGATAAAACATTATACGATCTGATGGACTGGGCTGGAATTGAAGAAATTGTCTATTCGGAAGCGGCAAACCCGCACCGGATGCTGGGAGCCCATATGACGCCGGAGGGAATGCTGGTACAGGCGTTTATTCCGACGGCGCGCGATATTACGGTCAAACTTTCGGCAACCGGCAAGCAATACCAGATGGAGATGGCGGACGAGACTGGCTTTTTTGCGGCGCTGATTCCGCGCAAGACTCTGGCGGATTATACCCTCCTTGTGTTTTATGATAATGGTACGTTAAGCGAGATACACGATCCGTATTCCTTTGCACCGCAGTTTACGGAATCGGATTTGAAGAAATTCGAGGCGGGCGTCCACTACAGCATTTATAATAAGATGGGCGCGCATCCGATGACGGTCAAAGGTGTGAGCGGCGTCTATTTTGCAGTCTGGGCGCCGGAAGCGATGCGCGTGAGTGTCGTCGGTGATTTCAACCTGTGGGATGGCAGACGCAGCCAGATGCGGCGGTTGGGAGATTCGGGTGTGTTTGAGATTTTTATCCCGGAGCTAAAAAAGGGCGCTGTTTATAAATATGAAATTAAGTTCAAGAACGGCGACCCGGCGCTGAAGGCGGATCCGTATGCGAACTATGCGGAACTTAGACCGAACACGGCATCCATCGTCTGGGATCTGGACGAATATAAATGGAACGATCAGGACTGGATGAAGAAACGGGCGGCGCTCGACACGAAGACGGCGCCGATGTCGATCTATGAGGTACATCTCGGTTCCTGGATGCGAAAACCGACCGAGGTGGATAAGAGAGGACGCGAGATTGTCGGATCGGAGTTTTACAATTACCGTGAGATCGCGGTCAAGCTGGCGGAATATGTGAAGGAAATGGGGTATACCCATGTGGAACTTCTGCCGGTCATGGAACATCCGCTGGATGCTTCGTGGGGCTATCAGGTGACGGGATATTACGCACCGACCAGCCGCTTCGGCACACCGGATGATTTCATGTATTTTATGGATTACCTGCACGGACAGGGGATTGGCGTTATCCTTGACTGGGTTCCGGCACATTTTCCGCGTGATGCATGGGGCATGGCGCAGTTTGACGGAAGCTGCCTCTATGAGCACAAGGATCCGAGACAGGGGGCGCATCCGCACTGGGGTACGCTGATCTACAACTACGGCAGACCGGGGGTTTCAAACTTCCTGATTGCGAATGCGATGTTCTGGGCGGACCGCTATCACGCGGACGGCATCCGGTTTGATGCGGTGGCGTCGATGCTGTATCTGGATTATGGCAAGAATCCGGGTGAATGGATTGCCAATATGTACGGCGGTCATGAGAATCTGGAGGCGGTCGAGTTCTTAAAGCATCTGAACTCTGTCTTCAGGGGACGCAAGGACGGCGCGATTCTGATTGCCGAGGAATCGACGGCATGGCCGAAGGTTACCGGTGACGTGAAGAACGGCGGTCTTGGCTTTGATTATAAATGGAATATGGGCTGGATGAACGATTTTCTGGGCTATATGGAGCAGGATCCATATTTCCGGTGCCACCACTACAATGAGCTGACCTTCAGCATGATTTACGCCTACAGTGAAAATTTCGTCCTCGTCTTCTCACATGACGAGGTGGTTCACGGAAAAGGTTCCCTGGTCAATAAGATGCCGGGACAGACGTTTGAGGACAAGTTTGCGAACCTGCGGGCGGCATACGGTTTTATGATGGGACATCCGGGCAAGAAACTCCTCTTCATGGGACAGGATTTCGCCCAGATGGATGAGTGGAATGAGAATGCATCGATCGAGTGGGAACTGCTGCAGTATCCGATCCACAGCCAGATGAAGGAGTATGTGAAGGAGTTAAATCACCTTTATACCAGCCATCCGGCACTCTATCAGAAAGATTATCAGACGGAAGGCTTCGAGTGGATCAACTGCATGGATGCAGCGGACAATATCATTGCATTTCTCCGGCGCGGCGCGGATGAGACACTGCTCTTTGTCTGCAACTTTGCCCCGCAGCTGCATGAGAAGCTGATGGTCGGCGTACCGTTTAAGGGAAAATACAAAGAGATTTTCAACAGCGATGCGGAGAAGTTCGGCGGAAGCGGAAAGGTCAATCCGCGTATGAAGTCCTCGAAGGCAGAGGAATGTGATGGAAAGGAAAATTCCATCACGATCCAGCTGGCGCCGCTTGGCATCAGCGTATTCAGCTGCACGCCGACGGAGCCGGAGAAGAAAGAAAAACCGGCGAAGACAAAAAAGACGACCCACAGCACTAAGAATGTAAAAGAAAAGGCGGAAAAACCTGCAGAGAAGCCGGCGAAACGGAATGCACCGGTAAAAAAGGCAGAAGCCGATCTCCAGAGCATGATGGCGGATGCAGCGGCGGCATTCAATGGAAAAGCCGGGGGGACAGCTGCTGCGGCAGCAGAACGCTTGGCGGGTATTTCAGATAAGCTGGCAGAGGCGAAGGCGGGGCTTTCCTCCAAGATTATCAGTCTGTCCTCGATTGCGAGACGACAGGCGGGATTGGAAGAAGGTCTGGATAAAAAGGTGGGAAAAGAGTAAGTACAGGAAGGAATGAAATAGATGGCAACAGCGGCAGAGCTGACAGGCGAGGAGATCGCGGCGGTAGCAGAGTCACTATCGGATCCGGCAAATTTGAACGTGGATACGATGGCTGCGATCATGCACCGGATTGGCCCGGGGCTTATGGCATTGGGACAGAAGGTACTGGTGGCGTTCATCATTTTCCTGATTGGACGTAAGATCATCTCGATGATCGAGAAGATGCTGTCCCGCTCGATGGAGCATGCCGGTATGGATGTGGGTGTGACTCGTTTCCTGCGGGCGCTGACCCAGTTTGTGATGAACGTATTCCTGCTTTTTATGATTGCAGGGCAGCTTGGCATGGACAGCGCCTCGATTGTGGCGGTTCTTGGCGCGGCAGGTCTTGCGCTGAGTTTGGCGCTCCAGCAGAGCCTTGGAAACTTTGCGGGCGGACTCTTGATTTTAATTATGAAACCGTTCCGGGTGGGTGATTATATCATTTCCCCGTCCGGGGAAGGAAAGGTTTCGATGGTCGGGCTGGTTTACACGACTATCCTGACAACCGATAATAAAACAATCACCATTCCGAATGGCACCCTTTCAAACTCAACCGTGACCAACGTGACGGCGATGGACAAGCGGATGCTGGAACTCAAGGTCGGTATCGCCTATGAGGCAGATATCCGGACGGCAAAGGCAGTGTTAGAGCGCGTTTACCGGGAACATCCGATGGTGAAGAAGGACGAGGACATCAAGGTATTTGTGGACAGCCTGGGCGACAGCAGCGTGGTGCTTGGCATCCGGGGCTGGGTAGAGACGTCCGATTACTGGCAGACGAGATGGGACATTCTGGAACGGATCAAGCTGTCATTTGACGAGGCGGGCATCGAAATTCCATACAACAAGATGGATGTACATTTAAAACAGTAGCAATCGTTTAAACAGTATAAGCAATATAGACAGAGGAACAACCATGATTGACAGAGCGGCAAAATTCGCAGAACAGGCGCATAAGGGCGCACACCGGAAGGGAACCAGAATTCCGTATATCGTTCATCCGCTGGAGACGGCGCTGATTGCGTCGATGCTGACGAACGATGAGGAGATACTGGCAGCGGCACTTCTGCATGATACGATCGAGGACACGGGTGTGACCTACGAGGATTTGAAACAGGAGTTTGGCACCCGGGTTGCGGATCTGGTCGCGGCGGAGAGCGAGGATAAGTCCAAAACCTGGATTGAGCGCAAGGGGCACACGCTGGAACATCTGAAAACAGCGAGCCAGGCGGAGAAGATCCTGACGATGGCGGACAAGCTGAGCAATATCCGCAGCATGGCGCGTGACTATCTGTTGGTCGGGGAGGAGCTCTGGCAGCGGTTTAATATGAAGGACAAAGAGAAACAGGCGTGGTATTACACGTCGATGATAGACCTTTTGAAGGATTTGAATGAGACGCCGGAATATCAGGAATATGTGCGTCTCTGCGGCAAGGTATTTGGCGGGATCGCAGGGTGTTGTAGTTTACAAAATATATGAACGGCAGCATAAAAACAACATAGGATGACAATGAGAAACTGCAGCAGCCAGTCAGAAAGAATGGCTGTCGGAGAAGAGAAGAGAAGGACGATAAATTCTGGGATTTTGCGGAAACGGAAAGGTCATTCAGTTCAGTAAAAGGGGAAGAGACATGATTTTAAAAGATATTTGGATGGATGTAAAAGCGGTTCAGGAGCGAGATCCGGCTGCGAGAAATGCATTGGAGGTACTACTTTTATATCAGGGCGTACATGCCCTGATCTGGCACCGGGTGGCGCACTGGTTTTATGAGCACCATATGTTTTTCATTGCGCGCCTGATTTCACAGGTGGCACGTTTCTTTACATTGATTGAGATTCATCCGGGTGCACAGCTCGGACACGGTATTCTGATTGACCACGGCTGCGGCGTTGTCATCGGTGAGACGGCGGTGGTCGGCGACAACTGTACGATTTACCAGGGTGTGACACTGGGCGGTGTCGGAACACAGAAGGGTAAACGTCATCCGACGCTGGGAAATAATGTGACGGTCGGTTCCGGCGCAAAGATTCTCGGTTCTTTCGAGGTCGGTGATAACTGTTCCGTAGCGGCAAATGCGGTTCTGCTCCGCCCGCTCGAGGAAAATACCACGGCTGTCGGCATTCCGGCGCGTCCGGTCAAGAAGGACGGCGTGGCGCTGCCGAAGAAGCAGAAGATGATCATCGGTGAGGACGATCAGCGTATTTTAGAGCAGATCGACGCGCTCCGGAAAGAGCTTCAGGAACTTAGAGAAGAGTCGGCAAACCTGCGGAAGGAACTGGAAGCAGTGCGGGCAGGACAGGAGAAAGCCTGACACAAAATTATTCATAACACCCCTTTCGGCTGCATAAATTTCTTTGAGAGAAATGCGTGCGGTTTGGAAAGGGGCGTTTTTTATGATAGAGCTGATCAAAAAAGAGATACATATGAACCGGCAGAGGGGGACGGCGGTGTCGCAGCTGACGCTGGATGATGATTTTATTGTGCCGGATGCGTTGGATGATGCGGTGCAGATACTGCTGTCAGACGGGGAGGTTCAGATAGAAAATTCACGGATTCAGGGAGAAAAGGTGCTGATCCGGGGAAAGCTTGTGTTCCGGGTGCTGTACCGCCGGGAGTCGGGCGGGCTGCAGGCGATGGGCGGGGAGATCCCATTTGAGGAAACGGTCAATGTGCCGGAGCTTTCGGAGCGCGACTATACGCAGATCGTATGGAATATCGAAGATTTGAATATTACCATGATTCATTCGCGCAAGCTGAGCGCCAAAGCGGTGCTGACGCTTACGGTGCGGGCGGAAAGCCGCGTCGATGCGCAGGCTGCCGCGGACGTCGAGACGGATGATGTGGGGCTGCAAGTCCTGAAGAGAAGCGTTCCGGCAGCGACGCTTGCAGTGCGACGCAAAGATATCTACCGGGTCCGGGAGGAAGTAAGCGTATCGGCAAATAAGCCGAATATTGAGACGATTCTCTGGCAGGAGATGCGTCTTCGGGATGTTTCGGTGCGCCCGCTGGATGGAAAACTGCATCTGGACGGTGAATTGTCGGTGTTCCTGATTTACAGCGGCGAGGGCGAGCACACGCCGGTTCAGTGGTTGGAGGAGAGTATTCCGTTTTCTGGTGAAGTGGAACTCTCGGAGGCGGTGGAGGAGATGATCCCGGCGGTCGGGGTCCGGATTCTTCATGCAGAGGCGGACAAAAAGCCGGACAGCGATGGGGAGATGCGCGAAGTGGAAGTGGAGGCGGTGCTGGAGCTGGACATCCGCCTTTATAAAGAAGAATCAGTGGAACTTTTAAGCGATCTCTATTCGACCGGCTGCGAGGTCGTGAGCGAGCAGGGGGAGGTGTGCTTTGACCGGCTTTTGACGCGCAACAGCTGCAAAATGCGGGTGGGCGGAAGCGTTTCTTTTCAGAAACCGGAGCGAATTCTGCAGATTTGCCACAGCAGTGGGATTGTCCGGCTGGATGAGAGCCGCCCGTCAGAAAACGGTCTGGCGATCGAGGGAGTGCTGGAAGTCAGTCTCCTGTATCTGACGGATGATGACGCGGCGCCGGTTGGGGCAATTTCTGAGGTTCTGCCATTTTCCGGCACGGTCGAGGCGGAGGGGATCCGGGAAGACTGCGTCTGGCAGTTGAATCTGGGGCTGGAACAGCTCGGCGCGGTGATGCTGGGCGGTGGTGAGGCGGAGGTCAAGGCGCAGCTCACGGTGGAACTGCTTGTATTCCAGCCGATGCAGGAAGAGGTGGTTACATCCGTGCAGACACAGCCGTTCGATTTAAAGCGCTGGGAGCAGCAGCCAGGGATTGTGGGGTATATTGTGCAGCCGGGGGATTCTCTGTGGAAAATTGCAAAAAAATTCCACACGACGGTGGATCAGGTGCGGGAAATGAATGAAATCGACGGGGAGGAAGCCGGTGCAGGGGCGCGGCTGCTTCTGATCAAAGAGGTAACGGCGGGTAACTGTTCATAGGTAGGAATTTTAGAGAGAAAAAATCGTTTCTGTTCACGGGTGGGCACTTTTGGGACCGAAAGTGCCGTAAGGAAACGTGGTGGCAGCAGGAATTTGC
>ENA-ORTY01003908-ORTY01003908.1-human-gut-metagenome-genome-assembly--contig:-NODE-3908-length-12248-cov-10.696055_pt1 | contig 12248 bp, 9 predicted proteins | sample MGYA00241917_ERZ509198 | MGnify/ENA primary metagenome ERZ509198 (study PRJEB26280, sample SAMEA2338857) | human gut metagenome | biome: human gut; feature: human-associated habitat; material: faeces...
CTTTCAGGTCTCACCGAGTTCGCGGCTCGCAAGCCACGAATAAAGTTTGATCCGTTTTTCGCGGCGGCGTGTACGTCGAAAAATTCCCTGCGCGGAGCGAGCGTCGCAGGCTGGCATAGCCAGCCGAGGCGCAGAGCGCAGCAAAATCCCCATCGGATGAAATGACACCGTCATTTTATCCGACGCGGTAGTAGTGCTTCGCGCAGAACTCCCGCCGCACCTCCACGCGGCCGGTGTCGACGAGCCAGTCGACGAAGTTATCGAAGTTGCGCTCGACGACGCTGAACTTCAGCTCGTTCTTCGTGCGCACCTGCTCGCGCCTGCAGAAGGTGTAGATCCAGTCGGCGAACGTCATGCCGTCGGTCAGGCAGTCGAGCATCTCCGCGCTCTTCTGCAGAAGAAAGGCGATGTTGCTGTCGATCAGCGCGCTCAGGTCGGTGACGACCGCCTTGTGCGCGAGGATATAGGCCGGGGCGCGCAGCGTGCGCAGGGAGCGCTTGCTCTCGAGGTCGCGCTCGATGAACATGCTCGTGGGCAGCTTGGCCGCGTCGATCTGCCCCTGGTCGATCAGGCAGTCGCCGAGGTAGGCGACGCCGTCGGGCGTGACGATGCCGATGTGCCCTGCGGAGTGGCCGGGGAGCTGGAGAATCCCGAAGCACTCGCCGCAGAAGTCGAGGTGGTCGGCGTCGGCGGGGATGATCGCATCGGCGATGAAGCACTCCTCAAGGAAAATCTCGCGGCTCTTGCCATAGGTCAGGGCGACATAGTTGGCGCGGTAGGCGTCGGGATTAACGGAGATGCCCGCCTCGATGATCTGCGCGGCGGCGAGCGTACCGTAGCGCTGCTGGAGATAGCGGACGTTGCCGGTGTGGTCGAAGTGCGCGTGCGAGCAGATCACGCCGCGCGGGTGCAGGCCGTTTTCCTCGAGCAGATTCGTCAGGCCGCTGCGGTCAAGCTTGGCATAGCCCGTGTCGAAGAGGACAACGTCGCGGTCGTTGAGCTTATAGATGGGGATGAGGGCGGTCGTCGCCTCAGCCACATAGGTTTTTCCGTATACATGGCGCAGATTCATCGGTGTTCGTGCCTTTCTGTCGTAAAGTGGCGCGGCGCGGAAAACGCCGCCGCGGCCCGTTTTTTCCCATTATACAGCCCGCGCGGAAAAAATACAAGCGCGCCCGCGCGGGGGCCGCCGGAGAAAAATCCGGAAAAAATCCGTTTGCCCCCTATGCAAGAGACGGAAAATAAGGTAAAATAGACCCGACCATGCAAGCCGCACCCGGCGGAGACTGCCGCGCGGCATGCCCAACACAAAGCACGAAAAGAGGGCGGACGGACAGGCGAAAAGGAGGAACACCGGATGGACAAAGCGGCGAAGAGAGTCGTCTGCGCCTATGGCGCGGCCGGCGTGCTGAGCCAGCTTCTGTTTGGCTTCATCTATTTTGCAATGCGGGACGAATTCGTCTTTGCGCCGAACCTGCGCAAGCTGACGTACGAGGAGTTCAACTGGGTTGTGCAGCATCCGGGGAGTCACAGCGAGATTCTGACGGACTGCTGCTATGTGCTCGGCGGGATTCTGCTGTGCGTCGTGGCGGCGGGGGTCGTGCACCTTTTGGTGCAGCGGGACTCTGTTCTGCCGATCCGCGGGCGCTGGAAGCTCATCCTGCCGCTCGGCGGGTTTGTCGCCGCGGCGCTCTGCTGCTACGCGGCGGTACACCGGGAGGAGCATCTGCGGATGTATATGGAGTTTCTCCCGTTGGAGTTTGCGTCTCTCGTGCTGCTTGGGCTGCTGCTGGCGGGGCTGCTGGCGCGGCGTCAGCATGAACTTAGGAGGTAAGATGATGGACGAACCAAAATATAAGCGGGTGCTTCTCAAAATCAGCGGAGAGGCACTGGCGGGCGACAAGCATTTTGGACTGGATTTCCAGGTGATGGGTCAGGTGGCCGACGTCATCCGGGAGTGCGTGGCCATGGGCGTGCAGGTAGGCATTGTCATCGGCGGCGGCAACTTCTGGCGCGGCGTGAAAAACGGCGAGGGCTACATCGAGCGCACCCGTGCCGACCACATGGGCATGCTGGCCACGGCGATGAACTGCATGGCGGTCGCCGATGTGCTCGAGCAGAAGGGCGTCGACGTGCGCGTGCAGACGGCGCTGGAGATCAAAGAAGTCGCCGAACCCTACATCCGAGCCCGCGCCATCCGGCATTTGGAAAAGGGCCGCGTAGTGCTCTTTGGCTGCGGCATCGGCTCTCCGTTCTTCTCGACCGACACGGCAGCGGTGCTGCGCGCGGCGGAGATCAATGCCGACGTGATCCTGCTCGCCAAGAACATCGACGGCGTTTACAACGCCGACCCCGCCAAGGACGCGAGTGCCGTCAAGTACGACGCTATCTCCTATGAGGACGTGCTGGCCCAGCACCTTGCGGTCATGGACTCCACGGCCACGTCGCTTTCGATGGACAACCACATTCCCGTGCTCGTCTTTGCGCTCAAGGACCCGGAGAACATCATCCGTGCGGTCGAGGGCGAAAAGATCGGCACCATTGTTGGCGAAAACTGAGCGATCCCGCATCTGCGGTTTTACGATAAAAATTTTTGAGGAGGTATCCCCATGAATAAAGAAGATTACAAGGTTTATTCCGACAAAATGAGAAAGAGCATCGACGCGGTGAACGCGGACTTTGCCTCTGTGCGCGCAGGCCGCGCCAACGCCTCTGTGCTCGACCGCATCAGCGTCGACTACTACGGCTCTCCCACGCCCATCCAGCAGATCGCGGCCATCGCTTCTCCCGATCCGCGCCAGCTCGTCATCACCCCGTGGGACGGCACGGCCCTCAAACCCATCGAGCGCGCCATTCAGGAGTCTGACCTTGGCATCAACCCGCAGAACGACGGCAAGTCCATCCGCCTGAACTTCCCGCAGCTCACAGAGGAGCGCCGTAAAGAGCTTGTCAAGCAGATCCATAAGTATTCCGAGACCGGCAAGGTCGCCATCCGCAACATCCGCCGCGACGCGATGGAGGCCTTCAAGAAGAAGCAGAAGGCCAGCGAGATCACCGAGGACGACCTGAAAGTCGCCGAAAAGGACCTGCAGAAGCTGACCGACGACATGTGCAAAGAGGTCGACGCCCTTCTCGAGAAGAAAGAGAAGGAGCTCATGGCGGTCTGATATGGGGCTCTTTTCCAAAGAGAACAAGGCAGGGCAGGTTGATTTGAACAACCTGCCTTGTCATGTTGCCGTCATTATGGACGGCAACGGCCGCTGGGCGCAAAAGCGCGGCCTCCCGCGCTCGGCCGGTCACAAGGCGGGGGCGGAGACGTTTCGAAAGCTCGGCACCTACTGCAAGAACCTGGGCATCGACTATCTGACGGTCTACGCCTTTTCGACCGAAAACTGGAAGCGCCCGAAGGACGAGGTCGACGGCATCATGCACTTACTCGAGCAATATCTGCACGAGTGCATCGACACGATGGAAAAGGACGGCAACCGCCTGCGCTTTCTGGGTGATTTAAGCGTCCTGACGCCGGAACTTCGGGAACTCATCGATGAGACGAATGAGATTTCATCCCGCATCGAAGGCTTTCAGGCCAACGTCTGCCTCAACTACGGCGGGCGCGACGAGATTCTGCACGCCGCCCGCGCGTTTGCGCGTGACTGCGCGGCAGGGGAGCAGGACGCGGACGCTTTGACCGAGGAGGGCTTTTCGCGCTACCTTTATTCAGACGGTCTGCCCGATCCCGACCTTCTCATCCGCCCCGGCGGGGAGAAGCGCATCAGCAATTACCTTTTGTGGCAGTGCGCGTACAGTGAGTTCTACTTCTGCGACACGCTCTGGCCCGACTTTACGGAAAGAGAATTCGACAAGGCGCTCATCGCGTATCAGCATCGCGAGCGGCGCTTTGGCGGACTGAAACAGGAGAAACAGAAATGAAACAAAGATGGTTGGTGGTTGTCGTCGGCCTGCCGGCGCTGCTCGCCGTGCTGCTTGCCTGTCCCGCATGGGCGACGATGCTCGTCGTCTGCGGCATCGCGGGCATCGCGGCCTATGAGCTGCTGCACACGGCGGGAGAGAACGTCCCGGCGAATTTCTACTGGGGACTTGTCACAACGGTCGTCATGCAGGAGATATGGCTCTTTAAGGAAGAGATGAGCGGCACATACGATCTTCCGATTTCGACCGTTACGATCTTCCGCTGGATTCTTGTGATGATGGCGTTCCTCTTTGCGGTTATCTCTTACGGAAAGGAAAAACCGTTCACGTTCCACGATGTGGCGGTGGCCATCATCGGTGGCATTGTGTTTCCGGCGATGTACAGCTGCATTTTCCTGCTGCGCATGGACGAAAACTATGGCAAGCTCTATGTGCTCGCGCCGTTCTGCGTCGCCTTTGTGGGCGATGCGCTGTCGATGTACTTTGGCATGTGGTTCGGCAAGCGCAAGATGGCGCCGCACGTCAGCCCGCACAAGACCTGGGCGGGCGCGATCGGCGGGCCCATCGGCAGCGCGCTTGCGCTGGTGCTGCTCGGCGTTGTCGGGCAGAAATTGCTCGGCTATGCGCCGAACTACCTCATGCTGATTCTTGTCGGCGTGGTGGCCAACATCTTCGGCCAGCTCGGCGACCTCTCGATGTCGCTCGTCAAGCGCGAGGCCGGTATCAAGGATTACAGCCACCTCTTCCTGACGCACGGCGGCATGCTCGACCGCTTTGACTCCACGCTCTTCATCGCGCCGGTCGTGTGGGCTGCGGCCTGTGGAGGCCTATTATGACAAGGAGTATTGCTTTACTCGGTTCCACCGGCTCCATCGGCCGCCAGACGCTTGAGGTGGCGCGCGAGCTGGGGCTTTCCGTCGCTGCGCTGACGGCGAATAAAAGCGTTGACCTCATCGAACAGCAGGCGCGGGAATTTTGCCCGCGTCTTGCCGTGCTTTATGACGAGGATGCGGCGCGTGAGCTCCGCGCGCGGCTTTCCGACACAAACACCCAAGTGCTCTCCGGCATGGAGGGCCTTCTGGCCGCGGCCACGGCGGACGACGCTGACACGGTCGTCACCGCCGTGATGGGCATGATCGGACTCCAGCCGACGCTCGCGGCGATCGAGAAGAAAAAGCGCATCGCGCTTGCCAACAAGGAAACGCTCGTCTGCGCGGGCGAGCTCGTCGTGGCTGCGGCGGAGCGCTGCGGCGCGGAGATCGTCCCCGTCGACAGCGAGCACAGCGCGATCTTCCAGTGCTTGCAGGGCTGCCGCGACCGCGGTGAGATCAAGCGCCTCATTCTGACCTGCTCGGGCGGGCCGTTCTACGGCCTGAGCCTGCAGGAGCTTGCGACTAAGACGAAGGCCGACGCGCTCAAGCACCCGAACTGGACAATGGGTGCGAAGATCACCATCGACTCCGCGACGCTGATGAACAAAGGCCTTGAGATCATCGAGGCCATGCGGCTCTACCGCCTGCCGCTGCGTCAGGTCGACGCGGTCATCCATCGCCAGAGCATCGTGCACTCGCTCGTCGAGTTTCACGATGGGGCGATGCTCGCCCAGCTCGGCACACCGGACATGAAGCTGCCCATCCGCTACGCGATGACGTACCCCAACAGGGCCGTTTCGCCCGCGGAGCCGCTTGACCTTCTCAAGTGCCCACCGCTGACGTTCGCCGAGCCCGATGAAGAGGTCTTCCGCTGCCTGAAGATCGCCAAGCAGTGCGCCGCCATCGGCAATGTCTACTGCGCGGCGATGAACGGCGCGAACGAAGAGGCTGTCGCGGCATTTCTGCGCGACGAGATCGGCATCTGTGCCATCCCTGACCTCATCGAAGCGGCGCTCGATAAAACCGAGACGGTATATCAGCCGCAGCTTTCGGATATTCTGGAAGCAGACCGGCTCGCGCGCGAGGTCGTGCGCGAAAAGCTCAACTGACCAAATTTAGGAGAGACCATGGTTTATATTCTGATTGCGATCCTGATTTTCGGCGTGCTCATCGCCGTGCATGAGTTTGGCCACTTTTTGGCGGCCAAGGCCTGCGGCGTGCGCGTCAATGAATTTTCCATCGGCATGGGCCCGCAGCTCTTCCATAAGACAAAGGGAGACACCGAATACTCCCTGCGGCTCCTGCCCATCGGAGGCTACTGCGCCATGGAGGGCGAGGACGAGGATTCGGACGACGACCGCGCGCTGGGCCGCCAGGTCTGGTGGAAGAAGTTCATCATCTTCGTCGCGGGCGCGTTCATGAACTTCCTGACGGGCCTCATCATCGTCATCTGTCTGTATGCGGGTGCGCAGGCATTCTACACGACGGAGATCGTCGAGCTGAACCCCGATTTCCCGCAGCAGGGAGAGGACGGCCTGATGCCCGGCGACACGATCTACGCCATCAACGGTGAGCGCGTCTATTTGAAGAGCGACGTGTCGCTCATCATGGGCCTTGGCAACACGGGCACGATCGACATGACCGTCCTGCGCGACGGCAAAAAGTTCGACCGCACGCTCACGAAGCAAGTCTACACCGACGAAAACGGTAAGGAGTACGAGGCCTACGGCTTTACCTACGGCGGGATCGTCGAGGCGACGCCGCTTCTGCGCCTGCAATACAGCTGGTACCAGACGATGGACTATGTCCGCATCGTGAGACTGAGCCTGCAAATGCTGCTTTCGGGCGCGGCGGGCGTGAACGATCTGAGCGGCCCGGTCGGCATCGTCTCGACCATCACGGAGGTCGGCAAGGAGACCGAGGCCGAGGCGGGCTTCGGCGCGGCACTCGAGAGCATTCTCTACTTCGCCGCGATGTTCGCGGTGAACCTCGCCGTGATGAACCTGCTGCCGCTGCCCGCACTCGACGGCGGACACGTGCTGTTCCTGCTCGTCAACGGCATCGCCGTGGCGCTTTTCAAAAAGGAAATTCCGTCCAAATATCTGAACGTCATCAACGGCATCGGCTTTGCGCTTTTAATGGCGCTGATGCTGTTCGTCACGTTCCACGACATTGTCAAGCTCCTGTGAGGAGGATGATCTTATGAGCAAGCAAATTATCGCAGGCGGCGTCGCTATCGGCGGCGGCGCGCCGGTCACGATCCAGTCGATGTGCAACACGCACACTGAGGATGCCAAGGCCACCATCGCACAGATCCACGCGCTCGAAGAGGCGGGCTGCGAGATCGTGCGCGTCACGGTGCCGAATATGGAGGCCGCGCACGCGCTGAGTGAAATTAAGGAGAATATCTCCATCCCGCTCGTCGCGGACATTCACTTCGACTACCGTCTCGCCGTCGAAGCGGCGGCGCGCGGCGCGGACAAAATTCGCATCAACCCCGGCAACATCGGGGGAGATGACCGCGTCAAGGCAGTCGTAGACGCCTGCCGTGAGCACAAGGTTCCCATCCGCATCGGCGTGAACGGCGGCTCGCTTGAAAAGGAGCTGCTCGCAAAATATGGCCGCGTGACGCCTGAGGCGCTCGTCGAGAGCGCGCTCAGACATGTGCGGCTGCTTGAAAAGTTCGATTTTACCGAGATCTGCATCTCGGTCAAGAGCTCTGATGTACCGCTCAACATGGCGGCCTATCGCCTTCTGCACGAAAAGGTCGACTATCCGCTCCACCTCGGCGTGACCGAGGCGGGCACGCCCACGATGGGGCTTTTGAAGTCCGCCATCGGCATCGGCGGCCTTCTGTGCGAGGGCATCGGCGACACGATGCGCGTCTCGCTCACGGCGGACCACGTGGAAGAGGTCTACGCCGCCAAGCGCATTTTGCAGGCCTGCGGCATCCGCCGCAGCGGTGTGAACCTCGTCTCCTGCCCGACGTGCGGCCGCACGGCGTACGACATGATCCCGATCGCCGAGGAGCTAGAGCGCCGTCTTGCCGACTGCAAGAAGAATATCACGGTCGCCGTGATGGGCTGCGTCGTCAACGGGCCCGGTGAGGCCTCGGCCGCCGATATCGGCGTGGCCGGCGGTAAAGGTGAGGGCATGATTTTCCGAAAAGGAAAAATCCTTTACAAAGTGCCGCAGGAAAAGCTAGTCGACGCTTTGATGGAGGAAATCAAAAAACTCTGACCGAGCGGAAACGATACTGAGATAAGGTTGTGGCTATGGCACAAAAGATTCCTTTTTTTGAATTATTCACCGACTTTTCGCCGGATTTTGACCTGCGCGTCCCGCTCAACGCCGCGATGGTCACGAACATGGTGCTCGAGCCGGAAAAGCGCACGATGACGCTCGACATGACCGTGCGCGCGGAGATGAACGACTCGACGCGCGAAACGGTCGAGCAGCTTCTTGCGCGCAATTACGACTTAAAGCGCGTGGACATCCACGTCAAATCAACGGCGGAGGCCTTTCCCGACATGTTGAAGAACGCTGGCCGCAGGGTGAGCGGCAGCGGGAGTGTCATCATGGGCCGCGAGATTGCAAAGGGAAGAGTGCTCCCCATCAGCGAGCTGACGCCAAAGGCCGGTCACGTCGTCGTTGAGGGCAAGGTCTTCAAGTTCGACTGCCACGAGACGCGCCGCGCCGGCGTCTGGACGATGTTGCTCGAAATGACGGACTACGAAGGCTCGCTCTTCATCCGCCGCAGCATGCCCGAGCGCGAGGCGACGGAGCTTCTCGGCAAGATCAGCGTCGGCATGTGGCTGCGCGTCAGCGGCCGCATGGAGCTCTCCTACGATGGTAAGGATATGCAGCTCAACCCGCAGGACATCATGCAGATCGACCACGCCGAGCGCACGGACACGGCGGAGGAAAAGCGCGTCGAGCTGCACTTACATACCCGTATGTCCAACATGGACGCGCTGACCGACACCGCCGCGGTCGTCAAGCGCGCGATCAAGTGGGGGATGCCCGCCATCGCCATCACGGATCACGGCGTAGCGCAGAGCTTCCCGGACGCTTGGCACACCGGCGAGGGTAAAATAAAACTCCTTTACGGCTGTGAGGGCTATTTTCTCAACAACATCGACGACCGTATCTGTGTGCACGGCCCGCAGGACGGCGATTTTTCGACTGAGATCTGCTGTTTCGACATTGAAACAACGGGTCTGAAGGTCGCGCACGATGCCATCACCGAGATCGGTGCGGTCATTCTGAAAGACGGCGAGATCGTCGACACGTTCCAAACCTTTGTCGACCCCGAGCGCCGGCTTTCGCCTGAGATCATCGGCCTGACCGGCATCACGGACGACATGCTGCGCGGCGCGCCGAAGCTGGAGGACGCGCTGCACGCGTTTTTGGCCTTTGCGGGCGGCCGCCCGCTCGCTGCGCACAATGCGGAGTTTGATATCAGCTTCATCCGCGCAGGCTGCAAAAAGTGCGGCATCCCGTTCGAGCCGACATATCTCGACTCGCTGATTTTCGCGCAGAATCTCCTGCCCGAGCTCGGCAAGTACAAGCTCGACATCGTGGCCGACCACTTGCAGCTCCCGCAGTTCAACCACCACCGCGCGTCCGACGATGCGGTCCCGGTCGCGCAGATGCTGGCCAAGTTCTTCGTCATGCTCGAAGAGCGCGGCGTCACGCGCCTCCAGCAGATCAACGACGAGATGACGAAGCTCCGCCCGCTCGGCGTCAAGCGCAACCGTTTCCCAAAGCACATCATTCTGATCGCCAAGAACAAGGTGGGCCTCAAGAACCTCTACCAGCTCATCTCGGCGTCGAACCTCAAATACTTTAAGCGCGTGCCGATCATCCCGAAAAGCGAACTTGTCGCGCATCGCGAGGGCTTGATCATCGGCTCTGCCTGCGAGGCGGGCGAGCTGTTCCGCGCCATCGTCGACCACAAGGACTGGAATGAGCTCAAGCGCATCGCCTCGTTCTACGACTATCTTGAAATTCAGCCGCTCGGCAATAACCGCTTCATGGTGCGCGACGGCACGGTGCGCGACGACGAAGACCTCAAGGACTTCAACCGCACTGTTGTCAAGCTTGGCGAAGAGCTCGGCAAGCCCGTCTGCGCAACGGGCGACGTCCACTTCCTCGACCCCGAAGACGAGGTTTATCGCCATATCCTGCTCGCGTCAAAGAAATTCGCCGACGCGAACGAGCCCGTCCCGCTCTACTTCCGCACGACGGACGAAATGCTCAAGGAATTTGACTACCTCGGCAAGGAGAAAGCCTACGAGGTCGTCGTGACGAACACCCGCGCCATCGCCGAGCAGGTGGAGGATATCGAGCTTTTGCCCAAGGGCAAGCTGTTCCCGCCGCGGCTTGAAAATTCGGAAGAAGACCTTAACCGCATGGTGTGGGGGAAAGCGCACGAGCTTTACGGCGACGATCTGCCGCAGCTGATCGTCGACCGGCTGAACGTCGAGCTCGGCAGCATTCTGGGCAAGTACGACGTCGTCTACATGTCGGCGCAGAAGCTCGTGCAGCGCTCGCTCGAGTGCGGCTACCTCGTCGGCTCGCGAGGGTCGGTCGGCTCGTCGCTCGTAGCGTACATGGCCGGCATCACCGAGGTCAACGCCCTGCCGCCGCACTACCGCTGCCCGAAGTGCCGCAACGTCGAGTTCCACGCGGGCGAGTATGGCTGCGGCGCGGACATGCCCGATAAAATGTGTCCCGTCTGCGGCACGAAGTATGTCAAAGACGGCTTCGACATCCCGTTTGAAACATTCCTCGGCTACGGCGGCGGCAAGGTGCCGGATATCGACCTCAACTTCTCAGGCGAATATCAGGCGCGCGCCCACGCGCACGCGGTCGAGATGTTCGGCAAGACGCAGGTGTTCCGCGCGGGTACGATCGGTACGCTCGCGGAGAAGACGGCCTACGGCTTCGTCAAAAAATACCTCGAGGAAAACGGCATCGCCGCGGGCAACGCCGAGATCGACCGCCTGACGGCGGGCTGCGTCGGCGTGCGACGCACGACGGGCCAGCATCCCGGCGGACTCGTCGTCGTGCCGGACGACATGGATATCGAGGATTTCTGCCCCGTGCAGCACCCCGCGGACGACCCCGACAGCGACACGATCACCACGCATTTCGAATATCACTGCATGGAGGACAACCTTTTAAAGCTCGACATGCTCGGCCACGATGACCCGACGATGATCCGCATGCTCGAAAATCTGACGGGCGTGAACGCCCGCGCTATCCCGCTCGACGACCCCGACACGATGTCGATCTTCATCTCGTCCAAGGTGCTCGGCTATGAGAACGATGAAGTGCTCGGCCCCACGGGCGCCGTCGCGATCCCCGAGTTTAACACGCGCTTCACGCGCCAGATGCTCGTCGACACGCAGCCCAAGGACTTCAACACGCTGCTGCGCCTTTCAGGCTTCTCCCACGGCACGGACGTGTGGCTCGGCAACGCGAAGGATCTGATCGTCAGCGGCACGGCGAGCGTTCTGGAGACCGTCGGCTGCCGTGACGATATCATGCTCTACCTCATTTCTATGGGGCTTGACCCGAAGATGAGCTTTAAGATCATGGAGGCCGTCCGAAAGGGCAAGGTCAAGGGCGGCAAGGCGGGGGACTGGCCGATGTGGGTCGAAGAGATGCGCAAGCACGACGTGCCGGAGTGGTACATCGAGTCGCTTGCAAAAATCGGCTACCTCTTCCCGAAAGCGCACGCGGTCGCGTATGTTATGATGGCGTTCCGTATCGCGTGGTTCAAGGTGCACGAGCCGCTCGCGTTCTACGCGACGTTCTTCTCCATCCGCGCCAAGGCATTCGACGCCGCCGAGTGCTGCAAGGACGCCGACGCGCTGCGCCGCCGCATCCGCGAGATCGAAAACAACAAGGATGCGACCGCTGTGGAACAGGACTTGATGACGACGCTTGAAGTCTGCTACGAATTCTGCCTGCGCGGCTTCCACTTTGAGCCCATCGATATCTACCGCAGCGATGCGACGAAGTTCGTCGTCACGGAAAACGGCCTGCTGCCGCCGTTCACGTCCGTCCGCGGACTCGGCGAGACCGCAGCGCTCGACACCGTCGAGAAGCGCAAGGGGAAGGACTTTACATCGGTGGAGGAGTTTTCCCTCTGCTGCAACAAGCTGTCGCAGACGCATATCGACCAGCTGCGCGCGCTGGGCGCGTTTGCGGGATTGCCTGAAACGAGCCAGTTAACATTGTTTTAACACACTGTGTTGTATTGTTCCCTGCGTACTCGCAGGGGGGGCGTTTTTCCCTGCACCGTGCAGGGGAACGGCAAAGGGGGGCTATTCTCTTTCCTCGGAAAGAGAATAGCCCCCCTTATACCCCCCAAGAGAAAGGGACGAGGGGCCTTCCCCCTCGACCCCGCACATTGGCAGTCTCGATCTTGAAGAG
>ENA-ORTY01003910-ORTY01003910.1-human-gut-metagenome-genome-assembly--contig:-NODE-3910-length-12242-cov-2.406088_pt1 | contig 12242 bp, 11 predicted proteins | sample MGYA00241917_ERZ509198 | MGnify/ENA primary metagenome ERZ509198 (study PRJEB26280, sample SAMEA2338857) | human gut metagenome | biome: human gut; feature: human-associated habitat; material: faeces...
AAATGCATTTCCATATCTGCTTGAGATCCGCAGAGAGAGGGAGCGGAGAGCAGAGTACAAAAGACAGAGCAGAAAGATTGAAGAACTGGACCCGTTTGAACTTTGCTGTTCGTTTCTCGGGGAACATATGGATGAGGAAGAACGTGCCATTGTAATGGAGAAATTCATGAATATGTATGAGACACAGGATCTCTATGTGATCTACAGCCGTTTTCTGGAAAGCTGCGGCTATCCGGGACTTCCCCATGTACAGCTTCAGGAGCGAAAGCTTCGGTACGAGGATGTCTATCCGGTACTTTACATGAAGTACCGCCTTTTTCGCCAGACCAGTCACAATGGTATCAAGCACCTGGTAGTAGACGAAATGCAGGATTATTCAAGGCTTCAGTATCTGATCCTTAAAATGATGTTTCCATGCCGTATGACCATCCTGGGGGACAAAGCCCAGACTATGGAAGATGAGGCTCAGGATGTTCTGAGATTTTTACCGAAAATTTTCGGAAAAGATATCCGCAGGATCGTTATGAACAAAAGCTACCGAAATACCGTGGAGATTGCTTCTTATGCGAATCAGCTTGCGGGAATCACAGATATGGATTTGTTTGATCGTCATGGCCAGCCAGTGGAAGAATTATTTTTTAAAGGGAAAAAACAGCAGGCAATGGAAGCGGCTCTGGATGAGCTTGTGAACAAGCTTCAGCTGGGAGCAGAACAGTTTGAGACAGCTGCGGTGATCCTCCGGACGGAATCTGAGGCGAAAGAAGCTGCCCGCATTCTGAAAGAAAAACTGGAAAATACAGGGTTTGATATTGAAAACCGTTTCTCGTACCTGCATCGTGACAGCACCAGCTTCTGCAAAGGCCTTACAGTTACTACGTTTTATCTTGCAAAAGGTCTGGAATTTGATCAGGTATTTTCCCTGTTCCCTGTAGCAGATCAGAGCCCGATTGCAAAACAGGGACGTTATATTGCAGCTACCAGAGCGCTTCATAAATTGCATATGTACGAATACGGAAAATAAATATTACAAAAGTATGACAAACAGAGCGTAAAATAAAAAAGAAATTCAGGTTGGCGAAATATGCTGTCAAATGCAACGTACATTTTGCAGACAGGATTTTACAATCACCCTCTGAAAAAATGTATAAAGTTCGTCACGAAAGTTTATAATATTTTCAATTTAGAGTTACTGTTCACTGGTAATATTCCGCGAGGTGTTTTTTGTGAACAAAGTTCACAGAAAACCCGAGAGTTGCGGCGCGAAATCATGCAAAGCATGATTTCTGTGCATCGCGAAGCGTGTTACTGTGAACGGAGTGAACAGTAACAACTAATCGCTTACTCCTGCTGCTATTTTTATAGCTGCATATGATAAAAATCATCTCGCTTCCGGCTGGGGCTGAGCAGGGACTTCTGCGTCAGTGCACTTGGAATTCTGCGCCTGGAAGGTGATAGTCACTTTGAATAAATCCCCATCCAGGTAAAGCTGGAATTTGCCGCCCTGGAGCTCAGTAAGACTTTTGGCAATGCTAAGTCCAAGCCCGCTTCCCTCGGTGCCACGGGCTACGTCACCGCGGACGAAACGCTCGGTAAGTTCCTCGGCAGCGAAATTTAACGGCTGGGCGGAAATATTTTTCAGGGTGAAAACCACCTGACCGTGGGCGTTCATTACTTCCGCGTAAACCCGGGTGTCTTCCATGGCATATTTTGTTACATTTCCGAAAATATTTTCCAATACACGCCACAGCCGCTGGCCATCCGCATAGATTACAGAAGGCTCATCTGGAAAATGTACCATCATGGTAAGATGGTGTTCTTCGAAACGCTCCTCGAACTCTCCGATTACCTGATGGAGCATTTCTACGAAATCAAGATTATTCATGTTCAGTGTCAGATTTCCGGTGCTGGCCTTGGAGGCTTCTACCACATCCTCTGTGAGTACTTTCAGCCGGGCTGCCTTGGCTTCCAGAATATCCAGATATTCCAGAACCTTAGGATCTGTAAAATTCTCACGTTTCAGAAGATCAATGTAGCTGATAATGGAAGTCAGCGGGGTCTTCAGATCGTGGGAAACGTTGGTGATCAGCTCGGTTTTCATTCGCTCATTTTTCACACTGTTTTCTACAGCTGCGTCAAGACCGCTTCCAATGTTATTAATATATTCTGCAATATGTTTATCATCGCCCCAAAGCCGTTCCAGAGGAATTTTATATTGCAGGTTTCCATTGGAAATTTCTCTCAGTCCTTTTATAATCTGTTCTCTGCTGCAGGCTTTTGTAATAACATATAGCAGTATCAAAAGATCAGCCAGACAGCTGAAGAAAAAGAACAGCTGCATGCTGCCAAGTAAGGGACCGCAGATTATATATTTGATGAAAAGAAAGCAAAGAAAAGCGAAGGTTGCTTTCAGTCTGGCAGCAGTGTTTCTGGAGTAGAGATCAGCAAGGGCGTGAAGCTTGTGACTGGCTGAATGAATCAGTCTGGAGGTCAGGACAAGAAGACGGCGCAGGATGCTGTTTTTCCAGAGCTGCTTTGCCTTGATCCGCCGTACCAGGCTAAGGTAGCCAATCTGGAACCAGAATAAAGTGTAAAGCCCCAGAATCATAAGCTTCAGCAACAGACTCACATCAAGGAGCGATGTGGCACGCAGTCTGCCAATCTGATAGTCTGCAAAGGACAGGCATTGTAAAAAGCGTACCAGGACAGGAAACCATGCAAGCAGAATCAGTCCTGCAGAAAGCTCGGTTGGCCAGCGGTCAAAAAAGCAAAGGTGCAGCTTTTGGTCACTGTTTTTTCTTCCGGCAATTGCTGTTAGCCATACAAACGCAGCCAGGAAAAGAAAGCTGCACAGCAGGAAGAAAAGAAATACCGGCTTCTGATAGCTGGAATAGTTTTCAAAAAATGTTTTGTCGGCAAAAAAGGTATCGGAAACAGGAAATGTCTGATCCACATAGGCTGCAAAGATGAAATTGCTGTTCACTGCTGGCAGCAGGGAGTTTGCCACCTCCTTCCAGGAGTCGCAGGTAACATTGTTTCCGGGGAAAGTATTGTATTTCCTGAGGGCCTGCCAGGTTGCTGGTAAATCCATCTGGTTGATATTGGATAAGAACATAGGAAATACCATTTATAGATTTTAAAAGATCTGTCAGTTTTGTGCAATAATCGATGGTGCCCCCCATATTGTCAGCTGTAGGATTTTCTATGGCTGAATCAGCGTGTGTTACACTGCGTTCCAAGGTATAGCCCAGCTGGGCTTCCAGCTCGCTGTCATTGGAAATAACCTGTCCGTCATCCTCGTTAATGTAAATGTAACTCATGTTGGAGTGACCCTGGGAATAATTTTTCAGAATCTGCTCCTGCTGAATATAAAAGTCAGTTCTGGAAAGAAGGCTGTAAAGAGATTCGAAAGCCTCATCTATGCGGTCGTTCCATTTGGCATTGGAATTTAGAACATCCAGAATGCTGTCTGCGCCTTGGGGCGGATAAGCCTCTGTTGGTTCATAATATCCATCATAGAGGGAGATGGAATCATAGAGCACTTTGCCGTCCCCGGATGTGATCTGAATACCAGAAAGATCATCCATTACACCATATTGCATGTCGTATTTGATGTCTTCGATAAGCTGTTTGAGATTTTCATCGTAGGATGCTATTTCAGTTGCAGAGTCACTGAATCCGTAATACTCCATATCCACAGAAAAATCCAGTTCTCCGCTGTCAATTTTTTTCAAAAAATCATCAACATAGTAATAGTGCAGGGAAAGTGATTCGTCGGCAGAGAAAGAAGCCTGGTGGCAGATCACAATGGGATTTCCACTGGAGGTATCAAAATCCTGCGCCCATTTTTCCAGGTCTGAAACTGAATAGGCCAGACCGGAGGTGTTTTGAAAAGAGATTTCTTCATCGTTGGCAAATTCATTAAGATCAACTACTTGGGATGCAGATGTCTGATTTAAAGAAGCGTGAGCCTCAGATGAGGCATTTTTGTCAGATGACTGGGAAGCTTCGTTTTGGGCAAGGCCTTTCCAGGATACGTTAGTATAGGGAAATGTACCAGAAATTCCGTGCATCACGTCATAGGCTGCGTCGTAGAGGGTATTGGCAAATGCCGTGGAATCCAGATAATCTTTCCCGGAATCAGAAAGCCTCAGACCATGTGCTAAAGAGGTAATTAAAAATAAACCTGAGAAGATTACAGCTCCCAGAAAAATATATTGAAATAGGAGCAAAAGCCCTTTGATACCAGGGCTGCGGTGCCATTTTTTCTTTTCCATATGATTAACCCCTTTCTTGATAATGTGCTGCTTATCGTATTGGTAACGCCATTTGGCATATCCAATAGCGAATCTTTCAAATACTTTTAATCAAAGCTTTTCAATTTTATATCCAAGTCCCCAGACAACTTTTAAATACCTGGGCTCCTTGGGATTAATCTCAATCTTTTCCCGGATATGCCGGATATGCACGGCAATTGTGTTATCTGCCGCAATTGCTTCTTCATTCCAGATATTTTCATAAATTTGATTGATGGAAAATACCCGGCCCTGATTCTTTATGAGAAGAAGCAGAATATTATATTCAATTGGCGTAAGCCTCAGGGTTTCGCCATCCACCTGAACTTCTTTCTGATCGTCATTCACCGTCAGCCCGCCGGTTGTATAAATATGCTGACTTTCACAGGAAACCGCTGCACCCAGCTGGGTATATCTTCGAAGCTGGGAACGAACCCTGGCAATCAGCTCTAAAGGACTAAAGGGCTTGGTTACGTAATCGTCAGCTCCAACATTCAATCCAAGAATTTTATCTGCATCCTCGGACTTTGCTGAAAGAATAATAATAGGAAGAGAATGTTCCTCCCTGATTTTCAAAGTTGCCCTGATGCCATCCAGCTTCGGCATCATTACGTCGATGATCAACAGATCTACCTCATTTTTCTGTAAAACCAAAAGTGCCTGTTGTCCATCGTAAGCCTTTAGAATCTGGTGACCTTCCTGCTCCAGATAAATGCTGATGGCTTCTACAATATCTTTATCATCATCACATACAAGAATTGTTGCCATTTTCTTTTTCACCTCCCCTGTAATATATAAGGTATCAGACAAAATTTAAGATGAAAGGGGTAAAATCTTAAGATATTCTTATGAAAATATTGTACGTAAGCTTATGGATACACTGCACCGTATAAAAACGTACTTGTCCGATAAATATAAGTGTAAAAGAAAGCTCCGCTAAATGCAACAATATTGTCGGCTTTTGTCAGCGCAGCTTTTTGCTCGTTTGGCATATTTTTCACTCCAGAAAACAACCTGTTTCTCATCTACCTGCTTTTTCAGCTTTTAGCTGCTCCACTCTTTTTTGAAAGTGAGCAATAGGGTCATCATACTGTTTTTCCAATTTATCCAGTCAGTCAATAGATTCTATTGTTTTCTGGCGGGAGCATTTCTTAGCTTTATCGTAATATGTGTCAACAATGGAAAGGCGAATCCGACCATTCAGGTTAGGTGTTTTTTGTAATAGGAAATTACGTTGGAGTTTCCTATTAAGCAGGATTCCTTTTTTGTGTGTCATTTTGCCTAAAAAAAAACAGAAAAACTTTCGCGAGTTGACATGTTGCGTATTGAAAAGGAATAGCTTATAATATTTTTAATAGTTTTAATCGTTGGATTTACATTCAGAAATGGAAAAGGACGCGTATGAGACAGGAGAAGAGAACTGAGACAATTACATACATAGTAGATGAGTCATATCGAATTCAGTATATGAGTAAAGCACTGATGAAACAGTTTTCGGAATTTGAGCCCGGAGAGATCTGTTATGAGAAGTTTCGGGGAAGAGAGAAGCCCTGTCGTAATTGCCCGTTGGCACATCCGAACCGGAAGACAGATTTATTCTATAATGAAGATCAAGGGAAATGGCTGAAAATCAATGCTGGAGAGGTCGAGTGGCCGGGAGCAAGGAACTGTCATGTGATTTTGGCAAAGGATATTTACGAGGAAGATATGGATAATCTTTGCCGTTTTGTAAATATGAAGAAGGAGATCCTGGAACGGAGAAACCCGGGCAAGACGGAGAAGAATAAGCTTACAGGTTTATTTGCCAGAATTCCTTTTTTTACACAGACAGAAACCTTTCTCAGAATAAATGAAGCTGCGGCAGGGAAATACTGTCTGATAGCCATTGATATTGAACATTTTAAGCTTTTTAACGAATGGTATGGTCAGGTGGCAGGAGACAAGCTCCTAAGAGAAATCGGGGCGCATCTTAATAAAATGCGTCAGGAATTTGGCGGGATTGCCGGATATATGGGTGGGGATGACTTTGTAATTGTTCTTCCAAATGATGAAAAAGTTCTCGAAAATCTGAAATGCCGTATTACCGGATTTGTGCGTGCATACGGTGGACATACCGGATTCCTTCCTGCTTTTGGTTTTTATGTAATTGATGATATCAGTCTCAGTGCTTCACAGATGTATGACCGGGCAATTCTTGCGCAGGAGACAGTAAAGGGAAATTATGCTGTACGCTGTGCTTATTACAGCTCAGATATGAAGACACGACTGGAGAATAATCATGTGCTCCTTGCTGAGGTGCAGGCTGGTCTGGAAAGAGATGAGTTTATCTACTATCTTCAGCCGAAATGTAATCTGAATACAGGTAAGATCGTTGGGCTGGAATCACTGGTGCGCTGGAAGCACCCTGAGAAGGGAATTGTAGCACCTGGATATTTTATTCCGGTTATGGAGAGTAACGGACTGATCACAGAACTGGACATGAAGGTGTGGGAGCAGGTTTGCCAGACGCTGCAGGACTGGATAAAAAGCGGACACAAGGTAATTCCTATTTCTGTCAATGTATCCAGTGTGGATATTTATGCAATTGATGTAGTAGAGCATTTTAAAAATCTGGTTCGCAAATATGGGCTTCCGCCGGAATATGTAGAGCTGGAGATTACAGAAAGTGCTTATGTAGAAGAATATAAGGTGATTACCGGTGTGGCAGAGGCACTGCGAAATGCAGGCTTTACCGTTCTGATGGATGATTTTGGAAGCGGATATTCTTCTTTGAATATGCTGAAGGATGTAAATGTAGACGTTCTGAAGATTGACATGAAGTTCCTGAAAATGGATGAGAATACCATGGACAAGGGAATGGGAATTCTTGAGGCTGTTACCAGAATGGCAAATATTATGGGACTTCGCATGATCGCAGAGGGCGTTGAGACGGAAGACCAGATCAATTATCTGCTGAATATGGGCTGTATTTATGGCCAGGGCTATTTCTTCTACAAGCCTCTTCCGGTTGAAGAAATAAAAGCACTTCTCAATGACGAGAATAATGTGGATTACCGGGGGATTCAGGCACGAAAAATTGAGCATGTGCGTTTCAAGGATCTGTTTCAGTCTGAGCTGGCAAGTGACAGCATACTGAATAATATTCTTGGGCCAATTGCCATTTATGATGTATATTGTGACAATGTGGAGCTGCTGCAGGTAAATGATAAGTACTGTCTGCTGGTTGGACAGGATCCTGTGGATCTGGCAGAGAATGTTCAGGTCATGGAGGCAATACACCCGGATGACAGGAAAAAAATGCAGAATATTTTCCAGCGGTCTTTCCAGAGACTGGCTGAAGGTGCAGAGGGAACTGTGCGTCGCAGAAGAGAAGACGGTCAGTATATCTGGATAAATATCAAAGCATTTTTCCTGAGAGAACAGGATGGACATAAAATGTTTTATGGAGCTGTCCGGGACGTATCCGAAGAAATGAATCAGTTCCAGAAATTGATGTTTTATCAGAACAGGGGAAATTAATGTAAATGCAAGGGCGCGTTGTCCTTGCATTTTAAATTGGTTTGTGGCATAATCTGTGATAATAACTTAACAAGCCAGAAACATAGCCGATTAGGCTTTTTTACGGCTTCATTTCAAGATGACAGGTGAGAAAATGTCTGGTTTTACGAAAGAAATTATTATCAGGACTTTGTTTGAACTGCTTAATGAGAAACCTCTTGCGAAAATTACAGTGAAGGATATTGTGGAGCGCTGCGGTGTGAACCGGAATACTTTCTATTATCATTTCCGCGATATTTCTGATGTTGTGGAATCAGCTCTTCTTCGGGAAGTGGACAATGCCTTTGAACATCCGGTGGAAGTGGATTCTATGCTGGAATGCCTTGAGGTACTGGTGAATCTGATCGGAGAGAACAAGAAGGCCATGCTCCATATTTACTGTTCCGTGCAGAGAGAAACGTTTACCAGTGCACTGGATAAAATGTGCCAGTATGTTATAAAGCAGTATATCGTACATAATTTTGAAGAAGAAATTATGGAAAAAGAAGATATGAAGGTGCTCATGCATTTTTATAAATGCGTAATGATCGGAGTGATTCTGGACTGGATGGATCACAGGATGTCTTACGATCTGACAGAATATGCAGAGAAACTGCGTGAACTCTATGAAAATACTTTTGAGAAAACATTGGAAAAGGTGGCAGGAACCAAACCTGCTTATCTGAAAATCGTATAGGGAATTTGTAAATCTGCTTTTTTCCTCGGAAAATGGAAATGCGGTAAGCTTTTAGGCAAATATGGGATTGTGTCTGAATTTCAGACACAGTCCTTTTTTTGTCCGTTCCTTTTTGAAATTTATCTTACTATAATAAATCCATGAAAAGCAGAAAGGAGAATCAGAATGAATTCGTCAGGAACTTTGAAAATAGCACGAAATGGATATATAGTGATGGCAGTTGTTTTCTGTGCTTTGGGAATTTTTTTGATGGCTGTTCCGGAAAAAGCCGTGAAAATAATTTGTGTTCTTGCAGGAATTCTGTTCATTGCAGATGGAATCATAAAAATTATCGGCTATTTTTCCAGAGATTTTTACTGTCTGGCTTTTCAATTTGACCTTGGCTTTGGAATTCTCATGATTGCAGTTGGAATTCTGATTCTGGTGAGAAGGGAAGCCATACTAAGACTGATTTTCGTGATTTTCGGTCTTGTGATTCTGACCGATGCATTGCTTCGGATCCAGATGTCAGTGGAAGCGAAAAAATTCGGTTTGAAGCTCTGGTGGGCAGTTTTGCTTATTGCAGTAACAACCGGAATATTTGGAATGCTTCTTCTCGTTGATCCGGCAGGAGGTGCAAAGCTGACTGTGATTTTTACTGGCGTGGCATTTTTGCTGGAGGGAATACTGAAGCTTTGTGTGGTAGTATACACTGTGAAAATCCGTGAGAATGAAAATGTAGTCTGGGAAGATGAATTCAGAGAAATTTAAAGGAGGAGCATTATGAAACTGATTGATAAAGCAAAACAGGCAGCCGTAGAGGGTGCAGTAACAAAAGCATTAGAATATCTGGAAAAGGATCCAGAGACAAACATTCCGAAGCTGATGGAGCTGGTTGACAAATTCACTCCGCAGGACTGGTATAAAGGTCAGAGGGATGCCATTCGTAATGCAATCCAGGACACAGACAGCAACTGGTATAAGCTGATCATGAACCTGTATCAGCTGGATCCAGGTGTCCGAAAAGTATTTTTCCGGAACTTTATTGTGAACGCCAGCTTAAAGGGAAGTGCAAGACAGGAGGAGGTTGCAGCACAGAACAACTGTAATGTTCCGTGGGCAATTCTTCTGGATCCTACAAGTGCCTGTAATCTGCATTGTACAGGATGCTGGGCAGCAGAGTATGGTCACAAGTTGAACCTGGATCTGGAGACCATTGACTCCATTATCAGACAGGGTAAAGAGCTTGGTGTTTACATGTATATTTATACCGGTGGTGAGCCTACTGTACGTAAGAAAGATCTTATTAAGCTTTGTGAGATGCATCCGGATTGTGAGTTCCTTTCCTTCTCAAACGGAACACTTTTCGATGAGGAATTCTGTGATGAAATCTTAAGAGTAAAGAACTTCGTTCCGGCATTCAGTCTGGAAGGTTCCGAGGAAGCCAACGACGGACGCCGTGGAGAGGGAATCTATCAGAAGGTTATGCATGCAATGAAACTGTTGAAGGACAGAGGTCTTCCATTTGGAGTTTCCACCTGCTATACAGGCATGAACGTAGACAGTGTAAGCAGTGAGGAATATTTTGACAAGCTGGTTGACTGTGGTGCATTATTTGCATGGTTCTTCCATTATATGCCAGTTGGAAATGACGCTTCACCGGAGCTTCTTCTGACACCGGACCAGCGAGAAGAAATGTATCATGCAATTCGTAAATTCAGAAGCACAAAAGCAATCTTTACGCTGGATTTCCAGAATGATGCTGAATTTGTACATGGATGTATTGCAGGTGGAAGACATTATCTGCATATTAATGCAAATGGTGATGTGGAGCCTTGTGTATTCATCCATTATTCAAACTGCAATATCAAAGATACTTCTCTTCTGGACGCACTGAAGAGCCCGATTTTCCAGGCTTATCATGATAACCAGCCTTTCAACGAGAACATGCTTCGTCCATGTCCAATGCTGGAGAATCCGGAGATCCTGCGTAAATTAGTTGCAGAGACCGGCGCGAAATCCACTGATCTTCAGTCACCGGAGAGTGCAGAGCATCTTTGCGGCAAATGTGATAAATATGCAGCCTGCTGGAAAGAGAGAGCAGATCAGCTGTGGGATGAGAGACAGAAGGAAAAGGCAGAAAAAGCCAGATGCTGATAGTTTGCTGCAGGAATATGCAGAAAGAATGATTTCATAATAAAGTCTGAGTATAGTATGTCGCTTGAAACGGCATCTGTACTCAGACTTTTTTGTGCATGAGGAGAAAAAAACAGAGGACTAATAATTGTATGCACCCTCATAAGCATTGCAGCGCTCCTTGCGCTTCGACTGATTTTCGCAGCTGCTGCACCTGTCGCAGAATTCCTGTTCATAGCAGGTGGAACAGACGCAGCCCTTGCAGGCGTTGCGGTCGTAGGCGGAGGTACAGGTGTAAGGAAGTTTATTATCGGTAGTCTTTTCTGACATTTGAATCACGCTCCTTTTTAATGTGATTATAGTGCGAAAAAATATGTGGTTCAATGGGAAAAATCCGAAAAAAGTGAGGCAGATTTTTGGGCACTTTTTCAGGGAAGAAGATGAACAAAATTGACGTGGGTACAGTTTTCTGCTATCATAAATTTGTTCTTTGATATTAGGCGAAATGAAAGTCAGTTACATTGCGTTTGTGGCGATTCCCAGGGGTTGTCCGCATTCGTGCTATAAATGATTCATGATTTTACTTATACAGATATGATTCATGGATGACATTTAGGACTTTTGTGCGAAATAATAGAAAATGAGGTAAAAATAAAATGTGGATAGCAAATGGCTGGAAAGAATACGAAGTAATTGATACTTCCTGCGGCGAGAAACTGGAGAGATGGGGGAAATATCTCCTTGTCCGTCCGGATCCGCAGGTAATCTGGGATACACCGAAGACAGAGCCAGGATGGCGCAAGATGAATGCACACTATCACCGCAGCTCCAAGGGAGGCGGTGAATGGGAGTTCTTTGATCTGCCCCAGCAGTGGAATCTTCATTACAAGGATCTTACATTCCATCTGAAACCATTCAGCTTCAAGCACACCGGTCTTTTCCCGGAGCAGGCAGCAAACTGGGACTGGTTTGGAGACAAGATCCGTGAGGCTGGCAGACCGATCAAGGTGCTGAACCTGTTCGCTTATACAGGCGGTGCAACTCTTGCGGCAGCAGCTGCAGGCGCGTCTGTTACACACGTAGATGCATCCAAGGGAATGGTGACCTGGGCGAAGGAGAATGCGGCAGCAAGTGGTCTTGCGGATGCACCGATCCGCTGGCTGGTAGATGACTGTGTGAAGTTTGTAGAGCGTGAAATCCGCCGAGGTAATCACTATGACGCAATTATCATGGATCCGCCTTCCTATGGAAGAGGACCAAAAGGCGAGATCTGGAAAATTGAGGATGCCATTCACCCACTTGTGAAACTTTGCACAAAGATTCTCAGTGATGATCCCCTGTTTTTCCTGATCAATTCCTACACCACCGGACTTGCTCCGGCTGTACTTACTTATATGCTGGCAACAGAGATGAAGAAGTATAAGGGACATGTAGATTCCCAGGAAATTGGTCTTCCGGTGAAGTCAAATGGGCTGGTATTGCCATGCGGTGCTTCTGGAAGATGGGAAGCGGTTTAAGTTACTGTTCACTGGTAACATTCCGCGAAGTGTTTTTTGTGAACAAAGTTCACAGAAAACCCGAGAGTTGCGGCGCGAAATCAT
>ENA-ORTY01003911-ORTY01003911.1-human-gut-metagenome-genome-assembly--contig:-NODE-3911-length-12239-cov-10.222833_pt1 | contig 12239 bp, 13 predicted proteins | sample MGYA00241917_ERZ509198 | MGnify/ENA primary metagenome ERZ509198 (study PRJEB26280, sample SAMEA2338857) | human gut metagenome | biome: human gut; feature: human-associated habitat; material: faeces...
GTCCGCTGTGAGGGAGCGCCGCATTGAATATGAGCTGTCTTATGACAGGCCAACAGGAGCGGGTGCGGCGCTCCCGCCTTTCAAAAACACCTTGGGACATTTCGTCCCAAGGTCATAAGCCGCAGGCCAGCGCTTTTATGAGGCGCTGGCCTTTCCCTGTTGCCGAGAATTGAAAAGGAGGTCTTTATGCAGCAGAGAAAACAACATACCGCATTTGCTGTGGATGGCTACGCCATCACCGCCAGCTTTGCAGACTGCAAAAATGCGGCAGCGCTCCATCATATAAAGCAGATTTTACTATCTTCCTTTGCCAACAATACGGCAAAAAATAGCTCCGGCGACATCCTTGCAATCCCTCCCGAACAGAGGGATAATAATAGTGGGGGTAGTCCCTATGTACCTTGAAAACTTCATATTCCCCGCGTATTGATTGCGTTTTTTCATTGACCCATCGACAAATGAAAGGACGGATCAATATGATAGAAAACAGAATGATGACAGGTAATCGGGTTGATTGCCTATACCGCGTGTCCACCGACAAGCAGGTGGACTACAATGACAAAAGCCAAGCCGACATTCCCATGCAGCGCAGAGAGTGCCATCGCTTCTGTGAAAAAATGGGATGGACGATTGTTCACGAGGAGCAGGAGGACGGCGTGTCCGGGCATAAAGTTAGAGCCGAAAACCGGGACAAGCTGCAAATCATCAAGGAACGAGCCAAACAGGGAAAATTCGATATTCTGCTTGTGTTCATGTTTGACCGTATCGGGCGTATCGCTGACGAAACGCCTTTCGTGGTGGAATGGTTTGTTAAGAACGGCATCCGGGTCTGGAGTACGCAGGAGGGTGAGCAGCGTTTTGATAATCACACGGACAAACTCACCAACTACATCCGCTTCTGGCAGGCTGACGGCGAAAGCGAAAAGACTTCAATTCGCACAAAAACCGCTCTCGGCCAGCTCGTCGAGGACGGCGGTTTCAAGGGCGGTCTTGCTCCTTATGGGTATGACCTTGTAAAGAGCGGGCGCTTCAATAAACGCAAGCACGAAGTTTTTGGGCTGGCTGTCAACGAGGCCGAGGCCGCTGTGGTACGGATCATCTTTGACAAATATGTGCATGAGGGTTTCGGCGCTCAACGGATCACCACCTACTTAAATAATCTTGGCTATCGGGCGAGAACGGGTAAAATGTGGCATCACGCCAGCGTCCGGGGTATCATTTGCAATCTGACATATACCGGGGTGCTTCGCAGCGGCGAAAGCCGCTCCCAAACGCTGCCCCATTTGCAGATCATAGCGCCGGAGCTGTTTGAGGCCGCACAGCACATTCGTACCTCCCGCGCCAACTCCGCCGAACAGGAACGGCGTGTACCGCTGAATACCCGTGGCCAGTCCTTGCTGGCCGGGAATGTCTTTTGCGGGCATTGTGGCTCTCGGCTGGCGCTCACCACCAACGGCAAGGCTTATCCGTGCAAGGAAGATGCTCACCGCATTGTAAAGCGTGTGCGGTATATCTGCTACGGCAAGACCCGCAAACAAACCGAGTGTGACGGGCAGACTGGCTACACAGCGCATATTCTTGACGGTATCATTGACAAGGTGGTGCGGCAGATCTTTGAACGGATGAAAGCGATCCCCAAAAGTGAAATCGTCAATATCCGTTATCGTGAAAAGATGGAAGAACGGAAGGCACTTCTCAAAAGTGCAAAATCAGACTACGCCAAGGCCGCCGCCGAGCTTGATACGCTCCGGGCAGAGGTCATTAAATCTCTCCGGGGCGAAAGTGCTTTTTCGCAGGATTTGCTTGGTTCTTTGATTTCTGACTGTGAGACAAAATGTCTCGAAGTTCAGCACACTATGGAGGCGGCGCAGGCGGCCTACGACGAGGGACAGGCCATGCTGGACGCCTTAAACGCTCAGTATGACGATATTATTTCATGGGCGGATATGTACGACAGCGCCAGCACGGAGTCAAAGAAAATGATTGTGAGCTGCCTGATCCGGCGTGTGGAGGTGTATCGGGACTATCGGCTGCATATCGACTTCAACATTGACTTTGAGCAGTTCAGCGCTGGACTGGACATTTCGGCAATCGCCGCATAAAAAAAGCCCGCTTCAAAAGGGAAGCGGACATAAAACAAAAAACTTGCTTTTTTCAAAGCAAGCATTTATTAAGAATACTCAGCGCACCCGATTGGTGGAGATAAGCGGGATCGAACCGCTGACCTCTTGAATGCCATTCAAGCGCTCTCCCGAACCATCAGGTATGCCCCCCCTGATGACTTGGGAAAGGGCTTGAATATCCCGCTCCGGCAATTACTGAGAGATGCATTGAGTATAGCATGGAAAGTATATGTTGTCAACTGGCCATATCAAACTTTGATATGTACCCCTCGCCGTGATCGTGGCGAGGGTGAGAGCTTATTGCGCCATAGGCAGTTCATAGGTATCGCATTCGTCGATGCTGTCGATACCGTTCAGGAACTGCTCTACATTGATGTTGAATTCAATCTTGATTCTATAGTCCCGGAACACCGAAACCTTTTTGATGATGTAGCCGCAGATCATTTTCTTGACCTCCATCGGGCTTTCATCAAAAATCTTGGACCAGGACACGATCCGGTTGAACTCGGCCTTCATCTCCTCGATCTTAGAGTTTCCATCATTCAGTTCCGCGGTAAGGGTCGTGATTCGTTCACTGGTGGACAGTACCTTCTGTCGGGTATCCTCCAGCATTTCAGTCAGCACATCTTGCGGCAGGGCGCTTTTCCCTTGGATCGCCTTCAGTACCTCGGCCTTGAGGGATTCATATTCCTTATTGGCCTTGGTGTTTTCGGCTCTGGCCCGCTGCAATTCCGAGCGTATCATTGCCATCTGCTTTTGAACCGCGCTTCCCACAATCATGTCGTTGGAAGCTCCCTGCATCTTGTCGAAGACCTGATGCAGCACCTCAGTGACGATCCCGTCCAGAATGTGCATTGTGTATCCAGTCTGTCCTGTACATTCCTGACGGCGCCGGGTCTTGTTGTAGCATACATAGCGAATACGTTTTTTATGGACCGGCGTCCCATCCGCAAGGCGGGTGGTTGTCCCGTTGGTAGTGAGCACCAGCCGGCCTCCACAGTGGCCGCAGAAGATGTTCCCGGAAAGCAGGGATTGGCCTGTGGTATTCAGCGGTACTGTACGCCGCTCTTTCCGCTCATTGGTCCGCTCCAGCATCAGTTTCTGCGCCAGGTCGAATTGGTCTGGGGCGATGATCTGGAGGGCCTCAAAGGGACCGGCATAGGTTTCTCCGCTCCGAAGGATTCCCTTGTAGAGCGGGTTGTGCAGGATGCCCCCCACACTGGCGTCGTGCCAGTTTTGTCCCTTCCGGTTTTTGATCCCGTGGTCGTTGAGGAAGTTGGCAAGGCGCCATCTGCCGTAACCGGACGAAATGCAGAGGTCAAACATCATCCGGACGACTCTGGCCTCGTCCTCATCAATGACCAGCATGTACACCTCATGTTTGCGCTTGTTGAGGATGCCGCTCTTTTCCAGCCGGTACCCGTATGGTGCGTTTCCACCGCGGAACCGGCCTTCCTCTACCATCTGGCCAAGGGCCGTTTTGGTGCGCATCGAAGTTTTCTGGCTCTCTCCATCGGCCTGCCAGAAACGGATGTAGTTGGTCAGGCGATCCGTGTGGGACTCAAACCGCTGCTCTCCTTCCTGTACGCTCCAGACGCGGACGCCCTTTTTAGTAAACCACTCCACAACGAAGGGTGTTTCATCTGACTTGCGGCCCAGTCGGTCGAACATGAATACAAGCAAAATATCGAACTTGCCCTGCTCTGCATACTTCTTGATGAGCTGCAGTTTATCACGGTCATCGGCGCTGACTTTATAACCGGATACGCCAGTTTCCTGCTCCTCGCCCACGATGACCCAGCCCATTTTCGCCGCAAAATCGTGGCAGGCTTTTCTCTGCATAGGGATGTCTGCCTGGTTGTTTTCATCGTGATCGACCTGCTTGTTGGTGGAAACTCTGTATAAACAATAAACTCTTTCAGCCATTGATATCCGTCCTCTCATGTTTTTGTGTGAGAGGGCGGACACCCAATCATTCTATTCGATTATCAAGGTTCCCGGCTTTCGCCATACCCATTATCTCACACTACGGCCAGAATAGCCAGGGGAATTGATAATCTTTTTGGAGGTAAATCTGCAGTAAATGGGCTGGTGTGTTGGGTTATCCTGTACTTTGCTCAAAGTTTTTGGGCCTCATCAGTCTGCCAAAAGCGAATGTAGTCAAGCATGCGTTCTGCATCAACGCCGTCTATGATCTCTCCCTCATAGACGCTCCAAACATGGATGCCCTTCTTGGTAAACCACTCTGCGATGAATGGGGTTTCGTTGAGATTGCGTCCCAGCCGGTCATACATAAAGACCAGCAGGATATCAAACCCACCCTGCTCAGCAGCCTTTCTAATTCGCTGTAACTTAACACGGTCATCAGCGCTGACTTTATAGCCGGACACGCCGATCTCCTGCTCCTCGCCAACAATGTTCCAGCCTTTTTTCTCTGCAAAATCGTGGCAGGCGTTCTTCTGCATGAGAATGCTTTCCTGATTCTTACCTCTGTATAAGCAATAGACTCTTTCAGCCATTTTACTGACCATCCCTTCATCAAATTTTCTGAATGCAAAACCTTCAGCAAGTCGTTCTATTTCCGGGGCATTGCATAGGCGCTCAGGAGAGCCTGCTTTACTAATACAGCAACTTCAGGATTTTCTTTTTCTGCAAAGCAGAGAGTGACCTTATAGCCTTGAACCGAGATATGCATTTCAGGCTTTTCTTCGTCGATTCTGAGTACCCTGTTCATAGTAATCCTCCTAAAAATAAAGCATCGGCTATCTTTTTAGGATAGCCGATGCTTTTCAATTTCTAATTGTAACTGCTTAGTGGCGATAGTCCTTTTACAGAGTAGGTTCGATTGACTGCATACCGATTTCCTGTACTTGGACGATATCCAATGTCGGCAGAGCTTTCAGATAATTCTCTACATTCCAGTATTGGACCCCATTTTCCATCTGCGCGTCTTCACCACGGTACAGGATATAGCGCCCCTGGATGGGGCCAAACCGCCGTTCCGTCCTCTGGCATTTATCCTCATCGACGAGGTGCCGGTATTGAAGGGGAACCTGTTTGCTGCTGTGTTTGATTTCAAAGATCTCACAGGAGTTTTCTTTCTGGTCATAGATGACCATGTCAAACTCGCCAGCCTCAAACTGCAGTTTGAAAACACGGTGATCCTTGTCGGCCGCCTTCATGGTTTCCAGCAGCACAATATCTTCCATCATCCGGCCGCGGACTTCTTCAAGGATGCGGCCCGTGATCTGCATTTTGTCATATTCGCTGAGCGCCGAGAACTGATCATCCTTCAACAAGGAATGGACAAGGGCCTGAGCCTGACAATATCGCATTCCAGGCTGTGTGAAGAGAATATGTTCCACTGATTCAATTCCGGGGTCCGCCGATTCAATGGGACAATCCACAATCAACTCCAATGCGGCAAGATATTGCTTAATCTCTATGATGTGAGCAGTTGTGATACCGATGGACTGCTCCTCCTTGTTCCGGATATCCAGCAGTTCCATCAAACGCCGGGTGACCGCCTCTGTATCAATGGCATCCAGCGCCTCTGTGCGCTTTTCGGGGTCACGCTCTTTCCGCAGATTTGCGGCAGTGAGCCGCAGGTCATGGGAGAGAAAATCATCGGTCAGCACCGAGATCAGGAATCGGTGGTTCATATCCTCTATGATCCGGTTGATGGCGCTGGTCAGCTCTCCAGCTTCATACAGAGAGTACAGGTGACGGAAATGCCCGCCCGACTCGTAGCAGGCCAGGGAGTGCTGGATGTTCTTGCAGATTGCCGTGTCGATGTATCTTCGGGTGGACTCGTCATCCCGGAAGGATGCATCCTGAGCATTCACATCTTCATCGTCAAAGGCCAACTCTCCGGCGCGGAGCGTGCCGCCATATCGGATGTACTCATCAATGCTGTCGATCCCGAGCAGACGGCTATACTCCCGATATGGGATGAAGGTCGTGTGGATGGGCTTGGCCCGGTCGTACAATTCTTCATCCATTGCCAGCCAGAAGCCCAGGGAGTCGGTACCGGACAGGACGATCTTCATTCCCATGGTGGCGAACACATCGGAAAAGAGGGCAGCCGAGTCAATAAAGTCTTCCATCAGCGTGACCTCGTCGATGAACACATATCGAAATCCTGCGTTAAACAACTTTTTGAGATCCCGGTTCATCATCGCCATGTTGTCAGTCCTGCGGGCTTTGATGTATGCGGTACGGCTCAAGTCCTCCTTTGCCATTCTGCCAATGGCCTGGCGGAGCATGGTCGTCTTTCCGGTTCGGCGCAGCCCGAAGATCAAACAGACGCGGTCGCTCTCCTTGCTGTAGAGGTACTCCTCCAGTTGCTCAAAGCAATCACGAAGTCCCCAATCCTTTACGCCCCGCGACATGGCCTCCAGACCCCTGCCGGCAATCACGCTGGTTTCAAAATCCAACTTGGGCTGGCGCGCTTTCGGCATGCCGGATTGCAGTTCCTTCAGTTGAGCTTGAAGGGACTTGCGCCGATCAATTTGTTCCTGCAATACCTCCATCTCTCCATCTCGAAGATATTGGCTGTGCTTTTTTCTGTTCTCTGTCCACTGATGGTAGTATCGGACTTTGCCGTTGATCGTCTTCTTTGAGATGTAACCAATCGGCAGGCCAGTGATCTGTCTTTCCAGTTCCTGAATCTTCTCCAGTTGTTTCAACTCGTCCATGTCGCACCTCCATTCTATTGTATTTTATTATACCCTATAATCCCAAAACATTCAAGGGGTTATAAGGGGTTACGCACTCGTGGTAGATTAAAGAAGCCCACGAATGCACTCGCTTTCCAGCTCAACGATGTCGCCTATCGGTATCCTTAAGCCATCAGCCAGAACCAGTACCTGATCCACCTCGTGTATTCTTTTCAGCCTCCCGGTTGATACGATATACCGGCCGCCGTCTTTCTTTGCGTCGGGCTGGAACCAGGTCACCGTGATTTCTGGCCACTCTTTGATCCGCTCCAACAGCAGTTGCTGTTTTAAGTCCAAGGCTGCCCTGGCATCCTCATCCAACTCCATGCGCTGGTCAGTCAGCCGGGCCGTTTCCGCAAGGGCGGCGCTGTGGCCGGACAGGGCCGCAAAGGGCGCAAACTGAGCCGCACGATCTGAGAGCGGCATCCTCGGGTGCTTGGCTGAGGTAGGATGCGGCAGGCTGATGATATCATCATATGGTCCGGTCATGCTTTGTGGCCTCCGATTTGATTGTTTCTCTCCTTGGCTGTGGCGCCGTCCTCCAGATTCAGCCCTTTGAGGATGGCGTTCTTGCCAAAACGCTTTTTGATGCCCAGCATGGTTTCCTGGAGTTTTCTCTCCCGTGCATAGGCAGTGTCAGCCTCTTTTTTCTGCTTTTCCTTTGCCGAGTAGTCCGTAAACAGGTCGATCTGCTCCGGCAGATCCTCCGGCACAGAAGACTCGTCCAGCAGGTGATTGGCGCAGAGAGTCAGCCGGCGGGCCAGCAGGGTTTTATCTACGATCCGGTCATACAGGCTGGTGGCTGCCTTGAGCAGCTCCTCGCCGGAGGAAGTATATCCGTCCAGATTGACTGTACCATGAGCATGCTTGGGAATTTTGCGCCCATAGCGGTCCGTGGTGACCTCTCCGGTGTAGGCTGTGCCCTTGAGGTTTTCGATGTCATAGCCTACTGTGAGGACCAGTTGGTTGGTCGCAAGCCGCTTATCTACCAATTCCAGCGCCAGTGCATCGGCCATCTCCTGGATGACCAACCTTGCCTTTTCAAATGGGTATGGGTACTGCAGAATCTGCCCGGAGACGATGCTCTTGTTTTCTGGTTTGTATGCCTTAATGTCCGCAATGGTGCAGGGTTCCCAGCCCCAGGCGTGGTCAATAAGCAGCTCCGCGTTTACTCCGAACAGTTTATAGAGCAGTTCCTCGTTGTGGTAGTCCGTGGATTTGCCGATGGAGCACCGGGCAATATCTCCCATAGTGTAAAGGCCGTGGGCTTCCAGCTTGGCGGCATAGCCTTTTCCAACCCTCCAGAAGTCGGTGAGCGGACGGTGGGTCCAGAAGGAGCGGCGATAGCCCATCTCATCCAGTTCTGCGATGCGGACGCCGTATTCATCGGCGGGGACATGCTTCGCGCCAATGTCCATGGCGACCTTGGCCAGATACAGATTCGTCCCAATGCCCGCCGCAGCAGTGATACCGGTCGTCTGCAGAATGTCGAGGATGATTTTCCGGGCAAATTCACGGGCCGACAGGTGGTAGGTCTGCAGGTAACTGGTGGCGTCGATGAACACCTCATCGATGCTGTATGGGTAGATGTCCTCCGGCGCCACATGCTTGAGGTAAACACTGTAGACGCGGGTGCTCCAGTCAATATAGTGGGCCATCCGGGGTGGGGCCACGATATAGTCGAGGGCCAGGGAAGGATTTTGCCGCACCTCCGGGTCGTGAGAGGAAGCGCCGGTGAACTGCCGGCCAGGGGTATTCCGCTGCCGTTGGGCATTGACCTCCTTGACCCGTTGGATCACCTCAAACAGCCTGGCTCGACCGGAAATGCCATAAGACTTCAGGGAAGGTGTGACCGCCAGACAGATGGTCTTTTCAGTGCGGCTCAGGTCTGCCACCACGAGGTTGGTATCCAGTGGATTCAGCCCACGCTCGATGCACTCCACACTCGCGTAAAACGATTTCAGGTCACAGCAAATGTAGGTTCGCTCCTTCATGCTTCGGTCACCCCTTCCTCTTTATCTTCCAACACATTTTCAAAGCCATTATAGCACAGTTGTTCTGGTCATTCTATTGTGAAAAAACACCATCTTGAGTCCATTGGAAAACCAGCACAGAATGCTGTGATTCCTAAAGCGATATGCCTCCATATTTCTGCTCTGCCAGGGTTTCAATGGCCTCCTCTTTCGTCCGGAATATCCTCCACGGAGATACCCGGTGATATAGCCCAGTATGGCTTCGGACGCCAAAATATACCCCGTCATAGCTTTCCACAATATATTCGGAAGTGCTCTTTTTCGCTTTGTTTGTAATCATTACACAGGTATCGCCCTTATGCCATCCATACGGAAGATCTGCAGTGTCTACTGTTGGATCATTGCGATATTCAGTTCTCATTTGCCGCCTCCATCTTTCTGCCGCAACTGTAAAAGAGAGCCGCCAGTCTGGAAACCGGCGGCTCTCTTTTGTCAGTCATTCTTTCTCTCTGCTTGTTCCTCCAAGGCAAGGAAATGGTCGAAGTCGCTTTCAAACATGCGATCCTGCACAATCCGGTATTTTTCAAACTCGCTCTCTGCAAAGGCTTTGGCGATCTCATGCGTCACCCGGCCGGTGTCGTGGAGGATCTCATGCTCATTGAATTCCAGGAAGCGATTCAGCCGCTGTGACCAGTCCTGCATGGTCATAGGGATATGGCGGCCTGCCTGGTATTCCGCATAGTCCAGGTACATGGTCACAATGCGTTCCAGCGCCTGCAGTTCCTCTCTGGAAAGATAGTTCTTAGCAATGGACACATCGTACTTCTGTATTTTCCCGTTTGGATACTGCTCCCAGGAAGTTAAGCCCATGTGAGGTTTTTCAGCGTTGGCTCGCTCCACGATCAACTCCGCCGCAGTATGACGGTGGATCGCCCAGTGGAGTTTGTTCTGTACCTCGGAAAAAAACAGGCGTGTGGTTTTGGCTGATTTATCATAATCCAGAGCCGTGGCGTAGATGTCGGTGATCTTTTGGTAGAACTTGCGTTCAGACATCCGAATCTCCCGGATCTGCTCCAGAAGGTGGTCGAAGTATTCCCTGGTAAGTACACTACCCCCGTTTTTCAACCGGTCGCTGTCCATGGCCCAGCCCTGAATAGTGTAGTCCTTAACGATGGTATTGGCCCACTTGCGGAACTGGACCGCCCGGTCATTGTTAACCTTGAATCCAACCGCAATGATCATCTGCAGATTGTAGTGCTTCACCTGGCGGCTAACCTGACGGGAGCCCTCAGTTTGAACTATCCGGAAATTCCGGATAGTTGCCTCATCTGTCAGCTCACCATCCTCATAGATCTTCTGGATGTGCTCATTGATTGTCCGAACATCCACATCATAGAGGGCCGACATCATCTTCTGGGTCAGCCAGATATTCTCATCCTCATAGCGCATTTCCATGCTCTCTGTACTGTCACCGGTAGCGGCCACAAAGGTCAGGTATTCCGCTGCGCTGGATCGGATCGCCTGTTCTTGTTTATCGTTCCGCACTGCGACGCCTTCTTTCTTCTGTATCAATTCCATATTGGGCCAGCAGTTTCCGAGCTTCGGCTTCTCCCTCCGGTGTGATGAGGGCGGGATAGGTTCGCCCGGCAGCGTTGATCAGCCCTTCCTCTGAAAGTTTGTCCAGCAGGTCGTGGGCATAGCCCTTCCAGCATCGGCGGACAAGGGGATACTTTTCCAGTTCCTTCTTCTTGACCGCCCGCATTTCCGGTGTATCCCGTTCCTCCCAGGAGGTCAGGTACATCAGCATGAGGGTCAATTCCCAAATGGTTTCCTCCTGTTTTTCCGGCATTAGCCTGTCCTCCAATCTTTTTGACTTACTACCATCATATCACAGGACGGGCTGTTCGTCTATTCCACAATCATTCCGGGATATACATCGGGCCACTCCGTATGCGTCATTACTCCGCTGCTGGGAGCGCAGTGGGCGAGAACGCAGTCCACTGTCCAGTTGACCCATTCCGAGTTCACCAGAGCCTCTTGGTATTCCTCAGTCCAGCCACGGACTGTATTATGGACTTATTACATCATCATTCCTGTACATATTTCTTCGCCTGTTTCATCTTCCGCACCCATCATTCCTATAAAAGAGGACTCCATATACTCGTCATAAGCCCGTGCGTATCTCTCGTACTTCTCACCGCCGGTTTCTTTCAGAACGGTTTCCTCAAATGTCCATAAAGGGTAGGAGCAGAACCCACTTTCTTTGTAGAGCCCAGTATCTTTAGCAAATCCACGATTGAGCAGCTGCGGCGCAAAGGGACAGTTGTTTATATCGACATATGCACTGTTTTTCAAGCCAATAAATTCTCCAAAAGATTTTGTAAGAATAGCGAACTGTTCTTTCTCATCTGCTCCTTGGATAGGCATATCAAGAACAATCGCAAGGCCAGGCAGTTCTTTGCCCATAAAATCATAAACCGTGTACAATTCCACCCTCGGCTCCAATATAATGGGTGTCTCAAAATAATCTTTAATTTCAAATGTCATTTTTCCTCCTGATAACAAAATATCACCTATGCTCTACCATATATGTAAAATCGCTTTTTCCCCTTTGTGTAGCCTATCTCTTTGCTCTTTTGGCGTCTTCCAATCCGTTCAGAATAAAAGACCAGGGAATGCTGGTTACCCACTCCCTGATCCATTGCGATTAAAAACCCAGTTCAGATATCTTCTCCCACTGGAGGATGTATTTCTGATCTATGATTCGATTCTCATGGTAATGGCCGAAAAACCAGTAGGCGAATTTACACCGCTGGCTGACCATTTCAAGAAAGTCCGTCAGTTCATCCGTTCCATAGGATGGATTGATCTTCTGCACCACACCGCTGGGAGCGCAGTGGGTGAGAACACAGTCTACCGTCCAGTTGACTCGTTCCAAGTTTGCCAGGGCTTCTTGGTATTCCGCTTGGCTGGGCATTTCCTCGGCCCACCAACTTACCCCCTTGACCCGAAACATGGATCGCATCCGGCGCATCAGCCAATACCGGTGTTCGAAGTCCGGATCGGCTGGATCGAGAATTCCATCCTGAATATCATGGGAGGCCGCACCGCCCATTGTGAACCAGGTGAGGCCGCCGAAGTTGAAGACCTGTCCCCGCATAAGGTGCAGGACATGCTCCCGCACCACATGGACCCGTCCGCCATTCCATTCTTTTTCTGGTAGAGTGTTCAGCAAGTCAAAATTCTCATGGTTCCCATCCACGAACAGGGTGGTGAAGGGCTTCTTGTTCAGCCAGTCCAACCAATATTGATCTTTCTGGCTTCCATCCCACAGTCCTCCAAAATCGCCGTTATCCCGAATTCAGGACAATGGAGATTATACCGAGTAAATTTCTATACCGAAAAATTTCAGAATCCTGTAAATA
>ENA-ORTY01003921-ORTY01003921.1-human-gut-metagenome-genome-assembly--contig:-NODE-3921-length-12217-cov-3.102779_pt1 | contig 12217 bp, 6 predicted proteins | sample MGYA00241917_ERZ509198 | MGnify/ENA primary metagenome ERZ509198 (study PRJEB26280, sample SAMEA2338857) | human gut metagenome | biome: human gut; feature: human-associated habitat; material: faeces...
GTGAGTCCGGCGGCCCGCTGCGCATTGCGGGCAGGACAGAGGAGGGCTGCATGACTTTTGACAGTGAGAGCGGAGAACGGCTGCGTTCAGCATGGCGCCGTTTTCAGGAGGAACTTCCGCCGGAGCCCGGCGCGGTGCGCCCGGTCATCCTGCGTTCATGGGAACGCTGCCGCCGCATGGGCATAGATGTCGACAATCCCGCGAAAAGGGTTCTGGAAGGCAGGGAACTTGAACGGGCTCTGGCCGGGAACAGCGAGCTTATCGGGGTTTCCCGGGCCATTATGGAAAGGATATATGCGCCGCTCAGCGGTTCGGGCAGTTTCATCACCCTTTCCGATAACAGGGGGGTGGTTCTTTTTGCCCTGTGGGATACTTCCGAATCATATCCCATCCCGCATATCGCCCCGGGGTATCTGGCGGCGGAGAGCAGTTCGGGGACAAACGCCATAGGAACCTGCCTTGTGGAAAAGGCTCCTGTGGAAACGCTGGCCGAGGAGCATTACTGCCGCGCCTTTCATGGGTGGTTCTGTTCCGCCGCCCCGATATTCGACGCGGGAGACAGGGTGATCGGCGTGCTGAATGTTACGCTGCCCGCGTCTTCCCGGCATCAGCACACGGGGGGCATGATGGCAAGCGTCGCCTACGCCATTTCCGAGCAGATGCGTCTGCGCGCGATGCTGAGGGAACAGGAGGCCATGCTTGAGATTCTTGATGAAGGCGTGATCATGCTGGATGAATCCGCAAGGATCAGGAGCATGAACAGGAAGGCCCGCGTCATGCTGCGGATCGGAGATTCCCCGACGGGGCGCGGCCTGGGGGAGATTATACGTTCGCCCGATATCATGCGTGCGCTCATGGCGGAGAACGGGCAGTTCCGCGATCAGGAAGCCATGCTGCGGCTGGAGGGCGGCGGCACGCTGTACTGCATGCTTTCCCTCTCGCATGTGCCCTCCGCGCACGGCAGGGTGGTCACCCTGCGGCCCACAAGGCATGTCAAGGAATCCGCCGCGCGGGTTACGGGGGCCAAGGCGGTCTATACCTTTGATCACATTATCGGCGACTCCCCCGCCATGCGGGAGACGGTCGAACTTGCACGCCTTGCGGCGCGCGGCAGTGCCACCATGCTGATTCTCGGCGAGAGCGGAACGGGCAAGGAGCTGTTTGCCCAGGCCGTACACAACGGCGGGCCGCGCGCGGAGGGGCCTTTTGTCGTTGTGAACTGCGGAGCGCTGCCGCGCGATCTCGTTCAGTCCGAGCTGTTCGGATATGATGAGGGGGCATTCACCGGCGCAAGCCGCCTGGGCAAGCCCGGAAAATTTGAGCTTGCCGATAACGGAACCATCTTTCTGGATGAAATCGGAGAAATGCCGCTGGAAGCTCAGGTTTCCCTGCTGCGGCTTCTCCAGAACGGAGAGGTGACCAGAGTGGGAGGCAAGCATTCCCGGCAGGTCAGTGTCCGGGTTATTGCCGCGACAAACCGGAATCTGGAGGAAGCGGTGCGCCAGCAGGAATTCCGCGAGGATCTGTTCTACCGTCTGAACGTGTTCACCCTGAGCGTTCCCTCGCTTCGGGAACGGGAGGGGGATATTGAGCTTCTGTGCGACTGTTTTCTCCGCAAGTTCGCCCGCGTTCTCGGCCGGAGCATTCCCCGGCTGAGCGAGGGCGTGCGGGAGCGGCTGCGCGCGTATCCCTGGCCGGGCAATGTGCGTGAACTGGAAAATACCCTGGAGCGCATGATCCATATGGCCGGAGACGCCGATATCATCGACGAGCCGCTGCTGCCGTCGAAAATCCTGCGTTCGTCGGAACGCTCCGGCGAACGGCGGAACGTCCGGGGAGGGCTGCTTTCCGTGCAGGAAAAGGAAACCCTGCTCCGGGCGCTGCGCGAATCCCGCGGCAATCTGCGCGCCGCCGCCAGGCTGCTCGGCATCTCCCGTAGCGGCCTGTATGTCAAGCTGCGGCGCTTCGGCATTGTGGCGGATGACTTTCGATAACCGTTAGAGCGTTTTGCTGCTGAAAGGATTTCCCGTCCTGGCCCCCATGTTCCGGCTCGCAGGTTTCACGCCTGAAGCCGGAGTCATACACCGCAGGTGAATTGCGGCGACACCGGCGAAAGGGGGGGCGCGGCTTCAGTCTCGCTTCGCTTGACTCCGGGAGCATTTTCAAAGTGAAAATGCTCTGAACGCTGATCGCAGGAGGCGCGGACGAGTCGGGCGCAGACGTATGCCGCCTTTCGCCGTGCAGGAAGTGCGATTGCGTTCAGGTGGATTACCGACAGGAAATGCGGGATGCCTTTGCATCACGCCGGGCAGGACGGAGTTCTTTTACCCTGTCCGAACCTTCGTCCCGCCCGGTCCTGAAGACTGACGCGATGCCTATATCCGGCATCCCACAGCCCGGCCGTCATGCAGAGCGTGCTTGAGCAGGCCGTTATCGGCCCCGAGAGCGGAACCAATCTCATGGACCTCTCCGATGACGCTCTTCAATGATTCGGCAAAAGCGTGCGACGCCACCTGAGGCATGAGCACCATGACACTGTCGCAGGAGAGGACGGACACCTTTCCGTCGGCAGAACGGACACGCACGCCTTCCTTCGTGATTTCCTCAGCCTTCGTTCCGGTCAGCACACGGATGTTCTTGCGGCGGAACCACGGTCCTATGCGCTGGAAGTAGCGTTCGGGAATGCCCGCGCCCCAGTTTTCCCCCTCTTCCACAATAGTGACATCACGGCCGCGCTTCTTCAGGAACACCGCGCCCTGCACGCCTTCGATCTGTCCGCCGAGAACCACCACACGTTTCCCCACGGGCAGGAAAATATGGCTGAGTTTTGCCAGAAGTTCGGGGCCGAACAGGCGCAGGGGCAGCGCCGCAAGGCGGGAAAGGCCCTTGATGGTGAACACCTTCGAACTGTGTATGCCGGGAATCTCGGGAATGGCGTATTCGGAGCTTGCGGCTATCACTACGGCGTCGGGCTTTTCCCGGAGGACCAGTTCACGGGTGACGGTGGTATTGAGCTTCACAGTCACGGCGAGCTTGCGGAGCTGCGTAGTGAGGTAGTCGTAAATGGGCATGACGTTTTCCACCTCGCAGCCCTTGATCATGGAAGCGAGCCTGATGCGCCCTCCGAGGGCACCCGTCTTCTCGTAAAGCGTCACCTCATGGCCGCGCAGCGCGGCCACACGGGCGGCTTCCATGCCGGCGGGGCCGCCGCCTATGACCATGACCTTCTTCTTCGTTGCAGCCGGGCTCATGTCCATTTCCTTTTCACGGCCGAGAGAAGGATTCACGCGGCAGATGCGCGGCTGAGTCACAGGGTCTTCACAACTGGCGCAGCGCGTGCAGCGCACGATGTCCTCGGGGCGGCCTTCCAGAATCTTGCGAGGCATCTCGGGGTCGGCCCAAAGTCCACGGCCTATGCCGATGATATCGGCGTCGCCGTCCTCAAGTATCTTTTCCGCAAGATCCTCGTTCATTCTGCCCGCAGTGATCACGGGCACGCTGACCGCCTTTTTGATGCGGCTTGCCGAATCCGTCCACAGGCCCTTGCCGCGATAGGCTTCCATATAGGGCTTCATGAAGTCTTCCGGCTCGGGATAGGGGAAGTAGTCCGGGCAGTAGCGGAACGGGGCTTCTCCGTAGCCGTAGCCGGCCACGTTGATGAACTGCGCGCCCATGGCTTCGAAGGCGCGGGCGTTCTCCACGGCCTCCTCAAGAGTAATGGCGCCGTCGGCACCGTATTCGCGGCCGTTCATGCGGACGCCGAGCACGAACCCGGGCCGGCAGCGCCTGCGCGCCTCCTCAAATATCTCACGCACGATACGCGTACGGTTTTCCACATTCTGCGCGCCGTATTCGTCTGTTCTGTGATTCCACACGCGGCTGACGAAGCTGTTCAGAAGATAGCCGTGCGCAACATGGATTTCCATGCCGTCGAAGCCACCCTGATCGGCCCGGACGCAGGCTTCCACGATCTGGCGCTGCTTTTCCCGTATCTCCTCCAACGTCATTTCCCGGCATGGATTGGCGAGCGGCGGCTTCATGGGAATTTCATCAAGTCCGAGAGAAGAGGAGGATATGGGAAGCGCGCCGAGACGAGGCCATGCTGCGGGTCCTGAATGATGGAACTGCGCGAAGATCCTGCAGTCGTACTTGTGCACCTTGTCCGCCAGATGGCGCAGGCCCGGGATGAACTTGTCGTCCCACAGACCGAGGTAGATGCCCGGCGTATCCTCTATGGCGCACCCGCCGATGATCACGGCGGCGGCCCCGCCCCTGGCGATGTTCTCGTACAGATCCTCGCCGGCGCTGTCCTGGGCGGAACCGTCCTGATTCCAGCGCCAGGTGGACTGCCCTGTCTTTACAATTCTGTTTTTAAGCACGCAGGCCGGGCTGAGCGCTATGGGAGAAAACAACTTGGGATATTTCATGACGGCTCCGAAATGCTGGCGGGAAATCTTCCGCAAGGCGACACGGGATAATGCCCGGCCCCGAAAGGCCCCGGGCACGGTCTGCGTCCGGTGACGCTGTTCTTCGGGGAAAACGCAAATCTTGCTGAGGGAGGATTCCGTAAAAGAGATACTGTGAGACGGGCCGGGGGAAGAAGACCTTCCCCCGGTGATACCTGTTACTTGAGAACCCCGATTTCCTTATAGTACCTGGCCGCACCGGGATGCAGAGGGAAGGCCATTTCACGGGCTGCGCTCTCCACGGTGAAGGTTCCCCATGCGGCGAAGGAATTCACGAGTTCGTCGCGGCCTTCGCAGATGGCCTTGGTGATCTTGTACACATCTTCCTCGGGCATATCGGCGCGGACGCTGAGCCCTGTTATTTCCGCCACGGAGGGAATGTCCCTGCCGCCCACGCGGCCGGAATAGAAGCCGCCGGACACGGAAGCGCGAACCATGCCGTAGCGCTTGTTCATCTTTTCGGCCACCTCATCGCTGATGGGGAGCCATTTCATCTTGATGTCCTTGCTGATTTCGGCGAGGAACCAGCTTTCGCCCCGGCCGAGCCACACAATCATGTCCACGAGGCCGTCCTTGGCAAGGTTGGTCATATCGTCGTAGTTATTGAAGTAGACATGGCCGCCCCATTTTTCGATGTCCTTGAAAGTAAAACCGTATTCACCGAACAGCCAGCGGCCGTAGCTGTCACCGCCGCCGCCCTTCATGCCCACGGCGAGGCGCACGGGCACCTTGCGGTCGCGCAGCTCTTCGATGCTGTTCACGCCGAGGTCTTCGCGCACCACCACGTTGATAGGGCTCAGGTCATTCCAGCATACAAGCTGGGCTACGTTCTTCACCGGAGCCCTGAAGGGGGCTTCACCCGTGCGGGCTACAGAGCCCATGGCTATCTGCAGAATACCGATGTCGGCCTGACCGCGATCCAGACGGATGGGATTCACGGTGGCAGCACCGGGCAACATCGTGATTTCCGTGTCGGGATAGGCGGTGCTGATGATCTTGCCCACAACGCCCATACCTACATACCATCCGCCGGTTACGGGGCCGGAAACGAGGTTGAGCTTCATGGGTTCCGCGCCGGCCTGAGCGACAGACAGTCCCAGAGCCAGAGTACAGGAAAGAAGGATACGGGAAAATTTCATACAAACACCTTTTTCGAAGGTTACAGACCGAGAAGCTCGGCCGCGTTGTCATGCAGGGTGAGCTGCAGGGATTCCCGGGTAAAGCCCTTGGCGCTCCATTTTTCTATGCTCTGCTTCAGGCCTCCCACGGGATAGGTGCTGGCAAAGAGCGTCCTGTACTTCAGGTAACCGTTGGCCGCCGTTATATACAGGTCAGACATGGGCATATTGTCCGTATAGAGGTAGACGTCGGGCACAAGATAGATGTTGGGGCAGGTCATGGCCACGCCCAGCATCTGGGGCACAAAGGGCCAGCAGGCGTGAGCCACGACAATTTTCAGCTTCGGAAACTTCCTGGCCACACGCTGGATGGTCAGCGGGTCGGCATAGGTAAGGTCGGGCCCCGCCACGCCGCTTGCCGTGAGGGCCACGACAAGCCCGAGCTGTTCGGCCGTCTCGCAGACGGCAAGAATGCGCTCGTCGTCGGCGTACATGCAGGGTTCGCACCAGCCCGGGTCCATGCTGATGCCCTTAAAGCCGAGTTCTCCGGCCACATATTCCACTTCCTTGCGGGCTTCGGCGTCGTTGGGGTCAATACCGGCAAAAGGAATGAAGCGGCCGGGATGGTCGTTCGCCAGCGTATAGAGATCCTCGGGAAGAATGTTGCCCGCGTTGATGGCCTGCCCCTTGTTCTTGCGGCCCATGACGACGCACGCTTCCACACCGGCCTCGTCCATTTCCTTCATAAACAGATCCATGCTGCGCTGTTCGCAGGAAGGCACTCCGGCGCGGCCCATTTCAAAGGCGCTCAGCTTGCGGGGATCCTTCTGCGGAACCACGTATTTGGTGAAAATGCCCATTTCAAGAAAACCGCGATAAGGCGGACGAACACGAAAATCGATAACCATGGCACATACTCCTTTCTTGTGCTGTTATGACGATCAGGCCGCAGCGGCAGTATTTTTGCGGCGCATCCACTGAAGAATTCCCACGCCGGCCATGAAGGCCACGCCGGTGACGTCAGTCATGGAGCCGGAATCGATGAGCATGAGGCCGCCCGCAATGAGCAGAAGCCGTTCCCAGGAATGGCAGCGACTGACGAAGTAGCCCTGCATGCCGCCGGAAAGACCAAGTACCCCCACAATGGATGTCACCACGGCGCGGCCCACGGTAAGGGCATCGCCCTGGAGCATGAGCGCGGGCTGGTAGGCGAACATGAAGGGAATGATGAAGGCCACGATGCCGAGCTTCACGGACACCCAGCCCGTCTTCATGGCGTTGGCCTCTGCAATGGCCGCCCCCGAGAAGGATGCGACGCACACGGGCGGCGTGATGGCGGAGAGAATGGCATAGTAGAACACGAACATGTGCGCGGCGATGACCGGCACGCCGGCCTTGACCAGCGCCGGGGCGCCGAGGGCAGCCACGATGATGTAGGCCGGGCTGGTAGGTACGCCCATGCCGAGGATCATGCTGGTGAGCATAAGGCAGATCATGAGCAGCAGCAGACTGTCGCCGGCAAGCATGGTCACGAAGTTGATGAACTTGTAGCCCACGCCGGTAAGGGCTATGACGGCTACCACAATACCAGCGCAGGCGCAGCAGGAGGAAATCATGAGCGCGTTTCTGGCGGCCTGTTCTAAAGCGCCGGTAAGGCGCTTCAGGTCGAAACGGGTTTCAGCACGGAACACGGAAAGCACCAGGATAGCCACGATGCCGATAAGCGCGCAGGAAACGACGCTGCGGCCCATGAGCATGGCGGTAACCAGTACTACCAGGGGCAGCAGGTAGTACATGCGGATCATGACGCTGCGCGTGGAGGGAATCTGTTCTTCCGGCAGGCGGCCGATATTCTTGTTCACCGCCTCGAAATGGATCATGGCCAAAAGCGCAAGATAGTAAAGCAGGGATGGCAGAAGCGCCGCCTTGGCGATTTCCAGATAACCCACGCCGATGAGGTCAGCCATGATGAAAGCGGCTGCTCCCATGATGGGGGGCATCATCTGGCCGCCGGTGGAGGCAACGGCTTCCACGGCACCTGCAAAGGAGGGGGAATAGCCCACCCTCTTCATGAGCGGAATGGTGAAGGTGCCCGTGCCGTACACATTGGCCGGAGCAGAGCCGGAAATGGTGCCGAACAGGGCGGAAGCGAAAATGGCCACCTTGGCGGGGCCGCCCTGGGAACGGCGGGTGAGAAGGCAGGCAAGATCCATGAACAGAGCGCTCATGTTGGCCTTTTCCAGAAACGCTCCGAACATGACGAAGGCGTAGATCATGCCTGCTGCTGCGGCCAGAGGTACGCCGTAGATGCCGTCCGTGGTAAGAAAGAGCTGTTCAAGCAGGTCAGGGGTGTAAATGCCGTTGTGACGCAACCCTCCGGGCAGATACTGCCCGAAGAAGGCATAAAGGAGGAACACCACGGAAACGATCACCAGAGGGAGCCCCGCCGTGCGTCGCGTGATCTCAAGTACAAGAAGCACGCAACTGACGCCCAAGAACCAGTCCATGTCGGTCAGCGGGTCCACATAGCGCAGCCGGTCCATAATGTAGTCATTTTCCATGATAATGTACGCCCCGATGGCCAGTGCCAGCACCGCCAGACACAGATCCAGCAGGAACATGGGTAAGGGCTCCTTGCCTTCCCTGTAGCGGAAGGCGGGACGCCAGAGAAAGACCAGTGTCATGATGAGCGCCAGATGCGTGCCGCGCTGTATGGACGTGGGCAGAACGCCGAACCCGCCCGTGGAATAGATTTGAAACAATGTCAGAACGACAGCAATGACGGATGCTGTCGGGGCCACCGTCTTTCTGGAAAAGGTCATTTGTTTTTGCTCCTTTAATTTTTGTGGAACATTGCTGATCTCCACAGAAAGGAGGAGATATGCAGTGCGCTCATCATCGTCATGATATATTCGACAGGTGGAGGTAGCTTCCGAAGCCGCATCTGCCGGGTCTGACGGGAGCCCGCCACGGATTTTGAACGGCTTATGACAGACGCAATCCACATCAAGGCGTATCCATATGCGACAGGCGCACACTGTGGAAACCAGGATATGGGACGCACAGTCGAAAATGATTTTCAAGGATTGAATAGCTTGCTGGAAATTGCAGCAAGATATGTGAAAATAGCTCCTCTTTCATGGTCGCAGTACATATCAGATGTATTGCAGTTCTGGTGAAAATACATTTGCGATATATTTCAGGGCAGCCCGGATCTTGTGCGGTGGGCGTGCCCTGAAATTCAATGATCATCATTACTTTATGGTTTGAAAGCTCCCCCCTTCAGGAGGAAAAGAGCTGTTGACGACACGACGAAACCGCTGAAATCCTTTTCCGTAATCCCTTCCCAGCAGCGAGGGGCAATCCGCGCGACACCCATCCGTCGGCTGCGGAGTCAGTCGGCGGATGGGCCGGCTGTGGATTGAGACATGAATCCCGCTTCCCTGAAGTACCGGGCGGCTCCGGGATGCAGCGGGAAGGCGAGATCCTGCCATCCCTTCGCCGGGTCCAGCGTTGCCCACCCGGCATTGGCGATGGCAATGTCTCCCTTTCTTTCGCTGACGGCCTTCGTTATCCTGTAGACAAGATCGTCCGGGAGATCGGAGCGCACAAGCAGTTCGGCCGAGTCGGCGATGGAAATCACGCCTTCGCCCACCCTGCCCTCGTACATGGAGGCGGGAATGACATGCCGCTTCACGCCGTACCGCTCTTCCATCTTCGTCAGCACGTCCTCGTCCACGGATATCCAGGACATGCCGACATCCTTGGAAAGCTCCACCAGAAACCATACTTCTCCGGGGCCGAGCCAGGTGATGACATCCACCTGCCCGTCCTTGATCATGTTGGCCACATCATCCCAGTTGTTGGTAATGACCTTGCCGCCCCAGGAAGCGATATCCTTGTAGCTGTAGCCGTACATATCCAGCATCCAGCGGGCCCAGACCTCGGTGCCGCTGCCGATGGGGCCCACGGCCAGCCGCACGGGCAGTTTCTTTTCGCCGATCTCCCTGAGCGACGTATAGTTCCTGTCGGAACAGGAAACGATGTGCATGCGCGACACATCCATGATGTTGAAGAACGAGGAAACACCTTCAACCCTGCCCTTGAAGGGAACCAGCCCCTTGGCGGCGGAGACGGCGATGCTGTGAGTGGCGATGGAAATGTCGCCTTCGCCCTTTTGCAGCCGGATGGGGTTGGACAATCCCCCGCCGGGAAGCAGGTTGATCCTGATATCGGGATAAAGGGCGCTGATGGCCTTTCCCACTGCGCCCATGCCCACATACCACACGCCGGAGGTGGGGCCGGACAGAATTTTCACGTTTTCCGCCGCCGGAGACGCCGAGGGCAGGAGGAACAGGGCCGCCGCAAGGGCCGCCTTCAGAAGGATATGGTTCATCAGAAATTCCTTTGTAGTTTGAAACCTCCCCCTTGAGGGGGAAAAGAGCTGTTGACAAAACGGCGCAGCCGCTGAAATCCTTTTTCGCACACCCATCCCCTCAGGGATGGGCAATCCGCACGCCCCCTGCCCGTCGGCTGCTTCAGTCAGTCGGCGGATGGAGCGACTGTGGATTGAGACATGACATGCTCCCGTGCCGAGGGGGCATTGGGACGAATCCCGCCTTGTCCGAACATGTTCTAATCAATGGGAATATCCAGCTTGAGCGCTCTGACGGCGTTCTGATACAGAACCTTGGGCAGAACTTCGGGTTTGAAGGGCAGTTTCTTGAAGTGCTCCACGCCCGCTTCCAGCGGAATGAAGGGATAGGCCGTGCCGAACAGGAAGCGATCCTGAAGGGCGAAGTTCGCCGCCGTCACATAATCCTGCCAGCCCGGCTGATTGAAGAGATACATGTCCGGGCAGATGTACAGGTTGGGACGGCGATAGGCCACGAACAGGATTTCCGTCACCCAGGGGTAGCCGCCATGTGTGTTGATGATGGTGAGGTTGGGAAAGTCCGCCGCAATCTGGTCGATGACCATGGGATGGCTGTAGCTGGCGTCAGGACCGTTGCCGCCCCCAGCCATGAGCAGGAGAGGGATGCCCTCTGCTTCACATTTTTCATAAATGGGATAGATGCGGCGGTCGTTGGGGTACATGGGAACAGGCAGCAGGCCCGGCTCCATGCCGACGCCCCTGAGCGGTCCGTTGACGACGAAGCGGTCGATTTCGTCAATGGCCTGCGATTTGTCCGAAGGGTCAATGCCCGCCACGCCGATGAAGCGGTTGGGATAGTCTTCCAGAATGGCGCAGATGTCCTCGTTCGGAACTCCGCCCAGAAACTCGTATGCCCTGCGGCCGGGCACGACGCCGTAAGAGATGCCCGCCGCATCCATTTCCTGCAGCAGAAGTTCCGGGGAACGCCGGGCGGTGGAAGGGGCCTGTTCCATGCCGAAGCAGCGGCTCATTCTTGCGCTGCGCTGCACGTCGCGGAACAGGCTGAGGTTCAGGAAGCCCCGCGCCGGGGGACGGAGACGGAAGTCGATGATCATGTTTTCCTCCTGGAAAGGGTGGAATGGTTGCGCCAAGGCGGGAAAAGGGCCCGGACGGTGGAGCGCCGGCTCAGACCTCGCTGCGTTGCGCCTTCCTTTTGGCCGCTTGGGAAATGCCGGCCAGAACAATAAGCGCGATGCCGAGGGCATCGGTCATGGAACCGGGATAAATCAGCGTCAGGCCGCCGACTATGAGCAGGACACGTTCCCATGGAGCGCAGTTTGTCAGCATCCACCCCTGCATTCCCATGGCGAGACCGATGACGCCGATGACAGCCGTCACACATGCCACGGCCACGTCAGGAGTGTCGCCCTGCAGGAGCAGTGCGGGCTGATACACGAACATGAAGGGGATGATGAAGGCCACAATGCCCAGCTTGACGGAAACAAAGCCTGTTTTCATGGCGTCCGCCTCGGCTATGGCCGCCCCCGCGAACGAAGCCATGCACACCGGCGGGGTAATGACGGAAAGAATGGCGTAATAGAACACGAACATGTGAGCGGCTATGGCGGGCACGCCCATTTTTATCAGCGCGGGAGCGCCGAGCGTGGCCACGATGATGTATGCCGGGGTGGTGGGTACGCCCATGCCCAGCACGATGCAGGTGAAGGTGAGGAACAGCATGAGCAGGAAAAGACTGTCGCCCGCCAGCGTCGTGACCAGATTGATGAAATTGTAGCCCACGCCGGTCAGCGCGATGACGCCGATGACGATGCCCGCGCAGGCACAGCAGGAGGAAATCATGAGCGCGTTGCGGGCGCTCCATTCCAGCCCCTGAAGCAGACGGGAAGGCGTCATGCGGGTTTCCCTGCGGAAGAAGGAGAGCAGAACAACGCACAGCGTGGCGAAAAAGGCGCAGAAAATGACGCTGCGCCCCATGAACATGGCGACAAGCAGCAGCACGATGGGAAGCAGATAGTAGAGGCGGCTGAGAACCCGGCGGCTGTCCGGCACCTGGTCGGCGGGCAGCTTGCCGAGGTTCTTGCTCAGGGCTTCAAAGTGGATCATGGCCAGCAGGGCGAGGTAATAAAGCAGCGCGGGCAGGAGGGCGGCCTTGGCGACGGCAAGGTAGCCCGCTCCGGTAAGATCGGCCATGATGAAGGCCGCCGCGCCCATGATCGGGGGCATGATCTGACCGCCCG
>ENA-ORTY01003941-ORTY01003941.1-human-gut-metagenome-genome-assembly--contig:-NODE-3941-length-12164-cov-4.060203_pt1 | contig 12164 bp, 11 predicted proteins | sample MGYA00241917_ERZ509198 | MGnify/ENA primary metagenome ERZ509198 (study PRJEB26280, sample SAMEA2338857) | human gut metagenome | biome: human gut; feature: human-associated habitat; material: faeces...
CTGCCGGAATGGTCGCCGATCTCCATAGCGGCCTGGAACTGCTCGTACTCGCCCTGGCTCATCTCGTCCAGCTTGGAGGCCAGGTAGTTGAGCTCGTCCAGGTTCTCATATTCACCCAGCTTGTCATAGAGGCCGTCCACATAGCAGTCATAGTCGGTGATGAACCACTCCTCATAGGGCTGCCCGAAGTCATCCTTCTGGCCGATCCCGATCCGCTCAAACACCTTTTGCAGCTCCTCCGCCGTAGTGGGGAACTTCACCCATTCACCCACCAGGGAGCCCTCGTTGTACTTGCCCAGGTTGGTGATGAAGGCGGCAAAGGGATAATCCTTGTCATATTCATAATGGGGCATATACGCACCTCCTTACAGCTCCGGCTCGGACTTCCCCTTGTGGGGCGCCTGGGCCTTATTTTTGTTCTTGCACTCCTGCCTGCTCTGTTCCAGCCGCTCCTTGATGGAGGGCTTACGGTCCGCCTGCTTCGCCTGGGGGCGGTCATGCTGCCATGGGTCGTCCGTGGGGAACAGATAGCCCCGGCTGGTGAAGCACCCCCGGTCCTCCTCCAGGGCGCGCCGGCCGAAGGGGGCGGGGTCAATGGCGGCCCGGAGGTCGTCCGTCAGGTCGATGGTCAGCTTCTCCTCCAGGTACTCCCAGCCCAGATCCTCCAGGGTCTGGACATGGGGTTCCAGCACGAAGCAGTCCACATTTTTCTCAAATTCCAGGAACTGCTCCGCCGTGGTCAGCCGGAAGGGGGACTCCTGCACAGCGACCAGAAGGTCCCGGTCCTCCGGGGAGAGGGCGGCAACGGCTTTCGCCACCGCCGCCAGCTCCTCCCGGCTCATGTTCTGTTCCGCGCCGCCCAGGGAAATATCCGGGATCGCCTTATCTGCCATTCACGCCCTCCTTCCGTTTGGGGAACTCCAGCTTGAAGCGGACATACTTCTCGCCGGTATCATCCAGCACCACCACCGCGTCATAGGTGGAACCCTTCTTTTCAGACCACATCCCCTTGACGAAGGTGCGGCCCTTCTTCAGCAGGTCGCCGGCCATCTTGCGGGTCAGTTCCTTCTTGCGGGAGGTCCAGAAGCGGTCATCCTTCCACAACACAAACCGGCAGGAGCGGTCGGAGCAGTAAAAATTCTTCTTGCCCTCATACACCGGCTTGCCGCAGCGGGGACAGAGACCCACGGTCTCACGCTCCGGGGCAAACAGCTTCTGGCCCTCCTCGGAGATGTGGGAATACTGTTTCACCAGTTCCCGCGCCATCCCGGTGATCCCCACCAGGAACTCGGCGGGGTCCGCCTCGCCTCTGGCAATGCCGGTCAGTTTCTGCTCCCACTCCGCCGTGAGCATGGGGGAGGTCAGGGTGTCCGGCAGGACGGTGACCAGGTTGATCCCCGCTTTGGTGGGAATGAGACTTTTGCCCTTGCGCTCCACAACCCCGGCCGCCACCAGCTTTTCCAGGATGGCCGCCCTGGTCGCCGGGGTGCCCAGGCCCTTACGCTCTGCGTCCTCCGGCATATCCTCTTTTCCGGCGGTCTCCATCGCCGCCAGAAGGGTGTCCTCCGTGTACGCCTTGGGCGGGGCGGTGAAGTGTTCGGTAACAGAGGCATCCACCTGGTCAAAGGTCTGGCCTTCGGTGAAATTCGGCAGGGCGATGGGCTCCGCCTCGTCCTCCGGCTGCTCCTTCAGGGAGGCGCGGAAAATGTGGTCGATGTCCTTCCATCCCAGGGACAGCACATGGCGCCCCTTGGCGGTGAAGGTCTGCCCGCCGCAGATAAAGGTCGCCGTGACAGCCTCGTACACATACGGCTCTGCAACCGCGCACAGCAGCTCCCGGCACACCAGCAGGAGGATATTGCGCTCACCCACGGGCAGGGCAGACAGATCCGCTTTCTCCAGCTCCAGCGTGGGGATGATGGCGTGATGGTCGGACACCTTCCTGTCGTTCACCAGCAGAGACACATCCGGGAAGAACTCGGCGCATCCATCAAAGGGCGGCACCTTGGCCGCCAGATGGAGGACCGCCGAAGCGGTCTCCGCCATATCAGCGGTCAGATACCGGCTGTCCGTCCTGGGGTAGGTCAGCAGCTTCTTTTCGTACAGCGATTGAGCGTAGTCCAGGGTCTGCTTGGCCGTGTAGCTGAACACCCGGTTTGCCTCCCGCTGCAAGGTGGTCAGGTCGTAGAGCTTGGGCGGCGCTTCTTTCTTCTTCTCATGGGTGACGGAGATGCAACGCACCGAAGCCCCGGCACAGGCCGCCCGCAGGCTCTCCGCCTCCTCCGGGGCAGTAATCTTCTCGGACACCGCCTCGGCCCCCTCCAGCACCAGCCGCACATGATGGTATTTCTCCTTGCGGAACAGGGTGATCCTGCTGTCCCGGTCCACCAGCATGGCAAGGGTGGGGGTCTGCACCCGCCCCACATTCAGGGTGCGATGGTAGAGGACGGAGAACAGGCGGCTTGCATTGATACCAATGAGCCAGTCCGCCTTTTGGCGGCATAGCGCCGACTGATACAGCGGGTCATATTCCCCACCGGGGCGCAGGTCGGCAAAGCCCTCCCGGATCGCCGCGTCCTCCATCGAAGAAATCCAGAGGCGGGAGAAGGGCTTGGAGCATCCGGCTGCCTCATAGACCAGCCGGAAGATCAGCTCACCCTCCCGCCCTGCGTCGCAGGCGTTGACCAACTCCGTCACATCCTGGCGCTCCATGAGGCGCTTCAAATTCTGGAAGGCGTCCTCTTTGCCCTTCGCCAGCACATAACGGAAGGGCTCCGGCAGGATGGGAAGGTCGTCATACTTCCACTTCTTATAGGCGGGGTCATACCCGGCTGCATCCATCGGGGACATCAGGTGTCCCACACACCAGGAAACGATGAACCCATTCCCTTCAAAACAGCCATCGGCCCTGGATGTGACACCCAGGGCCGACGCAACGGCTTTTGCAACACTCGGTTTCTCGCAGATCACCAGCTTCATTTCGTTTCCTCCGTTTCTTCTTCCTGTTCCGGTTCGTCCTCGTTGATGTAGTCCTCCTCGTCCTCAAAATCATAGTCGTCCGGGTCCGCGCTGGCTTTGGCCGCCTGCTTGGGCTTGATGAACTTGATGTAGGCGAAGGCTCCGCCGCCGCCCAGCACCAACAGCACCAGGACCAGCGCCAGGGCGCCGCCACCGCCGGACTCCTCCTCCGGCTCCGGTTCGGGTTCAGCCTCCGGCTCCACGCCGGCGCACTCGCTCATGTTGACAGAGCAGACCGGGCAGGAAGTGTTCACCGCCCCGGCCTGGCACTTCTCGGCACAGGTGCAGACCGCGGGTTCCTCCTCCTGGGTCTCCCCATCCTCGATTAAGGCCATAAGGTCAGCTTCATCCACCTGGTTGAGGAAGTGAACGGTCTGCGCCCCTTCATCATCCCGGTCGATGATGAGATAAAAAACATTCCCGCTTTTTGTCTCCGCCGTGATGAACTGCTTGCCGGAGGCGGTCCCGCCGATGTCATCCACAAGGGAGAGGTTCCCGTCCGGGGTCAGGGCAGCGCCTGTCCCATCCGACAGGCCGGAAGTGAACAGCTCCAGGAGCGAGGAAAGCTCCGCCCCATCCAGGGAGAGGGAGAAGGCGCCCGTGTCCGTGATGGTCAGGTAATCGGAATGGACATAGCCCTCACGCTCCGGCAGAAGCACTTTGACCCATTCGCCCTCGGTGCCGATGACCTCCACCTGCGCCCCGTTGGGAAGCTGGGTAAATGCGTCGTTTTCCAGTCCCGCGCCGGTGCGGACATTCAGGTTTCCCCCGCAGGTGGTCACAGTCCCGATCTGCTGGGTCTCCAATCCCTCCGCGTCAGGGGTGAACTGGATACCCTCCTCGGTGACCGTGACAGTCCCCAGACCGCCCAGCAGCTCGGCAAGCTGGTCCAGGGCATCACCGTCGGCCTGCGTATCATTGTTGCCAGCAGTATCTTCATCATCGGTCACAGTGACCTCCGGGGACTCGGCATCCCACGTGGGAGCGGCCTCTGTCCCGGCCGTTTCCGTGTAGTAGGGTTCGCCATCCCCGCCGCCGGCAAAGGCAGGGATCGCAAAGGCCGTGGCACAGAGCGCCACGGCCAGCGCCGCCGTAAACAGGCGGATGATCGTTTTATTCTTCATACTCGGCGTCCTCCATCTCGTTCTCGCCGGGGTCAGCCGACGCCTCCGCCTCCATCATGCCCTCCGGCAGGGCGATGAGGCCGCTGGCGTATGCCTTCAGGAAGGCCGTCAGCTCCCGGTTGTCCATCTTCACCGCCTTGACCATGCGGACGATCTCCAGGTTCTCCTCCTCCACAAGCTGCGCCTCCAGAGAGCGGAGGCGCTTCTGCTGCTCAGAGATCTTTTCCTTGGTCTTTTCGATGTCTCGGCGGATTTTTTCAACAGTTGCCATGTGTGCAATTCTCCTTTCCAAACCGTTCTTTCCATGAGTAGTTGCGGCCCAGGCCCTGGACCGTTTTCAAATTTGGGCGGGCGTTGTCCTCCAGCGCGATGGCCCGCCGGAACAGGTCCGGGTGGTGGTCCCGAAGCCGGACGATCTCCTCCGCCCTCATACTGGGGCAGAAGAAACAGGAGGATTTTCCCGGCTGGGGAAGTCCCGCATCATCAATGGCCCGCTGGCAAGCCGCCCGGTCCCATCCCCATTCCATCAGGGGATACCACTTGCTGTATTTTCGGTCGGCCAGGTCTCCCAGCAGCACTTTGTCGCTGCGGTAGCCTTCGCCGGCGTCGTAGCCGATGAACTTGACCACCCGTTTGCCCGCCGCCCACACCTTCCGGCAGGGCGGATAATGGTTGCAGAACTTTTCCTGCGGCCCGATCTTGTGTTTCAGGGAACATCGCTTGAAGCCATAGGCCATAGAAGGCAGGGTGCCGCTCTGCAAACACTCCTGTTCCAAGGTCAGTCGCTTTCCGTCCCGCGTGGTCTTATACACTCTGGTGATGGGCGGCATCCCGTGGTCCTTCAGCCAGCGGTCCATGATGTCCAGGTAGGCGTAGGTGTGGGGATGCTCCGCCCCGGTATCTGCAAAGAGGATCAGGTCTACCGGGATACGGTGCTGGTGCAGACCGACTAAAAGGGCGGTGCTGTTGACACCGCCCCCATAGGAAACCATATTGATGTGCGCTTCACCTCCCATCAGTTGTACGGCGGCCGGCCGTAGGCATAAAAGTGAGACTGCCAGTAACTTGTATTCAAATTAGTGTAGGAAATCGGATCTCCGCAATGCAGCATCATTCCGTCGCCCACATAAATACCCACATGGGAGATACCGCTGGTGTCATAGGTGCCCACAAAGAACACCAAATCACCGGGCTGGGGGTCGGATACCGGCGTAGAGATATTGTAGAGCCCCTGGGCGCCCAGCCGCCCGGTGTTACAAAGCCCGGTGCTGGTCAGCACATAGCTGACGAAGCCGGAACAGTCAAACGATGTCTCCGGGCTGCTCCCGCCCCACACATAGGGGTATCCCAGGTATTTCTCCGCCTCGGTGATGAGGGTGGCAAACCGTTTATCCGTCAGGTACTCGGCGGGGATGTCCCAGGCCGTAGGAGGGTTCTCGATGTACTTGCCCACATACCCGGAGGACGGGAACAGATCCGGCCGGTTGCCCAGGGTGGACATATACACGGCATACATGGAAAGCTGATCCTCGCCCATGATGTAGACCGGCACGTGAGAGAGGTCAAAGTTTTCCAGCGTGACGGTGCAGATATACCAGGTGTATGGCACCTCCACTTCGTACTCGTTGCCCTCGCTGTCTGTCCGGGACTCGGTGCGGTAGCGGGTCTCCGTGGTGACCGTTTCCGTGAGGATGTACTGCTTGTCAAAGAGCATTTCCAGGTCGCTTTGCACCTCGTCCAGGGTAAACACCCCTTCGTGGAGCGCCGACAGGATGGACAGCAGCACATAAGGGTCATGCTCGATCTCGTCCAGGTCAAAGTGATATTCGTCATAGTCGTGGGTGGCCTCGTAGGTGTCCAGGTATTCTTGAAGCTCCGCCTCCATCCCGCAATAGGCGGCCTCGGCCCCGGTCAGATCCGCGTCCTCGGAGAGATAGGAGGACGCCACCAGGCCGGAAGTCCCGCCCCCGAACATGGAAGTGCAGGACTGCATCAGCCCCATGATGAGCATGAGGATCAAGCCGATCCCTCCCACAATGAGAAGGGTGTGTTTGTTCTTCGTCACAAGGCCGCCCAGCTTCTGGGCGATGGTCCCGCCGCCCTTCTTCGCTGCGGAGGCGGCGGTCTGGGATGCCTTGCCCGCGGCCTGGGCCGCGCCGGTCCCTGCCCGGTGGGCAGCGGCGTACTGCTTTTGCAGGCGCTTCTTCTGCCACAGGCGGGAGATGGGATTGGATGCAAGCTGGGGGTTCTCCGCCACGGCTTTCCGATAGTAGAAATCCGCATTGGCCTTGACCGCCGCCTGCTCCGCCTTTGCCGCGTCCCGCCAGGGTTTCAGTTTCCGGTCCGCGCGCGCCTGATGGAAACGACGATTGCCATAGCCCACGGCCTTCTCAATCTGCCGTTCTCCCAGGTGGCCGGCCTGAACACCGGAGTTATCGCCCTCCACCTTGCTCACTTCGCCGTGGAGGGTGGACCGTATTTCCTGCACCGGCCGGGACAATGGGTTGCCATGCTCCTTGCCGGGAGGCTTGATGGGGACAGCAGCTTTCGCGGCATCCAGCTTATCCGCTGCCTTGTCGGACTTGCGGATGGCCTTTTTCAGCTCCGGCGCCGCCCGTTCCTCCTCTGTAAATTGCAAACGGGAGGAAGGGCGGTCCCTGGCCGCCTCCCCCTCCCGGAAGGTGTCGCGCCGCTTGCGCCGCGCCTTTTTCGTCTGGCGCCGTTCCACATGGCCCGCCGCCTCGTCCATTACCCGGCCAGATGTTTCCGCCGTGTCATCAGCGGAGGAATAGCCCTGCTCCGGGGGACGGTCCGAAATATGGGTGGCCTCGCCGGTCACCAGGTTTACCGAGATGGCCCCGTCACGGGTCATCTTCTGGGCCTCCTTCTCGGAGGCTTTCCATTCCTGCATTTATCCGTCACCTCCTCCATAGGGGCAGATGCCGGCGCACGCCCCGGTTTCAATCGCCGCGATATAGTGAAAAATGGGATAGGCCTGGGGCGGGCAGACCGCATTGCCCAGGGTTTTCAGCCGCAGGGCCCGGTCCTTCGTGTCCTCCGCTATGCGGGGGACGCCCTCCGGCTCGGCGGCCCAGAGGATACGGCCGTCCATCCCTGGGGGAAGCCCATGAGCCATTCCACCCAGTCCGGGTTCAGCGCCGCCTTCTCCGAGAGAGGCTTCTCCTGGTGGATGATCTGCGCCGACAGGTTGGTCGCCGGGGATTTGTCCCGGAAGGCCTCCGGTTTCAGGGTGGAGCGGTAGCCCTCCGACGCCGCCGGCGTCAGGTAGTACACTGCCGCTGACAGGGACAGGCTCCAGATGGAACCGTCCTTGTTCCGCTTTCGGAAGATCCCGTTGTCCGACAGGTACACATCCAGATTGGCCGCGTCCTTGCAGGTGGATTTGTCGGAGGCAAGGGGCGTGGGAAACATCAGCCGCGACGATAAAAGTTCGCTGGCGCTCATGCCATGCGCCGACGCCGCAAGCCGGAAATACGAATGGGAGAACAGCGTATCCCGCTTTTGCCAGGTCAAAGATCGTTTTGTCGAGCCCCATATTGATGAAGCCAGCAACATTTTCCCCAAGCACCCAATGGGGCCGCAGTTCGGCAATAACGCGGCACATCTCCGGCCACAGGTAGCGTTCATCCGCAAAGCCCCGCCGCTTTCCGGCGGTGGAGAAGGGCTGACAGGGGAAGCCGCCGGAGAGGATGGTGACTGTTTCAAGTCCTGTTTTCTCAAAAAACGCCTCCTTCGTGAATGTGGTGATGTCCCGGAACTTCGGCACGTCTGGCCAGTGCCGTTCCAGGATGGAATAGGGGTAGTCCGCCCATTCACACTGGCAGACGGTCTCGAACCCAGCTGCCTCCGCCGCCAGGTCCAGACCGCCAATGCCGGAGAACAGGCTCACATGAGTCAGTCGCTCCATACCTCGTCCCCTTCAAGGTCTCCCTCGTCCTGGGGCTCCTCCACATCCTCCAGGCGGACCAGATTATGGCGCTTGATGATGGACTCCTCCAGGATGTCCTGGGCGGCGTTGCTGTCCTCCGGGAGGCCCAGGCTGCGGTAGAGCTTTTTCAGCACCTTCTCATAGCCGCCTGCCTTTTTCTTCAGGCGGAGGAAGTCCTTCTCCGTTTCCGCCTCGGACAGGCGGCGGGCCAGCGAATAGTAGAGGACGATCAGGTGGTGGATGTCGCCCACCAGCATACGGAAGCCGCTGCCGGGGATGATGTACTCGTCCTTGTACTTCTTGGGCGCCGGCTCCTCTGCGGGAACCACTTCCACCTCGTCCAGCTCCTTGTCCATGAGCCCCTTCAAATCCTTGGGGTCGCCGAACACCAGGTAGCGGCCGGGGATGTCCCAGCCCTGGAACTTCTCCTCGGCGATCTCGCCGTACCGCTTCGCCGTGTCCAGCACATGGAACACATCCTCCTCGTCCTTGATCCGGCCCGCCAGGAAGGCAAGCTGATGGAGAAGGCCGTACAGGTGGACCTCATCGTTGATATGGTCGAGATAGGTTTTTCCTTCGATGATATACAGTTTGTTCTTCATATTCACGCCTCCGTTTCCGCCGCGTGCTCCACTTCGCTGGGCTTGGTGGTGAGCAGCTTGTAAAGCTCCGTGTCCTTGGGGAAGTCGTCCGCAAAGGGCAGGATAACATTGTTGAAGAACAGCAGCCCGTGGCCGGGGTCGGAATTGGTCACATAGGCAAGCTGCTCCAGGGAGATGTTCAGCCGCTCCGCCAGTATCTTCCGGTCGCCGGCTGCCTGGTTGAGCATATAGATGAAATCGCTGTTTTCCAGAATGTTCTCGATCTCCGGGGAGGATAGCAGGTCTTTGGGGTTCTGGGTCGCTCCGGTCGGCACGCCGCCCCACTTTCTGAACCGTTTCCAAATCTCGGCGCTATATGCCGCTGTCTGTTCCTCCTTCAGCAGAAGGTGAAACTCGTCCACGAAATACCAGGTGGAGCGACCGATGGCCCGGTTGATGGTGACGGTGTTCCACACAGCGTCCTGGACAATGAGCATACCGGGCTTTTTCAGGTTCTTGCCCAGGCCCTTGATGTCGAAGCAGACAAGGCGGTTGGAGATGTCCACAGTGGTGCGGTGGTTGAAGAAGTTGAGCGAACCGTTCACATACAGGTCCAGCGCCTGGGCCACCCGGTCGGCCTCCGGGATGCCCTGCGCCAGCAGCGCCTCCATCAGGTCGCCCAGGATGGGCATATTCTCCGGCCGGGGGTCCGCGAAGTAGGGCTGGTAGATCTTCTGCACCGCCCGGTCGATGACCGTTTTCTCGATGGCCTCCAGCCCCGTCTTGCTGCCCATGATGAGCTCGCAGAAGGACAGCACGAAGTCACTTTTCAGCGCCAGGGGGTTCTCCTCATCCGAATAATTCAGGTTGATGTCCAGCGGGTTCACATAGTCGGTGCTGGACGGGGACAGCCGGATCACCTGCCCGCCCAGCCGCTTCACCAGGGGCGAATACTCGTCCTCCGGGTCGCAGATGATGACGTTATCTTTGGTGGTCAGGATGATGAAGGTGATCTCCCGCTTGCAGCTCATGGATTTGCCGCTGCCCGGCGTACCAAACACCAGACCGTTGGGACACCGCGACTGCTTGCGGTCCAGCAGGATCATGTTGTTGGAGAGGGCGTTCAAGCCGTAATACATGGACTCGCCGCCCATGAACAATTCCTGGGTGACAAAGGGGACGAACACCGCCAGGGCCGATGTGGTGAGGCTGCGTTCGATCTTGATACGGTTCAGGCCCAGGGGAAGGCTGCTCATCAGCCCGTCCTCCTGCTGGAAGTCCAGCCGGGTGAGGAGGCAGTTGTAGGTCTGCGCCACGCTGGCCGCCTGGGACACGGCGATCTCCAGCTTCTGCTTTGTCTCCGCCATGTGCATGACCAGGAAGGTCAGATTGAACATTCGCTCATTCCGGCTTTGCAGGTCCTGGAGGATGGTCTTTGCCGCGCCGCCGTAGGTGGCAAGGTCGCTGGGGAGGATGTCCATGTCATACCCGCTGCGCACCGCCCGCTTCTGCTCCGCAATCTTCATGGCGTCCAGGTCGGTGATCTTGCGCTTGACCATCTTGATGGCCTCGTTCTGGTTGATGCCCCGGATGTGCATGGTCACCAGGATATTGCCCTCGGTCTCCATGAACTCCGCCAAAATGCGGTCGTGGATCTCCGGGGCGGTGATCTGCAAAAAGCTCACCGCCCCGTACATCTCGCCGATGCGGAAGGTGCGGGTCTCCCCGAAGTGGAAGGAGGACGGGGCGATGAAGTCCTTGACCGAAAGGCCGCTGGGCGCCAGCCAGTCCCAATCGAAGGCGAACTTCCCGCCCTCCGGACGGCGGCCGTCTGCCGGGTGGAGGATGCCGTGAAGCAGCTCCAGCCGCTCCTTCCCGTCCAGCACATGGGCGGCGGCCCCCATGACCTTGAAGCGGTTGAGGGTGTCGGTCTCGATGCGGGCGAAGCGCGCCCGCGCCGCCGCCAGGTTTTCCGCCTCGATGGTCAGGGTGACATACTTGGTTTTCACATAGCCGTTGCTGCCCCGCTCATACTGGAAGCGCAGTATCCCGGCCGCGTCCTCCCGGATGGGGTCCAGGTCGTCCCCCTGGGAATGGATACCGAACAGGTCCTCCTCCGGCCCATGCTCCACATACCGGCTGCTGAGCGACACCTGCACCCCAATGATGGGGTCGTAGCCATTGTAGAAATCGCAGAGGTGTTCAAAAATATCCCGCTGATCCTCCGGCGAAGCCAGACGGTAGTTGACGTCCTCAAAGGCGATGGTCTTGGAGAAAGTCCGCCCATCTAACCGGCACAGTCCGTCCGGGAACATATTGCGGAAGGGGATGCTGTCCTGAACCGTATGGGCTTTCCCGTCCCCCTTGGCCTGGCGGACCACCGCCTCGATCTGCTTTCGCTCGGCGCGGGTCAGCTTACGACTGGGCTTTGCTGTTTTTTCGTGTCTTGCCGTTTTTGCCTGCAATCTTTTTCACCTCCTGTTCCAGTTCGTATTGCCGCACCAGGGCGGAATAGAGATTGTTGGTCTGGTAGATCCGCACCTTGGGGCGAAGAAATTTATTCTGAATGAGATGCCCCAGGAACACTTCCAGGGGCTGCCCGTTCCGCTCGTACATGGCAAACAGGAAGAAGGGCAGCATGACCAGGATCATACACAGGGCCGCCGTGGTGGTGCCCAGCGCCCCCTTGGTCAAAAAGAAAAGCGGCACGCCGATAATTGCTGCCGCTCCAAAACATATCACCTGCCGCTTGGTCAGCCCGAACAGGACCTTGCTCTGTACCCGGCTAAGGTCCTTCGGGATCGTTACATAGGCCAATAAAATCAGCTCCTTTCCGCAAGCTGAATATCGCTTGCTACTTCATTTCCCCACACATCCCAGCCTGGGGTTGCCTGGCGGGCAAACAGCTCAATCCGGGGGACATCCCCCATCAGGGTCTCAATCCGGCGCCGCGCCTCATCAGGCTTTTTACTATGTTCCTCAATGTGTGAGAGAATGACCTGCTTGACATCCCTGGCCTCCCTTTTAGGGTGTCCACGGGTCGCCAGCAGGCAAATCTCCGCGTTGGCGCGGGTCCAGTATCCCATCCCGGTGAAAATATTGTCTGACCTGCGGCACTGTTTCACCCACACGAAGGCCACCGTCTTGAAGGCGAAGCCCCAGGCGTCCATGACGCCCCAGCCCTCCCGGAGCATGGGGAAGGTGATCCAGAGGAACAGCGCACAGTCCTTGGCCGCAAGCCGGGACACGGGCAGCGCCTTGATGGCCTCTATGCTCATGGTAGGATAATGGCTTTCCGCGCTCCGGCCGGTGCCTTTCTTGCTCCAAACCTTGTAAGACCAGGGAGGGTCTGCGTAAATGACATTGTATTTCTTTTCCATAGCCACCTCCTTTAGTGCGCCCCGAACAGGGACTTGGCGAGGCTGCCGGTCTTGAAAAGCGTGAAGCACAAGAGAACCGTGTAGCCCATACAGCCCCAAATGGCGCCGGAAA
>ENA-ORTY01003958-ORTY01003958.1-human-gut-metagenome-genome-assembly--contig:-NODE-3958-length-12119-cov-2.560428_pt1 | contig 12119 bp, 9 predicted proteins | sample MGYA00241917_ERZ509198 | MGnify/ENA primary metagenome ERZ509198 (study PRJEB26280, sample SAMEA2338857) | human gut metagenome | biome: human gut; feature: human-associated habitat; material: faeces...
GGGGGCGGGCAAGCGCCCCCTGCCGGGGTACAGCGGCTATTCCGTCAGCAAGGCGGGGCTGATCATGCTCCTGAAGTCCGTGGCGGTGGAGTACGCCGCAGACGGGATCCGGGCCAACAGCATCTGTCCCGGCCCCGTCGAGAGCGAGATGGTGGATTCCCGGGTGGCGGCGGAATCGGAACGTCTGGGTGTTCCCGCCGAAACCCTGCGCGAGGCCATCCGGAAAACCATTCCGCTGGGCCGCATGGCCAGCGTGGACGACATTGTGAGGACGGCGCTGTTCCTCGCTTCGGACGTGTCCTCGTATCTGACGGGGCAGTCCCTCAATCTGTCGGGCGGCATGATCACTGAAGTGTAATGGGGGTTACCCAGAGGGAGTACAGGCGATGCAGGAAGCTCCGTTGATGCTCAAGAACAAAACGGCCCGCCGGATCAAGGATATCCCGGGATTCGTCTTTCCCGGCGGCGTCAAGGTCATCATCAACTTTACGGTCGATTTCGACGCGATGATTTTCCGGAAGTTCCTCCGCGAACCGAAACTCTGGTGCGCGCAGGGCGAGTTCGGGGGCCGGACCGGATTGTGGCGGCTGCTGGACGTGTTCGGAGAATTCGACGTCAGGACGACGCTGTTCCTGCCCGGGCAGACGGGGCTCTTATATCCGGAAGTGCTCCGGCGCGCCGTGCGGGAAGGGCACGAAGTCGCCAATCACATGTGGGATCACCACATCCCCCCGACGCTTGAGGAGGAGGCCGTCCACATGGACAGGACGGATACGCTCATCAAGGGGCTGACGGGACAATACCCGGCGGGCACGCGCAGCGAGCACGACCTCGCCGCGCTCCGGGATCACGCCTACACATATGTTTCCTATACGCCGCAGGGCGAGTTTCCCTTCTATGTCTATTATGAAAACATCGGGAAATGGATGCTCAACCTGCCGATCAGTTTTATCCATGACGACGCGATGTTTTTCTATTTCGGATGGTTCGGAAGCCGCAACGAGCAGCAGCGCATCCAGTCCCCCGAAGCGTTCCTCCAGACGCTTCTCGAAGCCTATGCCGCCGCCCGCGAAACGACCGGCTATATGAACATCGTGATCCATCCGCACTTGTGCGGGAGGCTTTGCCGCCTCGAAATGCTGCGGCGGTTTTTCCGCCGGACGCGGGAGGACGGCGACGTGCTGTTCGCCACGTCCGCGTGGCTTGCTGACTACATCCTTGAACGGTTTCCGGCCGAAGGGCCGGCTTCAGCCTGATCCCGGAGGACGCCATGCCTTGGAAAAAAGATTTCACGCTTTCGGATGAAATGTCGCCTTCCGGCATCGTGTGGCCTGCGGGCAAGGCCGCCGTGTCCGTGGTGGTGGACTACAGCGTGCCAGCCGGTGCCGAGGGTATTGATGAGGCGGCGATCGCCTATGCCCGGACGGTGTGGGGCAATGCGGTATCCGGCGGCTGGCTCATCGACTATCTGAACGCTTACGGCGTGAAGGCCACGTTCGCCGTGCCGCTGGCGATGGCCCGGGCCTTTCCCGAGAGCGTCCGCCGCGCCCATGCGGACGGCCACGAAATCGCCGCCGGTTCCTTCGCCAAGGAGGACGTGGCGGGGCTTTCCCCTGACGAAGAACGGGAACGCATTGAGCGGACGTTTTCGGGGCTTGCGGAGCTGACGGGCACGCGGCCTGAGGGATGGTTCACGCTGCCGCGCACGGGGGACGATTATCCGGGCGGTTCGGTTTCCGACGCCACAGGGGAACTGCTGCTCGAAGCCGGTTGCGGGTATTTCGGCAACTCCATGGCGGACGACATCCCGCACTACTGGATTACGGATTACGACCGGCGGCACACGCTGCTCATGTTACCCTATTATTACGCGATGGATACGCAGTTCTTCATGTTTTTCCCCGGAGTGGGCAAGGGGAGCGGGCTCGTGCAGACGCGGGCGCTTTGGGAAAACTGGGCCGCCGAGCTGGAAGGCGTGCGGGCGTGGGGAAGGCAGTCCACATTTGTGATCCAGCCGTACCTCATGCAGTTCGGGGCGGCCCGGGCCGTGCTGGACAGGCTCATGCGGGCGGTTACGGGTGCCCCCGATCTCTGGAGCGCCACTTCTGGAGCGTGCGCGGCCTATTGGAAGCAGGCCTATCCCGCGGATCGGACGCTGCGTTTCGAGAAGGCCGCGTGGCTTGATGAGGAATGAGCTTCACGGTTGGAGTCAGATGGAGACAACGCGCGTTAACCTGTCAGGAGGACGAGATGGATATTCATGCGCTGTTCAGTTTGAAAGGGAAAACCGCCGTTGTGACCGGTGCTTCCGGGGCCCTTGGCGGGGCCGCCGTGCGGGCGATGGCCTATGCGGGGGCCAACGTGGCGGCGTGTTACAACTCCGGCAGGGAACGGCTGGACACTCTGATCTCCGAAATCGGCGACGTGGGTGTGGAGATAAAGCCTTACAAGGTAAATTCGTTCAGCCAGGACGAGATCCGGCAACACGCCGAAGACGTGATGCGCGATTTCGGTGGGATCGACGTGGTGATCAACACGGCGGGCGGCAACGTCAAAGGCGCGTATTACACGGACGAGCAGAGCCTTTTCGATCTCGACGCACAGCCGCAGTTCGATACGGTGACGCTGAACCTCTTCGGCGGCTGTTTCTGGCCTTGCCTCGCGTACGGCGCGAAGATGCTCGACAACCCCGGCGGCGGATCGATCATCAATTTCAGCTCCATCAGCGCGTTCACGGCTATCCGTGGACATATCGCCTATGCCGCTGCCAAGGCGGGGGTGAGCAATTTCACCCAGTCCCTCGCCGCGCACCTCGCCCGTGATTTCAACCCGAAACTGCGCGTAAACGCCGTGGCTCCGGGGTTTTTCCCGAACAACAACCCCGCCCAGATGCTGTTCAACCCTGACGGCAGCTACCGCGCCAAGGCGCAGCGCGGGGTGGACGCCACGCCCATGCACCGGATGGGGCATCCCAACGAGCTTATCGGCACGCTCGTCTGGCTGGCTTCGGACGCCTCCTCGTATGTGACGGGCATCACCGTGACCGTCGACGGGGGGTATCTCCTCGATTCCCCGGCCTGACGGCAGGGGGCCGGCTTTGCCGCATGGCGGGCAAACTTTAGGGAAGGAACGGGAGCGTTTCCGTATGACGTCTCCCCTGTATGCGCGCGGCGCTGTCGGAAAAGGATTCCGGCAGCGCCGTTTTTTCGGGTCGGGGAAAAGGCGCTCGAAGGCGGAAAACGTTTTCGGCGGGTATTCTCATTGTAGCGTTGCCTGAGAGTTTGTAACAGCCTATTGCTTAATCTTTTTTGATGCTTTCCAATCTTTCTCCCGCAGGTTCCCAAGCTCGGAGCCCCATGCGCCTTTCTCCGAATGCTGGCCTTTTCCACAGGCAGGGATTGCATCCCTCCTTGCAGGAGCGGGGTGATGGGGGTACGGTTCTGCGATGTCTTTTTTCACAACATTCGTGCGAAATAGAGCCGCGTCATGGCGAAAACGTCCGGTACGCAGTTTGCTCTTCGGGGTAACCCTCTTCCTCATGCTGGATATCGGAAGATATCTGGTGTGGCCTCCCGTCGGCTGGCTGGAGACGGAACAGCCGCGGACCACGTCTTTTATGGAATACCGTCAGGAGCAATGGCAGAACGGCCCCAGGGCGAAGGACGGCAAGGCCATGCGTATCCGGCAGCAGTGGGTTCCGCTCAAGCGCATTGCTCCGGCGCTGCGCCAAGCCGTGGTGACGTCCGAAGACGATCTGTTCTGGAAGCACGACGGATTCAATTTTTCCCAAATGTACGATGCGTTGAAGCGTAACTGGGATAAAGGCCGGATGGCCGCCGGGGGCAGCACCATCTCGCAGCAGCTTGCCAAGAACCTGTGGTTTACGCCCGAGCGTTCTATCCTGCGGAAGATCAAGGAAGCCATCATGACATGGCGTCTGGAACTCGCGTTGGACAAGGAGCGGATTCTTGAGCTGTATCTGAACGTCGCGGAGTGGGGCAACGGCGTTTACGGGGCGGAGGCCGCAGCCCGGCATTACTTCGGAAAATCCGCCGCAAACCTCTCACGGGGCGAGGCCGCCCGGCTGGCGGTCATGCTGCCGTCCCCGCTGCGGCGCACCCCTTCTTCGGCCATCGTGAAACGCCTTTCGTCCCGGCTTTTGAAACGGATGCCGCGCTGAAGAAAATCTGTGCCGCATGAAGGAAATCATGATGGATGGTTACGCGATAGCACCGACGGAGGGCCCAAAACAGTGCTGGCATTGCAATGCTGAACAGCATAGGCTGATACAAAGGGGCTCCCGGTTTAGCCAACCGGCGGGAGAGGAGCCTGTTTTGACCCAGAGGAACGTCAAAGTGCCGTAAACAAGAGAATGAGGGAACCGTTTTTGCTGGGAAAGGAATCGTTTCACTGAGAGCTGGGGGAAGAGGGGCCTTCGTGCTTCCGAGAGGCCCGGTTTTGACGAAGGCCGGGCATGGTGTCCGTGATACATCATTTAAGGGGATAGGACGTGTACAGGTGTAAGCTCGACATCAGGATTTTCAGCGAGGATCCTCTGCTTTTGGCAGACGTACGGAACATCGCTCCGCTGGAACGGTTTGAGCATGAGGTTTCTGGTTACCGGAGTTTTTCTCCGGAAGCCGTGCGGGGCAGTGATATCATCGTTCTTGATCTGCCCGTGGCGGAGCGTCCGGAAGCGGTTCGAGCACTGTGCAAGCCGGGGGCGATCCTGGTGTTCTGCATGGAACCGGAGGCGTTCGCCGTTCTCCGCACCCCTTCCCTGGAGGCCGCCGACGACATCTGGGTGAAGCCTTTCCATAGGGATTTCGGTGCGGTACGCTTCAAAAAGATATTAGCGGGCATCAAGCATAGGAAAGACAGCCGCCTGACCCAGACGTATCTGGATACGATCATCGACAGCATTCCCGATCTTATTTGGTTTAAGGATGTAAAAGGGTCGCACCTGAAGGTCAACAACGGTTTTTGCCATGCCGTAGGCAAGAAGAAGGAGGACGTACAAGGACGCGGCCACTATTACATATGGGATCTGAAGAAGGAAGAATACGAGCAGGGCGAGTATATTTGTCTGGAGTCTGACGAGATCGTGCTTGAGGAAAGGCGCACCTGCCTTTTTGACGAAATGGTCAAGAGCAAACAGGGGATGCGTCAGTTCAAGACATACAAGTCCCCGCTGTTCGACGACGACGGGACGATCCTCGGGACGGTCGGCATCGCGCATGACGTGACCGATCTTGCGAACATGGGCGCGGAGCTGGAGATCTTCCTGAGGAATATGCCGTTTGCGATCCTCATCAGCGGCAACGACGGGCGGATCATTAATGTGAACGCCAAGTTTGAGGAATATTTCGCCGCGAAGGAAAAGAACATCGTCGGCAAGCCCTATGAGGAATGGAAGCACGTTATCCAGAAAAGCCTCTGCAAGACCTACGGGGAGGGGCACTTCGAAATACGGTTGCACGGCGACGGCGAGGAGCGGATTCTGGAGTTCCATGAAGAACCCATTTTTGACGTATTCCGCAACCGGGTGGGGCAGTTCTGCTTCTGCCGTGACGTAACCATCGAGCGGACATTCGAGCACCAGATCTGGATCAGCGCGAATACCGATGCCCTGACCGGATTATACAATCGCCGTTTCTTCTATGAGTATATGAACGAGAACAGGAAAGAGAACCAGCTCAGCCTCCTGTATGTCGATTTGGACGATTTCAAAAAAGTGAACGACGCTCACGGCCACCACATCGGCGACGGGGCGCTCGAACTCGTTGCCCGGCTGATGCGGGAAGCGTTCCCCGGGGATTTCATCGTACGGCTCGGCGGTGATGAGTTCTTGATCTGCCTTGTTGGTGAGCGGTCTTTAGCGTTTTTGGAAGAGAAGGCCAATCGGCTTTTGCAAAGTCTGTTGGAGGCGTTTCAGGTTTCGGATTACCTGCGCGTGATGTCCGCGAGTATCGGCATCGCGTCGAGCGCGGACCCGGGAACGAAGCTGGACGACTTGGTACGGCAGAGCGACATAGCCATGTACGCGGCGAAGCAGTCCGGGAAGTCCCGCTGTTGCGTGTATTCGTCCGGTTTGATCAAAAAATGACGTTTCGTTGAGGCGTTGCGCCGGAGAGAGGCTGTTGGCCGGATGAGGGGATGAGCGGTGGCGGTATGAGTCGGAAGCATTGTGCTTTTCCGTCTATGGCGCTTCTTCTGGAGTGTTTTTCCCTTTTCCTGGGGAGAGTGTTCTCGCCGCCTCGTGTGTGGCTTGGGCGGGATGCAGGGCAGAGGGGGCAGCCCGTTCGAGGCTTCGGCTCAAGGCGTGCGATTCCATGACGGTTTTTCATGGTTCTGTTTGTTTGCTGCTTCTGATGTGCGCTCCTTACTGGAGGCCCGTCGTCTTCATGCAACGGAAGGGATTGCCCTGTTTGAGGCAGTCCTTTTTTGTTGCGCAGGATGAACGGATGCCGGGAGGTTCCCTGTCCCGGCCATGAGGCGGATTCCCCGTGGCACCCGCAGGAGAGGCACGGTATCCATGTTTGCCCCGCCGCTAAAACGGTTTCCCCACGCCTTCGCCGTATCCCGGAGAACGGTTTTTCCGCGACATTGCGGACATTCTGCTCATTTTCCGAGATTGTCCCAAAAGAGATCTGCTTTTTTTGATAGATTCCTAATACCGTGAGACCATGTCCTTTTTGGGTGGGGCACGACACGCCCTATTGGGGCCGGAAGGCTCCGGACAGGGCTGCCTCCGCGTACAGCTTACTGATTTATTATGCTTTTATAAGCATAATTGAAGATTGCACTTGTTTTCTCAATAGGCTGTTAACATTACGAAAAAGAAAGGGGGTCGCCTTGAATGAAACGGTTTCTTCCTGTACCGTGACTGGGAATTCTCCGAAAATCCGTCCGCCGTCAGCGGTCCGGGCATTCGGATAACCCTCATCATCGTGTGAGTGACTATGGAACGCAGATCGTTTCTCAAGTTGTCATGCGGGCTGGGCGCGGGAATCCTGCTCTCCAGCCTTGGCGTGAGTGTGCTTCCCATCGAAGCCTTTGCTCAGGAACTGACCAAATACGACCGGATCAAAACCGCCAAACAGTCCACCTCCATCTGCTGCTACTGTGCGGTGGGGTGTGGGCTTTTGTGCAGCACCGATACGAAGACCGGCAAGATCATCAATATCGAAGGCGACCCCGAACATCCCATCAATGAAGGCTCGCTGTGCGCCAAGGGCGCGGGCATCTACCAGACCACGGCCGCCAACGACCGCCGCCTGGACAAGGTGCTGTACCGCGCTCCCTACGGCGACAAGTGGGAGGAAAAGGATTGGGATTTCGCCATCGATCGCATCGCGCGGCACCTCAAGGAAGAGCGTGACGCCGGCTTCGTCAAGAAGAATGCGAAAGGGCAGACCGTCAACCGTGTCGAGTCCGTTGCCCATCTGGGCAGCTCCAACGTCGACAGCGAAGAGTGCTGGTCCATGGCCGTCTTCGCCCGCTCCTACGGCCTGGTGTACATCGATCACCAGGCCCGGGTCTGACACGGCCCCACTGTACCGGCTCTGGCAGAGTCGTTCGGACGCGGCGCGATGACGAATCACTGGATCGATCTCCAGCACAGTGATTGTATTCTCATTCAAGGCAGCAATGCAGCTGAAAACCACCCGATCTCGTTCAAATGGGTGCTCAAGGCAAAGGACAAGGGGGCCGAGGTTATCCACGTCGATCCCCGTTTCACCCGCACGTCGGCACGCTCAAGCATGTACGCCCCGCTTCGCTCGGGCACGGATATCGCGTTCCTCGGCGGCATGATCAAGTATATCCTCGATCATGATCTCTATTTTAAGGATTACGTACTGAGCTACACGAACGCCGCGTTCCTCGTGAACCCCAAGTTCTCGTTCAACGACGGTCTGTTCTCCGGCTATGACGCGCAGAAACACGCCTACGACAAGTCCTCGTGGTCGTTCCAGAAAGACGGCAAGGGCCTGATCAAGCGCGACGATACGCTGAAGAACCCGCACTGCGTCTTCCAGCTGATGAAAAAGCATTACGACCGGTACGATCTGAAGAAGGTTTCCTCGATCACGGGGACGCCCGAGGCGGATCTGCTGGCCGTGTACAAGGCCTTCGCCGCCACCGGCAAGCCGGACAAGGCCGGGACCATCATGTATGCCCTCGGCCAGTGCCACCATTCCGTGGCCGTGCAGAACATCCGCACGATGACCATCGTGCAGCTCCTGCTCGGCAACATCGGCATCTGCGGCGGCGGCATCAACGCCCTGCGCGGCGAGCCCAACGTGCAGGGGTCCACCGACCACGCCCTGCTGTCGCATTACCTGCCCGGCTACCTCAAGGCTCCCAAGGCTTCGTGGCAGACGCTGGAGCAGTACATCGCGGGCACCACGCCCCAGACGGCGAACCCGCAGTCCCTGAACTGGATGAGCAATACCGGCAAGTACGCCACCAGCCTGATGCGGGCCTTCTATCCCGAAGGCGGGACGCCTGAAAACGGCTTTGGTTACGACTATCTGCCGAAGCTCGACGACGGGCAGGACGCCTCGGTCATGAGCATGATCGACGCCATGTATGCGGGCAAGATCAAGGGCCTCACCTGTGTGGGCCAGAACCCCGCGTGCAGCCTCCCGAATTCCAATAAGGTCCGGAAGGCGTTGCAGAACCTTGACTGGATGGTCCACGTCAACATCTTCGACAACGAGACGGCATCCTTCTGGAAGGGCCCCGGCCTCGATCCCAAGAAGGTGAAGACCGAATGCTTCCTGCTTCCCGTGACCGCCTCCGTGGAAAAGGAAGGCAGCCAGGCCAACTCCGGGCGCTGGATGCAGTGGAAGTATGCCGCCGCCGAAGGCCCCGGCGACGCCATCTCCACGGGCGACGTGTTCTGGCGCGTCATGAGCAAGCTCAAGGAGCTGTACGCCAAGGACGGCGGCACGTTCCCCGAGCCGATTCTGGCGGCGAACACCGACTTCGTGGACGGCAAGGGCCGCTACGATCCCGAGCGGGTGGCGAAGTACATCAACGGCTACTTCCTCAAGGACGTGACCATCAACGGCGTGGAATACAAGAAGGGCGAATGCGTGCCCGGCTTCCCGCTGTTGCAGGCCGACGGCTCGACCTCGTGCGGCAACTGGATCTGTTCCGGCAGCTTCACCCGCGCCGGCGAAAACCTCATGAAGCGGCGCAAGAAGGTCGACCCCACCGGGCTCGGCCTCTATCCCGAATGGTCCTACTCGTGGCCGGTCAACCGCCGCGTCATCTACAACCGCGCTTCCGTGGACCCGCAGGGCAAGCCGTGGAATCCGAAAAAGGCGCTGGTGCAGTGGAAGGACGGGCAATGGATCGGCGACGTGCCGGACGGTCCGGCCCCGCCGCTGGCCATGCAGGGCGGCAAGCTGCCGTTCATCATGCAGCCGGAGGGCCTCGGCGCCCTGTACGGCCCCGGACTGGCCGTTCCCGGAACATTACGAGCCGATGGAAAGCCCCTTCAAGAAGAACATCATGTCCGCCCAGCGGGTCAACCCGGCCCTCCATAGCTTCGGCAAGGACATGAACCCGATCGCCAACGCATCGCCCGACTTCCCGCTGGTGATGACCACGTACTCCTGCACCGAACACTGGTGCACGGGCGCGTTCACCCGCTGGCAGCCGTGGCTCGTCGAAGCGCAGCCGCAGGCGTATGTGGAGATCAGCGAGGAGCTGGCGGAGGAAAAGGGCATTGCCAACGGGGAAAAGGTCCGCATCTCCTCGGCGCGCGGCACGGTCGACGCCGTGGCGATGGTCACGGTGCGCCTCACGCCCTTCAAGTGCGGAGGCAAAACCGTGCATCAGGTGGGCATGACCTTCAACTACGGCTGGCTGCAGCCCAAGGAATGCGGCGACACGGCAAACCTGCTCAGTCCCATGGTCGGTGACGCGAACAGCATGACGCCCGAATACAAGGCGTTCATGGTCAACATCGACAAAATCAAGGCTTAGGAGGGAAGGCCATGTCCGACGGAAAGACTATTCTCGTTGACGTATCCCGCTGCACCGGGTGCCGCGGCTGTCAGGTGGCCTGCAAGCAGTGGAACGAGCTGCCCGCCACCGATACCGTGCAGACCGGTTCCTACCAGAACCCGCCCGATATGAACGGCGATACCTACAAGATCGTCCGGTTCCGCGAAGGGCGGCATGAAAACGGCAAACCCTACTGGAACTTCTTCACCGACATGTGCCGCCACTGCGTGAACCCGCCGTGCGTGCTCGCCGCCGATGAGGGGACCATGATTCACGACGAGGCCACCGGCGCGGTGGTGTATACGGAAAAGACCGCCGAGAACGATTTCGACGTGCTTCTCGACGCCTGTCCGTACCGCATCCCCCGCAAGAACGAAAAGACCGGGGCCATCGTGAAGTGTACCATGTGCATCGACAGGATCAGCGCGGGCGGCATTCCCGCGTGCGTGCAGTCCTGTCCCACCGGAGCCATGCGCTTCGGGGAACGCGCCGCCATGCTCGAACTCGCGCACAAGCGCGTGGAGGAGCTGAACAAGGCCGGTGACAAGAAGGTTCTGAAGACCTGGTCCAGATCTTCCACCATCTTCCCCTCCTTCGTCGGTCACACCATCGCCGTTCACGACGGCCGGAAGCATGTTCCCGTCTATATCACGGAAGATATGGTCGGCCACAAGCTGGGTGAGTTCGTTCCCACCCGGACTTTCCGCGGCCACTCCGGCAACAAGACCGCGAACGCCAAGTAAGGAGGTACGAAAATGGAAGCATTTGCATATGTTAAATTTGTCCGTATGTCTCCTCGTAAGGTCAAGCTGGTTTGTGATATGATCCGTGGTCAGGACGTCAAGACCGCCACTGCTTACCTGAGCCAGACCTCCAAGGCAGCCTGCGAGCCTATGGCCAAGCTGCTGAAGAGCGCTGTTGCCAACGCTGAGCACAACCACGGCATGAACGCTGACAATCTGTACGTCTCCACCGCCGTTGCCAATCCCGGCCCCATCCTGAAGCGCGGCCGCATTGCATCCCGCCGTGGTTTTGTACGGATCAATAAGAGAACCACTCACATCACCATCGGTGTGAGCGAGAAGGCTTAATCAGGAGGTAGCTATGGGACAGAAAGTTAATCCCCATGGACTGCGGGTTGGCGTAATCAAGGACTGGGATTCCCGCTGGTACGCCCGCGAGGACAAGGTCGGTGATCTGGTCGTCGAAGATTACAACATCCGTAAGTATCTGAAGAACAAGCTGTACGCCGCCGGCGTGGCTAAGATCGAGATCGAGCGTTCCAACGGCAAGGTCAAGATCAACCTGTGGTGCTCCCGCCCCGGTGTCGTCATCGGTAAGGCTGGCGCCGAAATCGAGAACCTGCGCAAGGAAATGGAAGCCAAGCTCGGCAAGAGCGTGAACCTGAACATCGTTGAGGTCCGCTCCCCCGACCTGAACGCTCAGCTGGTGGCCGAGAACATCGCCCAGCAGCTGGAGAAGCGGATCTCCTTCCGCCGGGCCATGAAGAACAGCATGGGCCGCGCCATGCGGATGGGCGCCCGCGGCATCAAGGTCATGTGCTCCGGCCGCCTGGGCGGGGCTGAGATCGCCCGCAGCGAGTGCTATCACGACGGCACCATCCCCCTGCAGACCATCCGTGCCGACATCGACTACGGCTTTGCTGAGGCTGCCACCACCTACGGCCGCATCGGCATCAAGGTTTGGATCTACAAGGGCGAGGTCCTCAGCCAGACCCTCCGCACCACCCCCCGCACCCTGGACACCAAGAACTTCAAGGAGCGCTCCGACCGTCCTCGCCGCCGCGACGGCAGAGGCGGCTACAACCGCGACCGCAAGCCCGGCTATGGCAACCGTCCGCAGGGTGGTTACAACAACAACCGTGGTCCCCGGCCTGCTGCCGGCGGATCTGCTCCCAAGGAAGGAGGCAAAGCCTAATGCTGCTGCCCAAGAGAGTCAAATACCGCCGCGTGCACCGTGGCCGCCTGAAGGGCAAGGCTACCCGCGGCAACACCGTGACTTACGGTGATTTCGGGCTCCAGGCCCTGGAGCCCGCCTGGATCACCAGCAACCAGATCGAGGCCGCCCGTATCGCCATG
>ENA-ORTY01003966-ORTY01003966.1-human-gut-metagenome-genome-assembly--contig:-NODE-3966-length-12095-cov-6.904485_pt1 | contig 12095 bp, 7 predicted proteins | sample MGYA00241917_ERZ509198 | MGnify/ENA primary metagenome ERZ509198 (study PRJEB26280, sample SAMEA2338857) | human gut metagenome | biome: human gut; feature: human-associated habitat; material: faeces...
TTCCCGCAAGCGTTAATGGCTTCTTAGCCAACGGAAACGGGGTCTCCGAAAGGGGACCCCGCTTGCGCTTCTAGCTGTCAACGATTTGTTGACAACTGCCTCGGATGGCAAACGCTACGCCGAAGTGGAAATCAACGAAGCGGCAACTTGTTCAAAAATGGAACAAGTTCGACAGGAAGGTGAATGGCAACCGAACGTTTGCCTGAGAAGATAGGCACTGTCTACTGCGCAGTAATTCAACATAGATTCCCTTATGTTGAATATGCCGAAATAAGACACTTATTCCTCAGCCCATCTGCTTGGTGACTACTGCGCCGGCGTACTACAGACCCCGCAACGGGCATATAGCTCTTCGGATTTGAATATTTGTTTGTCTCTCTTTCCCCCTCTTTCGAAAGACGCCCAATACCTTCTCTCTGGTGAGGAATAATCGCTCTACCTCAATTGCTTCAGGAGCCCGAAATGGACCTCACCAAAATTGACGAACTCGATGCCCGTCAGAAAGCACTCGACGAAGAACGTGCTCAAGCCCGCAAGGCCGTCCTCAAGGAAATTCAATATTTGATCAATCGCATCGACGCAAAACCGGAGGAGCTAACTTTCCCTGCAGGAAAGGTCCTCACCAAGCGAAGCCGACGGTCAAAGAAACTCGATGCGGCACAACCAGCCCCGCAAGTGCAGTCCTATCCCCCAAAGGACGAGCGAACCTATTGATATTGAGCCCGGAGAATCTCCTTCCACGGGTTCTTTCTTTTTTTGCACATGTGCAAAAACGAACTCCTCCCTACTCTCGCAAGGAGAAAAGCTGACAATCTCGCGCCATCCATCGCCCCTGTCCGCGATGAACATCTGCGAACGGGAACAGGTTGCCTCGATGACATGACTCAAAATTTGTTGAATCATCCTGTCATCAACTCTCCCTGTGACATGTCCTCTATTCTCGTCAAGAGTATTTCAGCCGTAATGGCTCTTTCGATTGCCGTACCGTCTTTTGCTGCCGAAAGCTGGTATGAACGGCATGCCGAAGGCTGGCACTGGTACAACGACCCCGAAAAAATTGAAGAGGTCGAGCCCGAGGTCGTTCCTGAACCCAAAGAAGAACCCAAGAAGGAACCACCGAAACCAAAGATGATGGTGCCTGAGCCTGAAAAGCCCAAGCAGCCCGTGGCCTTCAGCAGTGAATGGCTCAACACGATGATCCCGAAGTACCTCTCAAGGGCCGTGGACGATCCGACACCGGAAAACGTAGAGGCGTTCTTTCTGCTTCAGCGTCTAGCCATGGACAAGGCCGAACGCTTTCAAAAGATGGCCGAACAGGTGCGCGTGGGCAACAAATTCATTGACGAAAGCGAGCGCCGTCCGGTCTCCAACTTCGGTCTGCAAACGGTGGACCGACAGGCCGAAACTCGGCGTCAAGCGCTTCTTGAAAAGATCAGTCGGTCGACCGGGATCTTCTTTTTCTTCAAGGCAGATTGTCCCTATTGCGAAAAACAAGCGCCCTTGGTCAAGCACATCTCCGAGACCAATCATTTCGATGTCCTGGCGATCAGCATCGGCGGTGGGCATTTGAACTCAACGACCTTTGAAAACACTGTGGTGGATTCAGGCCAAGCGGAAATGCTCAGCGTGGAATCCACGCCCTCCCTCTTCCTCGTGCATCCGGAATCAACGACGTTTGCCCTGATTGGTTCGAGCCTTCTCACGGTCCCTGAAATTCAGGAACGCATCCTTCTCATTGCCCAACGCAACAACTGGGTGACCGAAGAAGAGATCAACGCAACGCGTCCCCGTCTGCTGAATGCTAGCGGCGTTGACCTCTCGAAGGAACTCCCAAGAATGCTCAAGGCCGTGCAGGAAGATCCCAACAAGATCACCGACCTTCTGGCGGTGCTCGATGGTCGAGACCCAGTTAGTGAGCGTGAACGCCTCACCAAGCTCCCGGAACAAAAGAAGCGGTCCCTGATGGACGAAGACGGGTTTATTGATCCGAAGAATCTCCTCGCCATCATCAAATCGCCCGGAGCAGATTAAGAAAACAAAGAAGACAACCCCGAAGCGCCGACAACGCCGGCCTTCCCTCAAGCGTTTGAATAACCATGAAAAAATTCAACCTCAAGAAGACTCTGTTGCTGACGGCATTTGCGATCTGTTCGACCAGTGCCACGGCCCCGGCCCTCTCCAGCGGCCTGCAATCCGAACTCAACAATTTGTTCGGGAACATGTCCAACTTCACGCAGCCCGGCGTTTATGAGAGCACGCGTCGCGGCGTGCTCGCTGGCGGCGGCGCGCAAATTCGAAGCCGTCGCATGAACATCCAACTCATTGCTTTCGAGCCTCCCAACATCAAAGCGGGCTGCGGCGGCATCGACATCTTCCTCGGCTCCTTCTCATACATCAATCTAGATCAATTCATCAGTTTTCTGCGAGCCATTGCAGCCAATGCGGCGGGTTATGCGTTTCAGATGGCACTAAAGGTCTCTTGCACCATCTGCTCGAATGTCATGGATGCCATGCAGCAAATCGCGCAGTTGATGAACAACATGAACATGAGCTCGTGCCAGCTGGCTCAAGGCATTGTTGAGGATTCTTTCGATGCCTTACAGGGCAAGAATGACTTCAAGCGCACGATGGACAACATTACGCAGGGCTTTTCAAAGGATACGGTCGACGACAAGGGCGGATCGACTCAGGGGCAGGAAAAAGCTTACAACTCCAATCCACAGAAGTATGCCGAAGAACATCTCGGAAACATTCTCTGGAAGGCCATGACGAAGCGTGACGTCAATGCCTGGTTTGGTCTTGGGCCGAGGGACACAACGATCCGAGAGACCTTGATGTCCATTTCTGGTACGGTCGTGCTTGAAAAACCGAAGGAAGGCGTAAATCCGCTTGTCTTCCCGACCAAGCCCTATCCGGGCGGCCTCATCACCATGCGCGACTTGATCGAGGGTTCAACCCGTAATGGTTCGGGTTCGACGGATGCCGAAGGAAAGATGTATTCCTGCGACAACGACAAGATCGACTGCATGAATCCAAAGCTCGACCGGTCTATCGGCCTTAAGGGGCTGGCCAAGACCATTGAAGAAGAGCTTACGAAGGACGACGGCATCATCTTCAAGTACGCTCGCGACGACGGCACGCTCAAGTTCACGGAGCAACAAAAGGCCATTCTGAGCAACATGCCCGCCGAAGCCGCCGTTGGCTTCCGCAACATGGCGCTCGGAAGCGAAGAATCTGCCGAGTCCGTAGCTCCTTATGCTTCAAGGATCATCGCACTCTCAATGACATACTCGCTCATGCGTGAACTCAACGGCATCATCAAGCAAATGGCCGTCGGTTTGTCTGACGAACAAGCCGCCGTCATCAAGGACATGATTGCCGATTCAGAAAAGCGCATCGACACGGAATATCAGTTGCTTCTGACAGAATACGGCACGCTCTCCGACCTCTCCAACCACATTGACAACAAGCTCAGGAACATGGAGTACCCGGACCCGATCCATCCGAAGAATCCGCTTGTCGTTACGTATCCTGTGAATTAAGGGGACGCCATGGCATTCGCACCTACAATTCATTCAATTGGCGACGCACAGTTCCTCTCACAGGTGCTCAACGCGGTCGCCATGATCATTGGGACGAACGACTTCGTACAGTTGGTGAGCATCGGTCTCCTTCTCGGAGCCATCATCGTCGTCCTGCAGGGGTTGTTCCGAGGAGCACGGGAGATTCCGTGGCATCAACTGCTTCTGGGATGGATCCTCTATGCCTGCATGTTTGTTCCTACCACGACGGTGATCGTGGAAGACGCGTACACGGGCAAAGCTTACTCCGTGGATAACGTCCCTATCGGCGTTGCCTTTGCGGGCTCAATGATTTCAAATGTCGGGTACGGCATTACAAATCTCTTTGAAACCGCATATGGCGACGTGCGGGGTATTTCCGAAGGAACGTTTGCCGAACCGTTGGTGATCTTGAATGCCGTTCGCCAGCACGCCTCCGATGTGCGCGTCCTGCAAGAGCTTGACAAATCCATTGGCCAGGGCACTGACATTCAAAAGACGTTGCACAACTACATCAAGGAGTGCACGCTCCCCAAACTTGCGCTGAGCATTACGACGCCAACAGAACTTGTCACGGGCGACATGATGGAAGAGCTGAAGTTTGAATCTTCTATCTACGGCACGAGGTCATACATCGAAAATCCGTCCGGTGAAAATCTGACATGTGCAGAAGCGTGGAAAAAGATCGAGCCAGCCCTTGAAAAAATCAAGGACCCCAAGTTCATCAATCAGCTGTCCACTGCTGCCAACCTCAAGGGCGAGGCGGGCGATCGAGCCATGATTGACGACTACCAGGCAGCATTTGACATGCTCAACATTAACGGGACAGCTGTTGAAGAATTCATGCTTGCCTCGACCATCAAGCCTATTTACGAGAAGGCCGTCTCAGGCTACTACCGCAACCTCGGCGACAAGACCTCGGCCATTATGTTCAATCAGGCCGTGCAGCAACGCAACACCCAATGGGCGGCAGAAGCCTCGATGTTCATGACTGTCGTGCGCCCCTTCCTTTCGTTCTTTGAAGGCTTCATGTATTCGATCACGCCGGTGCTCGCCTTCCTGCTCGTCCTGGGTGGGATCGGCATTTCGCTCGGCGTCAAATACATTCTGCTCATCCTGTGGATCCAGCTTTGGATGCCGGTCCTCTCGATCTGCAATCTCTACATCATCATGAGCGCCAGAGGGGAGCTTGCGGCACAGACGTTCACGTCCTTCTATTCAGTTGACAAGTTGGGCCAGAGCCTGGAGCATTGGATGGCCACGGGCGGCATGCTCGCGTCCGCCACGCCCTTGATCTCGCTCTTCCTCATCACCGGCAGTACCTTCGCCTTCACGTCGCTCACGCAACGCATGGCGGGCGGCGACCACATCAACGAAAAGATCCCGACGCCGGACATCATGCGGCAGGGCGAGTTCTACGCGCACGGGACTGCCGGCAATGGCAATTCCCTCCTTGGCGCTATTCGAACCGGTACCGAAGGAACAGAAGGTACGATCAACTTCGACAAGATGCGCTCGGAAGCCCGTCAGTCGGCCTTGACCGAAGCGAAGGCTGCCACCAATGTCCTCAACAACGGGTATTCGACGAACTACAGCTCCGCCACAACGGCTGCAGACCAGGCTGCCATTTCGCGCGAGATCGGCAGTCGCATGATGGCAAGCGGAAGCTCTGCCGTGCAATCGCTTGAAAGCGGCATTCGGCAAACTTCTTGGGGCAAGAATCTAACCAAGGAGCAGATGTCCCAGGTCATCGACACGGTGTCTGCCGGGATCTCGGCGGGCTGGAGCACGCCTGAAATTTTTAGGCGAATTGGTCTTTCGTTCGGGGCTAAGACTGCTTCTGGGACTTCAGAAAACGACACCAGCCAAAAGGGACTTGCAATCAATGAAGAAGACCGCAAAGCGTTGCAAAACACCTTCCAGACAACAAATAGTTCCGATCTCTCCAAGGCGCGTGAAGCCGCTTTGACGGAAACGGACTCCAGGACCTTCCTGAACAATGCAGGCGTGAGCGAGAACTCCCAAGTCGGCAGGACTGTCCAGAATGCGATTGAAAAGACTCAGAACTATCAAAAGACCATGTCTGCTACCGAGTCCCTTGGCTTTACCGGTACGTGGACCACGCGACAGGTCACTGGAATGCTGAAAAACGAAAATGGCGAAGCCGTCATGGGCCAGATAGCGAATGCGTACCAGGGAACAGCCATTGATCGAGAAGCCGAAGCGGTGTCTCAGCGCCTGCAGAAGGAAAATGGCATGAATAAGGCGAATGCCCGAGTTGCCGGATTCATTACGGCACTTGGCAAATCCGGTGATTATCGTGACCAACAGAATCTGCGCTCGCTTCTCGGCACGGCAACGGGCATGAATTTCTCGCCTATGTCCGATCCTGACCAGAACAAGGGTATTGCAGGGAACGTCGAGAATGCAAGCGAGGATGGCTTGCGGAATGAAGCACAACTCAAAGAAAGAGCGCTCGCAGCGGAAAAGAGCGTTTCCAAGGAACAGACGGAGATCGCCAACAAACTGGGGTCCACGCCTGATTCCATCGACCGTGCCGAAAACACCGTCCGGAAGGCATCCGTTGGATTCACGATGGGGGCCAAAGACAATCCGCAGGACGGCGTCCTTGGCAACCAGGTTCGCTTGAACGAAAACCATAATGCCAAGGACATCATGAAAGCGCGCGAAAATCTGAAAGGATTGCCGCAGGACGTTGCGGCTATCCCGCGTAGCTTCTTCAACAATCAACAGGAGGCCGTGGCTCGATGCGTGAAGGCCGGCCTAACCGATGGCCAAACAATGTACTTGTCAAGAAGGCTCATGGGAGCCTATGGTAGCCTGAAGAATGCGGGCTATCAGGCCCTTTACGACGAGAATGAACGCCTGTACGGCCAGGGAACGCAGTCTAATATGAGCAAGGAAGAGCTCACTGCGCTCACGAACGACATGGTTGCGAACCTCGACCATGCCGCCAGGGGCGGTGAACTGTTCGAAGCTGGCTTGGGGAACGTGACCGAATGGAACAAGGCCAATACGGCGTTTGGAGCAAATCCGAATGAAGAGACTGCTAACAGAATCAAGCGTCTGGACGAAACGCTGGGCGCAAGCCTTCGGATCATTTGACGCCAGAAGAAAAGGCGCAGCACAACCGCTACCGCGGCTTGGAGGGCAAAGGAACCGATTAAGGATATCGCATAGAAACAAAAGGGGAGAGCCAATCGCTCTCCCCTTTTGTTTCACATTCCAAGACATTTTAGATTGAAAGCCCGCACAGGATCACCTTGTGCCAAAGCCATATCCGAAAACATCGTCGTTACGCAAGGCACGCCCAAATCGTTTTTCTTTAGCAGGTGCAAAGCTGGTTGAACTTCTGGCTTTTTCTCCTTCGGAGCATACGGATCGCAGGCATCCTCATGGCTGATCCGCTGCGAAACTCCGCAAGACGTTCCCACCACAAAAAGAACGACCAAACCCACCGCAATGGCAAAGAAGAAGAGAAAAATCCAGACATTCATTTCCCGCACTCCGAATCCCGTCCAGGATGGACATTTTCCCCTTGAAAATGTCCGCAACGAACGGGCTAACTACCCAAAATATATATCTTCCGTTCGGCAAGTCGCAACGCGCTTCCGAAGCTCACAGGCATTGTCGCTCAATTTCGAGCAGCTGTCGAGCGATTGCAAATTATTAGGGAGGCTATGCGCTGGACTCTTCGTTAGAATGCGGATTGCGGAGTGAGCGTTGCAAGCTCGCCTGCCTCCACGTTGGATTGGGTCAGAAAGAATTGGCGGCGATGGTCGTCATGGCCGCGTGCAATTGTGCCGCGGCCAATATGCGAAAAGCCCAACCGCGCCAACGGTATGGGCTTTTTGCTCTTTTGGGAGGTAAGGCGATGTCAAGTCAAAAAGTCTCGCCAAACTCCGCAGAAATAGTAGCACAGTTGGAGGCTGGGCGAAAAGGTGTCAAGGCGAAATTTTGCCTTCGATTCCGGATCGCTTCGGCTGTCCTGACGCTACTTATTTCAGCGGCAATCAAGCTACTCGGTTGATCTGAGCGCGACTGACGTCGCACAGCTTGAGGAGGGCGTCCCGCAAGGGGCGTCCTCTGCCGCCTTTTCTTCCAGCCGAGCTTAAGGAGTACCTGTCATGTTTGCCCGAAAACTTGTTTTGACCAGTTGTCTGGCCATCGCCGCGTCTATGCTTGCCGGATGCGCATCCTACAAGAACGAAAGCGGTTTGCCCAAGTGGCTAGACGATGCGAGCGAAGCCAATCGGCTTGGCTACTTCATGGGCATCTCGCTCAAGGACAGCCCTGCGCCGGAAGGGTTCGACCCGAGCAAAAACACGCTCGTTTCGGACTTGACATTCTCAACCCTTGCTCATAGCAATGCATTGCCAGGCATAGATATCGGAAGCTTCGGCGTTGAACTCGGGCTTTCGCTCGCAACAAACATCCTTAACCGCGAAGAGGAAGAAGATTCGCAGGCCAACGTCTACTTCCCTGCCGAGCAATTCGCTACACATGAGGAAGCATACAAGGCCGCCCTCGCCGCTATGGGAGAAAAATTGGCAAAGGCTCTCAAGGCCAATGGGTATTCCATCTACAAAACCGTTGAACTTTCGACTTTTGGCAACAGGTACCTTCAACTGCGAGTCGAAAAGGAATCCGTCGGTTGCCGACAAACAAAGTCGATTCTGGACGGTTGCGCCTTCAACGTGAAATTCGACCCCGATGACGGCGCTGATAAGCCCGTGGAGATCCCAAGCTACCTCGGCTTTAGGTTTGCTCGCGGCTGGGACATCCCTCGAATCAAGTTCCCTTACCACGCCAAATCCGGGATCAATCTGGAGAAGGAAATTCAACCGATCCTGCAGCATTTGTCCAAGAATCTTCCGCCCAACACCTTGTTCTATCTCGCGCCGATGAAGCAGGACGGGCATTGGACAGCCCCCTATATCAGCGATGGAAAGAACGCCTATTTCTTTGTAAAACGTAAAGGGCAACACTGAAGGCGCATCGCTTGCCTTTGCGAGCGAGTCGACCCTCAAGTTCGATGCGTCTTCCTTAAGCGCCAATGCCCTCTTCACTGCCGAGGGCAAGCAGGGCAAACTCACCGCTACGGACGCGAAGGTCAACATAGAAGCGTCGAACCTCTCCTGGGGCCGCTACTACCTGTTCGAGAACTTTGACACCGAAGGCGTCACGAAGGAAAACTTCGTCACAGAAGACGGCAAGCTCGTCGTAGCCGACAAGTGGAGCGAACAGCTCAAGGCTCCGGGCATGGGCATCGAGCTCGATGTCGACGAGAAGGGCAATGTCTCTGTGGTTGTGGGTTCCGACTCGGTCGAAGGCTCCGACCTGCACGTGAACGCCAAGAATCTCGTCTCGGCAATCTTCAAGGGGGATCGCGCCTCTGGTGAGGATTTGGCCTTCATCAACACGCTGCTTCACAATGGATCGTCTCTTGCCGAGGTGAGCAACACGATCAACGCCGTGACAGGGCTTGGCGTCATCTCGGGCATCAAGGCGCTTGCAACCGACTTTGCGGGCTACACCGCCGATCAGATCGAGCATCATGCCTCCACGATGCCGCACGACATGGGCGGCTGGTGGATTCAGCCCATCGGCACGCGCATAAAGACCGACGATCTCGCATTGGGTGATACGGCCTACGGCTACTCGCTCGATGCCTACGGCCTCATGGGCGGCTATGACTTGCGCATGGGCGATTGGACGCTGGGCTTGGCCGGTTCCTATCAGGAAGGCGATGCGGACAGCGAAGGCGACGTGCTTCCGGCTTCGACCGACATCAGCACCTCTGGGCTGCGAAGACCTACGGCGAAACCTACGTGATCGGCACGCTTTCCTACGTGAAGACGGAAGGCGAAACGCGCATGGGCGTCATGGACAAGAGCCTTGACGCCGACATCGAGGCGACGGGGTGGTCTGCCGGCATTCGCGCCGAACGAGCCTTCCCGGTGGGCGGCTTCACGTTCACGCCGCATGTCGGGGCTCGCGTCTCGTTGGTTGACGTTGACGACTATTCCATCAACATGGACGACAAGGCCCTCTTCTCGGTCAACGAAGACAAGGCCACGATCTTTGAGGTGCCGGTGGGTCTTGCCGTCAAGACGCCGACCTTCATGTTCCAGACCTTCAAGGTGCAGCCCTACGCCGACGTGACGCTGCGCGGACGCTTTGGCGACACCGAGTCGAGCTACACGCTCGAAGGGTCGAAGACCACCGATACGATTGACTACGACGTTTCGGGCAGCTTCGTGGGCGACCTCAAGGTCGGCTACATGTCCACCTACAAGAACCTCAACCTCGGCATGAGCTACGGTCTCTCCGCCGGTGACGCCGGCCGTCAGAACCACACCATCGAGGCCACGATGCGCGTCGACTTCTAATCGACCGCTCACGGTTCCGACCTGACGAAACGCCCGGTCCTCCTCACGGAGGCCGGGCGTTCTTTTCGTCCGCAAACCGTCATCGGGACTTCGTCTCAGACGAGACGACGCGCAGCGGGCCTCCCGGGACGGACCTTGAAAAAAAGGGCCCGCCGATCCCCCCCCCCCACACACACGAGGCCGGCAGGCCCAAAACGCCGGCCGTCAAGCCGGCGCATCCGAGGAGGCAATCGTCTGCTGCTGTTCCCCTGTTGTTCGCAGCCGTTAGTTTTTGTCCGAGAAACCGACGTCAGGACGGTTGCCCGCCCGTGACGCCGTTCCCCTGTACGCCCTGTTGAGCCGCCTCAGGCGGTCTTGTCATTGAGGAAGTCGGGCCAGCTTCTCGTGCGCTCGGGCGCGGGCTGGGCCTGTGCGCACTTCGTGATGAGAAGGTTGGGCTTCGTGTAGTCGCCTGCGGCGAGCGGCGCGATCATGCCGTCGTCGCCGTGGCGCTTCCTGAGCTCCTCGACGGTGCCGAAGTCCAGCGCGCGCTGCGGGCAGGCGGCGACGCAGACCGGAAGCTCCTTCCTTGCAAGACGGTCGACGCACATGTCGCACTTGCGCATCTTGCCCGCCTTGCGATCGAGCTTCGGCGCCTCGTAGGGACAGGCGACGGCGCAGGCACCGCAGCCGATGCAGACGTCCCTGTCGATGAGGACGAGGCCGCCGAGCTCCTCGTGGCGGGCGTGGGCCCCGGTCGGGCAGACGCGCACGCAGGCTGGTTTCGAGCAGTGGTTGCAGGAGACGGAGACGAAGTAGGCCCAGACGTTCTGGGACCAGCTGCCGTCCTCATTGCGGCTCCAGCTGCCGCCCGTTTCCTCATGGACGGTCCTGAAGGCGAGCTTCGGATCCTGAATGTCGTTCTTGTCCCTGCATGCGATCACGCAGGTCTTGCAGCCCGTGCAGCGCGAGCTGTCGAAATGAAAGGCGTATTGAGTCTTCATGGCGTTTGAGGGTCCTTGGGTCAGCCCCTGAACTTTTCAACTTGGACGAGGTTCGTGTGCGAGGGATTGGCCTTCGCGAGCGGCGTGGGCTTGAGCTGGGTGAGCACGTTGAAGCACCCGCCCCTGTCGAGTCCCTTCTCGTCGGGCCTGTACCATGCGCCCTGCGGGAAGGCAACGAGGCTCGGAATGATCCTCGGCGTCACCTTGACGGGGAGCACGAGTGCGCCGCGGTCGTTGAAGACGCGAACGAGCATGCCCGTCTTGAGGCCCCTGGGCTGCGCATCGACGGGATTCATCAGAACGACGTCGGGATGCGCTTCGCGCAACCACGGCACGTTGTGATAGGTCGAGTGCGTGCGGCCGGGACCGTGGTAGCCGAAGGCCTCAAGCGGATACTGCTTCGCCTTCGGGTCCACCTGAACCATTTCGTCCGTCGGCACGTAGCGCGGGATCGGATGAATCTCCTGTCCCCTGCCCTCGGGCAGCTTCCAGGTGCGGGCGATCTCGGCAAGACGTTCGGAATAGATCTCGATCCTGCCGCTCGGGGTCTCGAGCGGATGCTTGTCGGGATCCCTGCGGAAGTCCTCCATGACGATCCCGCTGTCGCCCTCCATGCGGTACTTGTAGATGCCGGTCCTGCGGAATTCGTCCCAGGCGGGCATGCCGGGGAGGTTCTTCCTCGCCTCGGCGTAAAGGCGGCGCACCCAGCCCTCGAGGTCGAGCCCCTCGGTGTAGGCGGCCTCGCAGCCGAAGCGTCGGGCGAGCCCGCGCATGATCTCCCAGTTGGGCTTCTGCTCCCACTCGGGATCGATCGCCTTGTCGCTGAGCATCAGGTAGTTCTGGTCGCCCACGGCATAGGAGTCGGCCATGAGGTCGATCGACTCCTGATGGCAGACGTCGGGGAGCACGTAGTCGGCGAACATGGCCGAGGGCGTCATCTGCGTGTCGACGCAGACGATCGTCTCGACCTTCGTCTCGTCCTCGAGGATCGGACGGAGCTGGTTGATGCCGCCGTGCTGGTTGATGAGCGTGTTCGACTGGGTGTTCCAGATGAACTTGATGTTGTGCCTGAGGGCCGGCGCGCCGATCATCGGCATGCCCTGCAATACGGCGCACAGCCCCCGTATTCTTGATGCGGC
>ENA-ORTY01003967-ORTY01003967.1-human-gut-metagenome-genome-assembly--contig:-NODE-3967-length-12088-cov-2.976481_pt1 | contig 12088 bp, 12 predicted proteins | sample MGYA00241917_ERZ509198 | MGnify/ENA primary metagenome ERZ509198 (study PRJEB26280, sample SAMEA2338857) | human gut metagenome | biome: human gut; feature: human-associated habitat; material: faeces...
CGTGGAAACCTCCGGTCTGTAATTCAGACGGAGTGCATGAGCCTGAATATAATCGGCAGCCTTATTGTAAACCTCTTCACTGACACCATTTAATGTAACCGTATATAATCCTGACATATAGCATATCCTCCATTTCTTTATTTCAATTTCATTTTTGATAGTTATATTATATACTTTCTCATCCAATAAAGATATATACAGAAATGTAGAATTTAATAATAGTAATCATTATTAATTTTATGCAATTTACATAAAAATGACGTATCTTTTACCATGATGTGATTTCATGCATTTTTCCCGGATCTTATACTGAAAAAAAGGGGGTCATCCTATGAATGAAAAACCTTATCTTCAATTCCGGAAGGATGGAACATTCCGGGTATTGCATATTACAGACCTGCAGGAGAGTATTTATCCGAGAAAGGATACTATCCGGCTGTTATGTGCACTTCTCAATAATACAAGACCGGATCTTGTGATCATGACCGGCGATCAGCTGAAGGGTTATTCGCCATGGTTCCGGCTGGCCGGAAAATCAGGGGTACAGAATACAATAAAAATGCTGACAGATCCCATGGAAAGGCGCAGGATCCCTTATGCAGTCACCTTTGGGAACCATGATATCCAGTGTGGTATTTCCAATGAGGAGCAGGCTGAGCTGTATCACCAGCAGCCATATGGGGTCTGTCCTGAGGAAGGGGCAGCAGCCGGAACATTTGATCTGACAGTCCATCGCCATGATGGGTTTGAAGCACTCCGGCTTTATCTGATAGACAGTGGAAATATTACAGCTCATGGTCAATATGCACCACCTTCTGACGAAGTTCTGGACTGGTTGAGGGGGCGTCTTGCCGGTGAGAAGCTGCCATCCATGCTGTTTCAGCATATTCCTTTACCCGAATACAGAAAGTGTCGGCATGTGATCGTGAATGAGCCTGTCTGTGTTCCGGAGCGAAATGCAGGAGAATTTGATATCCTTCGAGCAAATGGAAGGGTTATGGCTGTATTTTGCGGACATGACCATAAGAATGATTTCGTGGGGCGGGTAGATGGAATAGATCTCGGGTATACGCCATCCTGCGGTTTTGCCTGCTATGGACCAGGCGTAAACAGAGGTGGCAGACTGCTGACATTCCATGAAAATAATCCGGGAGCTTATGAAACAGAGCTTTTCCGTTATTGTGATATTGTGGCAGAGCATACGGATAACCGGCTGAAGGAGTACTGGGATACGCACATTCCTACCTGCTGGCCGGGCCGGGATGAATATATGAGTGAGGAGAAGCTTCGAAATGAATAAAAAACAGAGAAACTTAAAAAGCCCTGATTGGAAAAGGACATTGCTGGTGACACTTCCCTTTGCAGGAGCACTGGCCTTTTGGCAGGCATATGACGGAATCATCCCGCTGATCCTCCGGGATACCTTTCACCTTGGAGATACACTGGCAGGGGGAGTTATGGCACTTGATAATGTCTGTGCCCTGTTTTTGCTTCCTCTTTTTGGGAGTCTTAGTGACCGCTGTCACAGCCGTTTGGGAAGACGTACCCCCTTTATTATCATTGGCTCCCTGTTGGCAGCTTTACTGATCCCGTTTCTGGCTGCTGCTGACAGACTGGCAAGTCTGCCGCTTTTCTTTGCAGTGCTCTGCCTGCTGCTTATCGTGCTGTCCGCTTACCGCAGTCCCTGTGTGGCATTGATGCCGGATGTGACGCCACGTCCTGTCCGGGCAAAGGCAGATGCTTTTAACTCTCTCATGGCAGCAGCTGCAGGCATTATCGTGCTGGTCAGTATTTCCCTTGCGGTACCTGATGTGGAGCATCCCAGTTATCTGCCGGTATTTCTTATTGTTTCAGGGATCATCGTTTTCTGTACGGTTTTGTTTGCAGTATTTTTCCGGGAAAGGAAGGCAGTGGAAAGGATGCATGAAGAAAGCCTTGCCATGGGAATCCCGGAGGAGGAAATTGAGCTTTCCGAGGAGGGTGGACAGGAAAAGGAATCTGATAAGACGGTTCGGAGATCTCTGCTTGCGATTCTGCTTTGTGTATTTTTTTACTTTATGGCATCCAATGCAGTAACCTCTGCATTCAGCAAATATGCCAGCCAGGTGTGGGGAGCAGGCGGTGGAAGCTTCGCTAATTTCCAGCTTGTTGCCACAATGGTAACGCTGGTCTCCTATATGCCAATGGCAAATCTTTCCTGCAGGATAGGAAGAAAGGTAACAACCTATATCGGTATCGGTCTTATGTGCCTTGGTGGATTCTGTGTTTTTCTGACACAGGGCTACAGCCCAATGATCTATGTATGGGTTTCTATAGCTGGTATTGGAATGGGAACCGTTGCTACGACCATTTATCCTATGATCATGGAGGTGGCAAGTGAGAAAACCACGGGGCGTTACACCGGATATTATTATACTGCCAGTATGTCAGCACAGATCATCACACCGGTTCTTTCCGGTGCAGTCATGGAATTTATCGGATATCGTTATCTGTACCTGTATTCGATAACCTGCGCTATTTTTGCAGCTCTCCCGCTGATCTTTGTGAAAAAGGGGAATACGGTTCTGTTGAAGGATCTGGAGATCGGGGATCCAGGGAATTACAGCAGTTACATCAGAGATCGAGACCCTGTAGGCTGACAGGAATTATCATATTTATGTTTAAATGGATCAGAGTTATCCTTTTTGGGTATGGATAAAAAGGAAATGATGTGATATGATAAGAACATAAGTTCGATAATTGCGGAAAAGCTGAAGAAGGGAGCGGCATGGGATCGTATGGAAGAGAAAAGCTATATTGCGATCGATCTGAAGTCTTTTTTTGCGTCTGTTGAGTGTGTCGAACGCGATCTGGATCCTCTGAATACAAATCTGGTCGTAGCGGATGCGGGTCGTACCGAGAAAACCATCTGTCTTGCTGTATCTCCTTCTTTAAAGGCCTACGGAATTTCAGGACGTGCGAGACTGTTTGAGGTGGTACAGAAGGTGAAGGAGGCTAACAGAAGGAGGCGCATGTCAGCGCCCGGAGGCAGGTTTGCCGGGGAATCACACTTTGCGGATGAGCTGAAGGCACATCCGGAGCTTGCCATAGATTATATCGTGGCACCGCCCCAGATGGCGCGGTATATAAAGCACAGTACGGCTATCTATAATATTTATCTGAAATATGTGGCACCGGAGGATATTCATGTATATTCCATTGATGAGGTGTTTATTGATGTTACCGGATATCTGCCGACCTATGGTATGACGGCACATGAGTTTGCCATGACCATGATCAGGGATGTACTTGGGAGTACCGGCATTACAGCTACAGCAGGGATCGGCTCTAATATGTATCTGTGCAAGATCGCCATGGATATCGTGGCAAAGCATGTGGCACCGGACGCAGATGGTGTGCGGATCGCAGAGCTGACAGAAAGGAGCTACCGGCAGCAGCTCTGGGGTCATAAGCCGATCACCGATTTCTGGCGGGTAGGACGAGGCTATGCCAGGAAGCTGGCAGAGAATGGAATGTACACCATGGGTGATGTGGCCAGATGCTCTGTCGGGAAGCCGGAGGATTTCCATAATGAAGATCTGCTGTATGAGCTTTTCGGTGTGAACGCAGAGCTTCTGATCGACCATGCCTGGGGATATGAACCGTGTACGATTGCAGATGTGAAGGCTTATAAGCCGGAGAATAACAGCTTCTGCTCCGGACAGGTGCTGCAGAGCCCTTATTCCTTCGACAAAGCCAGGCTGGTCATTCATGAGATGGCAGACGGAGCGGCTCTTGACCTGGTAGATAAGAAATTGGTGACAGACCAGATTGTACTGGATATAGGGTATGACATAGAATCCTTAAGTAATCCGGAGATCCGCCGGAAATATAAGGGACCTGTGACGACAGACCGCTATGGACGACAGGTTCCGAAGCCGGCTCACGGTTCCATTAACCTGAAACGGCAGACCGCGTCAGCCAGGATGATCATAGAAGCTACGCTTACGCTGTATGACCGGATCGTGAACCCGGAGCTTCTGGTCAGAAGGATGAGCGTGACGACCAATCATGTGGTCAGTGAGGAAGAGATCCGGGAAGAAGAAAGCTATGAACAGCTTGATCTTTTTACTGATTATCAGGAAAAGGATCAGGAGAGAGAGCATGAGAAGGAAGAGCTGGAGAAGGAGCGTAAGGTACAGGAGGCACTTCTTTCAATTAAAAAGAAGTATGGGAAAAATGCTGTATTGAAAGGCATGAATTTCCTGGATGGTGCGACTGCCAGAGAGCGGAACGGGCAGATCGGGGGACACCGTGCCGGGACAGCGGACAGTGAACCGGAGCAGAAGAAGGAGAAATCAGAAAACCATGAAAGATTCGTATGAGGATATCATAGATCTGCCGCATCCTGCGAGTAAGAAGCATGAGAGGATGTCGAGAATGAACAGAGCGGCCCAGTTTGCCCCTTTCTCAGCCCTGACAGGACTTGGCAGGGCACTTAAGCAGACGGCAGATAAGAATGAAGAGAAGTGGGAAATGGAATATGGGGAGGAGAATGAGGATGGAATCCTGTAGACAAGAAACAGTCTCAATGAAGCAATGGTTGATATCCAGGAAGTTTTATAGATCTCATTCATAAAGAGATTCCAGTGTAAGCAGTAAAACATCTTCATCTTTCAAATCCTTAAACCAGTCAGTGTATCCGGATAAGGAAAAGAAAATGTATTTTGAAACTTTGTATTTTGCTGCTATCAGCTTTCCTCTTCGGATCAGAGTTTCATAAATCCCCTTATTCTGATATGGCAACAACATCAATATCTGCGGATTGTGTTCTTATGTTATCATTTTCGTCTGTGATACATTTTTTCTTTTCAACAAGCCCGACATTGATCAGCTTATCTAATGAATACAATACGGTTGGTTCTTTTTCACCGATTTTGGCTGCGATTGTGTTAAAGGTATTTTCGCCGGATGCGATCTGTTCTACAATATTATTTACGATCGATATATCAGCAAACTCCTGTGTCAGCAAATTTCTGGTTTCATCATATAAATAACCGTCTGTCCGAAAATACAGTCTTTCCCGAAAATCTTTCAAGAAAAGATGATCTGATCAGAATTTAATTGAAAGATATGCTGTTAGATGATAATATAGATATATGGGAAACCAGAGAGCCGGGCGGCTTACCCTCTTTTTTCGGAGGGGCTAACCCTCCAGACGAAAGAAAGGAGGGCGTTGCCGATGTATGTTACATACTCTGATTTAATTCAGATTGGAATATTCATTTGCACCCTTGTGGGATTGTGTTACATGATTTTCAAGGGAAAACGAAAATAGCCGCCATTACGGCGAATAATGACGGCCGACCTTTTATAAAAGGTTGATGCTATAATATTCGGGGTAAGCCGCTTCTCTGGCTTTCCCTTTTTCTATGTTCAATATAACACGAGAGTATATTTTTTTCAAGGTAAATATGAAGGAACCAACCGCACTCTGTGTACTTGGGAGGAAGTGCGTTTTTGCTTCTGGCAGCATGGACGGCACGTACTAGCTCCAGCGCTTTTTCCTGTAGATAGGAAAGCGCCTCCTGCATGGAGGAAAGGGAATCCAGGGTTTGGATATAGGCATCACTGAGATTATAGGCATCGGTTTTATCAAGACCGCCAAGGATTGCATAGTGGATCGCAATGGCAACGACGGAAACCGCCCAGTATTTCCACTGTCTTGCTTCATTCAGGGACATTCGTCCAATAATAAATCCATGGTTAAAATAGTCGGAGATGGTCTGCATGAGGCTGTCCTCATCTCCTGCCTGAATAGAACATACGCTTGTGAAAACAGGAGATTTCTGATAGAGATTCTGAGAGAGGAATGGGGCTTTGACGGTGTTGTCATTTCCGACTGGGGTGCCTGCGCAGATCTGCCGGGATCACTTCGGGCCGGGATGGATTTGGAGATGCCAGACAGCCGTGGACACCACAGAAAAAACTGGTGAGAGCACTGAATCAGGGAATCTCTGCACTGGTACTGATACCGGTATTGACGCTGCTGGTGGCCTATCTGCTGATCCGTAAAAAATACAGGATCAGCGAGGAAGAATATGATAGAATGGTAGGTGAAATGAAAGCAGGAAGTTAAAAATGCCGGCAGGATTTAGAATATCTGATCCGGCACAGAAGGAAAGGAAATGAGTACAGATTTATTTCAGACGATCCACAGCCCGATCGGCGCAAATGCGGGATTTGCCATGGGACTTGCCGGATTTGGCGGCGGATTTTGCCTCCAGAGTGACAGGATCCCGGATCAGGATATTTTTATCGGATATAAAGAAGGAAATACGTTATCTATGCTGCCTTTTTATGAGAAAAGCATTTCTTCGGAAAAGAGCAGCTTCGCCAAAGATGAGAATGGATCAGAGTTTCAGGAGCATGCCTTTACTGAAGAGGAGGTCAGCAGAGGCTTCTGGCTTGCAACTGACACGTTCCAAACAGGGAGACTTTCATTTTCCTTGATGAACCGGGTGACAGAGCTTTCTGATGTGGAAAGAGGAGAGGAACCGGATGTAAAGTCAAAAGCGCTGTGGTGTGATCTCCAAAGACGGCTATGGTTTTGAAGCTGTGGCAGCAGGGCAGAGGTGGATCTTACGCTTGGCTGGTACCTTGGAGGAATTGTTACGCAGGGACTTCACAGCTGCAGTTACTTATATACAGAGTATTATCGTGATCTGCCGGAAGTTATGGCAGAAGCGCTTGCTGACAGAGAAAATCTCTGGAGGGAAGCAGAGGAAAATGAGCATTTTCTAGAAGAGACAGGTCTTAGCAGCATGAGAAAGAAGATGCTCTGTCAGTCGGTAAAGTCCTTTTATATCAGTTCCATGCTGATGGAGGAAGGAGAAAGGAGCCGCTGGATCGTCAACGAAGGAACTTTCCTGATGATGAATACCTTTGATCTGCTGATTGATCATCTTTTCTTTGAGTGCCGGTATCATCCCTGGACAGTGAGGAATGCACTGGATTTCTTTGTGGAATCCTATTCCTATAAGGATCAGTGCGGTATCTCTTTTACCCATGACATGGGTTCTCACTATGTATTTACACCAAAGGGACAATCCAGCTATGAGATTCCCTATCTGACGGACTGCCTTTCCTATATGACACAGGAGCAGCTCTGCAACTGGATCCTGGCAGCAGCGGTGTATGCGTACAGAACCGGTGACACGGTATGGCTTCTGTCCAGGAAAGAGACACTGGTGGAATGCTTCCAGTCCATGCAGAAGCGTGACGGGCTGATCCCGGACGGTATCATGGATGTGGATTCTTTCAGGTGCGAGGGCGGCAGTGAGATCACGACTTATGATTCACTGGATGTGAGCCTTGGACAGGCAAGGAGAAACAGTTATATTGCCATGAAGTGTTTTGCTTCCTATCTGGCATTTGGCAGCATGTTTGAACAGCTTTCCATGGAGGAGTATCAGGAGCAGGCTGATCAGGGCGCTGAAGGAGCATATACAGACGGTACTGGTACCCGGTATCTGCCTGTTTGAGGACGGCGGCTTCAAGCTTTCGGAGACAAGTGACAATTCCTGGATCAGCAAGATCTTCCAGTGTCAGTACATTATCGAAAAGGTATTACATATGAATATGCCACAGGTCATGGACAAGGCCGATGCGGCGCACTGGAGCTGGTGGACGGAAGAATAAATATTGACGGAAATGATTAAAACCATTAAAATGATGGTAAAATAAAAGAAAAAACGCTCATTTTAATGGTTTTTCTCTTTGGAGGGATATATGAAAGAAAGGCTTTTTGCAGTACCGGCGTACACAACTGCAGAAGAGATCAGGGCTTTGCGTAAACGCCTGAAGCTGACACAAAGGGAGTTTGCGGAACTGATCTGTTGCGCAAAATCAACAGTAGAGCGCTGGGAAACCAGTAAGGAGAATATTACAGGGCCTGTAGTTTTGCTGCTTCAGATGCTGGATCGTTATACGGATTATCCAAAACAGCTTCAGATTCCGAAAAGGGAGTATCCTCTCAGACTTTGGTATATGTACCGGCAGAAGCCCTGTACACTGATCGATGTCAATGAAATGGAACAGAGGGTGCGCATTGTCAATTACACGGATAAGCTTATGTTCAGGGCATTTGGTAAAGTAGAGGATCCGGACTACAGGATGTATGAAGAATTTCTGGAATCCAGATGTTTTCCTGCCAGCAGGGATAAAATGAAACTGGTGTTACAGGATCTGGATCTGCCGTTTTATGACCCCCTTATGATCATAGAAAAGACAGCGGGCAGAATGGCAGAGGATGATTTCTGGATCCGGATAGAACGTTAGATGGGGGAATGGGATGGTAGAACTTTTTGAGCAGGATGAAAGACAGAATAACAGACAGTCTTCCAAGGGAAATCAGTTAAAATGGGAAAACAACGGAATATGGTATAAAGCAGATTATACGGGATATGAGGGGCTTGCAGAATATATGATCTCGCATCTCCTGATGAAATCTTCTCTGCGTCAGGATGAGTTTGTCCTGTATGAGCCTGAACAGGTCAAGTATAAAGCATCAGTTTATTCCGGGGTGATGAGTAATAATTTTCTGAGGGAAGGATGGCAGTTGATTACGCTGGAAAGGCTGTTTAAAACTTTTTTTGGACAGAGTCTTTATCAGTCTGTTTTCAAAATCCCGGAGCCAGAGAAAAGACTGACTTTTTTGGTGGAACAGGTAGAACGGGTCACAAAGCTTCCTGATTTTGGTGCATATATGAATAAGCTGTTTACCATAGATGCTTTTTTCCTGAATGAGGATCGTCACACTCATAATATTGCTATCATGATGAACGGGGATGGGGAGTTTGCCTACAGTCCAATTTTTGACAATGGAGCAGGCCTGCTGGCAGATATATCATTAGATTATCCACTGGGAAAAGATGTATATCTGCAGATGAAGGAAGTCCGGGCAAAGACGATCAGTTCAGATTTTGATGAGCAGCTTGATCTGGCAGAAAAACTGTATGGGAATCATTTGAAGTTCTATTTTCGTGCGAAAGATGTGAATGATCTGCTTGATAAGATCAGCATATATTCTCCGGAAGAGAAGAACCGGGTAAGGGATATTCTTCTCTCCCAGATGAAGAAATATGCGTATTTGTTTGAGTAAGTACCGTTTTTCAGGTTATATCAGGCTAAAAAGTATCATTATTTCACGTAATAGACCCAGTTGTCCTTGCGGGGATGCGTAGCGGGGTACTCTCCGTCAACATAACCGAGGACACAGTGGCCGATTCCTTCGTATTCACCTTCGATGCCGAGATCCTTCAGGATTTCCTGGCCTTCTGCGGATTCAAATTCTTCTTTGGCTCTGTGGATCCAGCAGCTTCCGATATCAAGTGCATGTGCTGCCAGCATCAGATTGCCCATGACAAGGCTGCCATCGTAAACGTGGGTCGGTGCTTCCTTTTTAGCGAGAACAATGAGGACAACGGGAGCACCGTAGAAGGGATCTTTGTCACTTCCCATGATCTTTGCATTCATTCTGGAAAGTCTGTCCCGCATTTCCTTATTTGTAACAGCTATGATAATGGGTGACTGTCTGTTCATACCTGTGGCTGCATAGGTGCCGGCCTTAATGATCTGATCAATGACATCAGAGGGAATCATGTCAGGCTTGAAGCTGCGCACACTTCTTCTTGTTTCCATGAGTGTTAGTAAATCTGTATTCATCGTAAATACCTCCTGTTCAAGTATAACTTTACGTATTTATAGTAGCATTGTGAAAACGGGATGGCAAGAAAAGTTCAGTCTACTCAGTGAAACCTAAATTTAAATAAAAATTTTGGAAAATATTATCACAGGATCGGCACAACAAATGCATATGTGCTGGCAAAGTTTCTGTGGAGTGCAGACTTAAGGCGCAGGGATGAGACTTTGAAACAGGTCAAAGAGTAACAGAAAATTCCGCTTTTTGCAGATTGACGAATCAGGAAAAGGGAACTTATAATGTGGGTGAAAAAGGAGTAACTGACATGAAGACCCACCAGACAGACTTTTCACAGGGAAGTATATATAGAAACATAATGGAGGTTGCAGTACCCATGACCGTGGCACAGCTGCTTAACCTCCTTTATAATATCGTAGACCGAATGTATATTGGAAGGATCCCGGAGGTGGGAACACTGGCGCTGACAGGCGTCGGACTGTGCTTCCCGATCATTACGCTGGTTTCTGCGTTTACGCTGCTTTTTGGTAATGGCGGAGGCCCTCTTTGTGCCATGGAGCGGGGACGGGGAAATGAAAAGGAAGCGGAATACCTTATGGGAAATTCCTTCCTGATGCTTGTACTGACAGGCGCAGTGCTGATGGTGGCAGGGTTGTTGTTTTATAAGCCGGTGCTGTATCTGTTCGGAGCAAGTGATGCGACCTTTGTTTACGCAGGCAGCTATATCAGGATCTATCTGCTCGGCACCCTGTTTGTCATGATCTCTGTAGGAATGAATCCCTTTATCAACAGTCAGGGCTTTGGCAATATCGGTATGTTTTCGGTTCTGATCGGCGCAGTGCTGAATATCGTCCTGGATCCGTTGTTTATTTTTGTACTGAAAATGGGCGTACAGGGAGCCGCCATTGCAACGATCCTGTCACAGCTTGCTTCGGTCATCTGGGTGTTGCGGTTTCTAACAGGTAAAAAAGCGGTACTCCGGCTGAAGGCTGACCGGCTGAAGCTATCCGGGAAGCGGGTGCTGCAGATCATGGCACTTGGCGTGTCCGGCTTTATCATGAGCTTTACCAATGGTCTGGTGCAGGTGGCCTGCAATGCGACGCTGCAGACATATGGCGGCGATATTTATGTCGGTGTTATGACAGTATTAAATTCTGTCAGGGATATCTGTACACTGCCGGTGAACGGCATTACCAGCGGGGCATCCCCGGTCATGAGCTTTAATTACGGGGCAAAGGCCTATCATAAGGTAAAGCAGGCGATCTGGTTTGTCACGGGACTCTGTGTAAGCTATACGCTTCTGATCTGGGGAGTCCTCAAAATGTTTCCGGAATTTTTTATCCGTATTTTCAATGATTCCCCGGAGCTGGTAGAAAAGGGTGTTCCGGCGCTTCATATTTATTTCTTTGGATTCTGCTTTATGGCACTGCAGTTTACCGGACAGAATGTGTTCGTGGCGCTTGGCAAATCGGGCAAGGCAGTATTCTTTTCTCTGCTCCGGAAAGCCTTTATTGTTGTGCCGCTGACACTGCTTCTTCCTAAAGTTGCCGGGCTGTCAGTGGATGGTGTATTCTGGGCCGAGCCGATCTCCAATCTGATCGGAGGGTGCGCCTGCTTTATCACCATGCTTTGCACGGTACTGCCGGAGCTGAAACGCAGAGAGCAGGAGGGACTGTAAAGGCGGCCGGCAGACCATCGTCCCAAAGTGGGGAGGCTGTCTCAGGTTAGTGCTGCTGTCCGATTCCTGCGCGGAAGAAGTGGGTCTGGTAAGCCTTTGGCGTATAGCCGGTTTCTTCCCGGAAGACTCTTGTAAAGTGGCTCTGGGAGCTGAAAGCCAGAAGGGCGGCAATCTCCGCATAAGAATATTCAGAATCGAGAAGCATATTTTTCGCTGTTTCAATGCGCTGCTTGCGGATATATTCCGTCAGGGTCATTCCCATTTCGCGGTGAAAAAGAGTGGAAAGGTAGCCTGGATGGAGCCCTGTTTCCTTAGCAAGCTCCTGCAGGGAGATTGTTTCATTCAGATGGTAGTAGATGTAGTCAATGCACTGTACGACCGGTCTGGAATAAACGGTCTCTTTTTTTGATTTTGCAAGCTGGGTGATAAAAACCTTGACCATTTCCAGTTCCAGTGTCCTCACTGCATCTGTGCTCTGACAGGTATCCATTTCCTGGATAAAAAGATCACTGATATTATAGGCTGTCTCCGGATCCATGCCGCCCTCGATCGCATAACGTGTGGTCAGAGTTACTGCAGAGACAAAGAGATATTTCCGGTTTCGTAATGGATCGTCGGACAAATGACCAACGAGGGGAGAGTCAATGAGTTGCCTGTAGGCGTCAAGAGCTCTGGGATCTCCGGCCTTCATATAGAGATAGGGTCTGATC
>ENA-ORTY01003970-ORTY01003970.1-human-gut-metagenome-genome-assembly--contig:-NODE-3970-length-12084-cov-2.430210_pt1 | contig 12084 bp, 10 predicted proteins | sample MGYA00241917_ERZ509198 | MGnify/ENA primary metagenome ERZ509198 (study PRJEB26280, sample SAMEA2338857) | human gut metagenome | biome: human gut; feature: human-associated habitat; material: faeces...
ACAATAAAATGATGACCGGTGAACTTTTTGAAGTCGCAAACGGTATTTTAAAGGTTGTAGGTCTTGACGGACACCGTATTGCAATCCGCAATATTGAATTGACCAGTCATGCAGATGATGTAAAAGTTGTTGTTCCTGGAAAGACACTTTCTGAAATCAGTAAAATTTTATCGACAAATGCAGAAGATGCCGTTACAATATACTTTACAAATAATCACATTTTATTTGAATTTGACAATACCATTGTCGTATCAAGACTGATCGAAGGAGAATATTTCAAGATTGATCAGATGCTGTCCAGCGATTATGACACAAAAGTGAAAATTAACAAAAAAGAATTGTTAAGCTGTATTGATCGTGCAACACTTCTTGTGAAGGAAGGAGATAAAAAACCAATTATCATCAACATTGGTGATGAAGTGATGGAGTTAAAGATTAAATCACAGATTGGTTCTATGAACGAAGAAATTGTGATCAACAAAGAAGGAAAAGATCTGTTGATTGGATTTAATCCTAAGTTTTTGATCGATGCACTTCGTGTGATTGATGAAGAAGAGGTAACTTTGTATCTTATGAATGCAAAAGCACCGTGTTTTATCAAAGATGATAAGGAAAGCTATATTTATCTCATTCTTCCGGTTAATTTTAATGCTGCAATTTAAGGAGAAAATCATTTATGGAGATCATCAAATTAAGAGAAGAATTTATTAAACTTGGACAGGCACTGAAGCTTGCAGGAGTTGTGGAAGATGGTGTCCAGGCAAAATATGAAATTCAGGATGGAAATGTAAAAGTAAATGGTGAGGTAGATCAGCGACGTGGACGTAAAGTATACGTAGGTGATGTGATCACTTTTGACGGTCAGGAAATTAAAGTTATAAAATAATTATGTATATTGAATCTGTACAACTTCAAAATTTTAGAAATTATCGGGAACTTCACCTGAACTTTGATAAGGGTACGAATATTTTTTATGGAGATAATGCACAGGGTAAAACCAATATTCTGGAGTCTGTCTATATCTGTGGGACGACAAAGTCCCACAAAGGCAGCAAAGATAAGGATTTGATCCGGTTTGGAAAGGAAGAATCCCATATTCGGATGCTTATAAAAAAAGATGGACTTTCCTACAAGATTGATATGCACCTCCGTAAAAATAAGGCAAAAGGAGTTGCGATCAATGGTCTTCCGATAAAAAAGGCAAGAGAACTGTTTGGAATTGTAAATCTTGTCTTTTTTTCTCCGGAAGATCTGAATATTATAAAAAATGGCCCGGGAGAAAGACGCAGGTTCATGGATCTGGAGCTTTGTCAGCTGGATCAGATATATCTTACGGATCTGGCAGGATATAATCATATTGTAAACCAGAGAAACAAACTCCTCAAAGATATGTATCATAATCCGGCACTTCGCGATACTCTTGAAATCTGGGACATGCAGATGCTCCAGTACGGGCAGAAAGTTATAAGCAAAAGAAAAGAGTTTGTAAAAGATCTGAATCCAGTCATTCAGGAGATACACAGCAACCTGACTGGAGGAGAGGAAAAGCTTGAAGTCCTTTATGAGCCCAGTACGGAGGCTGAATTTTTTGAAGAAACTCTGAAAAAAAACAGAGATAGAGATATCCGGATGAAGATGACTTCTTCCGGGCCTCACAGAGATGACCTCTGTTTTATGGTAAACGGAGTGGATATTCGAAAGTTTGGCTCGCAGGGGCAGCAGAGAACAGCAGCATTGTCTTTGAAACTTTCAGAAATTTATCTTGTAAAAGAAAAAATTAAAGATACGCCGGTGCTTTTGCTGGATGATGTACTTTCAGAGTTGGACAGCAACCGCCAGACCTATCTTCTGGATTGTATTCATGACATACAGACACTGATAACCTGTACGGGACTGGATGATTTTGTGAGTCATCAGTTTCATCTGAATAAAGTTTTCAAAGTTGTAAAAGGTGAGGTTTTTGAACCTTCCTAAACAGTAACAAAGAGTTTTGACAAGCATATTAGTGTATGTTACACTGTTCATAATCTGGGAAAGTTGGTGAATATATTGGACAAAGAGGAATTTCGGATCAAACTTGAAGAAATTAATCGCCTTGTAGAACAGAAAAACTACAAGGATGCCATGGAAGTTGTAGACAGTATTGACTGGCGTCGTGTAAAGAATGTTCATACTCTGTGTGTTGTAGGTGAGATATATGCGGCAAACAAGCGGTATGATGACAGCCGGGAGATTTTCCTTCTGGCTTATCACAGAGCTCCTATCGGCAGAAATATTTTGTATCGGTTGATTGAAGTATCCCTCAAAATGAAGGATATTGATGAGGCAATGGAATACTATGATGAATTTCTGGAAGTTGCCCCTAATGACAGTACACAGTACGTTTTAAAATATAAAATACGTAAGGCAGAGCAGGCTCCGCTCGAAGAGCAGATCAGAATTCTTGAGGACTACAAAGAAAAGGAATTTACGGAAAGATGGTCATATGAGCTGGCAAAATTATATTATCAGAATGGAGATACCAAGAAGTGTCTGGATCTCTGTGATGAGATGGTTCTCTGGTTCAGTGACGGTAAATATGTCATGAAAGCTCTGGATCTGAAGAGTCGTATGGGAATGCTGACTGGCAGCGAGAAAGAGAAATATGACAGGCAGTTTATTCCGAAACTCAAGACTGTAGAGGAATCAGAAGAACTTAAAACAGAGTCTCCGTCTGAAGAAAACACGGAATCTGCTGCAGTATCGGAGGATGATGCACCTGTTATTGAAAGCGTAGATATTGATGAACGTGATGTCAATGGAGCGGAGAGTCTTCAGGAAAAAATATCCAAGGGCATTCGTGATATTTTTACAGGAAAGAAAAAAGAAGCTGATAATGATTTAACGAAGGAAGAAGAGGAGACTCCGGCAGAGGCTGTACAGGAAGAGATGATAAAGGATATTTCTTCAGAAGCGGAGCCGACAAATGTGCCGGAGCTTGAACCGGAAGATGCAATCATTCCGCCTCCAAAAACTTCGGGAACTTCTGTTTTCAGTACCATCGAAGAGAAAATTGAAAATGTTACAGAACAGGAGATTCAAAAAGAAGAGCAGGGAAATCCTGAAGAAGCTGCAGAAGACGAGCTTCCGGATGTAGTGATCGAAAACGTTGAGGAAGAAGAGGGCGTTTCGGCCGTTGAGGAGGAAACAGTCGAAGCTGAAGAAATTTCGACTGTTGAGGAGGTCTCAGAGCCGGAAGAAATCGAAGAAACTGTACAGGAAAAAGAAACCAAGCTTCCTGAACTTGAGATTCCGGAGGCAATGAAGAACGTTGGAATGGAGAATCCATTACATACGGAAATTCCGAAGGCTCCGAATATCTGTCTGCCTGGAGCAGAGGACGATGATACACAGGATTTTGAATTTAATCTGGAAGATATGATTCTTGAAGCGGCCACTGCACAGGGAATTGAAATTCCAAAAGAGCCGATCGTCGAGGAAAAAACTCCGGTACAGGAAGTAACTGAAGAAGAGTCTGAGGATTATATGACAGAAGAAGATCTTCGCAGCGCAGAGGAAGAATTTCTGAATGGGCCGGTTAAGAAAGAAAAACCGGAAGAAGAAATCTATGATGATCTGGACTCTTATGAGATGGAAGATGATTCCTATGAGGATTTCAGCGAAGAAGACGGTTATGAAGATGAAGATATCACAGAACTGGAGGATGAAGATTTCTTTACGGATCAGTATGAAGAAACCATAAAACCTTCCAGAAGCTCTGGAAAGAAATCTGAATCCAGGAAAGCAAGAAAAGGTGAGCTGGAAGAGGAGGATATGGAGCAGCTGCTCTATACAGTGGAACCGAAACGCAAAGAAAGAGATATCATTCCGAGAGAGAAAAAGATGACTTCAGAAGAAGAGAAACTTTTTACTTATTTTGCGAAGGTACCCGGACTGAGAGAACAGATCGTAGATGCACTTTATGATGCACAGATCTGTGCTTCTGATAAGACTTCCAGAACCGGAAACATCATTGTTATGGGTGGACGTGAAACTGGAAAAACAAGACTGATCTCAGGTCTGATTCCTGCAATCTGTAAACAGCTGAATCTGGAGGCTTCAAAGGTCGCATATGTGTTTGCTGATCAGATCAACGGAAAAAATATCGCAGACATTGTCCGCAAGATGTCAGGTGGATTCCTGGTTATCGAGAATGCAAATCAGCTGACGAAAGAAACGGTGAACCAGCTGAATAAAGCTATGGAATTCAGAACAGATGGACTGATCGTGATTATTGAGGATGAGAAGATCGGAATGCGTAAACTGATCGCAAGATTCCCGAAATTTACCTCTAAATTTACATCTATGATCAATATTCCGGTATTTACGAATGATGAGCTTGTTAATTTTGCAAAGATTTATACAAGAGAAAACGGCTATACGATCGATCAGATGGCAATGTTATCTCTGTACAATCTGATAAGCACAAATCAGAAAGAAGACCAGCCGATGAATATCGGTGCAGTTAAGGACATCATTGATGGAGCAATTTCCAAGTCCAGAGGCGGTCTTCGTAAACTGATCTCCAAGAAAAAAGTAAATCAGGATGGATATCTGGTACTTTACGAGAAAGATTTTAATTAGTGAGAGGAGAAAATATGACCACACCTTATCTTGGAAATCCTAAATATACCATTGAAGTCCTTCAAAAGTACGGTTTTGTATTCCAGAAAAGGTTTGGTCAGAATTTTCTGATCGATACACACGTTCTGGATCGTATTATTTCTGCTTCTGAAATTACAAAAGATGATTTTGTATTGGAAATTGGTCCGGGAATCGGAACCATGACCCAGTATCTTGCAGAGGCAGCGAGAGAAGTCACAGCAGTTGAGATTGATGATGCGCTGATTCCAATTCTGAAGGATACGCTGAAGGAGTGGGATAATGTAACCGTTCTTCACGGGGATATCCTTAAGACTGATATCTGCAAAATTGCAGAGGAGAAGAATCAGGGACGTCCGATCAAGGTCGTTGCCAATCTGCCGTATTATATTACAACACCGATTATCATGGGATTATTTGAGAGCCATGTTCCGGTAAGTTCTATTACTGTAATGGTACAGAAAGAAGTTGCAGACAGAATGCAGACGGGCCCGGGCTCTAAGGAATACGGAGCACTTTCTCTGGCAGTTCAGTATTATGCGGAGCCAAAGATTGTTGCAAATGTACCGCCGAATTGTTTTATGCCAAGACCAAAGGTGGGAAGTGCAGTGATCTGTCTGACAAGACATCAGAATCCGCCGGTAACGACGCTGGATGAAAAGCTGATGTTCCGTCTGATCCGAGCATCCTTTAATCAGAGAAGAAAGACATTATCAAACAGTCTTAAGAATTCACAGGAGCTGCCGTATTCCAGGGAAGAGGTAGAGGCTGCAATTATAGAATGTGGACTTCCGTTGAATATCAGAGGAGAAGCACTGACATTGGAACAGTTTGCCAGATTGTCAGACTGCTTTGTAAAATTAAATAAATAAACAATAAAAAGCATCCGGTGGCTGGTCGGATGCTTTTTACTATTTATTAAATTTAAAAGGAAGGAGAGTTGATAGCCATTTCAGGTTATCAACATATGAAAAAGAAAATTATAAAAATAATGTTGGCTGTATTATTTTTATGGCATTAGTATATCCAGAAAATATGATGGAATCGTGTTGAAGTTATGAAAAAACAGTGAACAAAGGTCAAAAGTTTTATGAATAGAACAAGGATAAAAAAGTTTACAACACAGCCTGAAAAGTATGCTATAATAGGCTCGCCCGAATGGAAAATGTTTGGGTGGTTACATGGAAATAATAGATTCAGGAGGTAATTACAATGAAAATAAACAAAAAATTCAGCGCACTGGTACTGGCAGCAACTCTGGCATGTACAACACCGGTAATGGTATATGCACAGGACAGCAGTTCAGAGATGGTTGATCAGGCAGTAGAGATTCTTAAGGATAATGGAGTAGATGATCTGCTCTCCAATCCAGATAAAGTGGTTGACCTGATCATGCAGACAAAAGAGATTCTGGGACAGGTAGATGTGACAGACGAGGAGATCGGATCTGCACTTGATGTAGCTGCGGAGAGTGTGGGCGTTACTCTGACGGACTCTGATAAAACAACTTTGATCCAGTTATATAATAAATTCAAAAATACAGATCTGGACGAGGAGCAGTTAAGAAGCCAGGTGAATAAGGTATATAATAAGCTGGAGGAGCTTGGAATTACAAAAGAGGATGTTAAGGGAATTCTCGGTAAATTAGTGGATTTGGCCAGAAGTATTTTAAACTGACCTTGTGTGACAGACAGGAGTGCGTTTGTGAAAAACAAACATGAAAAAATATAAAGAAAATAAAATAGTATAGTATAATTGAATAAAAAAAACGAATAAACGCAAAATAAATTGTGCAAATACACGGAAACTTTACTATTTGTTCATATAAAGTTCATAATTAATTGTTATTATAAACACAGTTCGAAGAGAACTTCACTAACAGACGTTGTAATGTTCTTCATTACACATAAATTTTTTCATAATAATCGCCCCGGTAAACCACTACCGGGGCACTCCTCGTTTATAAGGGCTTTTGTCGGAAGGCCTTTTTATTTTGTCTAAAACTACCAGATAATAAGACATCCCCCAAAAAACTCTGTGAGGAAGTGGCTTTTTCCACTATAAAAAATATGTTATACTAAGTTTGATATAACTTTTCAGGAGATTTATAGTTACAATTTATCTAGAATATTTGATATATCAGAAAAATGATTGTAATTGTTTGCAGGAAAGGTGAACAGCTGCAATTTATGAGAGGAGATAATACAGATCATGACTGAGTCAATGAAAGATTATGAAAAAGAACTGGAAGCTTCTATGAAGACAATAGAGGAAGGAGATATTCTTACCGGAAGTGTGATCAGCGTAGATGAAAAAGAGGTAATTCTTGATCTGAAATACTATGCAGAAGGTGTGATTCCGGCAGAGTATTTCAGCAGAGAACCAGGATTTAGTCTTAAGGAAAACGTACAGGAAGGTGATGAGATTTCTGCCACAGTAATCCGAAAAGATGATGGAAACGGAAATATTCTGCTTTCAAGAGTAGAGGCAGTGGATGTTCTTGCATGGGATAAACTGAAAGAACTGAAAGAAACAGGAGCAGTTCTGGATGTTGTAGTCAAGGGGATCACCAATGCAGGTGTGATCGCATATGTGGAGGATGTCAGAGGATTTATCCCGGCATCCAAGCTTTCTCTTGAATATGTTGAAGATACAGAAGAATATCTGAATAAGCCAATTCAGGTACAGGTAATAGATGTAGACAAAGAAAGTAAGAAACTTATTCTTTCTGCCAAAGAGATCCTTCGTGAAAAGGCAGAAGAAGAACGCAGAAATAAAGTATCAAATCTTGAAATCGGCCTGATCACAGAGGGAACTGTTGAGAGTCTGCAGACATATGGGGCATTTATAAATCTTGGAAACGGTCTTTCCGGTCTGGTTCATATCTCTCAGATTTGTGAGAAGAGGATCAAGAAGGCATCTGAAGTTCTTTCAGTGGGAGATAAGGTGAAGGTGAAAGTCACAGCGATCAAGGATGGAAAACTCAGTCTCAGTATCAAAGAGGCATCTGATATGATGGCAAAAGAAATCGAAGAAGAAGTTTATGAAGTTCCGGATGCAGGAGAACAGGCAACCACTTCACTGGGCTCTCTTTTTGCAAATATTAAACTGGATTGAAAGGATAGCGATCAATGAGAAATCAGGAGAAAATTTTTGTTATAGGACATAAAAATCCAGACACAGATTCTATATGTTCAGCAATTGCATACTGCGATATTAAAAACAGGACAAGTCAGAAGCAGAGATTTGTTCCGAAGCGTGCCGGCCAGATCAATGAGGAGACGGAATATGTACTGAGTCGCTTTGGCGTGCAGCCACCGGGATATTTAAGCAATATCGGAACACAGGTAAAGGACATGGATATCCGTATGAGTCCGGATGCAGACAAAAGTATGTCATTGAAGGCTGCATGGGATATCATGCAGGAAAACAGCATTGTTTCACTTCCGATCAGAGATAAGGAAGGTGCTCTTGAGGGTCTGATCACGATCGGTGATATTGCAAAGACTTATATGGATACTACAGACAGTTATCTTTTGTCCAGAGCGAGAACACAGTATCAGAAGATTGCAGAAACTATCCATGGAGAGATTATTGAAGGAAATCCTCATGGATATTTTATCAAGGGACGAGTTATGGTGGGAACCGCGAACCCGGATAAAATGAAAGAGTACATTGAGGAAGATGACATGATCATCATGGGAGACCGTGAAGAAGATCATCTTCAGGCAATTGCCCAGAATGTGAGCTGTATTATTGTGGGACTTGGAATCCAGGTTACAGAAAATGTTGTGAAACTGGCTCATGAAAAGGATATTATCATCATCGCCTCACCATATGATACCTTTACAATTGCAAGACTGATCAACCAGAGTATTCCTGTCAGATATATCATGAAAACAGATAATCTGGTAACTTTTAATACCGAAGATTTTACAGATGACATACAGGATGTTATGATCAAGCATCGTCATCGTGCCTTTCCGGTCATCAACAAGAAAGGAAAATGTATCGGTACGATATCCAGACGTAATTTCCTGGGTATGCACAAGAAACAGGTAGTGCTTGTAGACCACAATGAAGTGGACCAGGCAGTTGATAATATTGAAAAAGCAGATATCCTTGAGATCATCGACCACCATAAACTCGGAACGCTGCAGACGGTTCAGCCGATCAGTTTCCGTAACCAGCCGGTAGGATGTACCGGAACGATCATGTATCAGATTTATGGCGAACAGAAGCTTGAAATCCCGCCTAAGATCGCAGGACTTCTGTGTGCTGCAATTATTTCAGATACGCTGATGTTCCGTTCTCCGACCTGTACACTGCAGGATAAGATGGCAGCAGGAGCACTGGCGCTGATCGCAGATATTTCTATTGAACAGTTTGCAAAAGAGATGTTCCGGGCAGGAAGCAATCTGAAGGATAAATCTCCGGAAGAGATTTTTTATCAGGATTACAAGAAGTTTATTGCAGAGGGAGACATCTGTTTTGGTGTTGGTCAGATCAGTTCTATGGATTCAGAGGAGCTTAAGGAAATTAAGGCAAGACTGCTTCCGTTCATGGTAAGTGAGTGTGGACGTCACGGAGTCACAAGAGTTTACTTTATGCTTACGGATATCATGACTCAGTCAACAGAGCTTCTGTTCTATGGAGAGGGAAGCCGGGAAATGGCGGAAAATGCATTCAAGATGGAACCGCAGGATGATGCATTCTATCTTGAAGGCGTAGTTTCCCGTAAGAAACAGCTGATTCCTCCGCTTATGGAAGCTGCACAGATGTCAGGCGAATATGCATAAACAAAAAGAACAGACAGGAGAATTTTGGAACAATGGCAAAACAGACCTGGAAGGCAGGAAATATGCTGTATCCGATTCCGGCAGTAATGGTGAGCGTTACAGATGGAGCAGGACAAGATGATATTATAACAGTAGCCTGGACCGGTACGATCTGTACAAATCCCCCGATGGTTTATATATCTGTCCGGCCAAGCCGTTTTTCACATCATATGTTGATGGAAACGGGAGAGTTTGTTATTAATCTGACGACAGAAAAACTTACCAGGGCTACTGATTACTGTGGTGTGCGTTCTGGCAGAGATGTCGATAAATTTAAAGAAACAGGACTCACAAGAGAAAAGGCTGAATTTGTAAAGGCACCTATGATCAGGGAATCACCGGTATCTATAGAGTGCCGCGTCACAGAAGTTAAGAAACTGGGATCTCATGATATGTTTCTCGCGGAAGTACTTGCGGTACATGCGGATGAAGAATATATGGATGAGAATAATCGCTTTGATCTCAACCGTGCACGTCCACTGGTATATTCCCACGGAGAATATCTTGGCACAGGAAAGAAACTGGGCACTTTTGGTTACAGTGTCAAAAAGCGGAGAAAAAGTGCGAAAAAATGAGGGTTATCAAAGAGGGATTGCAGAAACAGGGCATTTATGATAAAATGGGCGTTAAGCAATTTGTAAGAAATGGAACAGGAGAACGGACATTTTATGAATAACATAACATTGATAGGAATGCCTGGAGTTGGTAAGAGCACGATAGGCGTTGTCCTGGCAAAGGTATTGGGCTATCAGTTTCTTGATTCGGACCTTCTGATCCAGAAACAGGAAAGAAGACGCCTGCGTGAGATCATTGAAGAAGAAGGTTATACAGGATTCAAGGAAATTGAAAACAGGGTTAATGCTTCAATCGATGTAAATCATACAGTGATTGCGACCGGTGGAAGTGTCGTGTACTGTGAAGAGGCTATGAATCATCTGAAGTCTGTTGGAACAGTTGTATATTTGAAATTGTCTTTGGATTCCCTTTCAAAGCGTCTTGGCAATCTGCAGTGCAGAGGCGTTCTGCTTAAAGAAGGACAGACTCTTAAGGATCTGTACGAAGAACGTACTCCGCTTTATGAGAAATATGCAGATGTTGTACTGGAGGAAGAGGGGAAAGATTTGGAAGAAAGTCTTCATGACCTTTTGGAAATACTAAAAGAGAATTCAATTCAAAGTAACTAACAGGTAACTGTTCACAGGTACTGTCAGGAGTAAAGTGAATAGTCAGACTAACAATGGAGCGAAGGGGAACAGAGTAAATTTTTATTTACAAATGCTAAATCTGTGTTATAATACAGATTTTGAGAATGAGATTTATATCTGGCATTCGCTTCGACTTTCGGAGTGAAAATAATTATAGAGGTGCTTTATGGAACAGTATGTAATCAAAGGTGGCAATCCGTTAGTAGGAGAGGTTGAGATCGGTGGCGCAAAGAACGCAGCGCTGGCTATTCTTTCTGCTGCAATTATGACGGATGAAACTATTCTTATCGAAAATCTGCCTGACGTAAGAGACATTAATGTTTTGCTGGAAGCAATTGCCGGGATAGGAGCTCAGGTTGAGCGAATTGACAGATCCACAGTTAAGATTAACGGATCTACAATTGATGATATCAGTGTAGATTATGAATATATTAAGAAAATCCGTGCGTCTTATTATCTTCTCGGCGCATTACTTGGCAAGTATAAACATGCAGAGGTTCCGCTTCCTGGCGGATGCAACATCGGCAGCAGACCAATTGACCAGCACTTAAAGGGATTTCGTGCATTAGGAGCAGAGGTAAACATCCTTCATGGTGCAATTGTAGCAAAGACAGAGAACCTTCACGGAAGCCATATTTTCCTGGATGTTGTATCTGTTGGTGCAACGATCAATATTATGATGGCTGCTTCTCTGGCATCCGGACGTACTACGATCGAGAATGCGGCGAGAGAGCCACATGTCGTAGACGTGGCCAACTTCCTGAACAGTATGGGAGCAAACATCAAGGGTGCAGGAACAGATGTTATCCGTATCAAAGGAGTTGAGAAACTTCATCGTACAGAATACTCTATCATTCCGGATCAGATTGAAGCGGGAACGTTTATGTTTGCTGCTGCTGCAACCGGTGGAGATGTTACAGTAAAGAATGTTATCCCGAAGCATCTTGAAGCAACAACTGCAAAGCTTGAAGAGATCGGATGTGAGGTTGAAGAATTTGATGATGCGGTACGTGTACGTGCCGGAAAGAGACTTCACCGCACTCATGTCAAAACACTTCCGTATCCGGGATATCCGACAGATATGCAGCCGCAGATCGCTGTTACACTTGCTCTTGCAGAGGGAACAAGTATCGTGACAGAGAGTATTTTTGAAAATCGTTTCAAATATGCGGACGAGCTTTCCAGAATGGGAGCAAATATTAAAGTCGAGGGAAATTCAGCGATTGTTGATGGTGTTCGTAAACTGACAGGAGCAAGAGTCAGTGCACCAGATCTTCGTGCAGGTGCGGCACTGGTCATTGCAGGTCTGGCAGCAGATGGAATCACGGTTGTGGATGATATCGTTTATATCCAGAGAGGTTATGAGGATTTTGAAGGAAAGATTACTAACCTTGGTGGAA
>ENA-ORTY01003973-ORTY01003973.1-human-gut-metagenome-genome-assembly--contig:-NODE-3973-length-12071-cov-3.341128_pt1 | contig 12071 bp, 8 predicted proteins | sample MGYA00241917_ERZ509198 | MGnify/ENA primary metagenome ERZ509198 (study PRJEB26280, sample SAMEA2338857) | human gut metagenome | biome: human gut; feature: human-associated habitat; material: faeces...
TGAGACAAATTTGCTATTACTCGCCACCTAAAGAGGTGGGAGTCTTCTCGACTGAGATAAAAACTGCCGCAGAACACCTGGTTTTCAACGGACCCTGCATTCTGCGGCGGATTTTATTCCATACATGGTTCACTGTCTGTCCTTCGCTGTCCTGCTTTCTGTTCACACAGTCAGCTGCATATCCCAGACAGTCATCGCTCCCGGCTTATTTATTTGCTGTGAAGCCATACTCCGCAAAGAAGGAGAGCGCATCATCAGTTCCCAGATAATCTACAAACTTCTGTGCTGCATCTTTCTTTGTGCTTGCACTTACAACACCAACCGGATAGATAACCTTCGATACGCTTCCTTCCGGTGCATATCCGATAACCTTTACCTGGTCAAACTGATCGCTGGTGGTTGCATCGGTCAGGTATACGATACCTGCATCTGCGCTTCCGGCTGCTACCCAGCTTAAAACCTCGGTTACATTGGTACCAAAGCTTGTCTTAGCCTCTACATCATCCCACATACCCAGGTTCTCAAAGGCTTCCTTGGAGTACTGTCCAACCGGAACACTCTCCGGATCGCCGAGTGCAATCTTCTCTGCCTTTGTGATATCCTCAAAACCGGTAATTCCCAGTGTAGAATCCTTCGGAACGATCAGGGCGATCTTATTTTCCAGAAGCTCTACGACAGAATCTGCATCAACCAGTCCCTCGTCCTCCAGCGCGTTCATCTGCTTCATCGCTGCAGAGAAGAATACGTCTGCATCCGCGCCCTCTTCGATCTGGGTCTGCAGCTTTCCTGAACTGTCAAAGGTAAAGCTCAGCTTGATGTCCGGATTCTCTTTCTCAAATGCCGGCTGAATCTTGTCTTCCATAACGTACTGAAGGCTGGCTGCTGCCGCTACCAGAATCTCCTGCTGGTCGCCGGTTGCTTCCGCTTCGGTCTCTTCTGTCTCAGCTGCCTCTGCCTCCGTTTCCGGTGCTGCTGTCTCAGCCGGTTTGCTGGATGAACATGCGGTCAGGGATGCTGCCGCCATCGCTGCTGCCATTACAAGTGCCCACGTTTTTCTCATATCTTGGTTCCTCCCTCATTTCACGCACACGTTTCCGGCGTCCTTCTCGTTTCGATTCCTCACGCCATAGCAATGTGGTTTTTACCCTTCCGTTATTTTCGGAAAATTATAATGATATTTGCTAATCAAATAGTAGCACGTGGCACTTTTTTTGTCAATCTTTACAATGATTCTTATTTAATGCACATAGTCGTTATGTGCATTAAATAATAACGAGTCTTTTTTCTGCATTTTCCCTTTATTCTTATGAATTTTCCAGTTTTTCTTTCCAAACCTTTCCGTCTATTTTCATGAAATTGTTATGATGATTTTTCATGTATTTTATTTTTATCTTTTTATTTTTCATTTATTTGAAATTTCTTTATCCAAATACGCCGGTGCTTCGGTTTCCTTACCGGTCACACGGTTCCCGATCCGTGGCAAAGTCTTCCACCAGCACATCCATAATGCCGCCGCAGACCATTCCTTCATCTTCCGCCGCCTCGCCGGTCAGATCTACATGAACTACTTTGTACCTGCCGCTTCCGATCAGAGAACGTGCCTCGCCCAGCACGGCCGCCTCGCTGCAGCCGCCGCCGATGCTGCCGAGAATCCGTCCGTCCCGGTAGACAATCATCTTCGCGCCTGCCCCGCGCGGGGAGGAACCCTTTGATTCAATCACCGTGACCACTGCTTTCGGCTCATCCGGCTCCTCTGCCAGGCGTTTCAGCACATCAAAATCCAGATCGGAACGGTTTTTCACACGTTTGTCTTCCCGATCCATGCGCTTTACCTGTATGATCTCCGCCAAAATCGAGATCGCGATCTCCTCCGGTGTCACACCGCCGATCTTTAAACCGATCGGGCTCTTTAAACGGCTCATCCGCTCTGGATCGTAGCCTTCTTCCAGAAGCTCCTGTTTCACGATACCGACGCGGCGTCTCGAACCAATCATGCCGAGATACGCCGGTTCTTTTCCTTTTCCAATCATCCGCAGGCAGTCCGCATCGTGGCGGTGTCCGCGCGTAACGATACAGATATAGTCGCTCTCCTGAATCTTGAGTTCTTTGATCGCATGCCCAAAGTCATCACAGATCACCTTCTCTGCCATCGGGAAACGTCCCGGATTCGCGAAGGAAAGGCGGTCGTCCACCACAGTTACCAGGAATCCGACGCGCGCGCCAAATTCTGCCACCGGAAGAGCCACATGGCCGCCTCCGAGAATAATCAGGCGCTCTTTCGGGAAAAATGGTTCCGCCACATTCCAACTGCTTCCGGCGCGCCCACAGACCGGCTGCCCCTGTGTCAGGGCTTCTTTTCCAATCTCTGACGCCTCTGCGCCTTCTCTCAGTTCACAGCGCATATCTGCTAGATTTCCCTCTTCTCCCACAAAGCTTCTCTCGAGCGCCAGACACGGCGTCCCTTCCAGTTTTTTCAGAATCTCCCCATACAGATTCATATCACGCACTTCCTCTCTTTTATACTGCATGAGCCATCCATTTCTCATTTCGCAGTTGTGCCATCGCGGTTGCTGCCTCATCGCCGCTCTCTGGCTCGATTATTTACCAAAACCGCAGTTCGGGAAAATACAGGTTGGACAATTTAAGCACAGACCACCTGCGCCCATTTTCGCCAGATCCGCTTTTGTCACTGGCACATCTGCCATCACACGCGGCAGCACCAGATCAAAGATGGTCCTCTTCGCATACATCACGCAGCCCGGAAGTCCCATGATCGACTTTCCGTCCTTCGTATATGCCAGCAAGAACATCGCTCCCGGAAGTACCGGTGCGCCGTAGGAGACAACCTCCGCCCCGGTCTGCTTGATCGCGCTCGGTGTCGTATCATCCGGATCGACGCTCATGCCGCCGGTACAGACAACAAAATCGGCGCCCTGATCCAGCCATTCCTGGATTGCCTCCGTGATTTTATCCGGATTGTCCCCTATAATCTTCTGTCCCAGAACTTCCACACCAAATTCCTGAAGCTTTTCCCGGATGACCGGGCCAAATTTATCCTCAATCCGTCCATAGAACACTTCATTTCCGGTCGTCACAATGCCCGCTTTCTTATTTTTATACGGAAGCAGCTTTAACAGCGGCTCTGAACCCGCTGCCTTCTTAGCCTCTTCCATTTTTTCTTTTTCAATTACCAGCGGGATCACACGGGTTCCGGCTAACTTATCACCTTTTTTTACCGGAAAATTCGTCCGGCGGGTCGCGATCATCATCTCCGGCAGGCTGTTGACCTTTAAGAGGCGTTCTTCATCGACCTGAAACAGACCGTCCGACTCCGCAATCAGCTCTATCTTGCCTTCCTTCGGATCGGTTGCACGCATATACTCATTCTGGCAGATGCCGCGCAGAATGTCCGCCGCCTCGTCCTCATGATATTTTGTATCGTCCTTTTCCCAGACATAAATATGATCTTTTCCAATCGAAAGCAGTACCGGGATGTCCTCCTCACGCACGATATGTCCCTTGCGGAATACGGCGTCCTTCGTCACGTCCGGAATAATCTGCGTCATGTCATGGCAGAGTACCTGTCCGACTGCCTCGGTTGTTTTCATTAATTTCATATGATTTTCCTCTTTTCCTTTTTATAGTAATGCCTCCGCACGCTTTGCCAGCTGATACCGCCGTTCCACGCCCGCCAGCGCCTCCGGGTTATCCTTAAATTTCTCCCGTTTTGCCGCAAACCGTTCTTCGATCGTTACACGCCGTTCTCCCTGTACCTGCTTGTCCGCCAGATACACGATCAGGCTTTCATTCAGATATCCCAGCTTTTCTTCCGGCAGATCCATATGATCCGCAACGATATCCGCGATCCCGGTATGTCCCAGAAGCCGCAGCCATCCCGCCCCTGTCTCCGGATGTTCGGGGTATGCTTTGGCGATGTCATGAAGAAGCGCCGCCGCATAGATTTTGTGTTTATCGATTGGAGGGCTTTTGTATGTCATCTCCACACACGTTTCCGCCCTATGCTTTAGAACTCTATCTGCCAATTCCACGGCCAGCTCCGCAACCGCCCGGCTATGGCGCACCGTCGCCTCCGGCGTGTGAAACCATGCAAGCAGACGTTCACACTCCTCTTTGTCCGGGACAGGACGTTTTCTCTCCCAATCACGCAATTTCTGAAACTCTTCCTGTGTATCCGCATCGAACGCACAGCCCGGATCCGGCACATCCAGGGGAATCCGGCGGATTTCCGGCTGTTCACAGGCGCCTTTAAGCCCCATCGTTCCGTCATGCTGCAGCAGTTTTTCGATCACATCTGCACGAATCAGAAGCGGATGCCCCGGTGTTTTCTCATACTCCGGGAGATAGACATCCCCATCGCCCTCCGCAAACCGGTATTTTTCATATTCCAGCGTAAATGGCGTAAACAGCGGCACATCCACCGGGAAAAAGAAAATGCCATCCAGCGTCTCTTTTCCTGCCGTTTTCCGCTTTTCCTTATAATAGGAAAGCCCCAGGCAGACGGAATCAAACATTTTCGTCTCCGCATACGCCGGATTGTGGATGAAATGGATTCCCGGTCCCGCAGCCGCCGCGCGTATATCTTCCGCCCGGCGTCCGGTAATGATCGTGATTTCATGTACGCCGCACGCCCGCAGCGTCTGTATCTCACGTTCCAGGACCGTCTGGGCGCCGAGCTTCATGAGCGGTTTGAAATCCCCCATCCGCGAGGATCGCCCCGCCGCCGAGATCAAGGCGTCAAATACATAATCCTTTCTTTCATACACCTGTCCGTAGCCAAAGGGAATCTGCAGAAGTTCTGCCTTTTTCCGCTTCTCCCAGCCGCTGATCAGTGTCCGGAACCAACCCGCGTGCCCGATTACCAGAATATCGCCCCGGCTCTTCATCCGGAGTTCATTCCAGATTGTCCTGGCGCGCCCCGCACAATCTGCAAAACTCTCTCCCTGCGGCGGTCGGAAATCGTACATATCTGCCCCTCGTGCCACATACTCCGCTGGAAACTGTTCCCGGATTTCATCGAAGGAATGACCATCCCATTCCCCCATGTCAATCTCCGCCAGACCATCTACGACCTCAATCGGAATACTTCTGTCAATCACTTCCTGCAGGATCGCGGCTGACTCCCGGCAGCGCTTTAACGGGCTGGTATAAATCTTTTCAATTCTGCGTCCCGCAAATGTCTCCCCCAGCGCCTGAATCTGTGTCCGCCCTTCCTCTGAAAGCGGCAGATCCGTCCGTCCGATGCAGTATTTCCGTTCATCTGGAAATTCCGGCTTCCCATGCCGGATCAAATAAATCGTCCGCATTCTATCCTTTCCTAGTGCTCGTGTTCCTCTTCTTCCCCACACTCGCAGCTGAAATCATGGCTGTGTCCAAATGGTCCCGGTCCGCCGATGTAGTCGCGGATCAGCTCCAGTTTATAACGGTTCATATAGCTATATGCCTTCTGAACTGTATGCCCGCTTCCCAGATAACGGGTCACGCCCGCTTTTACCAGTATCTCAAACGGTTCTTTCTCGATCGGTCCGCAGATGACTGCCTCACAGTCATGTTCTACCACCTTCTTCGCAAATACCAGATTGTCCGGATCCTGTTTTCCATAGACATGGAAAATCTGGTTCTTGTCCGCGTCAATAATCATCAAAAACGGACTCTCCTTAAAAGTCGCCGGTACCAGTCCGTCGATCTCCTCTGTCTCTGATGCAATCGCTATGTTCATTTTTTTCTCCTTGTTCTTGTCAAATTTTACTAATTTTTTTCAAAATTTCTCGATTATTTTTAATTTTATGATACTGCAATTAAAACTCATCGTCAAGTTTTTCATAATATTGAATTTTACCACTCATTTTTCATTTTTCCTCGATGTTCAGCCGTCTTTTTCCCGAACCGATATAGGGGGAAATTTCTTTTTCTATCACTGCGACGGTCAGGCAGTTCCCAAAGTATTCCGTTAATGCTGCTTTGACATTTTTCACTCTGCTTCCTACCGCATCTGCATAACCCGCTTTCTTCATAACAGCCACCGTCAGATGCTTCTGCGCCGCATTGTAAGATGCCTGAAAATCTTCCACCTCATCCAGGGCAAATAAAAGCTCATCTAATATGTGCATGGAAAGTACTTTGCCGCCGGACAGCCGGACGCTGTCATCCAGCCGTCCCTCAACCTTATCAAGTCTGGGCTTTAAACATCCGCAGGCACACGGTTCTGCAATCATCCGCCCCAGATCGCCGGTCCGATAGCGCACAAGCGGCATTCCCCGCCGCCGAAGCGTTGTCAGAACCAGCTCGCCGTATTGCCCTTCCGGAACCGGCTGTCCCGTCTCCGGATCCAGAATCTCAATCAAAAGGTCCCGGTCCCGCAGATGGTAACCCGCGCGCGCCCCACACTGTACGCCGCCGCCGTAACCAGTTTCCGTCATCCCCCAGTGTGTAAAGACCCGGCAGTTCCATGTTTTTTCCAAAAAACGCTGCACGCTGACCGGCACATAATCAGCACTTAAAAGCACTGTTTTCGGGCGGAGTCCCGGCGCATGGGCCGCCAGCGCATACATCTGGCTTGGGACACCGATCAGGCAGTCTGCCCCCTCGCCGTCCCGCGCTGCCGCTTCCATATCGTGAATCAGTCCATGAACCTTCGTCTCCACCTGAATGCGCCCCAATCCTTCTTTTAAAAGTCCTCCAATCGAAAAAAATCCCGGTCCTTCCATATAAACCGTGACCCGATCGCCCGGCTTTACCATGTACTGCATCCCTGTTTCAAAGAAATCCGCCGTCTGCATCAGATCGTCTTCGGTAAAAAACAGGCGCTTCGGTGCCCCTGTACTGCCGGAGGTTTTCAGCGTGATGATCCGCGCGATCTCCTTGGCTGGAACACATAAAAATGTTTCCGGCTCCGCTTTCAGTTCCTCCGGGGTTGTGAGGGGAAGTGTCCGGAAATCCGCCCATGAAAACGAATCCGGCGCAAGCCGTACATCGGAAGCTGCCATTTTCCCAAGCTGTCCCCAGACGGATGTAAATTTCTTCTGATAAAATGGACTTTTCTCCTTTACATACGAAAGTGTCCGCCATAACCCGGACGGCTGCGCCGCCGCAATAAAATAACCGCAGCCCGCTTCTTTTAAAATCTTCCGTTCCGCCCCCAGCGCCGCGCAGACGGATTCCAGATTTCCATCGAAGATCTGCTGCCCGATCCACTCCGCCAATGTTCCCGACACGTCCTGCATCTTTGCAAGCGCAAATCCCGCCTCCGCCAGCCGGTCACGGATTGTTTTAGCAGACTCCAGCCGTCCCAGCATCCCGTCTAAGAAAAGCTCTTTCTTCCGGGCATACATATCGCTCATCAAAAGCCATCCTTCCGGTTTTAACACCCGGTACACCTCCCGGAGCGCCGCCGCCGGTTCCGCAGCCTTGGAACAACTGCACTCCATCAGAATGATATCTGCCGTCTGATCTGGATATGGCAGTTTCTCCGCACATCCAGTCTCTATCCAGCCAGGTTCATGCACATCCGGATTCTTATCCAGGCCGGAAATCTGCCAGTCTGGGAAATGCTCAGAAAGCCATCGCATCGTGCCGCCGGTTCCGCAGCCGATGTCGATGACGCGAAGCGGCACTGCAGGGTCTGTAGACTCCGTCTCTGCCGCTCCCGCCTCCGGTATCTCAATTCCCGCAAACCGGAACATCTGCCTCGTCAGCGCAAATCCGCCCGGTCGGCAGAGACTGCACTCATTTGTATCCATTTTTTGCACCTCTCCTTTCTGCGCTTCTATTATCTGCCTCTTTCCATCGGAGACAAGTAGTATGCACAGAACGGAATCTTCTTCCCGTCTTTATACACATGCAGGCTGCACTGGCGCAGGCGCTCGATATCGAGATTTCCGGCATCCTGAAACGCCATGGATGTGATCGTGAAGCCGTGGCTTTTTGCACGCTTTAAGAAGTCCTCCATATTTGTTATGTCAACTGATTCTTCTTCACAGCAGCAGGATTCTGGTTCGGGCTGAGTTCCACCACAGCAGCAGCTTCCTGGTTCGGGCTGTGCTTTCTCCAACAGATACGCATCTGCATTGGCATCGCAGCAGCAGCTTTCTTTTTCCGGCTGACTTTCTCCACAACAGCACGTCTCTTCCAAATCGCGCCGTTCCCAGCGGCGTCCGACAAATTCACGGTTCTTCTCCGCCGGATCCGGACCGCAGCAGCAGCCTTCGTCCTCCGGTTCTGTCTCGGTTTTTCCACTATAATTTGTCAGCGGCATCAATTTATCCCCAGGCATCACGATGAAATCCCCGTGGAACCCACACATCGGGTGATCGCAGCAGGATGGCGCGATCTGTTCCTCTTTGATAAGCCCGCCGCTCTGGCTGACAACCGCCTCCAGAAGCTCATCCAGCGTATAGCGGTCATCATCCGCCGGAAGCTCCGGGATACGTCCAAAATAGCTGACCGGCTGGAAATGCACGCCGCGCACATACGGCGACCGCTGAATGGCAAACCGGATGATGTCCCCGATCTGCTCCGTATTGACGCCCGGAACAATGACCGGAACAAGCGTCACGCCGATTCCATACCGGCCGCACTGCTCGATCGCCCGTTTTTTCACTTCCAGCATCGGGCGGCGGCGCAGTTTTTCATATACAGCATCGTCCACGCCGTCAAACTGCATAAATACAAACGAAAGTCCCGCATCCGCCAGACGCTTTACAAACGCCTCGTCCTCCGCCAGGCGCAGACCGTTGCTGTTTAACTGCACATATTTACAGCCAACCTGCTTCGCATACGCCACGATCTCCGGCAGATCGTCCCGCACTGTCGGTTCCCCGCCGGAAAGCTGCAAAAGTGTCTTTCCCGGCTCCGTCAGATCGTCGATCCACCGTTTTACCGTGTCTAAGGACGGATCCTGCGTCCCGTCCGGCTCCGCAAAACAGAAGGTACAGTTCATATTGCACCGCGCTGTGATCTCCAGCAGGGTACAGCAGGTGGCGCGCCTGTGCTCCGCACACAGACCGCAGCCCGCCGGGCAATTTAGATTTTCATTTTCTCCCACCGCAGGACGTTCCCCGCGCCAGTCGGCAAACTTGCGCTTATTTCTCCAGATTACACTGGAAAATGTCCCGTGCTCCGGGCAGGTTTTTACCAGATATATCTGCCCGTCCCGCTCTTCCCGCTTTGCCGGAATGCGTTTTAAACAGACCGGGCAGACACTGTATGTATAGCGCATTTCTTCCGGCAGGACGCCTCTGTCCTGTACGTTCATTACCATCGTCTTTCATCCCCTTATCTCAATTCATTACAGTTCTCCCATGATGCAGCCAGCCGCAAATGGGCTGTGTTCTCATGTTCACACATGGCAAATCCCCGCAGCCAGCCTGTCTCACCTATCCTTTTCAGATTCAAAAGCATCTCTCATGAATCATACTTATATCTACTATCTACTTATCTTCCAGCTCTCTCTCCACATCCGCCATACGCCCTTTTACCAGCGCTTCCGGCAGATATACCTCGCCGCACTTCGGACAGCATAGGATCTCGGTGTGGAAATTGTGCCCCAGATAGTCAAAAAATGTGGATTTCGGCACCATCTCCACCTGACACCGGCGGCAGATAACTTTTTTCTCCAACGCCTCTTTGATCCGCTGATCTCTTCCGCCTCCATCGATCGTCGGCATACTCATCACTCTCCTTCCAGATTCATGCGGTGGCTGTAGCCATTCCAGAGCTTATAACCGCCGTCCGGCAGCACCTCGTACTCTGCCCAGTAGGTCATATGCTGGATCTTCAGATGCCCGATCCGATGTCCCGTCTCCGGGTCGATGATGCCGCGGTCTTCCCGCTCACAGTGTTCAATGACCTGTTCCATATCTTCAATCAAAATCTGGCTCGCTGACAATTTGCGTTCCAGCTCCTTCTCAACTTCTAATTTCATATGTGTTTCCTCTTCGATCGTCTCATTCCAGTACGTCTTAAGCAGTTCCCGTTTCGCCGCCAGGCGGTTGTGCCAGCGCTCCGTCACCGTCGCCGCCGGGCGCCCCGCGCCATTTAACCCAAACAACAGGTCGAGGATATGAACCGCCTCCTTACCCTGTCCGGCAAAGGACTCCCGGCAGTTGACACAGTAGGTCACATACGGCAGTTCCTCCTCTTTTGCACGGGAAGTTATCATATAGCTTGTGTGGCTCGGAGAAGCAATCCCGATATGCCCGCCGTATCCGCAGCAGCGCGCTTTTTTCCCGTCATACGGCAGATTTTCCCATGTAATCCCTGCTGCATCCGCCAGATGCCGCACACTCTCCTGCAATTCCGGGTAATAGCGGCTGGCGCAGGGATCAAACAAGGCATACGGCTGCGCTTGCTGGGCACTTCCTGCTTCCATTTCACCCTTTTCAGCATTGTCCGGTTCCAAAGCAGCATCTTTCTCCACGCCCCACTCTTCCATCACTTCCGCCAGAAAGACAACCGGAAGCTCCGGCAGGTATTCTTCAAACATCTTCCGGCAGTTCGGACATGCTAAAACCACTGTCGGTTCGCCAAGCTCTCTCCACTGCCGCCGCATTTCCTCCAGATGTGCCGCGTGGATGTCCACTTCGCCTGCCCACTCGGCAGGCGCACCACAGCAGGTCATCCAGATCGCCGCATCCGGCTTTTTGGAACGCAGCCACTCATACGTCCGCGTCACATAGCGCGAATCCGAACCGGCGAGCTGGCATCCCGGAAAGAATGCATAGGAACTCTTCTTAACATTCTCCGGTTTCCGCGTAAGCCCCGCTTTTCCGGAGGCATATGCCATGTCGCGCAGCCAGAAATCGTGGAATGGCCACGGCATCGCGCCTTTTTTTTGCATTGCCCGCATACTGTCAAGCAGAAACTGGCTGAAATCGATATGCTGCGGACAGACTTCCTTGCAAAGCCCGCAGTGATCGCAGGTGCTGATCAGCCTGGTCGCCCACGTACCATCACGCGATAACGTACCGGGATGGATTGTTATGTAAACCTCTTCATACAAACGGCGCGGTGTTTTCTCATGCAGGCGCATCAGATCACAGGCACGCATACAGGCATCACACGAACACTTCTGGCAGCGCGTGATCTCCTGCATCGCCTCTTCCTCCGTATACGATTCCCCGTTTGCCGGAACCACCCGATCGGCACGCTCGATCCCATTCGTTTGGAGATTTAAAAGTGTCCCTTCCTTTCGAAATGGCTCATTCATGCCGCCCGTTTTCAGATACCGTTCGATCGCAAGCGAAACCGCCAGCCCATCTGCCAGCGCCTTCATGCTGTCGCCACCTGTCAGGGAACCTCCAATGAAAACGCCCGGTGTCCGGGTTGCAAATGCGCCGTCCGGGTCCATTTCCAGACCAAAGTCCGCGCCGTCTGCCCCAGTTGCCACATACACGGCATCATAGTCCGCCCGGAGTGCCTCCAAATCCGTTACCGTTTCACCGAGATGGCGTGAAAATTCCTCAAACTGGAACTGTGCCTCGATCTCCGCATCAAATTCCGCCGGATCCATCTGGTTTCTCGCCTGACCGCCCAGAACCATTTCCCGCTCATAAACCGTTACCTCGTACTTTTTATTGCAGAGACGCAGTGCACAGCCAAGCCCCGAAAGACCGCCTCCGACGATCGCGATCTTTTTTCCTTTCGACGGCAGGTTATACGCATTCGGTGCCTTCCGCTTCGCGTACTCGACAGTCGCCCGCTCTAAAAGCCCGATCGCGATTCCCCCGTCCAGCTTCGCACGCAGACATGCCTTCTCGCACGGATGGCTGCACAGCTTCGACACAATATCCGGAAATCCCACCGTATTCTGATAGGTCCGGTACGCCGCGTTGAAACGTCCCTTTTTCCACTTTTCTTCCAGCCCCTTGATATCCAGCCGGAACGGACAGGCTGCCTGGCAGAACGGCGGCTCGTTCTGATGGCATTTCTCCGCCAGCGTCTTCTCAAAATCTTCCAAATAGCTCACAGGGCGGACCTCCCTTCTTTTCTCCTGCATTTATCGTTACTGTTCACGCATACGTGCCCAGTAACGGAATTTGCCGTGGCTTCGCATT
>ENA-ORTY01003974-ORTY01003974.1-human-gut-metagenome-genome-assembly--contig:-NODE-3974-length-12067-cov-41.288545_pt1 | contig 12067 bp, 10 predicted proteins | sample MGYA00241917_ERZ509198 | MGnify/ENA primary metagenome ERZ509198 (study PRJEB26280, sample SAMEA2338857) | human gut metagenome | biome: human gut; feature: human-associated habitat; material: faeces...
AGTGCGCCCTGTAAGGGCAACAGCTTAATAATTAGGCTTTTGCCCTTACAGGGCGAATGGAGATGTGTGGTATAATGTTTACCCAGGGCGTTGCCCTGGGCTATGTGATTGTTGGGCTTTCAGCCCGTCTTTGGCCACATTATTAGTTTTACCGGACAGCATTCGCTTTTTTATTTATTATTCGATATTTCCGCTACATTCTTCCGTATTACCTTACGGCGTTTCTTGTTTTGCGAAAAATATATTATCGTTTTTTTTGTTCTTTCCTATTTTTAGCGTATTTTTGCATAATCATATAGGCTGCACGCCGCAGTCTTGCTAAAACAAAGCTTATGCAAACAAGATGTCATCTCTCGGTAATCGCCCATAAGTTGGCGGCAAAGTATGGCGAACGCGCTGCGTTCACCTATAAAGACTTTGGCTCTTCAGTATGGAAGAAGATCAGTTACAACCGCTTCTCGCAGTTGGTGAAGCAGGCGAGCAACGCCCTTCTCAATCTCGGTGCGAAGCCCCACGACAAGATTGCTGTGTTCTCGCAGAACTGTCTTCAGTATCTCGTTACCGACTTCGGTGCCTATGGCGTGAAGCTTGTATCTATCCCGTTCTATGCTACAGCATCCGAGCAGCAGATACAATATATGATTAACGACGCTCAGGTGCGCTTCATCTTTGTAGGCGAGCAGGAGCAGTACGACAAGGCTCACCGCATCTTTGCGCTCTGCAACACGCTCGAGCGCATCATCGTGTTCGACCGTTCGGTGCGCATCTCTACGCACGACCCCGCAGCGCTATACTTTGACGACTTCCTGAAGCACGGCGAAGGACTGCCGCGCCAGTCGGAGGTGGAGCAGCTCTATAAGGAGGCGTCGATGGACGATCTCTGCAACATACTCTACACATCCGGCACCACCGGCGACTCGAAGGGCGTAATGCTCACCTACGGCCAGTACGACGCTGCGCTCGCAGCCAATGATGCCGTGGTGAAAGTCGGCGAGAACGACCGCATTATACAGTTCCTCCCCATCACGCACATCTTTGAGCGTGGCTTCTCATACCTGAGCTTCTCAGAGGGATCACATATTATTATTAATACCGACCCGCACGAGATACAGCAGTCGATGCGCGAGACCCATCCTACATGTATGTGTTCCGTACCCCGTTTTTGGGAGAAGGTATATCAGGCAGTGAAGGAGAAGATAGAACGCTCGAGCTCGCTTCAGCAGAAGATGTTCCGCCATGCACTCGAAGTGGGACGCCGCTACAATGTAGAATGTAAGATGCGTTGCAAGTGTCCTTCGCCCTGGCTCGCTATGGAGTACAAGCTCCTCGACAAGATGATACTCAGCCTCGTGCGCAAGCAGATAGGCTTGGAGAACAGCAACCTCTTCCCGACAGCCGGCGCCCGCGTGTCGCCCGAAGTGGAGCGCTTTGTTCACTCTGTCGGCATCAACATGGTTGTAGGCTACGGACTCACCGAGAGTCTCGCCACAGTATCTTGCGACCGCGACAACAAGCCTTGCACTATAGGCTCCGTAGGACGTCCTATTGGAAGCATTGAGGTGAAGATCGGCGATGACGACGAAGTGCTGCTCAAGGGTCCGACCATCACAAAGGGCTATTATCACCGCGATGCAGTCAACAAGGATGCGTTCACCGAGGACGGCTTCTTCCGCACCGGCGACGCAGGCTATATAAAGGACGGCGAACTCTTCCTCACCGACCGCATCAAGGATCTCTTCAAGACCTCCAACGGCAAGTATATCGCGCCGCAGCTCGTAGAGTCGCTCATCCTCGTCGACAAGTATATCGACCAGGTGGCAGTCATCGCCAACGAGCGCAAGTTCGTATCGGCGCTCATCGTGCCCGAGTTCCGCCTCGTAGAAGACTGGGCTAAGGAGCACGGCATCGAGTTCAGTTCGCGCGAAGACCTCTGCGCCAACCCGAAGGTGAACAAGATGATTCTTGACCGCATCAAGACTCTGCAGCAGCAGCTCGCCCACTACGAGCAGGTGAAGCGCATCACGCTCATCCCGCACCACTTCTCGATGGAGTCGGGAGAACTCACCAATACGCTGAAGATACGCCGACCGGTGGTGTACAAGAACTACAAGCAGGAAATAGACAAAATGTACGAAGAATAAAGTTGATGTGTTGTGATGTTGATATGGTGACAAATGTCAACCTCTCAACATCACAACACCTCAACCTTTCTAATTATAGAAACATAGATGATCACTTCCGACCAACTGAAGGATGTGCTTGAGCGCGCCGATGCACTCAAGCACTATCTTAATATCGACCAGAAGAAAGTAGAATTTGAAGAAGAACAGCTCCGCACGCAGGCGCCCGACTTCTGGGAAGACCCTAAGCGCGCTGAGGAGCAGATGAAGAAGGTGAAGACGCTGGAGCGCTGGATAAAGGGCTACGCCCATGTGCGCCAGCTCGCCGACGAGCTGCAGCTTGCCTTCGACTTCCATAAGGACGAACTCGTAACCGAAGAGGAGGTAGACGACGACTACTCGAAGGCAATCACCGCCATCGAAGACCTCGAGCTGAAGAATATGCTGCGCCAGAAGGAAGACCCTATGGACTGCGTGATGAAGATAAACTCCGGCGCCGGCGGCACCGAGAGCCAGGACTGGGCGCAGATGCTCATGCGTATGTACATGCGCTGGGCAGAGGCTCACGGCCACAAGGTGACGATAAGCAACCTTCAGGAGGGCGACGAGGCAGGCATCAAGAGCGTCACGATGGAGATAGAGGGCGGCGAGTACGCCTACGGCTTCCTCAAGAGCGAGAACGGAGTGCACCGTCTTGTGCGTGTGTCGCCGTTCAACGCGCAGGGCAAGCGCATGACGTCGTTCGCTTCGGTGTTCGTGTCGCCGCTTGTCGACGATACCATCGAGGTGTATGTCGACCCGTCGAAGATTAGCTGGGACCTCTTCCGCTCTGGCGGAGCAGGCGGTCAGAACGTGAACAAGGTGGAGACGGGTGTACGCCTCCGCTATCAGTATACCGACCCCGATACGGGCGAGGAGGAGGAAATCCTCATCGAGAACACCGAGAGCCGCAAGCAGCTCGAGAACCGCAACAACGCCATGCGACTCCTCAAGTCGCAGCTCTACGACCGCGCCATGAAGAAGCGTCTCGAAGCGCAGGCGAAGATTGAGGCGGGCAAGAAGAAGATAGAGTGGGGTAGCCAGATACGCAGCTACGTCTTCGACGACCGCCGCGTGAAGGACCATCGCACCAACTATCAGACCACCGACGTCGACGGCGTGATGGACGGCAAGATAGACGGGTTCATCAAGGCGTATCTCATGGAGTTCCCCGTGAGCGAGGAGGAGTAAGAGGGCTTCTGGGTTTTTCTATGTGGATAGGCTTTCTAGGGATGCTAGGTTTTCTATGGATGCTAGGTTTTCTAGGTTTTCTAGAGGACTAGGCTTATTGGACTTAAAGAATAAACAATCAAAAAAATCAAATAACTATGAGCCAGAAAAGTAATGTGCGCCGCGCAAAGTATGCGGCAGAACAAGAGAAGAAAGCAAAGAAAGTAGTGAAAGGAATCATCTGGACGCTCGTCGGACTTACGATAGCGTACATGATTTGGACCTTTACACAGTCTTAATAAGAAACTAAAAAGCGATGGGCGGGCGTATGTCTGCCCGTCGCCGCTTTAATAAGAAACAAGATATGAGTGGATTAGAAATAGAACGTAAGTTCCTTATACGTGAAGGCAGCGACTACAAGTCGGCTGCCTTTTCTCATAGCCGTATAAAGCAGGGATACATGCCCTGCCAGACGGCTACCGTGCGTGTCCGTACCCGCGACGACCGCTCCTGGCTCACCATCAAGAGTCACAGCGACCGTGCCGGACTCTCGCGCTACGAGTTCGAAAAGGAGATAACCAACGACGAGGCGGAACACCTCTTCGAACTCTGCCGCGGCGGAGTGATAGACAAGTGTCGCTGGCTCGTGAAGTCGTCCGATGGGCGCCACACGTTCGAGGTCGACGAGTTCTTCGGCGACAACACCGGACTCGTAGTTGCCGAGGTGGAGCTTGGCTCCGAGGACGAGCCGTTCGCAAAGCCCAGCTTCATCGGCGAGGAAGTGACGGGCGACCGCCGCTACTACAACTCGCAGCTGCTCGTACACCCGTATAAGGATTGGTAACTATAGGGGGTGCACTTGTCTCAAGTGCACCAACCGAGCAATGTTGATATACCTCTTGCTACGTTGGTGCACTTGAGACAAGTGCACCCCCTAAAGTTAGCATCCGTGAAAATCCGTGAAATCTGTGGGAGTATATCTCAGCAGAAAGAGAGAACCCCACGTTACTTCAGTCGCTCAAGATACTTCACCAGTCCCCAGCGCACAGATCGCAGGCCGAACTGCTCGGTGTGTATATCCTCTGGCTTTATCCACATGCACTCCGCAGCGTCGTCGTTGGCGGCGAGCACCGACTCGTCCTCCACGTCGCACTCGTAGAACATGTCGAGCGTAGGCAGTTCGATGCCACTATAGCGATATACGTTGGGCAGCGAGAAAAGGTAGCGAGCTGCCGTCACCTTGAGGTTCGTCTCCTCCATCACCTCGCGCACAACACCCTCCTCCGACGTCTCGCCAATCTCGGTGAAGCCGCCAGGCAGGTCGAGCGTGCCCTTTGCCGGCTCCTGCTTGCGCAGCGTGATGAGAATCTCGCCCTTGCTGTTGCGTATGATAGCCACGTTGGCTGCACTCGGATTCATGAAATACTCGAAACCGCAGTTCTCGCATTTCCTACTTCTCGCACCGTTCTCTACAAAATGATGACTGCCGCAGCGCGGGCAGTACTCGAACTTCTCTAATGGATGCATTTCTATAATGTTAATTAATTATTACAAAGCGCTTTTTTGCACTGCAATATTACAAAAAAAGTGTTACCTTTGCAAATAAATATTCTAAAAACCAATCTTTGTAACAGAAATGAAATACTTCGCATACCCTATGCGCGGCTCTATGGTCGTGCTCAAGTCCGTAATACTCTCAGTGTTCTGTCTCGTTCTCGCCGCTCCGTCGCTCGCTCAGCGCACGTTCGACGTGCAGCTCTGGCAGAAGAAAGCCCCCAACAACAATAGTTTGGGTGACACCGCATACGTGAAAGTATACCTGCCCGAGAAGAAGCATGCCACGGGTCGCGCCGTAGTGATATGCCCTGGCGGAGGCTACGAGCATCTGGCTATGGGACACGAAGGCACCGACTGGGCACCGTTCTTCAACGACCAGGGCATTGCCGCCATCGTGCTCCACTATCGCATGCCAGCCGGCAACCCTAAGGTGCCCGTGAGCGATGCTGAGGAAGCCCTGCGCCTTGTGCGCCGCAACGCACAGGCATGGCATATCGACGCCGACAACGTAGGTATCATGGGATTCTCTGCCGGCGGACACCTCGCTTCTGCCGTTGCCACACTCTCAAAGGACGACGCCAAGCCCAACTTCCAGATACTCTTCTATCCCGTCATAACCATGCTCGACGGCTACTGCCATCAGGGCTCGCGCAAGAACCTGCTCGGCGAGCACGCACGCAAGAAGGACGAGCAGAAGTACTGCACCGACATGCAGGTGACACGCGTCACGCCGCGCGCCTTCATCGCCCTCTCCGACGACGACCACGTGGTGCAGCCTATGAACGGCGTCAACTACTACGCCGAACTCTACCGCCACGACGTGCCCGCATCGCTCCACGTTTATCCCAGCGGCGGACATGGCTACGGCTTGCGCACCAGCTTCCGCTATCACATCGAGATGCTGCTCGATCTGAAGGCGTGGCTGCAGAGCTTCTAAAGCGCATAAGTAGCGGAGGTCTCCGGCCTCCGCAGCACCCGGTCGATTGTTAATAATTCACTTCTTTCTGCTTGTTTTCCGAAAATAATGCGTAAGTTTGCAGGTCAAAACAAGCAAACAAGAAAAACGACGATGAATATAATGACTAAAAAGATTGCTGCATTCACCTTCGCAGCACTTACAGCGCTCGGTTTCGCTTCGTGCAACGAGCGCAAGTTCCACGTAGAAGGCGCTATCGAGAACGCTGCCGACTCCGTGCTCTACTTCGAGAATATGGGTCTGAACGGCGTTCAGACAGTCGACTCCGTGAAGCTCTCTGCCGACGGCACATTCGCCTTTGACGGCAAGGCAGTCACAGCCCCAGAGTTCTACCGACTGCGTATCGCCGGACAAATCATAAACGTAGCCATCGACTCTACGGAGACCGTAACCGTGAAGGCGAAGTATCCCGCAATGGCAACCGACTATGAGGTGAGCGGATCTGACGACTGCTCGCGCATCAAGGAGCTTGCTCTCATGCAGATGCAGCTTCAGCAGAACGTCAACAACATCGCTCGCAACCCGCTGCTCGGCGCCGACGCCGTGGCAGACAGCGTGCAGAAGGTGGTTGAGGCATACAAGACCGACGTGAAGACCCGCTATATCTTCAAGGCGCCGATGAAGGCTTCGTCATACTTCGCACTCTTCCAGACGCTCTACGCCGGCGGTCAGCCCATGCTCATCTTCAATCCGCGCACATCCGAGCAGGACGTTCGCGTCTTCGCAGCAGTGGCTACCAGCTGGGATGCGTTCTATCCCAACGCTGAGCGCGGCGCCAACCTTCACAACATCGCCATCGAAGGCATGAAGGAGGTGCGCATGCTGCGCAGCAAGGCTGAGGCGACGCTCGACCCCGCAAAGCTCAACACAAGCGGCGTGCTCGACTTCACGCTCACCGACAACCACGGCGCACAGCGCAGCCTCTCGTCGCTGAAGGGCAAGGTGGTGATGCTCGACTTCCACGTCTTCGCCACTGGCGAGTCGATGAAGCGCATCATGATGCTCCGCGAACTCTACAACAAGTATCACGCTCAGGGCTTCGAAATCTATCAGGTGAGTCTCGACGAGGACGAACACTTCTGGAAGACGCAGACCGCAGCCCTGCCTTGGGTGTGCACACGCATGGACGAAGACTCGCAGCCGGTGCTCCGACTCTACAACGTGCAGCAGGTGCCAACGTTCTTCCTGCTCGACCGCAACTGCAACGTTGTGAAGCGCGACGCACAGATAAAGGATCTCGACGCAGAAATAAAGGCGCTGCTGTAATAGATTGTAACCAGAAACGCCAGAAAGGCGTTGATAATTCTCAAATTGAAAGCATTTTTAATAAAAGTGCTTTCAATTTGAAACTTTGTGCTAATTATTACGAAAATGCTCCGCCAATTCATTTGTATTTGCGCAAATAGTTGTAATTTTGCAGTCGTAATAATAATAGGAGCTGTTTCAGGACTCCGCTTTAAGGTAAAAGGATAAGAAGAATGAGAAAGTCGGTAAGATTCACAAAGATGCACGGTGCAGGCAACGACTACATCTACGTTGACACGCAGAAGTACGATGTGCCCGACCCTTCTGCGGCTGCCATCGCATGGAGCAACCGCCATACAGGCATCGGCAGCGACGGACTCGTGCTTATCGGCAAACCGTACGGCGGCGTTGACGCCGACTTCTCTATGCGTATCTTCAACGCCGACGGGTCGGAGGCTAAGATGTGCGGCAACGCGTCGCGCTGCATCGCGAAGTATCTCTACGAGCGCCGACTCACCGACAAGACAACTATACGCCTGCAGACACTCTCGGGCGTAAAGATTCTGACGTTGCATCTCGCCAACGGCGAAAACGCTGGCGGCGGTTCGGACAATATACATAATAATAAGGTGGAGAGCGTAACGGTCGACATGCTTGCGCCCACATTCCACGTGCCCGAGCAGTACGACGAGACGGCAGGCGATGCGCTTACCGTCGGTACGCGCACGTTCCACGGCACGTTCGTGTCGATGGGCAACCCTCACTTTGTATGCTTCGTCGACGACATCGACACGCTCGACGTGGCACGATACGGCTCCGCGATGGAGATAGCTTCGGCGTTCCCCGAACGCTGCAACATTGAGTTCGCCGAGATTAAGGCCGACGGCGCCATACGCACACGAGTGTGGGAGCGAGGCAGCGGCATCACTATGGCATGCGGCACAGGCGCCTGCGCTACAGCCGTGGCGGCAGCGATTGCGGGCAAGTCATCGCGTCGCAGCGCCATCATTATGGATGGTGGCACCTTACATATCGAATGGAATGAAGCCGACGGGCATGTCTATATGACAGGGCCGGCGGCTTTCGTCTTTGATGGAGAAATAGAAATTTAAAAATCACGATTCAGGATTACAGGATAAAAATTTAGAGAGTATGGCATTGGTTAACGAACATTTCTTGAAACTCTCGAACAGCTATCTGTTCGCAGACATAGCCAAGAAGGTGAACGCCTTCAAGGTGTCGCATCCGCAGATGCGCGTCATCAGTCTGGGCATCGGCGATGTGACGCAGCCGCTGTGCCCCGCCGTGGTGGAGGCTATGCACAAAGCAGTAGACGAGATGGCGTCGGCAGACACGTTCCACGGTTACGGGCCGGAGCACGGCTACGACTTTCTGCGCGAGGCGATAATCAAGAACGACTTCGCACCGCGCGGCATACATCTCGACCCGAGCGAAGTGTTCGTCAACGACGGAGCAAAGAGCGACACGGGAAACATCGGCGAGATTGTGCGCTGGGACAACTCCATCGGTGTAACCGACCCGATTTACCCCGTATATATCGACTCGAACGTGATGTGCGGCAGAGCCGGAGTGCTCGAAGACGGTCGCTGGAGCAACGTCAACTATCTGCCATGCACCGCTGAGAACGGCTTCGTACCGCAGATTCCCGACCATCGCGTCGACATGATTTATCTCTGCTACCCGAACAACCCTACGGGAACCGTGCTCCCGAAGGCAGAACTGAAGAAGTGGGTGAAGTATGCGCTGGCTAACGACACGCTCATCTTCTACGATGCAGCCTACGAGGCGTACATCCAGGACGACGACATACCGCACTCTATCTACGAGATACGCGGCGCAAAGCAATGCGCCATAGAGTTCCGCAGCTACTCTAAGACGGCAGGCTTCACCGGCGTGCGCTGTGGCTACACAGTAGTGCCGAAGGAGGTGACAGCCGTGACGCTCGATGGCAAGCAGCGCATATCGCTCAACCATCTTTGGGAGCGCCGCCAGTCGACAAAGTTCAACGGAACGAGCTACATATCGCAGCGCGCCGCCGCTGCAATCTATACGCCGGAAGGCAAGCGCCAGGTGCGCGACACGATAGCCTACTACATGCGTAACGCCGAACTGATGTGCGAGTCGCTCACGCAGATGGGCTTCGAGGTGTTCGGCGGCAGAAACGCTCCCTATCTCTGGGTGAAGACGCCGCACGCCATCGACTCGTGGCGATTCTTCGAGCAGATGCTCTATGCCGTGGGCGTGGTCTGCACACCGGGCGTTGGCTTCGGACCGAGCGGCGAGGGCTATGTGCGCCTCACTGCCTTCGGAAAACGCGAAGACTGCGAGGAGGCGATGCAAAGAATAGGCGAGTGGGTGCGCTCCACCCACTAAACACTTGCGAAGCGAGTGACAGACACATACAACGAGAAACAATAAAAACAATATAACGACTAAATACCCAATTAGACAATGGCAAATTTAAGATTTGAGGTTGTAGCCGAGGCTTTCAACAAGAAACCAGTTGAAGTGATTACGCCGATAGAACGTCCGTCGGAGTTCTTCGGCAAAAACGTGTTCAACCGTGCGAAGATGTACAAGTATCTTCCGCGTGAAGTGTACGAAAAGCTCGTCGATGTCATCGACAACGGTGCGCGTCTCGACCGCTCTATAGCCGACGCTGTGGCTAAAGGCATGAAGCAATGGGCAGACGAGAACGGCGTCACTCACTACACACACTGGTTCCAGCCGCTCACCGAGGGCACAGCCGAGAAGCACGACGCCTTCATCGAGCACGACGGCAAGGGCGGAATGATAGAGGAGTTCTCTGGCAAGCTGCTCGTACAGCAGGAGCCTGACGCAAGCTCGTTCCCGAACGGCGGCATCCGCAACACCTTCGAGGCACGCGGCTATTCGGCTTGGGACCCCACATCGCCGGTGTTCATCATCGACGACACGCTCTGTATCCCTACCATCTTCATCTCTTACACCGGCGAGGCGCTCGACTATAAGGCTCCGCTCCTGCGTTCGCTCCACGCCGTGAATGAGGCGGCTACGGCTGTCTGCCACTACTTCTACCCGGAGGTGAAGAAGGTCATCTCTAACCTCGGTTGGGAGCAGGAGTACTTCCTCGTTGACGAGGGACTCTACTCGGCACGCCCCGACCTTATGCTCACCGGTCGTACGCTCATGGGCCACGACTCGGCTAAAAACCAGCAGATGGACGACCACTACTTCGGTGCTATCCCCGAGCGTGTGCAGGCGTTCATGAAGGATCTTGAGATTCAGGCGCTTGAGCTTGGCATCCCTTGCAAGACTCGTCACAACGAGGTGGCGCCCAACCAGTTCGAGTTGGCACCGATCTTCGAGGAGACCAACATCGCCATCGACCATAACATGCTTCTCATGTCGCTCATGAAGAAGGTGGCTCGCCGCCACGGATTCCGCGTTCTGCTTCATGAGAAGCCGTTCGCAGGCATCAATGGCTCGGGCAAGCACGAGAACTGGAGTCTCTCTACAGACACCGGTGTGCTGCTCCACGGACCTGGTAAGACTCCGGAGGACAACCTCCGCTTCATCGTCTTCATCGTAGAGACATTGATGGCTGTATACAAGCACAACGGACTCCTCAAGGCGTCTATCATGAGCGCTACAAACGCTCACCGACTCGGCGCTCACGAGGCTCCTCCTGCCATCGTGTCGTCGTTCCTCGGACGTCAGCTCACAGAGATTCTCGACCATATCGCCGCTTCAGACAAGGACGAACTCTTCGACGTGGCAGGCAAGTTGGGCTTGAAGCTCGATATCCCTGAGATTCCAGAACTCCTCATCGACAATACCGACCGCAACCGCACATCGCCTTTCGCCTTCACCGGCAACCGCTTCGAGTTCCGCGCCGTAGGTTCTGAGGCCAACTGCGCGTCGGCAATGATCGTGCTCAACACCGCCGTTGCTGAGGCTCTGCAGTCGTTCAAGCAGCGCGTAGACGCTCTCATCGAGAACGGCTCCGACAAGGTGAGCGCTATTCTCGACATCGTTCGCGAGGACATCCGCACCTGCGAGCCAATCCGCTTCGAGGGCAACGGCTACTCTGAAGAGTGGGTAGAGGAGGCTAAGCGCCGCGGTCTCGACTGCGAGACTTCGTGCCCGAAGGTGTTCGAACGCTACCTCGACGAGTCGACAATCACCATGTTCGAGAGCCAGAACGTAATGTCACGCAAGGAGCTTGAGGCTCGCAACGAGGTGAAGTGGGAGACCTACACCAAGAAGATTCAGATTGAGGCACGTGTCTTCGGCGACCTCTCAATGAACCATATCATCCCTGTCTGCACTCACTATCAGAGCCGTCTGGCTAAGAACGTGCAGAGCATGTACGACATCTTCCCGAAGGAGACTGCCGAGAAGCTCACTTCGCGCAACAAGAAGATTATCGAGGAGATTGCAGAGCGCACTCAGATTATCGAGAATGGAGTAGAGGAGCTGGTTGAGGCTCGCAAGGTGGCTAACCGCATTGAGGATGAGCACCTTAAGGCTATCGCTTACCACGACACTGTGGCTCCGAAGATGGACGAGATTCGCTACCACATCGACAAGCTCGAGCTTATCGTGGCTGACGAACTCTGGACGCTCCCGAAGTATCGCGAACTCCTTTTTGTCCGCTAAACCATAAAACACATTCTACGTGGAGCGAGTCAGCTTCTCGATTGAATACTTATAAGGGTGTGTTAGCACGCAGTAATTGCAGCTAACACACCCTTTTTTGTATATCAGCTCTCCTTTATGCCTCCCTTTACACCATAAAATCCCAGCTTTTGTCCTTTGGTGGCGTCCGCCATACGATCAGATTCCGTCTGCTACTATTTTCTCTCACTCGCGTATAATATTATAATGTGTACGCCCACAATCATGCGCTTTAATTGTAAACTTCTGTTAAAATTGGGCTAAAAATCCAACTTTTTCC
>ENA-ORTY01003985-ORTY01003985.1-human-gut-metagenome-genome-assembly--contig:-NODE-3985-length-12044-cov-2.440654_pt1 | contig 12044 bp, 8 predicted proteins | sample MGYA00241917_ERZ509198 | MGnify/ENA primary metagenome ERZ509198 (study PRJEB26280, sample SAMEA2338857) | human gut metagenome | biome: human gut; feature: human-associated habitat; material: faeces...
ATGGTAGCAGTATTTGATACAGCTTTCCATCAGACAATGCCAGAGAAAGCATTCTTATATGGTATTCCTAGAAAATACTATGATGAAGATGGTATCCGTCGTTATGGATTCCACGGAACATCTCATCAGTTTGTATCTTTAGAGACAGCAAAAATGTTAGGAAAAGATATCAAAGACTTAAAAATTATTGTATGTCATCTTGGAAATGGTGCAAGTGTAACAGCAGTCAAAGGTGGAGAATCTGTAGATACATCTATGGGATTAACACCGCTTGAAGGATTGATCATGGGAACACGTTCTGGAGATCTTGATCCAGCGATTGTTGAATTTATTGCAAACAAAGAAAATAAAACAGCATCTGAAGTATTAAATATTTTAAATAAAGAATCAGGAGTTTATGGATTATCTGGAGTATCTTCTGACTTTAGAGATGTAAAAGCAGCAAGAGCTGAAGGTAATAAAGCTGCAGCTGCAGCATTAGATGCATATGCATATCGTGTAGCAAAATACATTGGTGCTTATACAGCAGCTATGAATGGTGTAGATGCAATCACATTTACAGCAGGACTTGGAGAAAATGATGATATTACACGTGCAGCAATCTGTGAATATCTTGGATATCTTGGAGCAGATCTTGATAAAGAGAAGAATAAGGTTGCTGGAGAACCAGCAGTGATTTCTAAAGATGATGCGAAAGTTAAGTTACTGTGTATACCAACAAATGAAGAATTAATGATCGCAAGAGACACAGTAGCCCTTGTAAAATAATTATTTTATGAAAAAATAGAACTTGTTAAAATGTGCTTCTGGATTGTTTTTTTAAAAGTAAGGAAAATTACTTGACAAACCAGAAGCACATTCGTATAATAGTACAGTATGAAAATTTAGGAGATCGTATGAAGATTCAATTATCAAAAATTATTTCAGTACCTAAATATGAAGAAACCGTCGAAGCGTCAATCAATCTGAATGAGATTAAGCTAAAAGGTGTGTCTTATCCTATTCGAGAGAAGAGTGATTTTTCGATTGTTTTTAGAAATATTGGAAAGGATAAGATATCATTTTCATTTGAGACAGAAGTTACGCTTGGAATTCCATGCAGTCGATGCCTTGAGGAAGTGAGTTATCCGGTTTCCGTCAAGGTGACGAAAGAATTAGATTTTTCGGATCTTGATGAGGAAGACTCCTCATATATCGAGAACAAGGAACTTGATCTTGATACATTGATCTTCGATGAAGTTGTTCCAAAACTTCCGTCCAAAGTTTTGTGTAAGGAAGACTGCAAAGGACTTTGTCCGGTATGTGGAACGAATCTGAATAAAAAAGAGTGTGGCTGCGATCGTACGGTGGCAGACCCTCGTATGGCAGCGATTCAGGATATTTTTAAGAATTTTAAGGAGGTGTAAACCAATGTCAATTTGTCCAAAGAATAAATCATCCAAAGGAAGAAGAAACAGACGTAGAGCAAACTGGAAGATGACTGCTCCAACACTTGTAAAATGCAGCAAATGTGGTGCTCTTATGATGCCTCACAGAGTATGTAAAGCCTGCGGATCTTACAATAAAAAGGAAATTGTTTCAGCACACGCTGAATAATGGTAAATCAAAGAAAAATGCCATACGTTTAGACTTTTTAAGAAGGTTTAGGCGTATGGCATTTCCTATTTTAAAAGAAAAGGAGAATAGGTCGTATGGAAAAATTAGTCAAAGTTGCTGTTGATGCTATGGGTGGAGACAACGCACCAGGAGAGATTGTAAAAGGTGCAGTTGATGCTGTGAATGAAAGAAATAATCTTAAAGTATTTTTAGTAGGAAAATCCCAGAAAATTCATGAAGAATTAAGCAAATATCAGTATAAGAGTGAACAGGTAGAAGTCATAAATGCAGAAGAAGAAATTTCTTGTGACGAATCACCAGTAGAAGCGATTCGTAAGAAGAAAGATTCTTCCATGGTGGTTGCACTGAAAATGGTGAAAGATAAGACTGCAGATGCATTTGTATCAGCCGGAAGTTCGGGAGCGATCCTTGTTGGAGGACAGTTTGTTGTTGGAAGGATCAAAGGAATCAAAAGAGCACCATTAGGTGCAGTTATGCCAACAGCCAAAGGACCTATGCTGTTAGTTGATGCAGGAGCAAATATGGATGCGAAAGCTGAATACTTACTCCAATTTGCACAGATGGGATCTATCTATATGGAAGATGTCCTTGGAATCAAGAATCCAAGAGTCGGTCTTGTCAATGTTGGTGTGGAAGAAGCAAAGGGAAATCAGCTTGTTAAGGAGACAGGTCCATTATTAAAAGAATGTGAAAATATTAATTATATTGGAAGTATCGAGGCAAGAGAAATTCCATATGGTGCAGCGGATGTTGTTGTATGTGATGCATTTGCTGGGAATATCGTCTTGAAACTTGAAGAAGGATTATCAGCGGTATTAGTAAGCCAGATCAAGGAAGGAATGATGTCAACACTAAAGAGTAAGATCGGTGCATTACTGGCGAAACCAGCACTGAAGAAAACATTAAAGAAATTTGATGCTTCAGAGTATGGTGGAGCACCACTTCTTGGTTTAAATGGCCTAGTTGTAAAAGCCCATGGATCAGCAACAGCAAAAGAAATGAAAAATGCGATCATTCAGTGTATCGCATTTGCCGAAGAAGATATTACGCAGAAGATCAAAGACCAGATTGTGAAAGGATAAGAAGAAAATGGATGCAAAAAGTGTGGAAGAATTTCAAGAGCAGATAGGAATTAAATTTCATGAACCATCCCTTCTTTGGAATGCTTTTATTCATAGTTCCTATGCGAATGAACGAAGAATGAGCAAAGATAAAAATAACGAACGCCTGGAGTTTTTAGGTGATGCGGTATTAGAACTTGTAACAAGCAATTATCTTTACAGAACTTATACAAAAGAGCCAGAAGGTAAGCTAAGTAAGATCAGAGCAAGTCTTGTGTGTGAGCCGACACTTGCAGGATGTGCAAGAGATATTAATTTAGGTAAATATGTTCTCTTAAGCAAAGGAGAAGATATGACAGGTGGAAGATCAAGAGATTCTATTCTTTCAGACGCATTTGAAGCAGTGATCGGTGCAATCTATTTAGACCAGGGAATTGAGACTGCAACAAAATTTGTTGAAACATATTTATTTAAAGACGTAGAAAATAAAGTTTTATTTTTTGATGCGAAGACAAATCTTCAGGAGATTGTTCAGGGAGAAGGAAAAGGCAGATTAAAATATGTTCTAGTCAAGGAAGAAGGACCAGATCATGCAAAAATCTTCACAGTAGAGGCAAGACTTGGAGATACAGTGATCGGAACAGGAGTTGGGCATAGCAAAAAAGCGGCCGAACAACATGCAGCCTTTGAAGCGATCAAAAGCCACAAAAAATAACATGAAGCAGAGGTGGACATGTATTTAAAAAGTATTGAAGTCAATGGTTTTAAATCTTTTGCCCATAAAATGATTTTTAAATTTGAACATGGAATTACAGGAATCGTAGGACCAAATGGAAGTGGAAAAAGCAATGTTGCGGATGCAGTGCGTTGGGTACTTGGAGAACAAAGAGCGAAGCAGCTTCGTGGTTCTAAAATGGAAGATGTCATTTTTGCTGGTACAGAATTAAGAAAACCAATGGGATCAGCATATGTTGCGATTACTCTAGATAACAGTGATCATAATCTGCCAATTCAGTTTGAAGAAGTGACGGTTGCCAGAAGAGTATATCGTTCTGGTGAAAGCGAATACCTGATCAATGGAAGTGCCTGCAGGCGAAAAGATATTGTAGAACTTTTTTTTGATACGGGAATTGGAAAAGAAGGTTATTCTATCATTGGACAGGGACAGATCGAACAGATCTTAAGTGGAAAACCAGAAGATCGAAGAGAACTCTTTGATGAAGCGGCAGGAATTGTAAAATATAAGAAAAACAAGCTGGAGACACAGAGATCATTAGAAATCGAACGAGAAAATCTTGTAAGGGTAACAGATATTTTGACAGAATTGGAACGTCAGGTTTCACCTCAGAAACAATCTGAACGTGCAAGAGAATATCTGCTTTTAAGAGATCAGTTAAAAGATGAAGATGTAAAATTGTTTTTATTTGAAAATCGAAATCTTGAACAGGAATTAAATGAGCTGGATCAAAAGATAGAGATTGTACAGCGAGAGATGAAACAGACAGAACATGCACTTGCCAAAGCAAAAGAAAAATATGGAAAACAAGAAGAACTTTTGGACAGTTTAAAACAGGAAATAGAAACGATCGCAGCAGAAATTTCAGAGATGAAGATCACAAAGCAGCAAAAAGAAGGGCAGATTCAGGTACTGAAAGAACAGATCAATACAGAACGTATGAGAGAAAGTATATATCTGGAATCAAAAGATAAGCTGTTTAAAGATCTGAATGAGAAGAAGCAGCAATTAAAGAGATTCGAAGTGGAGACAGAAGAGATCCGTAAGGAATATGAAGCTGTTATGGATCAAAAGATTCAAAAAGAAAGCGAAGTTGCACTGTATCAGAAACAGATTCAGGATTTTGAGAAAGAACACGAAGAGATTGAGATCAGAGTGAATGCTGTAAGAGAAGGCCGTATGAGGGTTGCTGGAGCTATCGAACGATCACAGACTGTAAAAGAACAGTTAAATGTGCAGATTGTTGGTCTTGAGCAGCAGATGGAAGAATTAGAACAACAGATAAAAGAACAGCAGAACGAAAAAACTCTTTTTAACAATAAGATCAAAGCAATCAAAGGAAAGAAAGAGCAGTTAGAGATTGAACGTCATAATGCCAAAAGAATCGAAGAAACATTATCAGTAGAACGTCGGCAGATTCAGACAGAGATTGATAAAAAAAGAGAAAAATACCATAGAATCCGTTCAAACTATGAAACGGTGCGGAATATGGCAGAACGTTATGATGGATATGGATTTGGAATCAAAAAGATCATGGAACAGCAAGCTGTGGAGTCAGGGATCATTGGAGTGGTTGCAGATATCATTAAGGTAGAAGCAAAGTATGAGACAGCAATCGAAACAGCTCTTGGAGGAAGTATCCAGAACATTGTAACGGATACACAGAAAACAGCGAAGAAAATGATTGAATATCTTAAAAAGAATCGTTATGGAAGAGTGACATTCCTGCCGTTAGATGCAATAAAAGGAAAATCATTTGCAAGAGAAGAAATTCTTTCAGAACCGGGAGTGGTCGGATCGGCTAATATGCTTGTGCAATACGATGAAACATATAAGGAACTGTTCTCATCGCTTCTTGGGAAGATTCTTGTTGTAGAAGATATGGATGCAGGAATCAGGATTGCTGATAAATATCATCATAATGTAAGAATTGTAACACTTGAGGGAGACTCTTTGAATCGTGGAGGTTCCATGTCAGGTGGTGCATTTAAGAATAAGAGTAATCTACTTGGAAGATCCAGAGAAGTTGAAGAACTAAAGGGACGACTTGATAAATGGACTCAGACAATAGCAAAAGATGAAAAAAAATATGATGAAAATGAAAAAAAACTCAAAGAATATCAGCAAAATATGGTAAACTTAGAGCAAGACATTCAAGCGATATCTCTGGAATTGAATACACAACAGATGTCACGCACAGCAATCGAAAACAGACAGGAAGAACTGACAAAGAGAAAAGAACAGCTAGTGCTGCAAAAAGATAGACTGAAACGAGAGTTATATACAGCAACAGAAGATGCAGACAGACTGCAGGATGAGCAGATGGATCTTGAAAGTGCGAATGAACAGGACGAAGAACGAAATAAAGTAATTGATGAGAAATTAGAATATCTTCGAAAATGTGCAGAAAAGCATGCAATGGAAGTATCAAAAGTTCATATGCGTTTAAGTCAGGAATCGCAGAAACTAGAGTTTCAGGAAGATAATCAGGAGCGTATAAGATCCGAGATTGAACGTCTTAGTGAAGAATTTAATGAGAATCAAAAAGATGTAGGAGATGTCAATGAGAATGTAAAGACATTACAACAGCAGATTGAAGAACTTAAAGATTCTTTAAACTTGATGGAACAAAAGATCATAACAGATCAAAAGAGACATCAAAAGATTCAGGAAGAAGTAAAAACAAAAGAAATACTTTACAAAGATATCTTGAAAGAACGCGAAGAGATGATAGAACGTGTCAGTGGATATGATAAAGAAATCTATCGTCTGGAAAGTCAGAAAGATGGTAAAAAGCAAAAGAAAAAAGAATTGCTTGATTATATGTGGGAAAACTACGAGGTTACTTACCATCAGGCGAAGCAAAGATTGGAGCTGAATGAGACAGAAAGTCTTTTAAGGATCAAAGAAACAATCAACCGATTAAAGAAACAGATCAAAGATCTTGGACCAGTTAATATCAATGCGATCGAAGATTATAAAGAAGTTTCTGAGCGTTATGAATTTATGCAGAAACAGCATGAAGATATCGTAACAGCAGAGGCACATTTAGCAGAGTTGATGGAAGAGCTTGAAGAAGCTATGAGACGTCAGTTTAATGAAAAATTCAAAGACATCCAGAGAGTATTTCAGGAGGTTTTTGTGGAATTGTTCGGTGGAGGAGAAGCAAGACTGGAACTTACCGATGATGATGTGTTAGAATCAGGAATAAGGATCATTGCACAGCCACCTGGAAAGAAACTTCAGAATATGATGCAGCTTTCCGGTGGAGAAAAAGCATTAACAGCAATATCATTGTTATTTGCAATTCAGAACTTAAAACCATCGCCATTCTGCCTGTTAGATGAGATAGAAGCGGCATTAGATGATTCGAATGTTACAAGATTTGCAAAATATCTGCATAAACTTACAAAGGATACCCAGTTTATCGTGATCACACATCGGAGAGGAACGATGATGGCAGCAGATGTCTTATATGGTATCACGATGCAGGAGAAGGGAATATCCACACAGGTTTCTGTTAATTTGATCGAGAATGATTTAGATGAATAAAAGGAGAACAGCTATGTCAGAAAAGAAAGGTTTTTTTAAACGACTTGCCCAAGGGTTATCAAAAACAAGAGACAATATCGCCTCAAGTTTTGATTCTATTTTCAGTGGATTTTCTGGAATCGATGAAGATTTTTACGAAGAACTGGAAGAAATTTTGATCATGAGTGATATGGGAATTGATACAACCATGAATATCATTGAAGATTTGAAGAAAAAAGTAAAAGAAAATAAGATCAAAGAGCCGGAAGAATGCAGACAGCTTTTGATCGACTCCATCAAAGACCAAATGCGTCTTGATGATACTGCTTATGATTTTGCTGATAAAAAAAGCGTGGTACTTGTAATTGGAGTAAATGGTGTAGGTAAAACAACATCTGTTGGAAAACTTGCAGCATCTTTAAAAGGACAGGGAAAGAAAGTATTGCTTGCAGCAGCTGATACATTCCGTGCAGGAGCGATCGAGCAGTTAAAAGAGTGGTCAAATCGTGCTGGTGTTGATATCATCAGTCAGGCAGAAGGTGCAGATCCGGCAGCAGTTGTATACGATGCAGTAGCAGCTGCGAAAGCAAGAGATGTTGATGTATTATTATGTGATACAGCTGGACGTCTTCATAACAAAAAGAACCTGATGAATGAGTTAAGTAAGATCAATCGCATCATTCAGAAAGAATACAGTGAAGCTTACCTAGAGACACTTATCGTATTAGATGGAACAACAGGACAAAATGCCATGGCACAGGCAAAACAGTTCAAAGAAGCAACAGATATTTCTGGTATTATTTTAACGAAATTAGATGGGACAGCAAAAGGTGGTATTGCAATCGCAATCCAGTCTGAATTAGGAATACCGGTAAAATATATTGGTATTGGGGAACAGGTAGATGATCTTCAGAGATTTGATCCAGATATGTTCGTTAATGCACTATTTGAAAAAGGAGAAGAAAATTAAAATGTTAGAACTAAAAGATTTTGAAGCAGCATATAATAAAGTGCAGGAGGTTGTCCTTCCTACAAAGCTGATCAAAAGTGAATATTTTTCAAACCAGACAGGAAATGATGTTTATTTAAAACCAGAAAACATGCAGCTTACAGGAGCTTACAAGATCCGTGGTGCATATTACAAGATCAGTACATTATCTGAAGAAGAAAAAGCAAAAGGACTGATCACAGCATCTGCTGGAAACCATGCACAGGGGGTTGCACTAGCAGCAGCGAGACAGGGCGTAAAAGCAACAATCGTTATGCCAACAACAACTCCATTGTTAAAAGTAAACAGAACAAAAGATCTTGGAGCAGAAGTAATCCTTCATGGAGATGTATATGATGAAGCATGTGCACATGCATTAGATCTTGCAGCAGAACATGGATATACATTTGTTCATCCATTTGATGATCCAACGGTTGCAACAGGACAGGGAACGATCGCTATGGATATCTTCAAAGAACTTCCAACAGTAGATTACATTCTTGTACCAATCGGTGGAGGTGGACTTGCAACAGGTGTATCAACACTTGCCAAGTTATTAAATCCAAAGATCAAAGTCATTGGAGTCGAACCAGCAGGAGCAGCTTGTATGAAAGCTTCTTTAGAAGCAGGAAAAGTTGTATCATGTGATCATGTCAGTACAATTGCTGATGGTACAGCAGTACAGACACCTGGAAAGATTATTTTCCCATATGTTCAGGAGAATCTTGATGACATTATCACAGTAGAAGATGAAGAATTGATCCCATGTTTCTTAGATCTGCTAGAAAATCATAAAATGTTAGCAGAAAACTCTGGATTATTAACGATTGCAGCATTAAAACATCTGGACGTAAAGAATAAGAAAGTTGTATCTATCATCAGTGGTGGAAATATGGATGTGATCACAATTGCATCTTTAGTACAGCATGGACTGATCATGAGAGATCGAATCTTTACAGTATCTGTATTCCTTCCAGATAAACCAGGAGAACTAACAAGAGTATCTCAGGTGATCGCTGAAACACAGGGAAATATCGTTAAGCTTGAACATAACCAGTTCGTAAGTATCAACAGAAACAGTGCGGTAGAACTTACGATCACAATGGAAGCATTCGGTAGTGAACACAAAAATAAGATCATCAAAGCATTGAAAAAAGCTGGATATGATCCTAAAATCAGAAATTCAAAATCTGTATATTAATTGGTTGGATGAATTTCACAATATGACAATAATTTAAGTATTAAATATTGTACAATTTGTTGAAATATACTTTGATTTTTGGTATAATAAAGTTAGTGAAACAAACACTTTTTGAACAGCGGATAAATGACCAGAAAGTGGACAAGAAACGAAAGATATTTACAGTACATTGTTCTTTGAATATGAAATATCTTGTAAGATGACAGCGTGTCACATTCTTTGCTATACATATAGAAATTAAAGATATGACTAATAAGCGTAAATAAGCCATTTACAAGAAGATTGTTCATGGCTGTTTACGCTTTTTTATTTGTTTTGGAAATTTTAAGGAGGAGTTATACTATGAGTGAAACTATCAATCGTGAGGATTTGTATTTGTTTCAGACTGGGAAGGCCAGACAAGCATATTTAACGTTTGGCTGTCATTACCAGAAGAAGACAAAGACTCACAGATTTACTGTTTGGGCTCCAAATGCAAAATCAGTAAGTGTCGTAGGAGATTTCAACTTTTGGAATCCACTCGCCCACCCAATGAAGGGTGACAAAGATGGAATCTATACGATAGAGATTGAAGGACTTAAGAAAGGTGATCTGTACAAGTATTATGTAGAAGGATACGATGGAATCTGTCGTTATAAGAGTGATCCATTTGCGTTCTATGCAGAGTGCAGACCTGATACAGCATCAAAAGTCTGGGATTTTGACGATTTCAAATGGTCTGACAAACGTTTTATCAATCAGAGAAAGAAACGTCAGGCAATAGATCAACCAATGTCCATTTATGAATTGCATCTTGGAACATGGCGTATGCCACAGGAAGAAGAGAGAGAGTTTTATAATTACAGAGAGATTGCTGATATGCTGATCCCTTATCTTCAAAAGATGGGATATACACATGTCGAATTAATGCCGATCACAGAATATCCATACGATCTTTCCTGGGGATATCAGGTAACAGGATATTATGGGGTAACATCAAGATATGGAACACCAGAAGATTTCAATTATATGATCAATGAATTGCATAAAGCAGGAATCAGCGTGATCCTTGACTGGGTACCAGCTCATTTCCCAAGAGATGAACATGGATTGGCGATGTTTGATGGAACACATATTTATGATCATGAAGATCCTAGAAAAGGAAGCCAGCCAGACTGGGGAACATTATTATTTAATTATGGGAAGCCAGAAGTACAAAGTTTCCTGATCTCAAGTGCAATGTTCTTCGCAGATATTTATCATGTTGATGGAATCCGTATTGATGCTGTATCAGCAATGCTTTATCTTGATTTTGGAAAACAGGAAGGTGAATATGTGCCGAACGAAGATGGAACGAATATCAACTATGAAGCGGTTGATTTCCTTCGTAATCTAAATGAAGCACTTCGTACAACATATGAAGGATTCCTAACGATCGCAGAAGAATCCACAGCATATCCAAAAGTCACAAGTGATATCGATGATCCAGATGGACTTGGATTTGTTTATAAGTGGAATATGGGATATATGCATGATTCCCTTTATTATATGGAACTTGATCCATTATATCGTAAAGATAATCATGGAGCGATCATTTTTTCTATGGATTATGCATACAGTGAGAACTATATTCTGCCATATTCACATGATGAGGTTGTTCATGGCAAAGGTTCCATGATCAATAAGATGTATGGAGCATATGATGAGAAGTTTGCATCTTTGCGTACATTATATGGATTTACGATCGCACATCCTGGTAAGAAATTATTATTTATGGGTGGAGAATTTGCTCAGTTTGTTGAGTGGAGAGACAAGGAACAGCTTGACTGGTTCTTGATTGACCAGTATGAGATGCATGATTCTTTCCATGAATATGTAGCAAAATTAAATGAAATTTATAAAGCTCATCCAGCGTTTTATGAATTAGATCAGGATCCAGCAGGATTTGAATGGTGTTTACAGCGTGATGCAGATCATAGTGTTGTAGCATTTATACGAAAGAGTAAGAGAGGCAGAGGAAGAAAACAGGAACAGATCCTTTGTGTCTGCAATTTTACACCGATGGAATGGGATAAGTATCTGATTCCATTGCCAAAGAAATCAAAACTTACGAAGATCTTAGACAGCAGTGAGCTTGATTTTGGTGGAGATGGTGATGTTTCAGAAACAAAAGTTTCAACAAAACGTGTGAAAGTACCATCAGAAGGAAAGGCAACATATCAGCAGTGTGCACAGATTTCCTTAAAACCACTAAGCGTTGTATATTATAAGATCGAGGAAGTGGAGAAAAAACCACGAAAGACGACTGCGAAAAAAACTGAGGCAGCTAAGAAAGTAACAAAAGAAGTTGTAGAAGAGACAAAGAAGGCAGAACCTATCAAGAAAGCAGTGCAGGAGAAGAAACCTGCACCAAAGAGTGAGACTTCAAAGAAGGAAGATACAAAAGAAACAACCAAAACTGTAACAAAAGAAAAGGAGCAGCCAAAAAAGAAAGCAAGAAAGACAAGAAGAACTAATAAGAATAAAAATCAAGGTGTAAAATAAAGGAGGAACAAGAGTTATGATTAACAAGAAAGAAATCGTTGCGATGCTGCTTGCAGGGGGACAAGGTAGCAGACTGTTCGCATTAACTCAGAAGAAAGCAAAACCAGCTGTATCATATGGTGGAAAATATAAGATCATCGACTTCCCATTATCAAACTTAGCAAACTCAGGAATTGATACTGTCGGAGTATTAACACAGTATGAACCATTAGAGTTAAATGCATATATTGGTACTGGAGGATTCTGGGATCTGGATGATCTAAATGGTGGAGCATATGTATTACCTCCTTATATGCGTGGGGAAACAGGTAACTGGTATCGTGGAACAGCAGATGCGATTTATCAGAACATCAACTTTATTGATAATTATGATCCAGACCATATCAT
>ENA-ORTY01003993-ORTY01003993.1-human-gut-metagenome-genome-assembly--contig:-NODE-3993-length-12029-cov-92.828879_pt1 | contig 12029 bp, 9 predicted proteins | sample MGYA00241917_ERZ509198 | MGnify/ENA primary metagenome ERZ509198 (study PRJEB26280, sample SAMEA2338857) | human gut metagenome | biome: human gut; feature: human-associated habitat; material: faeces...
TCAACAGGTTGAGGCATTTATGGCGCACACACACCAGAAGATAGCTCCCGGCGTTGGCGGAAGGCAGGGACGAATTGCTGACTATTGTCTCGTTATCAAGTCCCAGTTGGGTCTTTCCGTCGAGCACATCGGCAAAGACTTCGCTCACCACATCTTTGCTGGCTGCATCATCCTTCAGAAGTACCCTGGTCAATTGGTACATCCTCAGATAATGCTGCCGGAAGAGCTGTTCTATCGTTTCTTTGTTTATTTGCATTACTTTATTTCTTTTCTTTTGCCTATATTACAATCGAATTTTCATTTTCCTAACCCTTAGCAGAATATTTTTTAATGCAAATTTTTAAATAAATGAGAGCTTGGTTGTGCGGATTGCAAATCCGCAAGAAGTAGGTCGAACCTTTTTTGACTCCGGATTGCAAATCCGGAGGAACGCCTAGCGGACTTGCTCCTTCTTCAGATGCTTGTAAAGCCACAGGAAGGCGGGAATGAGGAAGAGATCTGCCATGACCCACGCCACAGGATCGCCGAAGCAGACACCCGTCCACGCCAGGGCAGGCACCAGCCAGAGACTCACACCGCATCTCGCAATCATTTCCATCACGCCACTCAGCATCGAGAGATTGCTGTAACCCAACCCCTGGATACTGTATCTCAAGATGGTGAGCAAACCCAGACAAGGATAGAAATAGTTGGCTATGCGCATAAACTGGGCAGCATAAGTCACCACCTCCGCCTCGCCCTTATCCACGAAGAGCATCATCATCTCGTCGGCAAACGGATAGATGAGCAGGAAGGTGAAGACGAAATAAACCAGCATCATCCTGATGGAAGCCCTTACGCCCTGACCGATTCTATCCAGCTTCCTGGCTCCCAGGTTCTGACCGCAATAGGTAGCCATCGCCACTCCGATGTTCTCGAAAACGCAGGTAAAGAGATATTTGATGCGCATAGAGGCTGTGAATGCCGCCACATAAACCGTTCCCAGAGCGTTGTTGGCACTCTGCAGCATGATGAGGCCGATGGCAGTAATGGAGAACTGCAATCCCATCGGAACACCATTGTTCAGCAGAATGCTTATCTTCTTGTTATCGAATTTCCTCTCCTCACCCTTCGGAATCAGAATCTGCATCTTCTTTTTGATAAACCAGATACAGAGCAGCACGGAGATTCCCTGTGAAAGCCAAGTGGCAATACCCGCTCCCTCTACGCCTAACCCCATGCCGAGAATGAGAATGGCATCAAGAATAATGTTGATAACGGAGGCTGTGATGAGAAAATAGAAAGGCTGCTTCGAGTTGCCTAAGGCGCGGATCTGACCGGAAAGCAGATTGTAGGCGATGGTAAAAGGAATCGCCGCAAACTGCAGCATCAGGAAGATGTAGGCATCATCAAACACCTCCTTCGGCGTATTCACCAGGTGCAGAATCTTTCCGCAGAAGATGCAGGAAAGGAAGGTGATGACCACGGCAAACACCACGGCGATGCGGATGCTGTTGCTCACGTAAGCCCGCATCTTGGCATAATCCCTGGCACCGAAAGCCTGGGCGATAGGGATGGCAAAACCGGCACAGGAGCCGTTGCAGAAGCCCATGATGAGGAACATGATGGAGCTGGATGCGCCTACTGCCGCAAGAGCTCCCACGCCAATCCATCTTCCCACGATGGCGGCATCGATGATGAGATACATCTGCTGGAGAATGTAACCCAGGATGAGTGGAATCGCAAATTTGATGATGGCTTGCAAGGGCGAACCCACCGTCATGTCGTTTGTTGACTTTGAACTTTGAGCTTTGACCATAACTTACTTTGAACTTTGAGTTTTGAACATTGAACTTTATGATTAGTTTTTCAATGAACGTTATAATTATAGTTTGTTATCCTAAAATATAAAAAAGGAGGATGCACTCTTTATTTGAGCGCATCTCCAATCTTCTGTTTGATTTGTACCATTTTATTGCGGCGCTCGATGGAAAACGTATCCCCGTGGGTTTCCACATAATCGAAGAGCATGAAGGCCTTGTTCAGGAGTTCATCTCTTGCGGGCTGCCCCACCATGTCAGCCTCGTGATAATAGAGCTCGGCAAGCATATCCATTTTGGAGAGACGTTTCTCCTCGTCGTCGATTCCTGCCATTGCCTTCATCACATCCTCGATGGTGGCGATGCTGTAGAAGGCATAAGGGCCCACGTATTGATTGTAGAGCTCCTTAATCTTCTCACGTCTCACCTCCACCTCTTTCTTTTCGAGCATTCTTTCGAGTGCCGCCATAAACTCGCGAATCAGTCGCTGTATGTAGTCTCGTTGTAGCATATTTTTTTATTTTGTTGTTATTGTTGCGTTATCTAATAGACTCATTGGTATTGCCATGACTAAGGCAAAGTTCAGGGAGTATTGTGAGAAGAGTTCCTAGAAACTCTCCTCTACCCCGTACAATGGGACATTCTTCATCCACTCTTGCTCCTTGTATGGCGACATGGAGAAGCGGATGGCTCGCAAGTCGGGATGGGCGTCAAAGAAGGCGCGAAGTGACTTGGAACGCAGGTTCTCTTCCGCTTTTACCTCTATCGGAGTTATCACCCCTTGGTGCTGGGCAAGGAAGTCTATCTCCAAGCGAGCGTCTTCCCTACTATAATAATAGGTGTAAATGTCCTGTTGACATAATAGCTGGGTAAGGACGTAGTTTTCCGTGAACGCCCCCTTGCTCTCCGTCATGGCTTTGTTGGAGATGAGCATTTGGGCAGGTTCCATCTCGCTCAGCGCACCCAGGAGGCCGACATCCAGGAGAAACAGCTTGAAGGCATTGAGGTCTTCGTAAAACTTCAAAGGCATTCCAACTTCTCTTACTCGGGAAATGCGATAGGTGAGACCTGCATCCACCAGCCATTGTATTGCCATCTCAAAATCCTTGGCTCGTGCCCCGCTTCTCACCGCTCCATAGATGAACTTCTTGTTTTCCTTGGCAAGCTGGGAAGGGATGGATTGCCAAACCATGCTGATGCGAGTGGCTTCATTTGGGCTGACATGCTTCGACATGTCACTACGATAAATGGTGAGAATGTTGTTCTGAACCTGTCTGACGAGATTTGCATCGTTAGTTGCAAGATAAGTTTTTACAGCCTCAGGCATTCCCCCTACAAAATAATATTCTCTTAATATCTTGATGAGTTTATCATGAAGTAATGTGATGGTCTTCCAGTCTTTACTTTTCAATATGTTCAGCAACTGTTCTTCGTCTTTTGCCATAAGAAACTCTTCGAAAGACATAGGGTAGAGGCGAATGATGTCAACCTTTCCCACTGGGGCGGATTCTCCTTGGTGCATGGCAACGCCTAAAAGTGAACCTGCTACAGCCACATGGTATTCTGGTGCATTTTCACAGAAATACTTCAGCGAGGAAAGTCCCTTGTGAAGTTCTTGTATTTCATCCAGAATGATAAGCGTTTTGCCAGGGATTATAGGCTGTTTGCTAATGGCTCCGATAACCATTAGGACTCGCTTCATATCATAATCTTCTGCAAAAATGTTGGCAATCTCAGAGTTTCCATCACAGTTGATGTAGGCAACGTGGTCATATTCCTGTTTCCCAAACTCCTGGAGGATATAAGTCTTGCCTACTTGTCTTGCTCCTGATAAGATTAAGGGCTTTCTGTAAAGGCTCTCTTTCCATGCTTTTAATTGTTCTATGATCGTTCTTTTCATCCTTACATACATTTTGAAGTTGTTAATGATGTTAATAACTTGCTGTTATGATGTTTAAACAGCTCTGTTGGTTGCAAAGATACACTTTTTTGCACGAACTTACAAATGTTTTCAACACTTTTCTACACGAACTTTCCTTGCATACATACACTTTTTTACACGAACTTCGTTCTTATTCATCATTATTGAGCCCTTCCACATACTCCCACAGTTTCTTGTAGAAAGGATGCTTCGTCATCGTGTCCTTGTTGCCCAGGATGATGAGCTTCATGCGGGCTCTCGTCATCGCCACGTTCATGCGGCGGAGGTCTTTCAGGAAACCTATCTGGCCTTCATCGTTGGAACGCACCAGCGAGATGAGGATAACGTCTCTTTCCTGCCCCTGGAAACCATCCACCGTGTTTACGCTGATCAGACGGCGGTAAGGCTTGAAGAACTCATACTTCTTGATGAGCTTCTTCAGATACTGCACCTGGGCACGGTAAGGCGAAATGATGCCTACGTCGATGCTCTCGCTCAATACCCGCTGCTTGCCTATCTTGGTGAAGTATTCCGCCAGGGTGAGCAGGGTAAGCTCGGCTTCTGCCTTGTTGATGCGCCCGAAACTCTCGCCCACAAACTGCTCCTTGAAGTTCAAATCAGAATTCTGATTGGCTGCAGATGCAGGAGATGATGTGGATTCAGAAGATGATGTGGATGCAGAATCTTCGGGAGCATCTTCTCCTTCTATCGTTATCTGATTCTCCTCGTTTGAAGTATCAATCCACGTTATCGGATGGTCGTAATCCAATACGCTGCGGTATTTGATCTGTGGCGCACTCTCCACCTTGCCCCCGTAGAACCAGTCGCTGGAGAATCGCATGATTTCATCGTTCATGCGGTATTGGATTTTCAGCAGGGTTACTACCTCCGGCTTGTTTTCGGCGATGCGCTCCATCAGGGTCTTGCCCAGTCCGGCTCTCAATGCCGCAATACTCTTCACGGTAGGCGGCAGCTGACAATGGTCTCCCGCCAGAATCACCCGGCTGGCTCTCTTCATCGGAATCCAGCAGGCGGCTTCCAAAGCCTGGGCTGCCTCGTCGATAAACAGGGTGCCGAACTTCATGCCTTCCAGCAACCGATGGGCAGAACCCACCAGGGTGCAGGCGATGACACGCGCCTCGCCAAAGAGTTCAGAATTGATGCGGATTTCTATTTCGGCGGCACGGCTCTTCAGCCTATCCATCTTCTGATGATAGTTCTCGCTGCCTTTCTTCCTGTTTTTTCTTAATTCTCTGATTGCCTTGCGGATAGCCCAGAGCTGCGGATAGTCGGGATGACTCTCGAAACGGCGCTCGTAGGTGAAGCCCAGCATCTTGTCGTTCACACGGGTAGGGTTTCCGATACGGAGCACATTCACACCTCTATCCACCAGTTTTTCAGAAATCCAGTCCACCGCCATATTGCTCTGTGCACACACCAGCACCTGACTCTCTCGCATCAGGGTTTCGTTGATGGCTTCCACCAGGGTCGTGGTCTTTCCGGTTCCCGGAGGTCCGTGAACAATAGCCACATCCTTTGCCCAGAGTACCTCATTCACAGCTCTTTCCTGGGTAGGATTGAGCCATGGGAACTTCATCGGTTCGAAGGAGAATCTGCCAGCCTTCTGATGCGAATAGAATAAGTCGCGGAGATAAGCCAGACGGTTGTTCTTTGCCTTCATCACGCGGTCCAGAGCCTCGAACATCAGTTTGTAGCTGGTTTCATCAAAGGACAGCTGCACGCCGATAGGCTCCGCAGATTGCTGCAAGTCGAGCAATGGGGCAGAGTCGGGCACGGTAATCACCATTCTGTCGCCATCCACATAGCTCACGGTTCCGGTAAAGGAAAAGTATTTTATACTTTGAACTTTTCTGCCCTGGTTCTCATTCTTGCCCATCTTCTTGACCATAAAGAACATGACGGGGCGACCGAACTCAAAGTTGTGCTCGATATCCTGATCAGAGGTACGGAAGACCTCAATGGCTGTTTGATTCAGCGAATTGTAAAAGCTTTTTCCCACACGGAGCGGGAACCAGGCATCACCTCGTTTCACCTTGCGCTGCATTCCCATCTGTTCGGTGAGCTTGCGGAAGGCTTCCTTCTCGGTGTAATACTCCAGCTGGAGTAGGGTGCGTTGTTGCAATAATGCCTGAATTGGTGAAATCTGTTCCATATAGGATGCAAAGTTACACCAATTCAGGCAAAAATAAGAAGATAATAGGATAAATTATCTAAAATTTATTTCATGATGCGTTCTACGTCCTGGATGGTGCGGTTGAACGGACCATTGTGCTCCAGCTTGATGGTGCACATGGCAGCCGCAAACTTGCCTGCCTCGGTAGGAGTGGCACCCTGCAGTCGCTTGTAGAGATAACCGGCAGAATAGGTGTCGCCGCATCCGGTAGCATCCACCACCTCGTGAGGCGGATAGGCAGGAATCTCATAGAAGGTGTCATCTACATAGATTAGAGAACCCTCGCTGCCCAGCGTGATGATTACCTCGGTAACTCCCCACGAATGTATCAGCTTCGCAGCCTCGCGTGGCTCCTTCAGCCCCGTGATGGTCTCCATCTCCGTCTCGTTCACCTTCAGATAGTAGGTGTTCTTCAGCACTTCCAGCTTATCCTTCCAGTCTATCGGATACACCTTCTCGTCTCTCACCTCGCGCAGATAGCCCTGCACGTCGATGGAAACCCTTCCGCTGCGCGAGAGGAATTCCACTACCTCGGGCGAGAAATCATCGCTCAGCAGACTTCCCAGGTGATAGACCTTCGCCTCCACGTGCTCCAGCTGTCTGATGGTGAATGGATCAGCCTTGGCAAGCACACGCTGCTTGCGCTCGTTCTGGTTTTCTCCGTAGATATTCTCGAAGAAGACGGTATTGCGCGATGGATTGAGGGTTACTTCTATGCCCGCCTGGCGCATCTTTTCTACAGGCTCAGTTTCTGTTGGGTCCATTGCCGTGATGAGCGAAAAGCTCACATCCTTAGGCAGTTGGTTGATGGCGTAGGCGAAGTAGAACGATGTTCCGCCAGCCATGTAAACAGTTCTGTTTGGGGTAACTATCTTATCTTTGGTTACATGCCCTATACAACAAATATCTTTCATCTATTTCTATTTTAAACGGGTGCAAAGGTACAAAAAAACTTTGAGTTAGATTTGGTTTTTTGCTTTAAATTCAGCTTTTATTGCAAATATTTAGAAGAAAAGGGCGTTTTTCTTTTGTGATGTTCTTATTTTAATGTACCTTTGCAGCAGAATTTAGTAAACTGAACATTATCACGAGAAAAGATTGAAACTTATATTATGTGGTTTGATCATTTAATCAACGTGCATTCGGCGGTGCAAGGCATCGTCATTCTTTCATTGATTTGTACCCTAGGTCTTGCCCTGGGCAAGATTCATGTCAAGGGAATCTCCCTCGGCATAGCTTTCGTATTCTTTGTGGGCATCGTGGCGGGCCATCTCGGACTCTCCATCGACGAGAACATGCTGGAGTTTGCCGAGAGCTTCGGACTCACCATGTTCGTGTATGTGCTGGGTCTCTATGTAGGTCCCAACTTCTTCGGTTCGATGCGCCACGAGGGCATCTCGCTCAATCTCTGGAGCCTGGCTGTCATCGCCGTGGGCACCGTATTCTCGCTTGCCCTGTGCCTGGTGCTGCCCGTGAGCCTGCCCGATATGGTGGGCATTCTCTGCGGTGCCACCACCAATACTCCGGCTCTGGGTGCTGCCCAGCAGGCGCTGCAGCAGCTGGGATTGCCTAGCGGCGGAGCAGCTCTGGGCTGTGCGGTAACCTATCCTCTGGGCGTTGTGGGCGTCATCCTGGCGATGATGTTCCTGCGCAAGGTCTTCGTGAAGCCTGAGGACCTGGAGATCCGACGTGCCGATGAGGATGACCATACATCCATCGGACAGTACATCATCGTAAACCCGGCTCTCAACGGCAGTACCATCGCCGAAATCTCGATGATGACCCATCGCAAGTTCATCATTTCCCGTGTATGGCGAGGCGAGCAGGTCATCGTTCCGGAGGCTGATACCGTGCTCCATACCAACGATAATGTGCTCGTGGTTACCAATAAGGATGAGGCTTCTGCCATGCAGATTCTCTTCGGAAAGAAGGTGGATAAGGAGTGGAATAATGATAAGGTGGACTGGAATGCCATCGATGCCAAACTGGAGAGCAGAATCATCGTGATGACCCGTCCGGGACTCAACGGCAAGCGGCTGGGAAGCCTGCAGATGCGCAATACCTATGGCGTGAATGTGAGCCGAGTGCTGCGTGGTGATATCCGACTGCTGGCTACCGACGACCTCCGTCTGCAGTATGGCGACCGACTGACGGTGGTGGGCGACCCTACGAGCATCGACCATGTGGAGCAGTTTCTGGGCAATGCCGTGAAGACGCTCAACGAGCCTAACCTGGGTGCCATCTTCCTGGGTATCATTCTGGGACTCGCCGTGGGAACCATTCCGCTGAATATTCCGGGAATGACGGCTCCCGTACGTCTGGGTATTGCCGGTGGTCCTATCGTAATGGGTATTCTGATTGGTGCGCTGGGCCCTAGGGTGCAGTTCATCTCTTATATGACGCGTAGTGCGGGACTGATGCTCCGCGAGCTGGGTCTTGCCCTGTATCTGGGCTGTCTGGGTCTGTCGGCTGGTGGACAGTTCTTCGAGACGGTGGTTCGTCCCGAGGGTTTGATGTGGGTAGGCATCGGTTTCCTCATCACGGTGGTTCCGGTTATCATCGTGGGCTTCATCATCCTGAAGACCAAGAAGTACGATTTCGGCAGCATCTGCGGCATTCTCTGCGGCAGTATGGCGAATCCGATGGCGCTGACTTATGCCAACGAGACCCTGGATGGCGATACGCCTAGCATCAGCTATGCTACGGTTTATCCGCTCGGCATGTTTATCCGAGTCATCATCGCCCAGGTCATCATCATGTTCTTCGTCTGAAGGGCTTAACTTGAAAAACTTGAATAAAAATAGACAGAAAAAAGGCTGATTTCGTTTAGAAATCAGCCTTTCTCTTTATCGTTATTTTCTTACCCGTCAGGGGATGATCGAAGGTAATCTCCTCGGCATGGAGATGCAGTCGGGCAGCCTTCTCGTTGCCGTAGAGCGGATCGCCCAGGATGGGAGCATTCAAACCCTCCTGATGGGCACAATGCACACGCAGCTGGTGGGTTCTGCCCGTCTTGGGATAGAGGGCGATGCGGAGATGGGAGCCGTCGATGCGCTCCAGGATTTCATACTCCGTAATGGCCTCCTTGCCCTGCTCGTGATTCACTATCTGGCGGGGGCGGTTCAGATAATCGGGCAGCAGCGGAAGGGAGATGATTCCCTTTTCTGGAATCTCCTTTTCCGGAATGTCTTTTCCTGAAATCTCCTTTCCCGAAATCTCTTTTTCTGAAATGATGGCGATGTATTTCTTCTGCACCCGATGGTTCTGAAACTCCTTCTGTAGGCGATGATAGGCAAATTCGGTCTTGGCGATGATCATCAGTCCGCTGGTCGCCATGTCCAGCCGGTGAACGATGAGCGGACCGGTAGCCTCGGGATATTTCCTTCGCATCAGCGCATAGACCGATGGTTGGGCAGCGTCCTTTCCCGGTACAGAGAGCAGTCCTGCAGGTTTGTGGATCACGGTCAGCTCGCAGTCTTCGTAGAGCGTTTCCACCTGCTCATAGAGCATCTCTAACTGCTTAGGGAATGGTCCCTTCTGTCCGCCGATGCCGTTTTCTGCCGATGCAGGGCTTTCGAATACCGATGGCGGCAGCATCCAATGCAGTATCGGCTTGCACTTGCCGTTGCAGGCTGGATAGAACTGTAGGTGGTGACGGATTTCCTCCTTCGGGCTTTCTCCCCACCAGAACATAGCCATCTGCAGCGGCTTGTAACCATGCTGGTAGGCATATTGCAGCAGTTTCGGTTCGCAGCACTCGCCGCTCCCAGCTGGCGGCACCATCTTCAGGGCTGCAATCCTGCTCGTAGCTATTGCCGCCTGCGGATACTCCTTCAGGGCTTCATCTCTGAAAATCTCCAGCAGATCCTTGCTTTCTCCCTCCTGGTTCAGCATTCTGAACTGCGAGAAAAGCCATTGCTGCAGGGCATCAGAGAGTTGCTTGCGCAACTGCTTCAGCCTCAGTATATTCTCCTGATAATCATCAAATTCCGTTTCCAGGGCTGTCTTTTCCGAGAGCGATTTCTTCAGTCGGCGCAGTTCTGCCTTCATAAACTGGCTTTCCCTGATCATCTCCGCCTCTTCCGCTTCTGATAGGTTTCCAGCCTCTCTGCGGCTGTCACGCTTTGCCTTCGCTTCCTTCATCTTCTCCTGATAGGCGGCGATGGTACGCTTCCGCTCCTCCTGCAGTTGCCGGATCAGGGTTCTGGCTTCCTTCATCCTTTCATCCTTCTCCAGGTGGCTGATGCTCTGGTTGATACGTGAGATTTCCGCCTCGTGGGTCTTGAAGTAGCCGTCGGGCTGCAGATAGTCGAATACGGCAGGCACGAAGTCCTCCCAGTCGCTTCTTCCGCCAATCTGTCCGCTGTAGGCTGCCAGGTATCCCCATTTTGGGACATCGGTATCTGTTTTTACATTTTCTACGATGAGCACGCCAAACATTTTGCCGCGCGCAATCTCTTCCTGCCAGTCTTCTCGTCTGGCAAGCATCTCCTGCACTTCCCTGCACGCCTGGCTGCAGAGCGGATGCGGTTCGTAATCCAAAGGATTGTTCATCCTTGCAGGAACATTTTCTGAAGTATGATGGAATGGATGGAAAATCATGCTGCAAAGTTACAAAAAAAATGCAGAAGTCTTGGTTTATCCACAGAAAAATCTTACTTTTGCACCATTAAAGGAAAATTTAAGATATGCAAACGAAAAATAACAATATATTCTATCATCTGGTAGCCTTCCTGACGGTGGCGATCTGGGGAACCACCTTCGTTTCCACCAAGGTGCTGATGCTGAACGGGCTTTCTCCTGCTCAGATTTTCACCCTGCGTTTCAGCATCGCCTACGTGCTGATGCTGGCGTTCAATCATCGCCGTCTCTTTGCCGATTCCTGGCAGGATGAGGCTAAGATGGCGCTGCTGGGCATTACGGGCGGTTCGCTCTATTTCTGCAGCGAGAACGAGGCGATGAACTTTACCACCACCACCAATACCTCGCTCATAGTCTGTTCGTGTCCGCTCTTTGCCACCCTGCTGGTTCGTCTGGTCTATAAGGATTCCAACCGCATTCATATCGTCCAGCTGCTGGGTTCTCTTCTGGCATTTGTGGGTATGATCATCGTGGTATTGAACGGCAGGTTTGTGCTTCATCTTTCTCCGGTGGGCGATGCATTGGCGTTTACGGCGTGTATGTGCTGGGCGATTTATTCGCTGCTGATGAAGTCAACCACGGGCGATTACAGTCCTGCATTTATCACCCGCAAGGTGTTTTTCTATGGTGTTCTCACCATCTTGCCTTATTATATCTTCATTCCGGGTTTTCCTTCGCTCGAGGTATTCACCCGTCCCCAGGTATTCGGCAATCTGCTCTTTCTGGGCTGCCTTGCCTCTATGATCTGTTTCCTCACGTGGAACTGGTGCATCTCAAAACTGGGAACGGTAAAGGCTACCAACTGGGTGTATTTCAATCCGATAACGACGATGATTTTCGCTTCATGGGTGCTTGGCGAGCAGATTACCCCCTATTTTCTGGCGGGTGCCGCCTGCATCCTGATAGGAATGTATGTGGCGGATAAGAAAACGAAAGGGGAACAGTAATAGATATAAAAAAGGAGCAGTAATAGATATAAAAAAAGAGGGTGCGTCATTAGTCTATGACGCATCCTCTTTTTTTAGTATTTGTGTTGTTCTACGACATACAGCTCGTCACGCCCAGAGAGGCGGCAATAGCGGTTAAGATAGATAGTACTATCTGAAATGCTGTTTTCCAAGTTTCTTTCTTCATACGCAGTTCTTTTTAGTGATTTAAAAATTTACGTTATCGCCGCCGCCGTCAGTTCCGCTGTCAGTACCCCCGCCAGTGCCCTGGCTAGTACCGCCGTTATCCTTGTTGGTCTCGCCGCCAGCACCCTGACTGGTACCACCACCGCCCGGCGTGTTCTCAGTTCCGCCGCCGTCCTCAGCCCCGGTGGTATAGTCATCGTATGCCACAATCTTGGTGAGTTTCTTCAGCTCAGCATTGCTCCAGCTCTTTGTGTTTCTCACAATCAGGTGTACGCCCTGCACGCTTGCCGCCGTCACCTTCTCCTTGCTCACCTCGCCACGCGAAGTCATACCGATGGAGA
>ENA-ORTY01003995-ORTY01003995.1-human-gut-metagenome-genome-assembly--contig:-NODE-3995-length-12028-cov-2.771653_pt1 | contig 12028 bp, 9 predicted proteins | sample MGYA00241917_ERZ509198 | MGnify/ENA primary metagenome ERZ509198 (study PRJEB26280, sample SAMEA2338857) | human gut metagenome | biome: human gut; feature: human-associated habitat; material: faeces...
CGTGTATCCCGTTCTTCTGCACTGGCATCCAAAGCGACCGGATACCCGATCGCAAAAGTTGCAGCAAAGATCGCATTAGGTTACACCTTAGACGAGATTAAAAACGCAATTACAGGAAAAACATACGCAAGTTTTGAGCCAATGCTTGACTACTGCGTTGTAAAGATCCCAAGACTGCCATTCGATAAATTTATTACGGCAAAGAGAACCCTTACCACCCAGATGAAGGCAACCGGAGAGGTTATGAGTATCTGCAATAACTTCGAAGGCGCTCTGATGAAGGCAATCCGTTCCTTAGAGCAGCATGTAGACAGTCTGATGTCTTATGATTTTACAGGACTTAACGATGCAGAATTAAGAGAACAGTTAAATGTGGTAGACGACAGAAGGATCTGGGTGATCGCAGAGGCACTGCGCCGTCACTTCAGTTATGATGAGATCCATGCCATCACCAAGATTGATAAATGGTTTATTGACAAGCTCGCCATCATTGTTGAAATGGAAGAGACTTTAAAGACACAGCCATTGACGGTTGAATTATTAAAAGAAGCAAAACGTATCGAGTTCCCGGACAATGTGATCGCAAAACTGACTGGTAAAACAGAAGCAGAAATTCACGACATGCGTTATGAGAACGGAATCGTTGCAGCATACAAGATGGTAGATACCTGTGCAGCAGAGTTCGAAGCAGCTACTCCATATTACTATTCCGTATTTGGAAGTGAGAATGAGGCAGAGGAAACCAATCCACAGAAGAAAGTATTAGTATTAGGTTCCGGCCCGATCCGTATCGGACAGGGTATCGAGTTCGATTACTGTTCTGTTCACAGCACATGGGCATTTGCAAAAGAAGGATGGGAGACAGTCATTGTCAACAACAATCCGGAAACTGTATCTACAGACTTTGATATCGCAGATAAACTTTACTTTGAACCGTTAACTACGGAAGATGTGGAAGCAATCGTTAAGATCGAGAAACCGGACGGAGCAGTTGTACAGTTCGGTGGACAGACAGCCATCAAGTTGACCGAGAGCCTGATGAAAATGGGTGTAAAAATCCTCGGAACAAAGGCAGAAGACGTTGACGCCGCAGAGGACCGTGAGTTATTTGACGAGATTCTGGAGAAAACACAGATCCCGAGAGCAGCAGGTGGAACCGTATTTACTGCCGAGGAAGCAAAAGAAGTTGCAAACCGTCTTGGCTATCCTGTATTAGTCCGTCCTTCCTACGTTTTAGGCGGACAGGGCATGAAGATCGCATTTAATGATGAAGAGATCGAAGAGTTCATCGGAATCATCAACCGTATTGCACAGGATCACCCAATCCTGGTTGATAAGTATTTACAGGGTAAAGAGATCGAGGTCGATGCCGTATGTGACGGAGAAGATATCCTGATTCCTGGTATCATGGAGCATATCGAGCGTGCCGGAATCCATTCCGGAGACAGTATCTCTGTATATCCTGCACAGAGCATCTCTCAGAAGACAAAAGAGACGATTGCCGAATATACAAGAAGACTTGCAAAATCCTTACATGTAATCGGACTGATTAACATCCAGTTCATCGTATGTGGAGAAGATGTATATGTAATCGAAGTTAACCCTCGTTCCAGCCGTACTGTTCCATACATCAGTAAGGTAACAGGTATTCCGATCGTACCACTTGCAACAAAAGTGATCATCGGACACAAGATCAAAGAACTTGGTTATACACCTGGATTACAGCCGGAAGCAGATTATTTTGCAATCAAGATGCCGGTATTCTCATTTGAGAAGATCCGCGGTGCTGATATCAGCCTTGGACCTGAGATGAAGTCTACCGGAGAGTGTCTGGGAATTGCCAAGACATTTGATGAGGCTCTTTATAAAGCATTCATCGGTGCCGGAGTCAAACTTCCAAAACACAAGAACATGATTATGACAGTTCGTGATGAAGATAAGGAAGAAGCAGTAGAGATCGGACGCAGATTCGAGAAGATCGGTTACAAGATCTTTGCTACAGAAGGAACTGCCAAGGTTCTGACAGATGCCGGAGTAAAGGCTATGACAGTGAATAAGATCGAGCAGGAATCACCGAACCTTATGGATCTGATCCTCGGACATAAGATCGACCTGGTTATCGACACACCTCCGCAGGGAGCTGATCACTCAAGAGACGGATTCGTGATCCGTAGAAATGCGATCGAGACAGGTGTCAATGTACTGACAGCGATCGATACAGCAAAAGCACTGATCACCAGTCTGGAGAATACAGACATTCAGAAACTGACACTGATTGATATTGCTAAAGTTTAATCAGATTGAAATAATCAGCTGAGTGAATACACCCTCATATAGGACGAAAAAGTCCTGTATGAGGGATTTTTTTATACAAAAAAACGTGGATCATGGCAAGAAAGTAAATAAAAAAGTTGACAAAACACTGCACACATGATATGATACCAATCGTTACTCGTAACAAAATTGTAATATTTGTAATAATGTTGCAAAAAATGCATATACTTTATTAAAAGAAATGTAAATCATTGCAACAAAATCAGGAGGGTATTTATATTATGTTAAAAGCGAAGAGACTGAAATCAATGTTCGTGCTGTATTCGGCATGTGCAGTAATGGCAACTGGTTTTACCAGTCAGGCAGCCTCTGAACGGCCGGAAGTAACAACAATCACAGAGACAAAAAAGGAAGATGTGAATACGCATACCGCTGTACAGACAATATCACAGAATATCGTTGCATCTGCACAGGAGATGACAGATGCAAGTCAGCAGGTGATCGCAGAAAATATAGCAAAAAAAGAAGAGGAAGAACGTATTGCAAGAGAAAAAGCAGAACAGGCGGCAAGGGAACAGGCGGAACGCGAAGCAAGAGAAGCGTATGTAAGAGCGAATCAGGAACTAATGGCATCCATCATCTATTGCGAAGCCGGTAATCAGCCATATGAGGGGCAGGTTGCCGTAGGCGCTGTTATTATGAACCGTGTCAAAAGTGGAAGCTATCCGGATTCGATCGAAGCGGTTATCTATCAGTCCGGACAGTTCGGACCGGCAGCAACCGGATGGTTGAACAGAGTCAGAAGTTCAAAAGGGTATTCACAGACAGCTCTGCAGGCGGCTGTGGATGCGCTGAACGGATCAAACCCAATCGGAAACTGTCTTTATTTTGATCAGGGCGGTTCTGGGATGAAGATAGGAGCACATTATTTCCATTAATATTTGCAGAAATCCTATAGAAAGAAATGCATATGGAATGTAGCCGGAGTTCTTCGGAAATTCGAAAGAAATCTTAAGAAAGCTGGAATTGACAATTGTATTACGAATGTATTACGATAAGAGGGCAAAAGTTTTTAACTTTTGTCCTTTATTAATTGTTGGGGAGAAGAAAGATTGTATAAGATTTTAATCGTGGAAGATGATGAAACAATAGCAGGCGGACTGAAAAACCATTTGGAAAAATGGAATTATCAGGCAGAGTGTATGACAGATTTTAAAGACGTAATGGGAAAATTCGTGGAATTTGAGCCGCAGCTTGTGTTATTGGACATTGTGCTTCCATTTTTTAATGGATTTCACTGGTGTCAGGAGATCCGGAAGATCTCGAAAGTGCCGATCATTTTCCTGTCATCGGCGAATGATAATATGAATATTGTGATGGCAATGAATATGGGCGGCGATGAATTCATCGAGAAACCGTTTGACCTGAATGTGGTAACGGCAAAGGTGCAGGCCGTGTTAAGAAGAACCTATGAATTCCGTGGAACGGCAGATATCATGGAGTGGAATGGTGCGATCCTGAATCTGGCAGATGCGACAGTTTTGTATCAGGATCAGAAACAGGAACTGACGAAGAACGAATTTAAGATCTTGCAGATGCTTCTGGAAAATACGGGGAAGATCGTAAGCCGTGAAAGTATTATGACAAGACTCTGGGACAGCAATGAATTTATTGATGACAATACATTGACGGTCAATGTGGCAAGACTCCGTAAAAAAATGGAACAGATTGGCCTTGGCGGAAAAATTATCACAAAAAAGGGAATAGGATATATGGTGGAGGCATGAAACTTTTAATAGCATTTTTAAAAGATAAAACAAGAGAGATCAGCCTTTATGCCGGAACGGTCGGAATATTTATTGTTGTAGCATTTCTTTATAATATCAGGATGGATGCGTTGAAATATGCACTGCTGCTGGTGATATTGTGGCTGCTCCTATATGTAATAACGGAATATCATCGCTTCCGGAAGAAGCATCTTCTGCTGGAACGGTTTAAGAAGAGCACGCAGGAGTGCACAAAAGAACTTCCAGAGTGCAGGAATCTTCTGGAACTGGATTATCAGGAATTACTGGGGATCTTTGACGAAAAGATTCTGGAGTTGAAATCAGAGGCAAGAATCAAAGGCCAGGACTTAAGTGATTATTATGGTATGTGGGTGCATCAGATCAAGACACCTATCGCTGCGATGCACATATTGCTGCAATCGGTGGAAGATGAAAATCCGGCACTGCCGGAATTAAAAGAGATGAAGATGGAACTTTTTAAAATGGAACAGTATGTGGAGATGGTGCTGACGTATCTCCGCATGGAAGATATGTCCGGGGATTTGCAGTTTGAGAAGGTATCTTTGGATAAGATTCTGAAACAATCTGTCCGGAAATATTCTCAGATGTTTATTCTTCAGAAGATCCGTCTGGATTACCGGCCGGTGGAACGAATAGTTCTTACAGATGAAAAATGGCTGGAGTTTGTGACAGAACAGATTCTGTCTAATGCTTTGAAATACACAAAGAATGGCGGCGAGATCAGAATCTGTCTGGAAGAAAAAAGAGGACGGGAGTGTCTGGTGATCGAGGATAATGGAATCGGTATTCAGGCAGAAGATCTTCCTAGAGTATTTGAAAAAGGGTTTACCGGATATAATGGAAGAGCAGATAAGAAGTCTACCGGGATTGGACTGTATCTTTGCAAAAAGATCATGGATAAGATGGGACATAAGATATGGATTGATTCAGAGGTGGGAAAAGGAACCCGTGTATATCTGGAATTGACAAGGAAAGAATGGAATCCGGAATAACGATCAGACAAAAAGAGAAAACCTTACAGGAATGTAAGATTAAACAGGGGAAATGTCACATGCTTCGATGGCAGGATATTTCCTCTTTTTTTATAATAGATACCGTAAAGAAGAAATCTTAAAAAGAAAGGAAGAAAAACTTATGTCATTACTGGAAGTAAAAAATGTGAAGAAGATATATACGACTCGTTTTGGGAGCAATCAGGTAGAGGCTTTAAGAGATGTGAATTTTACGGTAGAACGCGGGGAATATGTTGCAATCATGGGAGAGTCTGGATCGGGAAAGACGACGCTTCTGAATATTCTGGCGGCACTTGATAAACCGACAGAAGGAAAGGTTTATTTAAAAGACAGGGATCTGGGAAAATTAAAAGAAAAAGAGATCGCAACGTTCAGACGTCAGAATCTCGGCTTTGTATTTCAGGATTTTAACTTGTTAGATACATTTTCATTAAAGGATAATATATTCCTGCCACTGGTATTATCCGGAAAGAAATATCCGGAGATGGAAAAGAGATTAAAACCGATTGCAGAAAAACTTGGAATTGAAAAACTACTGGAGAAATATCCATATGAGGTGTCCGGTGGGCAGAAACAAAGAGCTGCAATTGCAAGAGCGCTGATCACGAAACCACAGCTGATTCTTGCCGATGAACCTTCGGGAGCACTGGATTCGAAAGCGGCAGACAGTCTGATGAATCTTTTTACAACGATTAACCAGGAAGGTCAGACGATTGTTATGGTGACACATAGTGTGAAAGCGGCGAGTAGTGCGAAAAGGGTGCTTTTTATCAAGGACGGAAAAGTATTCCATCAGCTTTACAGGGGGAATCTTACGAACGAAGAAATGTATGAAAGAATTTCAGATACGCTGAAGATTCTTACCACAGGAGGTGAGGAGGATGAATAATTTCATCTATGAAAAACTTGCTGTGACCAATCTTAAGAATAACCGTAAGACCTATGTACCCTATATCTTTACAGGTGTTCTGACCGTCATGATGTTCTATATCATTGACGCACTGAGCAGGGGGGAAGGTATTACCCAGAATACATTGAAGATATGTCTTCAGTATGCAACGGGTGTGATCATTGTATTTGCAGTGATTTTTCTGTTCTATACGAATAGTTTCCTGATCAAACGACGAAAGAAAGAGATCGGAGTATACAATATTCTTGGAATGGGAAAGCGGCATATTGCACGAATGATGGCAGTTGAGACGATCCTGACGGCGGGAATCAGTATTCTTGGCGGTCTGGTGTTTGGAATAATATTTGGGAAACTGATGTATCTGCTGCTCCTTAAGATTCTGCACAATAGCGTAGATATGCAGTTTTCGGTCAATGGGACTGCAATTGTACAGACTGTCATATTATTTGCAGGAATTTTTCTTCTGACGTATTTATATAACATTTTACAGATACAGCTGGTGAATCCGGTGGAACTTCTGCACGGAGGCAATCAGGGGGAGAAAGAGCCGAAGAGCAGATGGCTGCTTGTGATCGTCGGTGTGGCGGCACTTGGCAATGGTTACTGGATTGCACTTACAACAGAGGCACCGTTAGAAGCACTTTTGAAATTCTTTGTTGCAGTGGTCTGTGTGATTATTGGAACTTATGCACTTTTTATTGCCGGAAGCATTGTGGTATTGAAAATACTCCGGAAAAATAAAGCTTATTATTATAATCCAAAGCATTTTACCAGTGTATCAGGCATGATCTATCGTATGAAACAAAACGGAGCGGGACTTGCGAACATCTGTGTGTTAAGTACGATGGTGCTGGTTATGGTATCCACAACGGTATCTTTGTATGCGGGAATTGAAGATATCCTGGACTCACGTTTTCCGAGAGATGTTTCAATTGTCTGCAATGAAGCCGATACAAATAATGAAGAGACTCTTCAGAGACTGATAAAAGAACAATGTGAGAAAGCAGGGGTAAAAATAACAGACAGAGTCCGGTACAGATATGGCAGTATGAATGCGGTTTTGAAAGGAAATAATCTGGAAAAGATAGAGCAGTACTATCCGGACAATCATTTTTACTATGTAGAGATGATCACACAGGAAGAGTATAACCGGATAGAAAAACAGAATGTTTCGTTAAAGGAACAGGAGATACTGACCTATACCACGAACGGCAAATGTGGAAAAAAACAGATAAACATTGCAGGACAGAACTATCAGGTGAAAAAAGAACTGTCCGAGATGACGAGCCAGCCGAAGAGCACGGTAGAAATGTATAAGACATTATACATTGTATTTGCAAATGCAGAGCAGATTGAACGTATCGAGTCATTTTCTTATGCAGATAAATTCAACCTGAAGGGAGATGACGGAAAACAAAAAGAGACACTGGAACAGATACAGAACGAATTTTATGAAAAGTTTCCGGATGGAACGATGGAAAGCCGTATGTTAAGCCGTTCTTCTTTTTATGAATTGTACGGCGGACTGTTCTTTATTGGAATCTATCTGGGAAGTATGTTTATTATGGCAACGGTACTGATCATTTATTATAAGCAGATATCGGAAGGCTATGATGACAGGGAGCGTTACCAGATCATGCAGAAGGTTGGCATGAGTAAAAAAGAAGTGAAGCGTTCCATCAGAAGCCAGGTCTTAAGCGTATTCTTCCTGCCGTTGGTTGTAGCAGTGATCCATGTTGCAGTAGCCTTTAAAGTAATGACAAAAATTCTGGGAGTATTAAATCTTACGAATGTATCGTTGTTTGCGGTATGCACAATCATTACGATAGCGGTGTTTGCGGTATTCTATATCATCGTTTACAGTATAACTGCGAAAGAATATTACCGGATCGTGAATTAAGATTAAGGGTTTACCATTGACTTTGTATCTTTCAGGTTGTATTGTTGTTTTAGAATGTTTTACGAATCAAGGAGGAACTTAAAAATGACAAGAGAAGGCGAAAGAGAACTGGTAAAAGTGGAACATGTAAATGGCGGAGACGGTTATATTGTAAGAGAAGCAATGGTTACTTCGGAAGAAGTTGGAGAAGCCTGTAAGATGTATGCCAAGATTCATCTGGATCCGGGATGTGAAGTAGGATACCATTATCATCATGGTGAGACGGAGTCTTACTTCATTCTGACCGGACACGGAACTTATGACGATAACGGCGAAAAACAGCCGGCAAATCCTGGCGATCTGTTCCTGTGTAAAGACGGAGATGCACATGGAATTAAGAACACCGGTGATGAAGAACTTACCTTTATGGCATTGATCTTAAAAAAATAATATTGGAAAATATGAAAAACACCTGTCTGTAACTTGGATCATTTCAGGAATGATACCGGGCCGCAGACAGGTGTTTGTATTGCCATGCATTCGGAAGAAGCTGCCGGTGGCAGGTTCTCTGTATTGATTATAATGAACGGAATACATCCAGCAGCCGGTCATTATCCTCTGGATTCATAATGCAGAACCGTACATATTCTCCGTTCAGGCTTTCGAAAGAAGAACAGTCCCGGATCATGAGATTCTGGTGAATCGCCTTTTCAAAGACATCGAAAGAAGTGAGTCCTTCTTTTAAAATCCTTACAAGGACAAAGTTGGCATAAGCAGGATAAATCTTTACGGTATCCAGTCCGGAAAGCTCTGTGCACATTCGGGTGCGCTCGGAATCAATGAGAGTCCAGGTCTTCTTAATATAATCGGTATCTTTCAACATCCGTTCTCCGGCATAAGCTCCGACACTGTTCAGGCTCCACGGATTCTGGTGGGTAAGAAGCGTCTGAAGAAATGCCTGATTGCTTGTGAGTCCATAGCCAAAACGAAGCCCCGGTGCCGCAAAGAATTTGGATACTCCGCGGATGACCATAAAGTTATCGAATTCCGGAACCAGAGGAACAGCCGAAAGGGCGGCCCCTTCCGGAGCAAATTCAATATAGGTCTCGTCGATCATGACAAAGATACCAAGTGACCGGCATACGGATAACAGTTCTCGTATGTCAGAGGTACTGATAGCTGAAGAAGTCGGATTGTTCGGATTGCAGATGATCAAAAGATCAATATCACTTTTGAGGGCATCTGTCAGATCGGAGATATCCAGCTTAAAATCCTGTTCTTCTTTCAGATTATAATATTCCAGTGTGCCGCCGACCAGATTCAGCTCTCTTGCATATTCGGAATAGGTCGGTCCCAGAAGCAGCGCTCTTTTTGGTGCGCGCTGGCTGATCAGAAGTGAGATAAGCTCCGTAGAACCATTTCCGACAACAATATGTTCCGGCGAGGTATTGGTATATGCAGCAATTGCTTTTTTCAGATCTGTATAATCTCTGTCTGGATAACTGCTGATGATATCCAGATGTTCTGCGAGATCTTTTTTTATCTGCCCGGATAATCCGAGAGGGTTTACATTTGCTCCAAATAAAATGATATTTTTATTTCTCAACTTGGCAGTTATTGCCGCTGAAATACCGGCAGGCCCGGTACCGATAATTGCTATATCATATCTCATTATTATTTGCCTCAATTTTTATTATAATTATTTCTGTTTTCGATTTAGTTATACACATTTTTCTGACAAATGTCAATATTTTCAAATGTTTGTTAATATATAATTCACCTATTGACAAGGTAGGTTAAGAAATATATAATCTTATAAAATAATAAATTATAACAATATTATTGGTGGGGTTATTATGTTAAATCGTTTTTCAAGAACCGAATTACTGATTGGCGATGAAGCTGTGCAAAAGCTTAATGCGTCGCGCGTTGCTGTTTTCGGAGTCGGCTGAGTCGGCGGATATACAGTTGAAGCATTAGTCAGAAGCGGAATCGGCGCTATTGACATTATTGATGATGACAAGGTATGTTTAACTAATATCAACCGTCAAATCATTGCCACCACAGATACAATCGGCAAATACAAAGTTGATGTTGCTGAAGAAAGAATAAAATCAATCAATCCCGATTGCAAGGTGTACAAGCACCAAACATTTTATTCAAATGAAACTGCGAATGAATTTGATTTTTCAAAATACGACTATGTAGTTGACGCAATTGATACTGTTTCAGGCAAAATAGCACTTGTAATGCAGGCAAAGCAAGCCGGTGTGCCTATAATCTGCTCTATGGGTGCAGGAAATAAAATGGACCCAACCGCATTTGAAGTATCTGATATTTACAAAACGAGTGTTGACCCGCTTGCAAGGGTAATGAGATATGAGTTAAAGAAAAGAAAAGTTCGCAAGTTAAAAGTTGTATATTCAAAAGAAACACCTATTAAGCCAAAAGAAAGTGCGGCAAACAGTTGCAAATATGACTGCGTTTGCCCGCCGGGTACAGAGAGGACATGCACGGCAAAAAGACAAGTGCCGGGAAGCAATGCTTTTGTTCCGTCAACAGTAGGTTTAATAATCGCCGGCGAAGTGGTAAAAGACCTCATCAAAAAATAATTTAAGGAAGAATTATGAAAAAGTATGAAGAAATAAGTGTAAGCGAAATGCTTAAGCTTGACGAAAGTGAATATCTTGTAATTGATATAAGAGATGAAATAGCTTTTACTTACGGAACAATAAACAATGCTGTAAATATTCCTCAAAATCAACTTGATGAAAAGCTAGGCACATTACCAAAAGATAAGCTTTTAATAATATGTTGCAAAAGTGGTATCATCAGTGACCCAGTAGCCCAAAATATGCGTGAAAAGGGCTTCAACGCTGCTAATTTAAAAGAGGGTTATTATGGCTATATGCTTGCCAATTTAAAAGATGACAGTGACCGGGTAAAAGATATAGAAAGAAGCATAAACAAGAAATTTCATAAAGGTATTTGGAGCAAATTTACCAGTGCAATTAACGATTATCAGCTTGTGGAAGAGGGCGATAAAATTGCCGTCTGCATTTCCGGCGGTAAGGATTCAATGCTTATGGCAAAACTTTTTCAGGAATTAAAGCGCCATAACAAATTTCCTTTTGAAGTAATCTATCTTGTTATGGACCCGGGATACAGCCCTGAAAACAGAGAAATCATTGAAAAAAATGCCAAACTTTTAAATATTCCTATAACTGTTTTTGAATCAAACATTTTTGAATCTGTATTGCATATCGAAAAATCACCTTGCTACCTATGTGCAAGGATGAGAAGAGGCCATCTTTATAACAAAGCCAAGGAACTCGGCTGCAACAAAATTGCACTCGGTCACCATTATGATGATGTTATAGAAACGATTTTAATGGGTATGCTTTACGGCGGCCAGGTTCAAACAATGATGCCGAAGCTTCATTCAACCAACTTTGAAGGAATGCAACTTATTCGCCCAATGTATTTAATCCGTGAAAAAGAAATTAAGCATTGGCGTGATTATAATGATTTGCATTTTATTCAGTGTGCCTGCAAATTTACAGATACCTGTACTTCCTGCAACCCTGACAATGCATCAAAGCGCCAGGAAATTAAAAATATGATTAGCCAAATGAGCAAAATCAACCCGCAGGTTGAAAGCAATATTTTCAAAAGCGTAGAAAATGTAAATCTTGATACCGTAATAGCCTATAAAAAAGACGGTATTAAACATAGTTTCCTCGAAAAATACGAAAATAAAGAAAAAGAATGATTTTCCTATTGACTTTTTAAACTAAATATGATAATATTATTCAGCAATAAGCGATAGTAAACTATCGCATTGAATAATATAGAGGTATAGTGTAACGGTAACACTCCGGACTCTGACTCTCCAGTGTAACCTTAATGATACAGTAGAGTTTCAACACTTCCCTATATATTCAACATATAGGCTTAAAAAGTCTATAACAGCCGTAAAAAGCACTGAAAATGTGCTTGAAAAAATCCTTGATTTTAAGTCAGAGAGTTTTTGAGAGATTTTAAGAGACGGCTAATTTCAAAATTCCAAAGTCATTTTAGTGCGATTTAGGGCATTTATGACTGAGACTTTTGAGAGACATCGCTCAAATCAAAATCGTAACAC
>ENA-ORTY01003998-ORTY01003998.1-human-gut-metagenome-genome-assembly--contig:-NODE-3998-length-12023-cov-2.293783_pt1 | contig 12023 bp, 10 predicted proteins | sample MGYA00241917_ERZ509198 | MGnify/ENA primary metagenome ERZ509198 (study PRJEB26280, sample SAMEA2338857) | human gut metagenome | biome: human gut; feature: human-associated habitat; material: faeces...
CACCGGATACCATACCGTCTGCATCGCCCATTTTTACCATCATTACACCATAGTATGGGTACTGAGTATGGAGGATTTCTTTTGCTTTCTCAGGTGTCATACCTTTCTTTGCTCTAAGTTCTACAAATTTGTCAATGTATGCCTGAGTTCTGTCAGATGTCTCCGGGTCAACGATAGTTGCTCCTGAGATATCAAATCCGCCTTCAGCAGCTTTCTTATTGATTTCTTCTTCGTTTCCGATGAGAACGATCTTGGCAACTCCCTCTTTCAGAATCTTATCAGTTGCCTCCAGAGTTCTCATGTCCTCTGTCTCTGGCAGTACGATAGTTTTGATGCTTTTTTTGGCTCTTTCTTTGAGTAAATCAACAAATCCCATGATTAAATGGCTCCTTTCATTTGTTACAGTAATCCTCTGGGAACTGGCATAAGTATCCATTCCCCATTCAGTAACTTAACCTCATTATACGCCACCCCGCCTTGTATTTCAAGCTTTTCAATGTTAGAATATGGAAGAACAACGTATTTTTTGAGGTGCAATTTTATGAAAACAGCCGGAATTATTGCAGAATATAATCCATTCCATACAGGACATGAATATCAGATAAACTATATAAAAGAAAAACTAAGGACAGACTATGTAGTTATCGCCATGAGTGGTGATTTCGTACAAAGAGGGACCCCTGCTCTTTTTTCAAAATATGTACGTGCAGAAATGGCTCTTCAAAGCGGCGCAGACCTGGTTCTGGAGCTGCCGGTTTCCATTTCTTCTGCCAGTGCAGAGTTATTTGCCAGAGGAGGCGTACAGCTTCTGGATGGACTTGGGGTTACAGATATACTTTGTTTCGGAAGTGAATGCGGTGATACGGATGCGCTTATGGAGCTGGCCAAAATCCTGGCAGAGGAGCCGGAAGATTTTCAGACCGCCCTTCGCCGGAATCTGAAAAACGGAATGACTTTTCCAAAGGCCAGAAGCATGGCTCTCTCTGCAGTTTTTCCCGAATCAGAAAAATACCAGCAATTGCTCTCTTCCCCCAATAATATTCTGGGAATTGAATACTGTAAAGCTATTCTACGGGAAAACAGCTCTATTTCACCGGTTTCCATTAAACGGGAAGGAAATGATTATCATGAAAATACTCTGTCTGAAAATCACTTTCCTTCTGCTTCTGCTATTCGAAATGCCATTTTGAATTTCAATGCTCCATCCATAGGGGACTCGTCCGATACCGAGCATTTCCACTGCTTTTTATCTGAATCATCAGAAACCTCAATACAGAATTTTGCGTTTCTTGCTGATATGGCAAAAAAATTTTTACCAGCAAATTCCCTGGAACTATTTTTACAGGCAATTTCCGGAAATCATTATCTTCTGGAAAACGATCTGGACACGCTTTACCGTTACTGTCTTCTTCAGGAAACAGAAGAAAGCCTGTGCACATACCTGGACATGTCCCACGCTCTTGCCAGAAGGATTCTCTCCTGCCGGGATCAGTATGAAACCTTTTCCCAGTTTGCCAACCTTCTGAAAACCAAGGAGATCACACGAACCAGGATCCAGAGAGCACTTCTTCATATTCAGAGTGTGCCAGCGCAGATTCCCTATGCCCGGGTTCTGGGATTTCGAAAAAACAGTTCTGCGCTTCTGGGCAAAATAAAAAAATGTGGCAGCATTCCTCTGCTTACCAGACTGCCGGATGCTGCCGCAGTGCTTGAAAACGCACCGCAAGCTATGGATTTACTAAATAAAACAACTTTCGCATCCAATCTTTACGAAAGCATTCTGGCACAAAAAAACAGTGTTTCTTATGTTCATGAGTACAGACAACAGATTATTATTGTATAATATTCTCAACTGCATAAAGAGCCCCGGCTACTGCAATTCCGTACAATAGCCAGGGCTCACTTTTGTCCATTTTGTCTTACTCATTAGAAAGAAGAATGCGGTCATTATCCAGCTTCTTTCCTGCTCCAACTTTAAACTTGTCAAGCAGCCCTTCCACAGTAAGACCTTTTTTCTCCTCTTCCTTGATATCCAGAACAATATCACCAGAATCCATCACCAGAATACGATTTCCAAGTTCCAGTGCAGACTGCATATTGTGGGTGATCATCAGACAGGTCAGATGATGTTCTTCCACGATCCTGCTGGTCAGGTTCAGCACCTTCTCGGCTGTTCCCGGATCAAGAGCTGCAGTATGCTCATCCAGAAGAAGCAGCTTCGGTGGATTCATAGTTGCCATCAAAAGAGTAAGTGCCTGTCTCTGACCTCCTGAAAGAAGTCCAACCGGATGGTTCATGCGGTCTTCAAGGCCAATATCCAGAAGTGCAAGCTGTTCACGAAAACGCTGTTTATCACTTTTGGAAATACGGGAAAGCCAGCCTCCCTGACCTGCAGCAAGCGCAAGGTTCTCCAGAATCGTCATTCCAGGAGCAGTTCCCCGCATCGGATCCTGATACAGTCTTCCAATATTTTTTGCTCTGGCATGCTGTGGCAGAAATGTAATATCCTCTCCATCCAGAACAACAGATCCGGAATCTGTGAGAAAATCTCCACAGATGGCATTAAACATAGTAGATTTACCAGCTCCGTTGGAACCGATAATTGTTGCAAAATCGCCTTTTTCAAGATGAAGAGACAGATCTCTGATTGCCACTTTTTCATTTACTGTTCCCGGATTAAAGGTTTTGGAAATATGTGAAAGCTTTAACATGGATCAGATTCCTCCCTTCTTGTGCGTCATTCTTCTTTTCAGCTGCGGCCACTGTCGTTTCAGATAAGGGCCGGAAATTGCCAGAATAACAATCACAGAAGATACCAGTTTCAGCATAAACGCTGGCATATTAAATCTTAAAGCCACCGTATAAACCAGTCGGAAAACAAAAGAACCCAATACCATTCCCACAGCTCTTACAAAAATTCCGCCTTTTCCAAGAATTGTTCCTCCGATCAGAAGGGATGCAAGCGCAATGGTAACCATTCCCTGACCGATGTTAATGTCCACAGATTTCTGGGACTGGGAAAGAAGGCATCCGGACAGTGCTGTAAAAGAGTTTGCAATACAAAGTCCGATAATCGTTGTAAATACCGGGTTGATAGACGACGACTTCACCATATCTGCATTATTTCCTGTAGCACGGATTGCAAGGCCAAGTCGTGTCTTTAAAAATACCACCAGAAAAGCAACCACTGCTGCTACTGCGATCAGCGCAACAATTATATCTGTTCTTCCCTTCAGAGGGGTATCTGCCAGAACATCCTTCATCATGGAAAACACCGTATCTGTACGGTTCATGTTGATCAGGGAAGAGCCTCCCATCACTGCTATGTTAATCGAATACAATCCTGTATTCACAATAATTCCCGCAAGCAGACTGTCTACTCCCATTTTTGTCTGCAAAAATCCGGTTACAAAACCAGAACAGATTCCGGCAAGCATTGCTGCTATTATTGATAAAAAAGGATGTCCGCTGACCGCCACGGCGGCTCCTACAGCGGCTCCTAATGTAAAGCAGCCGTCTGTAGAAAGGTCGCAGACATTCAGCATGGAATAACTTAAAAACAATGCAAGGACAGTCAGGGAACAGATCAGTCCAAGTTTCAGGGCAGTTTCTCCTAAGGAGAGTGCAGTAGCCAGTGTCACAATCATTTCCTCCGGTTAATCGTTAATTTGCTTCCAGTTCGTCAAAGCTCTCTGCTGTCACGATCTCATTTACCTGTGTACAGAGCGGCTCCATAGCAGCTTTGACAGTTTCAAAATCAAGACCGAGAGCTTCGCATGTTTCTGTGTTTACAGTAGCAGTACCATTGTCAAAGGTTTCTACAGGAGTGGTTGCCGGATCAGCACCATTCAGAAGAATATCGGCAACCATATCTGCTGTTTTTGCTCCAAGATTTGCGTAATCAACACCATACCCTGCGAAAGCGCCATTTAACGCAAAGGAATCAGCTCCAGTGTAATGCGGAATTCCTGCATCAATAAATTTCTCATAAATGGAAAGCTCTGCTGTCATAATGGTATTATCAGTTGGGGTAAACACTGCGTCAACACCATCTGCAACCAGTGCATCTGCTGCAAGCTGAACTTCATCTGTAGTGGTTCCGGTACGCTCAACATATTCGATTCCGTTCTCATCCATGTAAGCTTTTGCTGCCTCGATGGCTGCTGTAGAGGAATCCTGTCCGATATCATATAAAAGTCCGATCTTCTTGGTATCCGGATTAACAGCTTCGATCAGTTTCATAATGGAAGCGGTATCCAGATAATCGCTTGTTCCGGTAAGGTTTGCGCCAGGTGCCTCCAGGGATTCTACAAGACCTGAACCAACCGGATCCGATACTGCGGAAAATACAACCGGCGTGTCGGTTCCTTCTGTGCTTGCCTGCATACGCATAGCTACCGGTGTTGCAACACCAACCATAAGGTCTACACCGTCTGCCTGGAAATCAGAAATAATCTGCTCCATAACATTGGCATCTGCATTACAGTTGTCATAGGAAATATCGAAGTTTACACCCTTCTCATCGCCGATTTCTTTCAGGCGGCTTTCCAGATTGTCTACGATCTGGTTCAGAGATGCGTCATCTACATAATTGCAGATACCGATCTTGTAGTCCTCTGCAAGAACAGGTGTTGCCATCATCATAGTTGCCATTGTTGCTGCTGCGATTGCGATCATTCTTTTTTTCATAGTGTTTTCCTCTCTCTCTTAAAATTGGCGGGAGCGTGTTTAAAAAGGCTTTCCGCATAATATGTGTCACACTTTACGGAAATGATTTTCAAACAGGCTCCAGAAGATAACTAAGCCGATCTTCTGCATCTTGTCTGCGAGAAAGAATGAGTGGTAAAATGGATATCAAAAAACCGTCTTCAAAAAACAACATTCCCTGTTGCTCTTTGAGACGGTAATAAAATCTTATTATCGCGGTGCCACTCAAATTGACAAATCGTCCACTTTCTCATGTACAAACATACACTCCTGATTGGTAACGGGTTCGGTTCCCGTCGGCGCCTACTCTCCTGAAATATAATTTCGGACCGCCCTCGAAAGTCCATTCCATCAGCCGCTTCATACGAAGATCACACCATCCTCCGCTCTCTGGTAAGTCATTATTCAATCTATTCATAATGACTAAATGTCACATCTGATTTACTACTCTTTCTCATCGGTTTAACTGGTTTATACTTTAGCACAGTGATGTAAGAATGTCAAGTGCAAATTTATCCAGAAACCTTAGTTTTTAAAGCTATGGATCGGAGCCGGAATTCTTCCGCCTCTTGCCACAAACGCATCACAGGAGAAATTGTTTACCGGCATGATTGGTGCATAGCCAAGAAGACCACCGAATTCTACTGTCTCTCCTACTCCTTTTCCGATAACAGGAATCAGACGGACTGCTGTTGTTTTCTGGTTCACCATTCCAATTGCTGCTTCATCTGCAATAATGCCGGAAATGGTGGATGCCTTCGTATCACCTGGTACTGCAATCATATCAAGTCCCACAGAGCATACGCAGGTCATAGCCTCTAATTTCTCAATGGTAAGGGCACCTGCTGTTACCGCATCGATCATTCCCTGATCCTCGCTGACCGGAATAAATGCACCACTCAAGCCTCCAACTGCTGTGGAAGCCATTACACCACCTTTTTTCACCTGGTCATTTAACAGGGCAAGAGCTGCTGTAGTTCCAGGTGCACCGGCTCTTTCAAGGCCGATTTCTTCCAGGATCTCAGCCACACTGTCACCGATTGCAGGAGTAGGCGCAAGGGAAAGATCCACAATTCCAAATGGAACACCAAGCATCTTGGAAGCCTCCCTGGCAACCAGCTGACCTACACGGGTTACCTTAAATGCAGTTCGTTTGATCATCTCACAGAGAGTTTCGAAATCCTCTCCTCTTACTTTCTCCAGAGCGGTTTTTACAACACCTGGACCACTGACGCCAACATTAATAATACTGTCAGCTTCTGTAACGCCGTGGAAAGCACCTGCCATAAACGGGTTGTCATCCGGCGCATTGCAGAATACTACCAGCTTGGCACAGCCAAGGGAATCCTGTTCTTTGGTTGCCTGAGCTGTTTCCAGAATAATCTCTCCCATAAGCTTCACTGCATCCATATTGATTCCAGTCTTTGTGGAACCAACATTCACAGAACTGCATACCCGCTCCGTACTGGCAAGTGCCTGCGGAATAGAACGGATCAGAAGCTCCTCTGCCGGTGTCATCCCCTTACTTACAAGAGCTGTATATCCACCGATAAAGTTCACCCCCACCTGCTTTGCAGCTTTGTCCAGGGTCCTGGCTATTGTTACAAAATCATCTGTAGTTTTGCATGCAGCACCCCCAACCAGACCGATTGGTGTAACAGAAATTCGTTTGTTTACAATTGGAATTCCGTACTGTGCTGATATTTTCTCACCAGTTTCCACCAGATCTTTGGCATATGTGGTAATTTTGTTATAAATTTTTTCGTTTAATTTCTCAAGATCGCTGTCAATACAATCCAGCAGGCTGATTCCAAGAGTAATGGTACGTACATCCAGATTCTCCTGCTCGATCATTTTGTTGGTCTCGTTTACCTCGAATATATTAATCATAGCATTCGTATTCCTTTCTATGGATATATCACCTACAGGCGACATTTTTGTTAAATGAAAGTCCGATGGATGGGACTTTCATTTCAAATTCGATGCATTACGTTGAAAATATCCTCATGCTGACAATGGATCACTACGCCGATCTCATCCCCGAGAGCAGCCAGTTCTTTGGAAAGAGTTGCAATTTCCTTGTCTGAAGCGCTGGTATCTGCGACCATCATCATGTTAAAATATCCCTGTACAATCGTCTGGGAGATATCCAGAATGTTAACCTGATTCTGGGCAAGATAAGTACATACCTTTGCAATAATACCAACGGTGTCATTTCCTACTACTGTGATAATTGTTTTTTTCATGATACTCCTCCTGTATTTGGGTCTGCTGCCCATTTTGACTGTCCCAGGGAAAATACAGCTTTAAGTTTTCCCTGAACTGTATATAAAAACTGAACCTGTAATTCAAATATAGTTTTGTTTCTTTACTGTAAATTATCTCTTCTACAATACAACCACATCTGAAATACTGTCCCGTTTCGCAACCTGAATCTGAAAATCTTTTGATCTATATGGATTATCTCCAAGGGTTACCTCTGAGCACACAGTCTCATAGGCAAGAGCCTCATAGTTGTTTTCTTTGCTTAAATGTCCAAGAAAAACAGCTTTCATGTCATCATGCAAAAGCCTGCAAAGCAGCTTTCCTGCATTTTCATTGGAAAGATGTCCCCTGTCGCCTAAGATGCGCTGTTTCAGATAATAGGGATAACTTCCCACCTGAAGCATACGGATATCATGATTTGCCTCCAGCAAAAGAGCATCCAGATTTTGTAAATTATCTACTATGTAATCGTTATATTTTCCAAGATCTGTGGCGATTCCAACTGCCTTGTCTTCACACTCAACCCGGTATCCTACCGGCTGTGCCGCGTCATGTGGAATAGAAAAAGGATGAATGGTCAGATCCCTGATATGAAAATCCTGATCCTCCACAATCTCATGAAAAGTGTCTTCCGGAAAATTCTTCATATTCTTCATTCTGCTGATTGCATCTGCAGTTCCACCTGTAGTATAAACCGGAATGTGGTATCTGCGTGCCATCACCCCCAGACCGCTGATATGATCAGAATGCTCATGAGTGACCAGAATCGCATCAATGTCCCTGCCAGTAAGCTCCAGCTGGTTCAGTCCCTGCTCGATCCTTTTGCCGCTTATTCCTGTATCTACAAGAACATGGGTCTCTTCTGATCCCACATAAATACAGTTTCCGCTGCTTCCACTGGCAATGCTACAAAGTCTCATTTCTTCTTACTCCTTCATCTATCTGCTTCCAGGTTTTTTCCACATTTCCGTTATTTTCTACAACGAAATCTGTATGGGCTCGAAAATAATCTTCGCTGGCCTGATTTCCGATAATTCCAAGAGATTTTTCCCTTGTATAGCCTCGGTTTTTCATCAGGCGCTGAATGCGGATTTCCTCATCTGTATGAATATACCATACTTCATCACAAAACTCCTGGTAATGTTCTTCCAGAAAAAGTGCAGCTTCCACAATGCATAGCTTCCGTCCCTCATTCTTCTGTTCCTCCAGGCTTTTCAGGATATATCTTTTTACAGCCGGATGAATTATCCCGTTTAGGCGGCTCAAAAAATCCGGTTGCTCAAATACTACATCGGAAACCCTCTTCCGGTCAATAGTTTTATCGTTTTTTATCACATCTTTCCCAAACAGATCAATTACTGGCTGATAACATTCCTGTCCCGGAGCCATTACAATATGTCCCACTTCGTCAGCCTGTATAACAAAAGCATTATATTTTTCCTCAAGATAAGCAAGCACCGTGCTTTTTCCGGCACCAACTCCTCCTGTAATACCAATTGTCTTCATTTGTCCTATTCCTTACTGCTTCGATTTCATCTGGTAATTATGAGGTACAAACTATTTTCTTCCTCAATCCTATTCCAGACATAGCTCTGATTCTACTTTGCCTCGTACCAGTTATTCCCCTGATGCATATCTACTTCCAGCTCCACTGCCAGATTGGCTGCACCCTTCATTTCCTCTTCCAGAATTCTTGATACCTGAGGGATTTCATCTTTCCAGGTCTCGATCAGCAATTCATCGTGGACCTGAAGCACCAGTCTAGATCTCAGTTTCTCATCCAAAAGACGTTTATACACACGATTCATGGCAATTTTGATAATATCTGCGGCAGTTCCCTGAATTGGCGAGTTCATGGCAACACGCTCGCCGAAGGATCTCTGCATAAAATTGCTGGATTTCAGTTCCGGAACCGGTCTTCTTCTGCCAAACATAGTGGAAACATAGCCTTTTTCTTTTCCCTGCTCCACAAGTCCATCCAGAAATCCCTTTATGCTTGGATAGGTCTCAAAATATTTCTGGATATAAGCGGCAGCCTCTTTTCTTGTAATACTAAGATCCTGGCTAAGACCAAAAGAGCTGATGCCATATACAATGCCAAAGTTTACCGCCTTGGCATTTCGTCTTTGCAGAGGAGTGACCTCCTCAAGCGGAATATGGAAGACCTGAGACGCTGTCAGTCGATGAATATCTTCCGCCTCCCTGTACGCCTTGATCAGCTTTTCATCCCCGGACATGTGAGCCAGAACACGCAGCTCAATCTGTGAGTAATCAGCATCCAGGAATACAAATCCAGCTTCCGGTACAAACACTTTGCGGATCAGTCTTCCAAGCTCCATTCGGACTGGAATATTCTGAAGGTTTGGCTCTGTACTGCTGATTCTGCCAGTGGCAGTTATGGTCTGGTTAAAAGTGGAATGGATCCTTCCATCCTTCTCGATTACGGCTCCAAGACCGTCTGCATAAGTGGATTTCAGCTTTGTAAGCTGACGATATTCCAAAATATCATTTATGATCAGATTCTCTGATGCCAGTTTCTCTAATATATCTGCGGATGTGGAGTAGCCGGTCTTCGTTTTCTTTCCTCCTGGAATAGCCATTTTTTCAAAAAGGATCACACCCAGCTGTTTCGGAGAATTGATATTAAATTCTTCTCCTGCCTGCTGCCAGATCAGCTTTTCCAGTTCATGAATGCGGACAGTCAGCTTTTTACCATAATTTTTCAATTCTTCTCCTTTTACTTCGATTCCCCATTTTTCCATGGAATCTAACGTAAATACAAGAGGAAGTTCAATCTCTGTGTATACCTTCCACATACCTGTTTCCTGAAGCTTCGCTTTCAAGGGGGCTCTGGTGGCAAAAGCGGTATACGCCATATAGCATGCCAGATGTTCCAGTTCCGGCATATCCTCCTCCCAGGCCTTTTTCAGGGATATTTTTCCCAGAAGTTCTTCTTTTCCCGGAAGAAGCTTCCCATCCAGATAATCTTTTGCAAGCTCTTCATAAGTATAAGTACTTTTCAAAGGATTCAAAAGATAAGCTGCAATGCCACAGTCAAATACATTTGCATCGGGTGTTAGATCAGCACGCTTGAGCATGGTTTTTACGTCCATGGAACAAACTGTGGTAGACTTCCCCAGCCTGCCGATCTTATCACTTAAATAAGCTGCTGTTACCATTCCCTCCACAGGAACATAATACATTTCATTTTCCCCTAATGCCAGACCAGCTCCATAGACACCTTCTTTATCCCAGAGAAGCGCTATTCCCACAGCTTCTGCCTGTCCCGCTTTTTCAAAAAGTGCCTCACAGCCCTCCAGATCATTGCAGATGAAAAAATCCTGTTCTATTGTATTTTCATTCACTTCAGCCGGATCAAATTTCATCAGAAAATTCCGAAAATCCAATTTTCTGCATAGCTCGTAGGCTTCCTTTGTAAAAATATTTCCTAACTGGAATTTCTCCTGTTCAAATTCTATGGGGCTGTTTGTACAAATAGTTGCAAGCTCCTTACTCAGCTGGGCCATCTGGTAATTTTCCCTCAAAGATTCTCTGGCCCGCTTTTGTGAAATCTCTTCCACATGTGAAAAAGCATTTTCTATGGAGCCATATTCTACAAGCAGCCTGATGGCTGTCTTCTCTCCGACACCTGGAATTCCAGGAATATTGTCGGCAGGATCACCCATAAGAGCCTTCAATTCTATGATCTGGGCAGGGGAAACCAGATAACGTTCCTGCACCTGGTCTTCCTTATAGTCTTCTATAACAGTCTGTCCTTTTGCAGTCCTGGGCAGACGGATCATGTTTTTTTTAGTCGCCAGCTGTAAAAGATCACGATCACCGGAAAGAATGATTACATCCAGACCTTTTTCTTCACCCTTTTTCGCCAGCGTACCAAGAATATCGTCTGCTTCGAAACCAGCAAGGGAAACTGTGGCGATTCCCATCTTTTCAAGCATCTCTTTCAAAAGCGGGATCTGTTCCTTTAGTTCCTGCGGCATGGGCTTACGTGTACCTTTGTATTCCGGATATTTCGCATGGCGAAAAGTCGGCTCACTTCTGTCAAATGCCACTGCCAGATATTCCGGTTTCTCTTCTCCCAGCACTTTAAACAGGATATTTAAAAAGCCATAAACAGCACCTGTATGCAGACCTTCTGAATTAGTCAGATCCGGAAGTCCGTAAAATGCCCTGTTTAAAATACTGTGACCATCTATCAGTAAAATTTTCTCACACATATAAGCCTCCTGTACCGTGTTTCCTATAATACCTGCATAATAATATAAATCAAAAATCCACCCAGTCCGGCAATCAACGCGCAGAATCCCATTCCACTCAGCGCGCGGCGGAATCTCATCTTCAGTATATAATGCTTGGATCTACGAATATCTTCTTCCAGAAGCTCCCGGAGATCCAATGTGGAATCTCTGCTCTCCTCATCCAGCTGCTGCATGGCAGCATGAACAATAAAATAAGTTTCCAGCTCGTCGTAACAGGACGGACAATTCTCCACATGTTCCAGAAAATTCTCCAGTTCATCTACAGATAAATCATGCTCAATGTATCGGTTTACCATACTCTCTGCTGTCTGACAATTCATGGAAACACTCCTCCCTTTTGCTGCCCATATTTGTTATTATATCCGAATCTCCCGCAAAACACAAGAGACAGCAGATGTTTGACCAGATACTCTTTAAGCAGACAAGGGAAATAACCAAAATCTGTTTAAAGGACATCTGATCTTTTTCTGCTGTCCCTTATTTTATATATCCGGCAATGCGGTTCTCTTTATTGCCGCAGAATCCAGTCAAATAATACAAAAATGCTTTTTACTCTGCACTGGCCGTAAGAGACTTCGGCGGATCATTTAAAATCTTCATAAATTCCTCGCCTGTGATTGTTTCATGCTCATACAGATATTTTGCAAGTTCATGGAGCTTTCCGATATTGTCCTGAAGGATTTTCAGTGCTTTCTGGTGTTCCATCCTGACAAGCTCCACAACCTTCTTATCCAGAAGTGTCTGTGTCTCAAAAGAACAGCTTAAGCTGGA
>ENA-ORTY01004000-ORTY01004000.1-human-gut-metagenome-genome-assembly--contig:-NODE-4000-length-12010-cov-2.829862_pt1 | contig 12010 bp, 3 predicted proteins | sample MGYA00241917_ERZ509198 | MGnify/ENA primary metagenome ERZ509198 (study PRJEB26280, sample SAMEA2338857) | human gut metagenome | biome: human gut; feature: human-associated habitat; material: faeces...
CGTCTCTTTTCTGAGTATGTCCTTTACGTGGCACGTTACTTCCCTCCTTAATCATACATAATTGATTAGCTCATCGGTACTCACATGTTTCCATAAAATGTGTTCGCGCGCGGGTCTATATCTGTGTCCTGCAACCGACAGGTCCAATATCACCGGCACTAAATTACGGAAATCCGGTTTCCGTATACACTTTACTGCTGTTAGTGGGTCCAAATTCTGTGGAGTTCCTGGCTGCCGCTCGTTGGGGCGGGAAACCTGAAATTTCTCAGAGTTCCTCTCTCCCTCTCACTGGGGGGGAAACCAAACTTTTTCAAAGTTCCTGGCTGCCCTCACCGGGGCGGGAAACCCAAACTCCGCTTTGCTACATTTGGGTAGCAGTAATCGCTTTGCGATTACTTCTTGTCTTTCGGTCTCTTTGCGCCGTATTTGGAACGGGCCTGCTTTCTGTTGGCTACGCCGGCAGTATCAAGAGTACCTCTGATGATGTGGTATCTGGTACCCGGAAGGTCCTTTACACGGCCGCCGCGGATCAGAACAACAGAGTGCTCCTGAAGGTTGTGGCCCTCACCCGGGATATAGCTTGTTACTTCGATACCGTTGGAAAGACGAACTCTGGCGATCTTTCTAAGAGCTGAGTTAGGTTTCTTAGGAGTAGCTGTCTTAACAGCAGTACATACACCTCTCTTCTGCGGAGAAGAAGTATTGGTTGGCTTCTTCTGTAAAGAGTTGTAACCTCTCTGAAGTGCAGGTGCTGTAGACTTCTTAACAGATGTCTGACGTCCTTTTCTTACTAACTGGTTAAATGTTGGCATTATTTTCACCTCCTGTTTTATTTGTATGAGATCATAAATTGATCTCGGCGTACGTATGCACGCTAAGTTATTATATTAACCCTATCTTTTTTTGTCAAGTTCTTTTCCAAAATTTCCTTGAATTTCGCGGAATACGCGGGTAAAAAAAGTTTTGCATGCAAAAAGAAAAGATGGAAAACTCCCAACGGATATCTTCCATCTATCTATTCTTCCACATTTTTACATGTTTATACCAAACGGTCAGCCATTTGCCCGTTTTCTCTGCTTCTCCTGTCTCTCACTGGTCAGAATCATATAGATTCCCAGCAGCATCACACCGATGCACAGAACATATTTCGGATTTAACGACTGTCCGGTCTTCGGCGTCTCATCCTTTACCTGCGAGTCATCCGCCGCCTGCGCATTATCAGCCGGCTGCTCCGTCTCCGCCGCTTCCGTCGTCTCTGCCGGCTGGCTTTCCGCCTGGCTTCCGCCTGCCGGTGTAATCACAAACCCGGAGGTTGCCTGCGCCGTTGAATCCGAGTGACGCTCATCCACTACGATGACATAATCACACGCATGCACAAAGGAAAATGACACATTGCCGTCCGCATCTGTATCAGACTGTCCCATATACTCCAGGATCTGATTATCTACATTATAATAGAACAAAGTGCCCAGCTTATTGGCGTTCGCCGCACCGACATTTACGGTCAGCTGCGCCGTCAGGCCAAACAGGTTGTCGTGCGCCAGATGCATCTGCGTTGACCATCCGCTTCCGGTTACTGTGCTCTGCAGGTTTGCCGGCACATTGCTTGTTCCCAGTTCCACGCCAAAATCCGTATCTGCTACAACGCCTGTGTCAATGCTGCTTCCGTCAATCGTCCATGAGATTCCATTTCCCATATCCAGAACCAGCGTCAGCTGCTTATCTGCCGCCAGTGTCAGAATATCCTTCGGCACAACCGTGGTGCCGTTCATGGTAATATAGATCGTTGAACCTGGATCCGCCACCGTCATCTGCGTGTAAATCGCATCCCAGCCCTTCAGTTCCTCATTTCCAGTGATATATGCGGTTCCCTGCTCTGCAAATCTGGTCGTCGCAGGCACTTCCGCCGCTGTCGGCTGCACATCTCCCTGTATCTCCGCCGTCGTCGCTGCCGCCGATCCGGCACCACTGCTCCGTGCGCCTGCCGCTCCGGCACTGCCCTTTACCGCACCGCTGCCTCTTCCAGATGATGTGCCGTTACTCTTTCCGCTGCTGCCGCTTCCGCTGCCCGTACTGCTGCTGTTATTACCACTGCTCGTGTTGCTGCTGTTATTGCTGCTATTGTTATTACTGCTGTTATTGTTATTGTTATTGCTGTTGTCGCCGCTGTTATTGTTGTTACCGCTGTTATTATTGTCGTTGTTATTGTTGTTATTGTCATCTGCCGGTTTTTCCGTGTCCTCGGTCGGCTTCTCCGTATCCTCCGTCGGCTTTTCTGTATCCTCGGTCGGTTTCTCCGTGTCTTCCGTCGGCTTTTCCGTGTCCTCGGTCGGTTTCTCCGTATCCTCGGTGTCGTCCGGCTTATAATCCGTCACCACAATCGCACCGTACGTCTCCACCAGCTTCGGTGCAGCCGGAGCGCTTCCCGGCACTTCAATCGAGTGGATCTTGAAAGAAGTATTCTGCTCGCCAAACGTTTCTAAGGCTTTGCCAAGGCAGAGTGTCTGAATCTCACTGCCGTCAAACGCACCATCTTCCACGGTTGTCACGCGCTCCGGAAGTGTCACTTTTCCAAGCTTGCAGCCGTAAAATGCATTTTCACCGATCATCTTGGTACCGTCATACACCTCGATGGTTCTCGCCCCCTGCGGGCAGCGGTATAACGTAACCCCGTTCGCCGTGTAGAGCGCATTGTCGTATGACATAAAGTACGTATTTCCCTCTTTCACATCAATGGACTGCATATTGACACATCCGTCAAATGCGTCCGACGCAATGGTTTTGGTCGCCTCGGGTATCACGATACTCTCGAGGGACTCACAATTTTTAAATGCTTCTTTTCCGATTGATGGAAGTTCCTTGGAAATACTTAAGTCCGTCAGTCCTGCACACTCTGCAAATGTGCCATCGCCGATTCCTTCCCTGCTCTCCCACGTTGCACTTTCCAGACTGGTACAGCCGTAGAACACATTGTCTCCGATCTTTGTCACGCTGTCCGGAACCGTAACCTCGGTCAGATATTCACATCCTGCAAATGCGTTATCTCCGATGGTTGTCACACTGTCCGGGATCTCCACCGATGTGATCGTCGTATTGAGGAATACATCATCATCAATTTTTGTAATATTGTCCGGAATAACAACCGCGTTCTCCGCTCCGACATACCCCTGCAAGGTTGTCCCTTTTATGACAAATCCGTCCTCCTGACCGGACGCTGCACTGAGCTCTCCTGGATAGATCATCACCACAAGCATGGCAACGACCAGCACATAGCCTATTTTTCGTTTTATCCGATATTTCATTAGCACTCTCTCCCATCATCCTTTATTTCGACGCAGCCCCGCCCGTGAACCTCACGCGCGATCCCACGCTTTTACTCTGCTTCCCTGCATTTCTTTGCCACCAGAAACAGTCTTCCGTCTTCTGTAAAATTGTTACAGGTCGACAGGGTCAATAGCTCGTCCCCGTAGACCGGCAGATCTGTTCCGGTAAACACCGAGAGTTGTATGATATGATCGAGGTAGTCGTTAAACGCCTCCTCGGAATCCGCCTGTATAAAATCATAATAACGAAATTCCTGTGAATTCCGGTACTGCACCTTTGCCAGACAGACGGCAAACACTTCATAGGTGCCTTTCTCATAAATTGTATCAAATCTGATCTGCGCGTGCTCCCTCCAGTAATCTTCATCCAGATACTTCTTGAGACTTCCGAACATCGCACCGCTTTTCATGTTATGTCCGTAGATAATAATATTGGTGCTGCGCTGCACCAGATCCGTTCTCGGATCCATAAACAAGGTTCCGTTGATATCGTCCTCCCCGTTTACATTGCGCTTCAGATAATAATCCCCGTCATTCGGGGTAAGCATGACCGGATAGTCAATCTTCGTCCCGTCAATGGTGATCCATCCGGCAAAATCACTGTGCTGCGCCACGATGGCTTCATATTCCGGCAGAACCGGAGGAGGCGGTTCGTTCTCCCGCTCCGTCTGGTCTAAGCCCGCCGCAAGTTCCGGTGCATCCTCCGAAAAAAAGGTGTCATTGTCCACCATCTCTGCGGCTTCTGTCGGATTTTCTTTTAGCATCTTCAAATACTCATTCGCCTGACTGCCGCGGTGATTCGTGTAATCTGACCAGAAATACCAGCCAAAACATAGAATCGCAGCCGTCACACACACCGCACCGAGAATCTTTCTGCTGCGGTCCTGCGCCACCTGCCGGGGTTCCTCCCCCGCTTGTTGTTCCGGCGCCTGTGCCTGCGTTATATTTTTTGCCGCGGATTTTGCCACGACATCTGCAATATCCAGAAAAAATTTCTTGCCGACTTTGCTGCCGAACTTGATCTTCCCTGTTCGGATCAGCCAATAGAGGCGTAGAGCGGTTTCCGGTTCATTGAGATCGACGGTGTTCTGTATCTTTTCGATTTTCTTCGCATCTTCGAGCCCTCGGGCATATTCCTCTTCTGTGTCAAATGTAAAATTCCCTATCTTATATGCCGCCATGATCGGAACCGCTCTCCCTCCTCTCTATCTTTATTTTGTGGTTGTTCCGGTAACTGCTCCGGTAAACTCACCGTAGTAAGTCTCGCCGTCCGCCACCAGGTAGCTTCTTACTTTATAAGAGTATGTTGTCTCTGCCGCAAGCTTTTTATCGGTATAGAAAGCGTCTCTGGTACGCGTTACCTGCTGCCACTTTCCATCTGCGCCGGCACGGTATACTTCGTATCCCGTCACGGCACCGTCGCCCGTCCAGCTGATGGACAGACTGTCTGCGGATGCGCCTGTCACAACCGCCGCGCCCGCATCGCACGGTCTGATGTCAAACGTCAGGTTCTTTGTTGCCGTGTAATTGCCTTTTCCTGCAACTGCCGCCACACCGGTACCTGCCTTGCGGTTGTTGGAATACATCAGTGTGTAGTCGCTTAAAAGTTCCAGGGCTTTGCCGTCATCTTCCACCGTCACGGTCGGCTTGATGTCAGATCCGGTATATACCTGTGTCTGAATCGAACCAATGTCGCACAGATGTATGCTCTTGCGCAGAATCTGGAAACTCAGTTCCTTAGTACCTGCATAATGGGTTCCGCTTGCTGTGATTACCAGCTTCGCTACACCCGCGTTGATGTTGTCTTCATAGGATACCGTGTAATCCTTATCTTTTTCCAGCTGCACACCGTCTGCCCATACTTCCGGCTCCGGTGTGATTGCTTTTCCGGTATATGTGTAAGTAGAAGAAATACCCTTCACTTCCAGTCCGTCGATCGGTGTCTGGTCTACGGTAAACTGCTTTGTAACGGTTCCTGTATAGTTGCCGGTTCCGGCAGCCTCCATTTCGTAGATTCCTGCCACTCCTGCCGGTCTGCATGTCACGGTATAATCGGTGTCTCTTACGAGTGCGATCTCACCCCACTGGAATGTTACATTCTGTGTAATCTGCTCTGAGTAGGATACCGTGTCCTCAAATCCGCTCATCACCACATCTTCATCGGTGATGTCCTTCGGTGTAATCTCGATGGTGCATTTCCTGGTTCCGCCGTAGCTTCCCTGACCGATCAGAAGAAGAGTCTGCGTTCCGGCGCTCATGCCATCGCTGTTGTCGTCAAATGCAAAGCTGTAGGAGTCTGTTGTAAGGACCGTTTCGCCGATGCGTACCTCTGTAATGCCCAGATCGTCCGGCGTATATGCGCTTCCCGTAAACGGATAGCTGTCGTCAAGTCCTATGACCTCCGCCTGGCTGATGTCGCTCGCAATATGAAATGTGGCCTGGCGGTAATTCGTAAATCCACCGGTTCCGTTGATCCGCATCAGAACGGTGCCGATCTCTGTGTTGTCCGTGTCAAAGCTCAGTGTATAGTCCTCACCCTGCTTTAAGGTATAATCGCCGCAGGTCACTTTCACTTCCGGAATTACCGGCTGACCCGTGTATGCCTGATTCGGAATCGGATCCACCGTCACATCCGCCGCCGCAATATCGTGGCTTACGATGGTAAACGGTGCCGTTACGCTTCCCGCATAGCTTCCTTTTCCGGTCACGGTCACAGTCGCTGTGCCGCACGCCTTGTTGTTCTGATAAGATACCTCATAATCTGTACCCGCTGTGAGTACATTGCCGTCCAGTGTTACCTGCACTTCCGGTTCCACCCCGTTGTCGCTTCCCATATACGGATAGGAAGTTCCGTTCGGGAACGTGACAATCGCTCCGTCAAAGCTCTTCTCCGTAATCGTGTATTCCACGGTGCGGGATCCCGTATAATTTCCGATACCGGAAATCACCGCTGTCGCTGTTCCTGCATTGATATTGTTGCTGTATGCAACGGTAAAATCGCTTCCCTCTGTCAGCTGACGTACCTCAACCTCTGTTCCGTACTGATATGTCACAAGAACAGTCGGCTTCTTTTCCGTTCCGTCATAAGAAAAGCTGTCCGGAATCACTTCTACCGCAATCAGGTCGGTGCCGGATGACGGTTTTGCCAATGATTTCGCCACGATCTGGAAGGATACTTCACGGCTTCCGATTACGTTGCTTCCATCACCGGTAATCACGACTGTACCGGTTCCTACATTCGTATTATCTGCGTCTGCCTTCTTTGCAATGGTATAGCTTCTTGCCGGCAGAATGTAATCCGTTGATCCGATGGTTGTCTTCAATGAGAACTCCGGCACAATCTCCTTACCGGTGTACTCTCTGCTTCCGATCGCGTTCTGCGTTCCGTCAAGCACCTTCAGGTCGTCCATCTGAAGTGGGTTAATATCAAAGGTTACCAGCTTGATCAGACCAGCATACTCGTTCTTACCCTTTACCATAATGCTTCCGCCGTCTGTTCCCGCCTTGATATTCTCTCCATAGGTCACATCATAATCGGACGTGGACAGTGTCTTGTTCCCTATCTTAACGGTAACCTGCGGGCGGATCTGTGTTCCGCGGTACAGGTAGCTGCTCTCTACACCGCTTACCTCCAGAATTCCCGCATTTGCAACAATGCTGAAATTCTCTGTGAGTGTTCCGGTAAATCCGTTTTTCTCATTTCCGATTACCGTCACGCTCGCAGTCTTATCACCGATCTTCACGTTGTTTTCGTATGTATGAATCACAAAGTGCTTTCCGGATGTCAGCTCTGTTCCGTAGTAGCTGATGCTCGGGATTGCCTCCACCGGATCTCCGGTATACTGCTGATCTCCGATTGCCACCTGGATGCCTGCCTCCGAAAGATCCGCTTTGATCGGAACCGTCTTCTCCACGCTTCCCGCAAAGCCTCCCATACCCTTGATGGTAACTACTGCGTTGCCGACCCAGCTGTTGTCTGCATAGACCAGCGTATAGTCGGTATCTTTCTGAAGTGTTGTTCCGTTCAGCACAACACTGATCTGATCGTCAAACGTGATGTTCTTATCGCCGATTGCAATGTCCGTCTCTCCGGCATTCACATAATCTTTGAACCACAGTTCATCCGGAACGGTAATCTCGGCGTCCGCAATGTTTGCGCAGATCTTAAAGGTCTTCTTCACGCTTCCTGTGTAATTGCCGATTCCCTTAAGAATGACAACCGCGTCGGAACCAATGCTGTCGTTCTTCTCATAAGTACAGATATAATCCGTACCCATGACAAGTTCTGTTCCGTTATAGTACAGCTTCGGCTGCGGTGTTGCCGTTCCGTCCACCAGCGGCTGCGGTTCGATCGCTCCGATCTTAAAGCCGTTTGCCGGTGTATATCCGCCATTGCCAATACTTGCAAGTGTGATCGTATAGGTTGTGCTTCTCGATCCTGTAAAGTCCGTACCGTCCTTTGCCGTTGCCGTCAGCGTCACGGTTCCGCGGCTGGTATGATCCGCCCCGTAGGATACCGTGTAATCCGTCGTGCTGATCTTCTGTCCGTCATAAGTAAGCTCCACTTCAGGCTCTACCGGGCTTCCGGTATACTGTGTCTGATAACTTCCATCGGTCACTCCGCCGACAGAGAGCTCTACGCTGCTGTCCGTAAGATCTCTCGGTGCAATCGCAAAAGTCTTCTGCCATACACCGACGTATCCTCCCAGACCTTCCACGCTTACCGTTGCGGTTCCCGCGTGGATATTATCCGTATATGTCACGGAATAGTTAGAATCTTTTACCAGCTTTTTGTTGCCCTCGATCCGTGTTACCATCACCTCCGGCTCAAATGCACTTCCGTCATAAACATACTGTGTGCCGTCGGTGAGTGCCGGGCAGCTGATCGTAAATTTGGTCTCGTTTGTGATGAGCTGGCCAATTCTGAATTCTGCCGTCTTGCTTCCGGTAAAGTTGCCGGTTCCGGTCACTGTCACCGTTGCGGTTCCGGTTCCTTTGTTGTTCGCGTAAGCCACCGTGTAATCGTTGACCGGGCTTAACGCATAGGTTCCGTCTCCAAATTCATAGCTTACCGACGGTGCCGGTGTGACAGCCATTCCGTTGTACTCCTGCGCGTCGATCGGTGCGATCTTTACCTCCGGCTCTGCCAGATTCTTCGGCGCAATCGTATAATCTTTCGTAAAGGTTCCCTGATAGTTTCCTTTTCCGGTAATCGTCATCGTTGCGGTCCCGGCATCCACATTATTTTCGTAGGAAATCTTGTAATCATCCTCGCCGAGCTTTTTCTTCAGATCTGTGCACTGTACCGCAGGTACCGGTGTAATCTCTTCCGAAGTGTAAGTGTAGCCGGACTTTAATCCGCCAAGCGTGCAGTTGTTGTCCAGGCTTCTCGGCAGAATCGCAAATGTCAGTGTTCTGTCATCTGTTCCGTAGTAATCCCCCTTACCGGAAACGGTAAGGGATGCCTCGCCGGCATTCAGGTTGTCCGCGTAGGAAGACTCGTCATACGCGATCACTTTCTCGATCTCATCGGCTGTCGTAAGCTTTGTTCCATCGCTCAGCGTCAGCTCGGTGATCTTCGGATACAGACGCTCGCCGGTGTAGGTCGTCTCGTTCTCATCCACCTTCCAGCTGATGATCTCGTCCAGGGATTTTCCGCTGATGGTGAATACAATAATCTTCGTTCCTGTGTAGTTGCCGTTACCCTGTATGGTCACATTTGCCATCGGTCCCGGTTTCTCGTTGTTCGCGTAGCTGCCAGCCACGATCGAATAGTCGGTCGGCGCGGTCAATGTCTTCTTATTATAAGTAAGCTTTATCTCACTTTCTGTAAGGGTCACTGCATTTCCATCGTACGCTTTCTTGATCGCCTCGTAGGAAACACCGGTTGCAATGTCCTTCGGACGAATCGTAAAGGTTGCACTCAGTTTTGTGGCGCCGTCGCTGTACACATAGCATCCGTTTGCCGTCGGCTGATCCTCCAGCGGGATCTGCTCTACTGTAACCGTCGCCTCCCCGGCATTGATCGCCTGATCCGCGTTGGTTCCGTCACTGTAGTTGACCGTATAATCTGTTCCCTGCTCAAGGACGCTCTTCCAGAGTCCGAATCCGCCGTCCGATACCGAAATCTCATCCGTAGCAAGCGTAATCGGATCTCCTGTGTATACCGGGTTTTCTGCCGGATTCACCGATACATCATAATCCTCATCAAGCTTGGATGCGAGCAGATACTTGATCTCCTGTTTGCCATAGAATTTGCCCTTTCCGGTAATCGTTACCGAAGCAGTGCTTCCTTCTTTTGAAATATCCTTGATGCCGTCATACTTTAATTCGTAATCAGTTCCTTTTACCAGCGTATTGCCCTGGTTATCCGTGAGTGAAATCTCAAGCTGATTATCGTTTTTATTGTTGGAATACCACAGCATTGCCCAGTATGGTCCGTCATATCCTGTCACCATCCTGTCCGCGCTGTTGGTTACCTTAAGGTTCTTGTCGTTGATCAGTGTCTGGATATCTACCGCTGTAACCTCAAACGTCCTGGTAACAACGCCTGTATAGTTGCCGCTTCCGGTAATCGTCATCGTGTAGGTTCCGATGTCTTTTACCGTTGTCGGTGAACATGCCACCGTATAATCGGTTCCCTTTTTCAGTGTATGATCTGTCTTTGATGCGGAATGATATACAACACTCTCTGTCGGAAGCGCAATCTCTGCTCCCGTATAGTCAAACAGCTCTCTGTCAATGCTGGCAGTAATCTTCGTGCTTGTAAGATTGCACTGGGCAATCGTATACGTCAGACGTTTCGTTGTACCGGTCTTAAAATTGCTGTTGGAATCGCTCGGCGCAATCTCAACGCTCGCCGTACCTGCAAATATCTTGGTATCCGCAGAATAGGTCAGCTTGTAGTCCGACTCCGGAAGTGTTACCATGTCCGCGCCCTGCGCAAACTTTACAACCACCTTCGGCTTCACGTCTGCTCCGTCCGGAGAATATTCCATCTTATAGTTTGCAGTGCTTACCTCGGAGCCATCGGCATCCACATAGTAGCATACCGCCTTTGACATGTCCGCCTGCTCGATTGTGAATTTACCGGTCACTGCACCGCCGTATGTTCCCATACCCTGCAGCGTAATGGTTGCTGTTCCTGCATTCGTGTTGCTTGCGTAAGTAACGGAGTAATCCGTTCCCTCAACCAGTCCCAGATCGTTGTTGCCGCTCTTCCAGGTAATGTCCGGTTCCGGTGTCTGTGCATTGCCGTTATAAGTTACAGCCGCTGCCGTCACTTTCTGGATCAGGTCTGAGAGATCAGCGCCTGCCGCCTGATACTCCACCGTGTAGGTTCCCTGATAGTTTCCGATACCGGTGATGACACGGCGGTAGGTTCCGTTTCCGGCATTGATAATATCTGTTCCGACGGTGTAATCCGTCCCCTTCTCCAGCGTCATGCCGTTGTAGGTTGCAGTGATGACCGGCTCCTTGTCCGCTCCTCCTGCCGCAGCAGCCGTCACAGACACAGCCATGCCAACTTCTTCCTGATCCTTGTTGCCAATATCTTTTGCCTTGATCTCAAAATTTACCGTCTTTGTTCCGTAAAGAGAATTCTTTCCGGTAATCGTCAATGTGGCCTGTCCGACATTGACATTATCAGAATATACCGCATCATAATCTGCCTGGGAAATGGTCTCCCCGTCAACCAGAAGCTGGAATGCCGGTGTCCACTCACTTCCGGTATATACATAGGAAGTCTTGTCAAAAACAACATTCGCGTCCGCCGCATTGCGCGGTGCACCGCAATATCTCTCTCCGGTATAGTTGCCGGTACCGGTCAGTGTAATTCCTCTGCCTGTCTGGCTGAGGGAAAGTGTGTAGTCCGTTCCCTCTGTAAGATTCTTCACGCCGTCTACGGCATCCGCGTCTGCGCGCGCCGTATCCTTTACCTCTTTGATGCAGGAGGCAAGTGTGGCAGAAGCGTTGTCCGGATCTGCTGCCGCATCAGCCAGCACCTTATCCCAGTCAATATTGTCCTGCAGTGTCACTTCCACCGTCGCGTCTGATACGTCTTTCTGTGCAATCACGTATTCCTTCTGAATCTTTCCGCTGTAACCGTTCTGTCCGGTAATGTACAGGTAATAGGTTCCCGCATTCACAAGCACGGTCGCATCCGTAGCCGGGTCAAAAGTTGTCGCCGCACCGCCAACCATCTGCGAATAGGAAAGCTGGTACTGATCGTTCTCTTTTAATATGGTATCTCCCACCTGAACCGCAACGCTCGGAATCTGCTGTCCGCCGTTGTATACCGGATTCTCCGGGCTGACTGTCACCGCATCCTCCGAAAGATTCGGTGTGACCGTCAGATTACAGGTGTAGCTTTTTCCTGCATAGGTTGCCGTGATCGTAGTGCTGCCTACGGCAATACCTTCGATGGTTGCCGGGTTGCCCGTACTGCATACTTTTGCCACCGTTTCATTGCCGGAAACCCATGTTACCGTTCCCGTGGCATTCTGCAGTGTGAGATCCTGATCCGTCCAGCCCTCGCCGATGGTCATACTGTTCTTATTCAGCGCTACAGCGGCACTCTGCTTCACATTGCTGCTCTGCAGCGCCGCCTGATCAGCCGCATTGGAAGAACTTCTCCCGGATGTGGCAATCACATCATTGGTATATGCTATTACCGCCGTACATCTTCC
>ENA-ORTY01004001-ORTY01004001.1-human-gut-metagenome-genome-assembly--contig:-NODE-4001-length-12010-cov-2.099707_pt1 | contig 12010 bp, 10 predicted proteins | sample MGYA00241917_ERZ509198 | MGnify/ENA primary metagenome ERZ509198 (study PRJEB26280, sample SAMEA2338857) | human gut metagenome | biome: human gut; feature: human-associated habitat; material: faeces...
CCTCCGCCTGCCCCGCAAACCGGCATCCGGTTATTCTTCCATCCTCGGCAAAAAAGCTCCGGCGACAATCTTGCCCGAATAAAATCCTGTATATCAAAAAGACAAACAGATGATGAATATTTTAGTTTCGGAAGATATCCGGACGGTATGTCCGGAGTTTGTAGGTGCAGCCTTGGAAGCACATATCATCAATACACCCTACTCCGCTCCGCTATGGGAGGAAATCAAGGCGTTCCAAACCGATTATTGCAGGAAATACACCACGGAGTCCATCAAGGAAATGCCTCCTATACAAGCCACCCGCTCCGTTTATAAACGCTGTGGAAAAGACCCGAGCCGTTACCGCCCTTCGTCGGAAGCCTTGGTACGCCGCATGCTGCGGGGATTGGACTTATACCAAATAGACACGGCTGTGGATTTAATCAATCTGGCTTCCATTGCCTACGGTTACTCCATCGGCGGATTCGATGCCGGGAAAATAGTCGGCGACACGCTTGTTTTGGGCATCGGGCGCGAAGGGGAAGCTTACGAAGGCATCGGGAGAGGCCCGTTGAACATCGCCGGACTGCCGGTTTACCGCGACAACCAAGGCGGAATCGGTACCCCCACGAGCGACCATGAACGCACGAAACTCACCCTGTCCACCACCCACTTGTTGGCATTGGTCAACGGATACGACGGCAACCGCGAACAAGTGCTGGCCTGTGCAGAGTACATGCAGGAGTTGTTAAAGAAATATGCTGGTTCAGACGGGGGAGACATACAACTTTTCGAGTGACCTAAACTCCAATGGGACAAACCGGAAACACAAAAGTATCGCGGTTTGCCCCATTGGAGTTGCCGGCATCAAAAGGATTTAGTAATAAACTATCGTCTGTATCTCCTTAAATATAGGTTGGCCGTCCACATACACCATACGTTCGGTCCAGTTTCCATGCTCATCTGTCTTCACAGCACGGATTTCACAACCATCGTAGTTCCAACTGTCACCCCCATAATCCAACGAGAAATCCATGGATTCCGGCAACGTGGAATTTTCCCCGTAACGGAAAGTTGCCTCGTAACTCTCTCCATTTCCGTATGCTACAAACGGCGGCGTCGTGCTGCCATACACGACATGAAACGGCACGCCATCCATATTTATTGCATATTGGCAGTCTATAAGTCCTGCCGAGAATTCTCCGGCCCTGAAATTCCCCTCGTAACGGATGCCGAATTCCCCGTCCTCACGTGTGTAAGTGGCCTGAAAGGGTTGACCGTAACGTTTTCCGTTCACCGCCACCTTTTTGCCATCATAAGTATAAGTGAATGAATCCACCTGTTCCAATTTTCCCACAGTAGATTTCTGCCCCTCGTAGTAGGTTATCTTCCCGTCGGGCGAAAAGCGCATGATGTTGCAGAAATTGCAAAGCGGGTGGTTGCCATCCTCCTCTTCTTGCAGCGACTTCATCATATTCTCGGGGTAGACACGAATCAGCCTCGCCTGCTTGACATTCCCTTTCAGCATATAGATGTCGCGTTCCGTCATCTTAGCCCCTTGGCTTCCCGCGCTCTTCTGCAACTCCAACACACGGTCGTAAGCTCGCAACTCGCCTTCTTCCGTCACCACAAACTCATAAGACTGTTCCAAAGGCCCGGCATCGGCCATTTGTTGAACCAGGGGCTTATCCTCGGAATAGGGATAGAGATAATGCGTGAAGCTGATGCCATCCTTATTGGGTATGCCTGCATAAACATGGCTCGTATGTCCCCTCAGGCCGCTCTCCCCATCTGGTTCGGTATAATCGGTAACCTGTAACACCACATACCCTTCTCGCTCGGAAAGCGTGCCCATGCTATAGGACACAGGCAATGGCGCTTTCCCCATATATTCCCCTAACATCGAACGGGAAAAATCACGGAGAGCCACCTTGCGGACAAACTTATCCGATATGGCACCCGACACGGACGGAATACGGAAATTTACCCAACCGTTGCCTGCAACCCAGCCCGTAAAACTGTTTACAGAACTTACCTTGCCCACAACCTTTCCTGTGACCGGCTGGCTGCGTACATTGACATTATCACCAGTCACTACATAGTAATCTTGCGCCTGAAGCACGGCGGTACAACAAAAAGCCGCCATCAAAAACATCTTTTTCATTATATATAAGTATTAAAGTCTTTACTCATGAATCTACCGTGCCAAAAGTTCGTTCGTACCACGACTGCCCTACCTCCCCTATAAAAACGCATCCGCACGCCGCACAAAGTAGCACAACCATACAGGCCGTCAAGTACGCCCCAAGCCCAATTCTTTGTCTTTTTGTTTTCATACCACTTAGATTTCCGTTCTCCCCAAACGGATATACTCTTTCTCTTTTAAAAGGTTGAACATGAAAAAGGCGTAGGGAGGTACTTTCGCCTATCCCATGGTCTCAGGCTCTCGCATTGCCCCCATCCCTCAGGATAGGCAACGCAGCCAGCCCACGCCATGATATATCATATAAACCGGGAGAATTTTCCCCGAGTGAATACAATACAACCAACGTGGACGTTTCCCGTTGCCTAATCTTTCAGGATGGATTCAAATTTGCGAGATTTGAGACCTAAAGATTACGTCCGTAAACGCCCTTTTCCCATAAAATGCCCGCCAGTCCCTCATGGACAGGCTGAGTCAAAAGCAAAATTAATACTTTTTCGGATATATTCAAAGAAAATAAATAACTTTCTCACCGTTTCTTTTATTATATCCCTACCTTTGCATATAAATTAAACATGAATGTAAAATGAGAATAGCCACATTCTTCCTGTTCCTCGGATTGTTCTTGCAAGTACAAGCACAAATGAAACAACCCGACCCCACGGTATTCATATTCGTAGGAGACTCCATTTTCCCGATGAACGTCATAACCAGCCAGACCGAACTTAAGAAAGGTTGGGACATACAAGGCATCAATGTAGGGCGAAAAATAAAAAGATACTTCTGGGGGGCGCAGGCAAGGCAAACCACCAGTCGCCAACCTAAATTTGCCATTTACCCCAAAACGCAGGATTTGAACGACTACGCCTTGATTCGACTGAAAGAAAGACGAGGCTTCCGCTATTTGCCGGCCTCTGAATTTAAAGACTGCGACTATACCCGTGTGGAATTAGGGCTTTTCAACATTGAGAACCTTCCGGGATTAGGCTTTGCCGTAACACCGCTCACACCGCTCTTCCCCGGGGAATACATATTGGTGGATCTTTCTCAAAAGCCCGTCAACCAATACGGAGATGTCAAAGCATACGATTTCACGGTGGAGGAATAACCGTTCCCATCTGCAAAATTATCAGTCTGCTTGGAATGTCTCCCGATAAAAAGCAATGCTGTCAACGTATCCCGTTCCAACTATTTCCTATCTCTAAACGAAAAAAACTGTGATTTTATTTGCCAGTTCAGGGATTCTACATATATTTGCAAGCGAAAACAAGAATTTAAAAGACTAAAGCAATAATGTTCTCAAATAAAAATACATATTGGTGGTGGCGCAACTCAAGACCGGAAAAGTCGTGAGGAGCAAGCCTTATATGTATTATCTACATTTACCCTAAAAGAAACATGGAGGCCTGTCGTACTTACGGCAGGTCTCTTTTTTATACCCTTTTTCCCAAGAACAAACAAACGAACCAAAATACAAATGAAGATGAAAACTTATCATGTAAATGAAGAAGGCTATTACGGTAATTTCGGCGGCGCATACGTCCCCGAGATTCTGTATAAAACCGTAGAAGATTTGCGTAAGGCATATCTTCCCATCCTTGAGAGCGAAGCATTCCGCAAAGAATACCATGCGCTGCTGAAAGATTATGTAGGCCGCCCCTCGCCTCTCTACCATGCACGGAGACTGAGCGAAAAATACGGTTGTAAACTCTACTTGAAACGGGAAGACCTCAACCACACCGGCGCTCACAAAATCAATAATGCCATCGGACAAATCCTTTTGGCACGGAAAATGGGCAAAACGCGTATCATTGCCGAGACCGGTGCCGGGCAACACGGTGTGGCCACCGCTACGGTCTGTGCCCTGATGAACATGCCCTGCCGAGTCTACATGGGAGCGACGGACGTGGCAAGGCAACACGTCAACGTAGAACGCATGAAGATGTTGGGTGCCGAGGTTTATCCGGTAGAAAGTGGTAACAAAACATTGAAAGATGCCACGAATGAGGCCATCCGCGACTGGTGCTGTCATCCGCAAGACACCTTCTACATCATCGGTTCCACTGTAGGCCCACACCCCTATCCCGACATGGTGGCCCGCTTGCAAAGCGTCATCAGCCGTGAAATCAAGGAACAGCTCTTGGCAAAAGAAGGACGCGATTATCCGGACTACCTGATGGCTTGTGTCGGTGGGGGGTCGAACGCTGCCGGTACCATCTACCACTATATCGACGACGAACGGGTCAAAATATACCTCGGCGAGGCCGGAGGCCACGGTATCGACAGCGGAGAGACCGCAGCCACGATACATTGCGGTTCATTGGGCATCATCCATGGAAGCCGCACGTTGGTCATGCAGGACGAAGACGGGCAAATCATCGAACCCTATTCCATCTCTGCCGGTTTGGATTATCCGGGTATCGGCCCGTTACATGCCAACTTGGCACAAGAGCACCGGGCCACAGTCATGGCTGTCAACGACGACGAAGCTTTACGGGCCGCATACGAACTCACCCGCCTGGAGGGTATTATTCCGGCCTTGGAATCGGCACACGCACTCGGCATGCTCCCACGAATGAAATTCAGGAAAGAGGATGCTGACGGTCAGCGGACGGGGCGACAAAGACTTAGACACCTATCTGACCCACCGCTACGACGAGAATTTAGAATAATAAGGCATCTCATACAAATCCATAAGAAACTCTATGAATACATTTCATTACAGCACGGCTTGCCGACAAATCCTCGGCGACCTCTATACACCGGTCAGCACCTATTTGAAAGTGCGCGACCTTTATCCACAAAGTGCCCTGATGGAGAGTTCCGATTACCATAGCCATGACAACAGCCGTTCGTTCATCGCCCTGAACCCGATAGCCAGCATCGACATCAGCCATGGCACCGTGACCGCCCAATATCCAGACGGTACGCAGGAATCCCGCGAAATCAATGAAAACTATCCGGCCGAACAAGCCTTCAACGACTTTTTATCACGCTTCACCGTGACAGGCGACAAACAGGAGTTTTGCGGCCTCTATGGTTACACATCCTTCAATGCGGTCCGGTATTTCGAACACATAGAAATAAAAGATTGCATGCAGGAAAAGAACGACGCGCCGGACATCCTTTACATCTTATATAAGTATGTCATTGCTTTCGACCACTTCAACAACACCATGACGTTAATCGAACTGGTGGAAAACCATGAACCGGATACTCTCGACGAACTGGAACGCGTCATCCAAAACCACAACTTCGCCACCTACGATTTCCGTCCTATTGGTGAAACCTTCAGCACGCTCACGGACGATGAACATAAAGCCAACATCCGCCAAGGCATTGCCCACTGCTTACGAGGCGACGTGTTCCAAATCGTATTGAGCCGCCGTTTCGTACAACGGTATGAAGGAGACGACTTCAAGCTCTACCGCGTCCTGCGCAGCATCAACCCTAGCCCCTACCTGTTTTATTTCGACTTCGGGGGATTCCGCATTTTCGGTTCCTCACCCGAAACACATTGCCGCATAGAAGGACGCCACGCTTATATCGACCCGATTGCAGGCACGACAAAACGTACCGGCAACGCCGATACGGACGCACAAAATGCAAACTACCTGAAAAACGATCCGAAAGAAAACGCCGAACACGTCATGTTGGTAGACCTGGCGCGGAACGACCTGAGCCGGAACTGCCATGACGTGAAAGTGGACTTCTACAAAGACATGCAATATTACAGCCATGTCATCCATTTGGTGAGCCGTGTAAGCGGTACGCTGGATGACGAAGCCGATCCTGTCAAGACGTTCATCGACACCTTCCCGGCCGGTACGCTCTCCGGCGCACCCAAGGTCCGCGCCATGCAACTTATCAGTGAACTGGAGCCGCACAACCGAGGGGCATACGGCGGTTGCATAGGGTTCATCGGATTGGACGGTTCCCTGAACCAGGCCATCACCATCCGTACGTTTGTAAGCCGTAACAACGAGTTATGGTTCCAGGCCGGAGGAGGCATTGTGGCCAAGAGCGACGAAGATTACGAGTTACAGGAAGTCAATAACAAACTGGGAGCTTTGCGCCATGCCATCCAAATGGCAGAACGCTTGTGAAGCTTTCCGTATACATTCAGAATTATGAAAGCAGTCATCATTGATAATTACGATTCTTTTACCTACAATTTATATCATCTGATACGTGAAACCGGCACGGATACTACGGTGCTGCGCAATGACGCATTCGACTTGAAAGATATTGAGGCATACGACAAAATCATTTTAAGTCCGGGCCCCGGCATTCCGGAAGAAGCCGGACTGCTATTAGACGTCATCCATACTTATGCCGGACGAAAGCCGATACTTGGCGTATGCCTCGGACATCAAGCCATCGGCCAGGCTTTTGGTGCACAGCTCGTCAACCTGTCCGATGTGTTCCACGGCGTACAGACTCTTTGTTTCCATACGGAAAAAGACTATATTTTTCAAGGCATTCCCAAGCAATTCCCTATAGGACGTTACCATTCGTGGGTAGTGTCGGACGACGGTCTGCCTTCCTGCCTCGAAGTGACGGCGGTCAGCCCAGAAGGACAAATCATGGCACTGCGCCACCGCGAATACGATATCCACGGCATACAGTTCCATCCGGAATCCGTACTCACCCCGAATGGACGAGCCATCGTGGAAAACTTCCTTGGGCACACCTTGTGTCCATAAATGATGTTTTACGACATGTTTCCATTTATTTCATGTGCCAAATATTTGTAGTTTACTTATTACTACATATATTTGGCACAAGTATACATATGTACGACTGACTAATATAGAATAAAACAAAAAACAAACGACATTGAATCCCAAGAATGTTACTCACAATGAACTTAAAGCATTATTTCATAGCAATAACACTTTGCATCCTGTACATATTAAACTTGATGGGGTGCAAGAACCAACAAGACGCGAACGAAAAGGACTTACTTACCATCCACATCGAGGATTACGAGAATAAAATCATTCCGCGTCCTGCCGTCATATCAAGTATCGACACCATAGCTTTAAACACCTGCGGTAATTTCATGGGAGACATCAAAACCGTATGCATTTCAGACTCCATGGTGTATGTGTTGGACAGAGCCAATGCCGTATGGGCTTTCAAATACCCTTCGGGCGATTTCGTCAAACGCATCCGGAACGTAGGGCATGGAAATGGAGAATACGTTTCTGCCTGGGCCATGACTTTGGGAGATAGCCTTTTGTTCTTAATGGACTTTGACACAAAAAGCATATTGACCTATGATGCAACCCTCAATTACAAGTCGTCATTCCGCTATGGATTCCCTGCCATGGATTTCATAAAAGTCAAAGACGGCTTCCTTTTCCTGAACTTGTTAGCGACTGAGAAGTTGCATCGCATTGTGCATACCAACAATCTGGGGGAAGTACAACAAAGCTATTTGCCATCCAAAATGAGTTTGGACATGATTTACAATGAAACCTCTTTTGTCCGGGATAAAAACGGGGAAGTTTATATTTTCCCTCCGTTTTCCAATGAAATATACCGTTGGACTTCCGGAGGACCAAAACCGGTATTCCGAACAGATTTCGGTAGAAATACCGCCAAAGACAATGTGAAATCAAGTTATGACATCACGGAATCCGAAAGAGCCTTCAACACCGGCTTTTTCATTGTAGACCACCATATAATAAATAACTTTTACCACTCAGGAAAAACTTATTACTCATTCTACAACATGAAAGATGGAAGACAACACCAAGGATATGCAGACACGACAGAGGTCATACCGTTTGCACCCCGATGGCAATCCTCCAATGGTCTGATAGGCTACATACTTACCAATGACTATGACAAGTGGAAGCCTCAAAAGGACTCTTGTGATGCCGCATTGTTCGTTTTCCATTTGAAGTAACACGATTGAGCCAAAGATGGTTTGCAAAGTGTCTTCCAGCAAGACAAAAGGGCCAACCCTCAACTGCCCTCCAATCCCATGTTGCACACTTTCCTTTTGGACGAAAACAACGAGGTGTTGGCAGTAGGAAACCCTTTAGAAAATGAGAAAATAGACCGGATGTTCTGGAGAACCGTGAAGGAAAAGTTAGGAACTAGACAAAAAGAAAAAGCCAATGATTAATGCTCCACACGCATAAAATTCAACTTTTCATCCGAAAAAACTGTGATTTTGTTTGCATACAAAGAAATTCTCTGTATATTTGCAACCATAAAACAAAACAAGAAACGAACCGAACGATGTTCTTAAATAAAAATACATATTGGTGGTGGCGTAACTCAAGACCTGAAAAGTCGTGAGGAGATAGCCTTATATGTATCATCAACCACATACCAATGTGAAGACATGGAGGCCTGTCGTACTTACGGCAGGCCTCCTTTTTTATACCCATTCCCTTGCAAACCACATACCAATAAAACTTAAATACATCACAAGCATGAAACAAATACTCATAAAAATTACAAACGGTGAGGTTCTGACCCGGGAACAGACCTGCCAGATCGTCCGTCATATTGCAGACGGGGAATACAACGACGTGCAAATCAGTGCCTTGCTCACCGGACTGATTATGCGGGGCATCAAGGTGGACGAAGTGCTCGGCCTGCGCGACGGGCTTATAGAAACCGGCCAGCCCGTGGATTTCTCCCCTTATCGGGTCATTGACATCGTGGGGACAGGCGGTGACAATAAAAACACGTTCAACATCTCCACCTGCGCCTGTTTCGTAGTGGCAGGAGCCGGTTACAAAGTAGCCAAACACGGTAATTACGCCGCCACCTCGACTTCGGGAGCAAGCAATGTCATAGAGCATCATGGCGTGCGGTTCACGGCCGACAGCAACCTGTTGCGCCGCAGCATGGAGGCTTGCAACTTTGCCTACCTGCATGCCCCGCTGTTCGCCCACGGGATGAAAGCCGTGGCCCCCGTACGCAAAATGCTTCAGATACCAACCTGTTTCAACCTTCTCGGTCCGCTGGTCAATCCTTGCCGCCCGGCCTATCAATTATTAGGTGTGGCCAACCTGAACCAAATGCGGCTGTACAGCAGCGTGTATGAGAAGTTGGGTATCGGTTACGGTATCGTGAACAGCATAGACGGATATGACGAAATCTCGCTGACGGGTAATTTCAAAGTCAAGACCAACACCATGGAGAAAATCTTCCGGCCTGCCGACCTCGGTCTGCCGACCGTCCGCCCGGAAGAACTCTACGGCGGTGCAACCCCAGATGAGGCTGCGGAAATTTTCGACAGCGTACTCGAAAACCGCTGCACGGAAAGCCGAAAAAACGTGGTATTGGCCAATGCGGCCTTTGCCATCAAAGTCATCGAACGGGACAAGGACATCGCCGAATGCCTCGCCATCGCCCGCGAATCGCTGGAAAGCGGACGGGCGCTGAAAACATTGAAAAAATTTATAGAAATTAACCAGTAAGGGATGAGGTGCGAAAAGGTATTTATAGCCGCATATCCCGTAACTCTTCACTAAAACAGCCATGAAAGATATTTTATCGGAAATCATCGCTCATAAACGAATTGAAATAGAACTGCAAAAGCAAGCCGTCTCCCTCGAAAAGTTACAGGAAGAGGTTGCCGCCATGATGCAGAAAGACGCCACTGCCGGAACTTCCGTCGCCATACCTGTCCGCAGCATGAAACAGGCGCTTGCTTCTTCACCCACGGGAATCATTGCCGAATTCAAACGCCGTTCCCCTTCGAAAGGATGGATACACGAGACTGCCCGTGCCGAAGAAATACCCGCTGCATACGAAACAGCCGGTGCTTCCGCAGTCTCTATCCTTACGGACGAAAAATTCTTTGGCGGTTCGCTGCAGGATATACGCATGGCACGCCCACTGATCGGCATTCCTATCTTGCGAAAGGATTTCATCATCGACGAATACCAACTGCTCCAGGCACGTATCGTAGGAGCTGATGCAGTATTGCTTATCGCCGCTTGCCTGACACAAGAAGAATGTGCCACCCTTACCGCCCGGGCACATGCCCTGGGATTGGAAGTGCTACTCGAAATCCACACTTTTTCCGAACTCGCTTATGTAAACGCGGATGTGGATATGGTAGGCGTCAACAACCGTAATCTCGGCACATTCGTCACCGATGTGAAAAACTCTTTCCATATAGCCGAAAAACTCCGGCAGATACCGGCCACAGCCCTGGATTCTTCCGACAGCCCAAGCCTGCCGCTACTTGTTTCGGAAAGCGGAATTTCACATCCCGAAACCATTTGCCGGCTGCGCGCTGCAGGCTTCCGCGGCTTCCTTATCGGAGAAACCTTTATGAAAACCCGCCGGCCGGAAGATGCATTAAAAGATTTCATTTCTCCACTCCGTTCCTGAAAATGAAGTATTAATTACATAAATCATTAAAAAAATGGCTCCTCTTATCATAAAAGTATGTGGCATGACCGAAGCGGAAAATATCCGCAATGTAGAGCAACTGGATGTAGATATGATAGGCTTTATCTTCTATCCCAAGTCTCCCCGTTGCCTGTGCGAGATACCGGCATATCTTCCGGTTCGCGCAAAGCGCGTGGGAGTCTTCGTCAATGAAAGCAAGGAAACTATCCTGATGTATGCCGACCGTTTTGCGCTGGACTACATCCAGCTTCATGGCAACGAGTCGCCCGGATATTGCCGTTCCTTACGCAGCAGCGGTCTGCACCTTATCAAGGCTTTTTCCATTTCACAGTCAAAAGACCTGGCAACCGTTTCCGACTACAAGGGATTATGCGATTATTACCTCTTTGATGCCAAGACATCACTGTATGGCGGCTCCGGCAACCAGTTCGACTGGAACCTGCTGTACCGTTACAGCGGAATGACGCCTTTTCTGCTCAGCGGCGGAATCAACCCTTACAGCGTTAAAGCCATCAGGGAGTTTCATCACCCCAAACTAGCTGGCATCGACATCAACAGCCGCTTTGAGATGGCTCCGGGAAACAAAGATGTAGAACGCATCGGAAAATTCCTCCAGGCAATAAGAACCGGTGAAACTGCCGGCTGACGGCATAACCGCCGACCGGCAGATAACGTAACTGTCAACAATAAATCTGTAATAACAAACTCACTATGAATCGTATCAACCAACTCTTCCAAGACAGCCCCAAAAACCTGCTGTCTGTCTACTTTTGTGCCGGCTTCCCCACGCTCGACAGCACAGCCGATGTAATCCGTACACTCGAAAAGAACGGAGTGAATATGGTAGAAATCGGAATTCCCTTCAACGATCCGATGGCAGACGGCATCGTCATTCAAGATGCCGCCACCCGCGCCCTGCGCAACGGAATGTCTCTCCGCATCCTCTTTGAGCAGTTGCAGGACATCCGCCGGGATGTCCGTATCCCGTTGATATTAATGGGCTATCTCAACCCGATTATGCACTTCGGCTTTGAGGCTTTCTGCCGGAAATGTACGGAATGCGGCATCGACGGAGTAATCATCCCCGACCTGCCTTTCAGGGAATACGAAGAAAATTATAAGGCCGTCGCACAGAAATACGACATCCGGGTCATCATGCTCATCACCCCCGAAACCAGCGAGAAACGCATCCGCGAAATAGATGCCCATACCGACGGATTCATCTATATGGTATCATCAGCAGCCACCACCGGCGCGCAGAAAGATTTCGACGCCCGGAAACAAGTCTATTTCAAGAAGATTCAAGATATGAACCTGCGCAATCCACGCATGGTAGGTTTCGGCATCAGTAACCGGCAGACGTTCGATACAGCCTGCTCCCATGCGTCCGGAGCCATTATCGGAAGCCGCTTCGTTACCCTGCTCGACGAATACAAA
>ENA-ORTY01004005-ORTY01004005.1-human-gut-metagenome-genome-assembly--contig:-NODE-4005-length-12000-cov-2.659774_pt1 | contig 12000 bp, 9 predicted proteins | sample MGYA00241917_ERZ509198 | MGnify/ENA primary metagenome ERZ509198 (study PRJEB26280, sample SAMEA2338857) | human gut metagenome | biome: human gut; feature: human-associated habitat; material: faeces...
CCCGCCTCCACCTGATGGCTGTTGTCATTCATATATACCACGCGGATCTCGTCACCGTCGATCTCCAGCAGAGAGACCGCCGTGTTGTCGCCGTGGGGCGTCTCGCCCACCTCGGCGAGAGACAGGCCGTTCAGCGTGCCCAGCACTATCCGCATGGCCGCGCCGTGGCTGAACACGGTGACGGTCTTGCCGTCGTTCTCCGCCGCCACCCGCTTCAGGGCGGGGATGTAGCGATCCAGCACCTGCTGGGCCGTCTCGCTGCCCTCCACGTGGAATTTGTCCAGCTGGCGGTTGAAGTAAAACATCTGCTCCTCATAGGCGGTGTTCAGCTCCTGCCAGGGACGGCCCTCCCAGCAGCCCATGTGAATCTCCCGGAAGGCGGGCTCCAGATGCAGCTCCAGCCCCTTCGGCTCATAGATGGCCCGGGCGGTGGTGCGGGCCCGGAACAGGTCGCTGCTGTACACCGCGTCGATGGGTACGTCGTCAAAGCGCTTTTTCAGTACCCGAAGCTGCTGATAGCCCCGGTCGGTGATCAGGCCGTCGTACTGGCCGTGGGCGATGCGGTAGAGGTTGCCCTCCGCCTCGGCGTGGCGGATCAGATAAACAGTTGTCACAGTACGTTCACCCACGCTTTCATTTCGCTGACAGCGGCGCCCACGTCGCCGCCGTATTGCAGACTGTAGTTCACCTTTTTTGTCTCCGTAGTACGGCGCGAAGCCTTTCGCCCCAAATTCCTCGAAATGCTGGGGATCAGCTTCAGTGTGGCGGCGGTGTCCTTTTTCATCGGATGGGCCGCCAAAACATGGATGGGAATTGAGCTGTGACTGCAGGCAGGAAAGCGTGAATCTGCCTCAGCAGCCTTCCGCACTGAACATATCCGCCAGCCGGACGCCGGTTTGCGCCGCAGATTTCACGCCGCCGCTCCATGCCGCAAGCGGATTGCGACGACACCCGGCAGGGGGCGAGGAGTCTTGTTTCATCCGACTCCCTGGAGCATTTCAATGACGAAATGCTCTAGCACGGGTTGCCGGCAGAAAATGCGCACTGTCCCGTTTTCTTCTGTGCGGCCATGGCCCGCGCTGCGGTAAATGCCGAAGCCAGCGCCCAGTGGATATTATAACCTCCAAGAAGGCCGGTCATGTCCATGACCTCGCCGCAGAAAAAAAGCCCCGGCACAAATCGGCTTTCCATACCCGGCCCCAGTTCCCGCACGTCAACGCCTCCGGCGGCGGCTTCCGCCCTGCGCATACCCTCCGTTCCCGAAGGGATGACTCTGTGCGCGTGAACGGCGGAACACAGGCGTTCCCTGTCTTTTTTTCCCAATTCCGCAACCCTGCGTCCTGCCACATCCGGCGGAGCAAGCCGCTCGGCCAGACGCGCGGGCATACGCCGCGCCAGCAGCGTTCGGACAAGCTGCCTGCCGTTCTCCGGCTGGTGCATAAGTGCAAGCAGACTTTCTTCCGGCAAAAAATCCACGGTGAGAGCCCTTCCCGCTCTCCAGCGGCAGGAGGCAGACAGCGCCGCCGGACCGCTGAATCCACGATGCGTAAACAGGAGGGAGCGCGCGCCACAGGGATCGAAAACGGGGCCGTTATCCGTATCCACACTCAGTTTCGCGGACAGGCTGATACCCTCCAGTCCATGCAGAGGCCAATCCGGAGGCATGACAAAAGGGACAAGAGCGGGACGGAAAGGGACGACACGATGCCCCAGCCGGGCAGCCAGATGTGCTCCGCAATCCCCCGCGCCGGCCTGTGGACAGGCGGGACCGCCGCAGGCAATCAGCATCCGGGGGGCGGAAAAAGAGTTTTCCCCGCAGGCCACACGAAATTCCCCTTCCTCCCGCAAACACTCACGAACAGAACAGCCTGAAAAAAAACTCGCGCCGACGGCGAGCGCGGCATCCAGCATCCGGCGGGCAAGGACGGAAGCCGGCTCAAGGCAGAAAATCTGGCCGAACTCCCGTTCTTCCCAGGGAATACGCAATTCGGCCAGCAGAGACAAGGCCGCGTCTGTTCCGAAGCGGCGCAGCGGCCCCCTGCAGAACCCGGGCGCTTTACTGACGAAATGCTCGGAAGAAAGATTCCGGTTGGTAATATTGCCCATGCCGCCCCCGGCCATGGACAGCTTGCGTCCCGCTCTGTCCTGCGCTTCGAGCAGCACGGCGGAAAGGCCGCGCCGACCGGCTTCACGCGCGGCGAAAAGCCCCCCTGGCCCGGCGCCGAGAATAATGACGTCAAAGTGCTTCATGCGGCCTTTGCCTCTCCTTTCCGCTGCAAGTTCTCCCGATTCTCACGTGTCACGGGCTCATGTCAATAATCCATGGCCGCAATCCTTCCTTTCGCCAGGCATTGCCTTACGGCTGGAATCTTTCCCCGTCAGGGGAAAAGTACTCCTGGCAGGACGGCAAATCCGGCGGAGCCTTTTGCCGTATTCTTCCTGTGAAGGAAGGGGCATGCGGAGTGAGGCTCTGTTGCAGAAGCGTGTTGGTGGCGTTGCGCGAGGCGTACGGTTCCGCTCCGGCCGCGAGGCGGCAACATGCGTTGCAGCAAAGGCAGCCCGTGTTTTCCACACGGGCAAATGCAACATGCATCCCCGGCCGGATCGCTTGCGCCTCCGGCGGTCAAGGTTATTTTCACCACAATTCTGCAACAGAGCGCGGAATGAAACAGGCTTTTCTTTTCTGCAAAACCACTCTAATGTTCGGAAAGATTGCAGCCGATAGAAAATGCAGAGGTTTTGTGTCATGGACATCAGCGGTCTCGGAACATACAGCAGCATTCCTCTCGGACTCGACTTTTCCTTCAATGGCGGCGACTACCGCGGAAGAAAAGGGTCTGCAGGCATATCCCTTGATCTCGGCAAGTCGACGGATTCAACCGGACTTCGTCTTTCCGACGAAGACAAGCGGCTCATCCGGGAACTGCAAAAACGGGATCAGGAAGTCCGCGCGCACGAACGCGCCCACAAAACGGCGGCGGGAAGTCTTGCCAGAGGTTCTGCAACCTATACCTACCAGATTGGTCCTGACGGCAGACGTTATGCCATAGGAGGAGAAGTCCATATTGACGTCTCCCCCGGCAGCACACCGGAAGAAAGTCTCGAAAAGGCGCGCAGAATCCGGTCCGCAGCATCCGCTCCCTCCGAGCCTTCCGCACAGGATCATTCCGTTGCGTCAGACGCAGCCAGGCTTGAAGCCGAAGCCCGCAAGGAACTTCAGGAAAACCGGCGAGAGGACGGGCAGAGCCGATCCAGTCTGGACGGGCCTGTCAAAGGCGTCAGCGGCCCGCCGGAACTGGGCGGACCGGCGGAAAGCGTCAGCGGCCCGCCCCGGCAGCTTTTGCGCGGTACGGACAGCTTCGGTCATATCGTCTGGCCGGAGAATGCCGCAACCATCAGGAAGGCTTCCCGGCTCCGCACCGCCGCTGAAGACGAAGCCCTCATCAATGCCCAGGCGGCCCAAAAGCAGGCTTTTGCCGCGCAGGACGCGCAAATTTATGGACTGGAAGCTGCGGATCAGGCCTCGGTGGACGCGTCATTCTCCATCGCGCTGAACGGCAGACTTGCCGACGCTCATGCCGCATGGCAACGGGGTGACGCCCTTGCGGCCGACGCGCGTTTTGCGGCGGATGCCGCCCTTGCCTCACGTCATGCGTTCCTTGCCGCGCAGGCAGGTAATGTCGCGGCAGTCGATCCTCTGCGGGACGGCCTCGCAGCATCCGGGGCGGCAGGAACCTATCCCGCGGATCGTCCTTCCGATGCGGTGCTTGCAGCCCAGGGTGTCCAATCGCCTTCAGCAGTGTCCGGCGCTGCCGCCTTCACCCCTTATGCCGACCAGGACCTGGGTTCTGGCAGGGGAACCTTTGACCTCTCCTCCGGCTACCTCTACGGCCGGAATGAGGAATACTCAGCCTCCGCCCTCGATCTGCGCCGCGCCGCCCAGGCTTATGCCGACGCCACCCCCGGAACCATGCTTGTTCCCTGCGGCCTGGGCACAGGCATCTCCCTGCAGGTTTAGAGCATTCCGTTCAGGAAGCGCTCTGCGGAATCGAGCAGGACGAGACTCATCTCCGCTCTCCTTATCCGCAAGGCGCTGCGTGCTGATGGCCGGGGGTACCGCGACCCCCTCCTCCGGTGTCGCCGCAATTCACCTGCGGCGTCAAACTCCGGTGGAGACGTGAAACCTGCGAGCCGGAACACGACGTTGCCTTATGAGCAGTTATGCCGTATCTCTGGAGAACCGTACCGGGGATGTCCCCGGCCGGGAATCTGATTACAGAGAGTGCAAACATGCGTAAACTGCTTGTCATGTGTCTGGCTCTGGTGCTGGGAATCGGCTGCGCCTCCCTGCCCTGCGCTTCGACCTCGGCTGCCAAGGGAGGAAAAAACGTGAAAGTAAAACTCCAGACTTCCAAGGGCGATATCGTGCTTGAACTGGATGGGGAAAAGGCCCCTGTCACGGTCGAAAACTTCGTTCAGTATGTGAAGGACGGATTCTATGACGGCGTGATTTTCCATCGCGTCATAGACGGATTCATGATTCAGGGCGGCGGATTCACCCCTGACATGAATCAGAAAACCACCCGTGCGTCCATCAAGAACGAGGCTGACAACGGCCTCAAAAATGACGTCTATACCATCGCCATGGCCCGGACTCCCGATCCTCATTCCGCCAGCGCCCAGTTCTTCATCAATGTGAAGGACAACGACTTTCTGAATTTCCGCTCCCCCACCGCGCAGGGCTGGGGATATGCCGTATTCGGAAAAGTCGTCGAGGGCAGCGATGTTTTCGACGCCATTGCCAGAGTGAAAACCGGCAACTTCGGTCCCTTCGGGGATGTTCCGCTGGAACCCGTGCTCATCACCAGGGCGGAAGTGCTGGAATAGCCTTCCCATAAAAAACGGCCCGGGACTTTGAAGTTCCGGGCCGTTCCGGACAGGAAAAGGTCCGTTCTTTTCGGAACGGACCCTTCTTTTCAGCATTTCGCCGTTGAGATGTTCCACGGAGTCGGGCAAGGCGAAGCTCCACCGCGACGCCCTCTTCCGTATCGCCGCAATTTGCCTGCGGCATACGGTTCCGGCGGAAGGGCTACAGCCATTCCACCTGCCCGTCATCCCTGACATGACCGAAGCGCAGCGGCGCATCGGTTTCCTCGTTATCCACAAGACTCATATCCACACGCACTTTCCAGCCGTCATGGATTCTGCCGCCGATAATATCGCGCGCCAGCGGCGTTTCCAGCTCGTGCTGAAGATAGCGCTTGAGCGGACGCGCACCGAATGCGGGATCATAGGCCGCGTCAGCGATATAGGTCCTGGCCTGCCCGGTAAGTTCCAGTTCGATCTTGCGATCGGCAAGACGCTTTCTCAGCGCCCCCAGCTGGATGTCCACAATTCTGGCAATCTGCTCGGCCAGCAGGGGCTTGAACAGCACTGTCTCATCCACCCTGTTCAGAAATTCGGGCCGGAAGAAGCGGCGCAGTTCGGCCATCACCCTGTCTCTCACGCCTTCCAGGAATCGTCCGTGCTCGTCGATGCCCTCCAGAATCATGGGAGAACCTATATTTGACGTCATGATGATGATGGTATTGCGGAAATCCACTGTTCTGCCCTGGCTGTCGGTCAGACGTCCGTCATCCAGAAGCTGAAGCAGCGTATTGAACACATCGGGATGCGCTTTTTCCACTTCATCCAGCAGCACCACACAGTAAGGGCGGCGGCGCACGGCTTCGGTCAGCTGGCCGCCCTCGTCATAGCCGACATATCCGGGAGGCGCTCCGATAAGGCGGGATACCGAATGTTTTTCCATATACTCGCTCATGTCAAGGCGCACCATATTGTCCTCGGTATCGAACAGCGCTTCGGCCAGCGCCTTGCACAGCTCGGTTTTGCCCACCCCCGTGGGGCCGAGGAAAATAAAGGACCCCAGAGGACGCGAGGGATCGGAAAGACCGGCCCGCGCGCGCAGCACGGCGTCAGCTACGGCGGCGACGGCCTCATCCTGCCCCACCACACGTTCATGCAGCTTCTGCGGCAGAGAAAGCAGTTTTTCCCGTTCGGACTCCAACAGCCGCGTGACAGGTATCCCCGTCCAGCGGGCCACGATATCCGCCACGTCGTCCGGCCGGACTTCCTGCTTGAGCAGCGACGACTCTGCTCCATCCGGCCTGGCTTCCAGTTCCCTGAGCTGTTTTTCCAGCTCGAACAGCGTGGAATACTTCAGTTCGGCCGCACGGTTCAGATCATAATCGCGCTCCGCCTCTTCTATATTGTGACGAGTCTGCTCAATCTTTTCCTTCACCTGACGCACGGCGTCAATGGAACTCTTTTCCTTCTCCCATTGGGCGCGCAGTCTTTCCTGCTCCGCCCGCAGATCTGCCAGTTCATTCTCCAGCTTCTGCAAACGCTCGCGTGAAGCATCGTCAGTTTCCCTGCGCAATGCCTCCCGTTCGATTTCCAGCTGCATCACCTTGCGGTTGGCCTCGTCCAGCTCGGCGGGCAGAGAATCTATTTCCGTACGGATCATGGCCGCGGCCTCGTCGATGATATCAATGGCCTTGTCCGGCAGTTGCCGATCCGGAATATAACGCTGCGAAAGCACCACCGCTTCCACGATGGCGGAATCGCTGATGCGCACGCCATGATGCACTTCAAAGCGCTCCTTGAGTCCGCGCAGGATGGAAATGGCATCCTCCGCGGTCGGCTCATCCACCAGAACCGGCTGAAAACGACGCTCCAGGGCCGGATCCTTTTCGATATACTTGCGGTATTCATCCACCGTGGTCGCGCCGATGCAGTGCAGCTCGCCGCGCGCCAGCATGGGCTTGAGCAGATTGGAGGCATCCATGGCCCCATCGGTCTTGCCCGCGCCGACGATGGTATGCAGTTCATCAATAAACAGGATGATTTGCCCTTCGGACTTCTCCACTTCCGTAAGCACGGCCTTCAGGCGCTCTTCAAACTCACCGCGATATTTGGCTCCGGCAATGAGCGCGCCCATATCCAGCGCGATGAGCTTCTTGTTTTTCAGCCCTTCAGGCACATCGCCCTTGACGATGCGGTGGGCCAGCCCTTCCACGATGGCGGTCTTGCCCACTCCCGCTTCGCCTATGAGCACGGGATTGTTCTTGGTGCGGCGTGAAAGAATGCGGATGGTACGGCGGATTTCCTGATCCCGGCCGATGACGGGATCAAGCTTGCCCTTGCCCGCGGCTTCCACCAGATCCCGCCCGTACTTCTGCAACGCCTCGAAGGAAGCTTCCGGGCTGGCTGAAGTCACGCGATGCGGGCCGCGCACTTCCATGGTCGCCTTCAGAAACTTTTCCTGGTCCATGCCGTACTCACGGCAGATATCGCCGAATGCCCCGGAAGGAGAGGAGCCGATCAGTTCGGCAAAAACATGCTCCACGCTGACGTATTCATCGCGCAGACGCCTGGCCAGTTCTTCCGCCAGAGCAAGACTTTTGGCCAGACGCTGGGAGACGCGGATGCCCTGCCCTTCCATACCGGGGCCACGTACGCCGGGACGCCTGCCGAGAGCCTGTTCCAGCGAGGAGGCAAGAGCAGCGGGGGCAAGCCCCATGCGCTCCACAATGCGCGGCACGAGGCCGTCTTCCTGGCGCAACAGCGCCAGCGCCATATGCTCGACGTCCACTTCCTGATGTTCGCGGGCGTTCGCAAGGTTCTGAGCCTCGCTTAACGCCTCCTGCGCCTTGATGGTGAACTTGTTGATATCCATATATTCTTCTCCTTCGGAAAAGCCGTGCTTTCCCAGGACCCGCCGAAACGGAACTGCCGCTTCGGCATCTGAAGTCAGATCGGCGGGACGCGGGGCAGCGCCCCGATTCCCGGCACGAGAGCGTTTCACTGCTGAAATGCCCTATTTTTCCAGCTCCCGTAGGCGGGTTTCCAGCGCCTCAATACGCTCCAGCAAATCGACAATCATGGCTCCGGCAAGACATGGCAGTTCAAAGTCGTTGCACAGTCTGTCCAGCTTGCGGGTTCTGTATACGTCACTCTGCCGGAACAGGAGGGATTCTTCGGTCTTGCGGACGGCCTGCAGCCAGCCCAGTTCCATGAGTTCATGCAGTCTGTCCTCGGGAGTGCCCGTCTGTTCCACAAATTCCGCCCACGCTACCAGCGAGGAAGCCGCGGGAAATGAAATATCCACTTTCCTGATGGACATGGTGCGCCTCCTACGCGTTCTCTTTCATGGCCTGCGCCAGGGTTTCCCACAAGGCCTTCTGATGAGCGGTCAGCTTCGCAGGGTCCGGGACACGAATCGCCACCCGGACGAACTCGTCGCCGCGCGCACCCTCGGGTCCGAGTCCCTTGCCCTTGAGTCTCAACTTGCGGCCGCTGCTGCTCCCGGCGGGAATATTGAGTTCCACCTGCCCTTCCAGCGTGGGAACTCGCACTCTTGCGCCAAGCACGGCTTCCCAGGGAGTGATGCTCACCTCGCAGGCAATGTCCCTGCCGTCCACCTGGAAGGTGGCATGAGGAGCATAGCGGATGGTCAGGAACAGGTCTCCCGAAGGCGTGCCCGGACGCCCCTGCCCGGCCAGACGCAATTTTGCCCCGTCATGTATCCCCGCGGGGATATTGACTTTCAGGGTACGCGGAGATTCGGACCCTCCGCTCAGGGTGAAGGTCTTTTCTCCGCCGCGCCGGGCCTCTTCCAGCGTAACGCTCAGCTCCGCCTCCACATCGCGCCCCCGGCGGGAACGGGATGAGGTTCCGGAAGAAAAGCCGCCGAAAGGATCCGAGCCAAAGCCGCCGCTCCTGCGCGCACCACCGAACAGCGTTTCGAAAAAGTCGCTGAAATCCCCGCCGCCGAAACTCGCGCCACCGCCGCCGGGATTGAAGTTGAAGTGAACGTTCTCGAAGCCCGGACCGCCCTGAAACTGCTGGCCATCTTTCCAGTTGGGGCCGAGCTGATCGTACAGACGGCGTTTTTCGTCATCCTTCAGAACTTCATACGCCTCGTTGATATCTTTAAAGCGCTCTTCCGCGCTTGCGTCACCGGGATTGAGGTCGGGGTGATATTTGCGGGCGAGCTTCTTGTAGGCTTTGGAAATTTCATCCTTGCCCGCTCCTCGTTCCACGCCGAGAAGCTTGTAGTAATCCTTGTATGCTACAGCCATGCTCACTCTCCTGTGTCGGAGGGAAATATCTCTCGCGACAGGGAAGAAATAAGACCTCTCCCTCCCCTGTCAATCCTCTGACAGGGAGAAGTCCCGGAATAGTTCACACTTGTCATTTTCATTCCTGCCGACCTCAAACGCTGCGGATTCCCCCGCGCGGCTCCGTTCAGGCGGCACACCGCTGCGAGACCCCGTCTGTCAGGCTGTTCTGACATTTGTCTGATTATTCTGACAAATCTGTCCGTTTTTCCATGAACCAGTGACTGCAGTTTTTTATAACTACATTTTATTATATTGGAATAACATTATTTTGTTTCCATATCACTTACGGCACGGCCTTTGCTTTAGCATGTTTCAATAGCGAAATGCTCCCCGGAGTCGCGCAGGGCGAGTCCCGCCCCTGCTCTCTGATCCATAAAGGGTTTCGCGCTCACGGGCAGGGGCTGGCCGGCAGATACGTTCAATCGCAAAATGCTCTGGAGTGACAGATGAGTGAGCGTTCGATTTGTGCAAAAATCATCAGGAAACAGGGTACCTGCGGAGCGAGGTCAAGGCTCCGCAGGGCGCAATGTTCCAGCCCCGGGCATGAACCTGCGGACCGGAACATCATGCCCCGGCCGCACATCATCCCGGGCTGACATGTTCCAGGATGTTGCGGCCCGGAAAAAAGCCGCCCGTCCCAGGACATGGGGTCTACCGTTCCAAACAGGAGAATATCATGCCGTTTCCGCACAAACGAGTACTTGCCGTCGGGGCCGTGTGCGCAGTTGTTCTTGCTGCTTCTGCGGGAGCCGTACACTACACGTCGAGCAGGCAATTCTGTCTCTCCTGCCATGAAATGCGCGTGCATCAGGAAGAGCTGACGCGGTCATCCCATGCCAGGGATGCGGAAGGCAGGGAAATAACCTGCTCGCAGTGCCATATCCCCTCCGGAAACGTGGTGCGCATGCTCGCCGCGAAAAGCTGGCTGGGAATGCGCGACATATGGGCGCATGCAAACGGCAAAGGAGAGGATCCGGATCGCGCGGCCATGCAGGCTGTCGCCCGACGTTTTGCGGATGACGCCAACTGTCTGGCCTGTCATGAGGACCTGACGAAAAACGCCCGCAGGGATGGTCCCGTTTCCCGGGAAGGGCAGCTTGCCCATGACAACTACCTGGGCAGAAACGGACAGTCACGCAGCGGCTGCGTGGGATGCCATCAGAATCTCGCCCATCTGCCCGAATTCGACGAACGCATTCCCCGCAACAGTCAGTTTGCCGCAAAACTTAAGGAGAGCCGGTCATGAAACCCTGGAAACTCTGCATTGTTTCCCTGCTTGCTGCCGGAACCCTGGCAGGCGCCTATTTCACCTATGTCGCATGGGCGTTCCCCGACGTGCGCTGTGAAGCCGCCAGGCATCTGGATGCGCCGCAGATGGAGGGCGACTGCTATTCATGCCATATGAAAACGACGGCGAAAGTGGCACAGGAGTGGTACGAGAGCAAGCACGGAGTGACTCTGGTACGCTGCCAGACCTGCCATGGCATGCCGGACGGCAAGGGTTCGCTGCCTTTCACGCGCAATCCGGGCAAGGACGTCTGCGCCCGCTGCCACTCCCTCGCCATAGAACGCATGGAAGCCAAATTCGGCAGATCCGACGACTGCGCCTCCTGCCACCCGCACCATCAGAGCGCCATGCACGGCAATGCCTATGAGTACCGTCAGCCCGCCTCCAGGACGAGCCTCTGAAGCAAATAACCTTTATGATGAAATGAGGTTGCTTTCATGAATTCTTCCCGTCGAAATTTTCTGCGCATGCTGGCCATGTCCACGGCAATGACCGCCGCGTCGGGTTCCGGCCTCACCTCCCTTGCCCACGCATCAGATGAAGGCAAACCTGACAGGTGGGTCAAGGGCGTCTGCCGCTATTGCGGCACCGGCTGCGGCGTGCTCATCGGCGTCCGCGACGGCAAGGCCGTGGCCATCAAGGGTGATCCGCACAACCATAATGCGGGGCTGCTCTGTCTGAAAGGTTCCATGCTGCTTCCGGTGCTCAACTCTCCCGAGCGGGTCACCCGGCCCATGATCCGCCGTCAAAAGGGCGGCGAACTTGAACCGGTAAGCTGGGATGAGGCGCTGGAACTCATGGCAGGGAAGTTTCGCGAGAGCATTGACAGGTTCGGTCCCGACTCCGTGGCCTGGTATGGTTCCGGCCAATGCCTCACGGAAGAAAGCTATCTGGCCAACAAGATTTTCAAGGGGGGCTTCGGAACCAACAACGTGGAAGGCAATCCCCGCCTGTGCATGGCTTCGGCCGTGGGCGGATATACCACGTCCTTCGGCAAGGACGAACCCATGGGAACCTATGCCGATATTGACTCGGCTTACTGTTTCTTCATCATCGGCTCCAATACATCCGAAGCGCATCCCGTGCTTTTCCGGCGTATCGCGCGGCGCAGGCAGTCCGCTCCCGGAGTCAAGATCATCGTGGCGGATCCGCGCCGCACCAATACCTCGCGTATCGCGGACATGCACATCGCCTTCCGGCCCGGTACCGACCTTGCTCTGATGCACAGCATGGCGTGGGTCATCATCCACGAGGAACTGGATAATGCCCGCTTCTGGCAGCGTTACGTCAACTTCATGGGGCCGGACGGCAAACCCGCCGACTTCGATGCCTACAGGGCCTTTCTGGAAGATTACCGCCCGGAACGGGCCGCAAAGCTGTGCAATATCCCCGAGGAACAGATTTATGAGGCCGCACGTCTTTTCGCGGAGTCCCCGGCGACCATGAGTCTGTGGTGCATGGGCATCAACCAGCGTGTGCAGGGGGTGGCCGCCAACAACCTTATTCACAATCTGCATCTGCTCACGG
>ENA-ORTY01004011-ORTY01004011.1-human-gut-metagenome-genome-assembly--contig:-NODE-4011-length-11986-cov-3.148018_pt1 | contig 11986 bp, 9 predicted proteins | sample MGYA00241917_ERZ509198 | MGnify/ENA primary metagenome ERZ509198 (study PRJEB26280, sample SAMEA2338857) | human gut metagenome | biome: human gut; feature: human-associated habitat; material: faeces...
AATACATGCCTGTCACGCATGGGGTCACGGGTTCGAGTCCCGTACGCACCGCAAGCTTACAAAGCAAAATTAGGAAAAGCTCTGATTCACAACAGAATCAGGGCTTTTTTCGTTTCCGGGCGGAAGCAGAATATGGTGGTTTTGCGAAGTAAGTCAGGTGCAAAAATGGTTGCTTTTTTCAGACCTCAAAAAAATGCAACTAAAATGTATTACATTTCGCTGATTTTCATATTTTTACGTAGGTTTGTTTTGTTCCATAAAAACTAAGTTTGTAACACTAAAAACAAAGGAGTATGAAACAGAACACACTAAGAGTGCTGTTCTTCGTTTTGAAGAGCAGGTTGTTAAAGAATGGTGAGGCGCCGATTATTCTTCGAGTAACTATAGATGGCCAGCAGGATGAAGTCCGGATTCAACGTTCTGTTCCGTTGAAGTTATGGGACAATGTGAAGGAACGCAGCAAAGGAAAAGACCGGAGTTCAACGGAGCTAAACAGCTATATTGAGGCATTAAAAGTAAGGCTGTATCAGATTCACAAGGAACTTCTCTGTCGGGAAGCCCTGATTACCCCAAAGAATCTTCTGATAAAGTTATTCTCTAAAGAGGAACGACATCTGGTTTTGCAGACCATGCGGAAATGTATTGATGACTGGACTTCCCTGATTGGTACGGAGTACCAGCCCTCCACCATTTCACGTTATAACAACTGTTATGAATCGTTGCAGACAGTCATCAAGAATTTCTACAGGAAAGAGGACATTACATTTCATGAACTGAATGGGGAATTCATTGACCGGTTTGAGATGCATCTGAGAACGGTACGCAAGCTTTCCCAGAATACCCTGACCAAGTATATGAGCTGTTTCCGCAAATTTCTCGGACTGGCCCGGGAAAACGGATGGCTGGAACTGGACCCGTTGGCCGGAAAACGAAAGCGTCTGTTTCGGAAGGAAGAAACGTGTCCTACGTTCCTGACCCTGGAAGAACTGAAACGGATTATGGAGAAGGACTTTTCCACGACACGTCTGAACACCGTGAAGGATTTTTTCCTGTTCTGTTGTCTGACCGGCCTGTCATACATTGATGTGAAGACCTTGTGCCCGGCACATCTTTACAAGGACAATGAGGGGAAACTGTGGATACACAAGGCCCGCGTAAAGATTACTACTCATAAGGAAAGCTGTACCTGCAATGTTCCGCTTCTGGAACCCGCACTTGTCATTCTGGAGAAATACAAGGACTGGAATCCGGAAAATCCTGAAGGTCCCTGTTTCCCGATTCCGTCGAATCAGAAGATGAATGAGTTCCTGAAAGAGATAGCCACCCTATGTCGGGTGAACAAACGGCTCACCGTTCATGTGGCCCGGCACACGTTCGCGACGACTGTTACCCTTGCTAACGATGTCGCCCTGCAGAATGTGTCGAAGATGCTCGGCCATTCTTCAACCCGCATGACACAGCATTATGCCCGTGTGTTGGACAACAGTATCATGAAGGACATGCAGGATGTCGCCCGGGTCTTCGGATAATCAGAAAAGGCTATACTTCACAACGCACAGTGAGGTATAGCCTTTTACATAAGGAAAAGTTGTCTGCTTGTATGGATTGGCCACGTTTTTACCGGGATTATCTCTTCTTCCCTTTTTCAATCAGTCTGATAACATCCTGTCTTCGATAATAGGTTTTCCGGTCAATCTGGGAGAAGGGCAAGGTACCGTTGCTTCTCAGGGCCTGCAATGTTCTCTGCGATATGTTCAGTGCCATGCATACTTCCTGATTGTCCATCCAGTCATCCAGACTTTTTGAGGTTTGCCTGCTTTTGAGGTTTTCCAGTTTTTCTTTCAGCAGTCGGATGGATGTTGTCATTTCTCTGAAAGTACCGGCTTCAATGTTTACGATTTCCATAAAGTATAGTTGTTTGGTTTGAGGCAAAGATAGACGGTATGGGCCGACCGGCCAATATCATGTCATCAGATGGCATCAAAAGTCATCAGATGTCTCATGTTGCCTGTTGCAGGAACCGGTCTTTCAGAAATATCCGATTGTTGAATCTGGGAGGTACAGCCGTGTTCAGGAAAGACATGTATTATACTTCGTTATATTGCGCAATTTCGCATAGTACTGTATTTCAGTGTATTTACTAAGTTTGCACCAAAACAGAACGTATGAAAGGAAATACACTGAATGTAATGTTCTTCATCTTGAAGAACAAGTTGTTGAAGAACGGTGAAGCACCGGTTGTTCTTCGGGTGACAATCAACGGACAGCGGGATGAAATCCGTATCCAGCGCTCTATACCGGTGGAGTTATGGGACAATGCGAAGATGCGTAGCAAGGGAAGGGGGCGGAGTTCGGCAGAGCTGAACATGTATATTGAGACACTGAGGGACAGGATATATGTCATCCATAGGAATTCTGTGTATGATGGGGAAAGACTGACTCCGAAGAAAATCCTGGATATTCTCTATGCCAGGGAAGGACGGCATCAGGTTCTGAAGGCCATGAAGGAATGCATAGACGGATGGGCGGCTTCTCCCGGGGATTTGCATCCTGCCACCCTGGCACGTTACAACAGGTGTCACGGATTGGTGGAGACAGTCATACGGGATGTTTACAATAAGGAGGACGTCGCATTCTCCGAACTGGACAGGAAGTTCATCACGGCATTTGAAAGATATCTGAAGGAAACCTGCGGGCTGGCCTGGAATACGGCGGCTAAATATCTGGAGTGTTTCCGTAAAGTTCTCAAGGTGGCTCAGCAGAAGGGCTGGATGGAACATGGCAAGTTTTTGGAAGAACTGGGACAGTTGTGCGTAAAGGAGAAGACTTCCCCTTCTTTCCTGGACTGGGATGAACTGAAAACAGTGATGGAAACGGATATGCCGTCCGGGCGTCTGAAACGGGTGAAGGATGTGTTCGTCTTCTGTGCGCTCACCGGACTTTCCTATCAGAGGGTAAGCACCCTTTGTCCGTCGCACCTGTTCAGGGATGACGAAGGAACACTGTGGATTTGCAGGACACGTGCTGAAGGAGGGGAGGCTGGAGACAACTATATAAGCCGTGTTCCTCTTCTTAAACCGGCAATGGTCCTGCTGGAGAAATACAGAGGTTGGAATCCGATGAATCCGGAAGGTCCGTGTTTTCCTGTCCCTTCAGTCCAGAAAATGAATGAATACCTGAAAGAGGTTTCGGTACTATGTCGGATTTCCAAGAGGCTTACCACCCAGATGGCCCGCAATACGTTCGCTGCGACAGTCACCCTGGCCAACCGGATTCCCAAAGAACACGTCGGGGAAATGCTTGGCTATTCTTCCGACTATATGTTGCGCCATTATATGCAGGCTCTGGAGAGGAATTCCCAAAAGGCATGAAGCGGATATATACAAAATATGATAAAAAGTGAAAGGCTATACTCCAATGGATGTGGTGGTATAGCCTTTCCCATAAACGGAACTGGATGTGAGAACGCTTCTTTTCGATTCAGCTCAAGCAGACATAATTGACAAGAATGAGTACCACTAAGACGCGGTTTATACTGAAATAATGATCCTTTTGGCAAGCCCTGAACCTATAGAAGCAAAAACTAACCAGTAGCATCACCGTCAGAACATTCGGTTCAATATGCCTGTCTAATGTGAATATTAGATATAGTCTGGGTACTCAAATCAGGCTTCTAACCAGCCAGTGAGTGATTTGCTGATGCTCACACATCATCTAGCAGTCGATATAAACCCAAATAGCAGTATACCCGTTTATATGAAGCCATTTGGTAGCGAAAATCCGAACAGCTCTACACATTCATCTAGCTTCATGACTTTTGTAGATAAGACCTGATATCATCATAGAATTCCGAATCAAAAGGTTGAAGGTTAGAATAAAAGAATCTGACTTTAATATCCGATTTGATGAGGTTCGAATTTACAGAGTTAAGATAATACTTCAGTTCAGCCAGTTCTGCAAACAACCATTCATGTTTTTTTTGTATCCAGATACATAAGAAAGGGCATTTCTTACCTGTTCCGTCAATTCGGACCAAGTCCGAATTACACCTTCTGTTGTCTTTAAATAATTCATATTGGATACACTCCTGCTGTGTGCCTTCTTTTTTTAGAGGATTGCTGCTGCTGTTACATAGTCCTTTAGTGGCACGGATATTCAAGCAAGGTTCTTCATTTACAGCCATCGCAGCCATAATTTCAGTATTCAAGAAGATGTCCACATAAATATTTTCCTCAATCGGGTGTTCGTCCAATGGAACACCTTTTATCGGATTAAACTCGACATCCAATTTATATCCGTCCGATATGAGATGCGAAATCCAGTGAAACCGGGAAAGAAGGCTCATTTGAGACCGGTTCTGCTTCAGAAGATAGTAGTCTATTCTATCATTTGCCAGATCCAACAAGTCAGCCATACGTATAAGAATCATCATATATTTAATACTGACCAACTCTTCCTTTGCCTCAGACTTCAGGCTATACACGTGTATGCTATCCCAACCATGACTTTCTGAAACTTTTGCAATCGTATCAGCTTCAACTTCTGAAAGATGAGACAAGATTCCTTTCTGCCAACTTCGGATGTATTTAGCGCTGTCTTGCGGATGGGTACTTCTGACCTTGTTCTCAAAAAAATTGAAAACCTTCTGAAAAGCTTCTACTTGCAATCTACCGATTTTTTTCCGTAATTGAAATATTTCTGCTAGAGAAAAATGGTCTTCTTTAAAAGTCCTAGTGACATCATTCTCTATCTTTAACATTTCATCCATCCATTGACTGATTAACACTTCTGAATCCGGATTTGATTCATTGAAAGACGCTATATTCGGATGAATCACCATACTGATGTCATGCAGATAACAAGCCTGGAATAACAAGAAATAATCCGTTGATTTTATGTTTAAAAAATCAATGTTGTTAACCATTCTCACCACATTCTTAATCAGATTAATGGCATGCTCATGGTTGTGAAGCGTGTAAGCGTTCAGAAACTTAGAACCATTATGCCACAAACTTTTCACAAGCCGATGCGTCTGGATGAGCCGGTCTATTTTCATCGGATCTTGTACTCGTTGCCTGAAAATAGTCAAAGCTTCTAAGATACCCACGTCAATTTCCATCTTTTCATTCACGTCCTTATAATCTAATTGCTGTAGGAAGTGAAAGAAATCCTCACAATTGCATTTTCGGTTCCTTAGAATGGATAAAATACGTAATTCATAATATCTTACCGGTTTCAGATCCGTATGTAAGATAGTTAGGCTGTCTTCAACCCTGATTCTGCAAGCCAGCGAAAAGCAGCAGTTAAGTATTTTCCGTTTGAATTCCGATGAATTGATAAAAATAAAGTCCACCCAATCAGGTAATTCAATCCAACATTCTTTCTTCTTTTTCTCCTTATCCTTATTCTCCTCTGCTGGAAGAAATGTTTGTTTTCCCCAAAAACCTTTTTCGTTTATAGTATGATCTTGATAGATTGCATCCAAGAACACCTCAATATTCTGAAAAGGGAAAGTGCGTAAAAGTAATTGCTTCAAGGAAGCATAGCTATCTGTTTGTTGCAGAAAATGGGTTTGTTCCAATAATTCAGTAGTCTTATAGTAATACAGCGCTTTGAAATTGCGCTGATTCGGACAGTTATAGCTTGCTAATTTCTTATCAAATGATTGGATATTGTGACAGAACTCCTTTAAATCATCGGAAGTCATTGCCTTGGCAAACATTCCTATTTCAGCCTGGAAGATTTCCTCCTCAAATTTATTAAATATTTCTTTGACGGCTTTGTCTTGATTTTCATTTGCCTCCATACCCAATGTCGTGATATGGAAATGATCATAAAACTCTGCTTTCATGGACTCATCAAACTGACCATTGATGATAAGTTTCAATTTCCGTTGCCGATAAATGAAATATTTCAAATATCTGGATAGCCATTTTATTCGGGTTTCGCCCCATTGCTTTTTATTAGGGTCCTCTTCTTGTTTCTTTTTTACCTCTAAAAGTTGGTTTTCTACTACCGTTTGGAGTGCATTGAGTTTCTTCAGGGATACATGTTCGTCCACTTCATCAATATTTCCATGTATCCAACCTCCCATTGAGACAGGTCGTTGCACCAGGAAGAGCCCTTCCATTCCGTTAAACGCCTCTTCAATGGTACAGATTGTACTTTTCTCGTCTTCATGAAATTTTATTTGGTAGTTAATTTTTTTCTGAAAATCCAGGTAAACTTGATTCAACTCCGGCTGTTCGTCACACTTGGCCGGTGATTCCTTGATAGTATTGTTTAGTCTAGTTATCAGCGCTTTAAAATTTCCTTGGTTAATCCCTTTAGCAAAAATAACCGAGTCATCCACATAAAAATAGGCATCTGATTGTTTCAACTCTTCGGTTGATGCCATTTTGTCCGCAATGTCAATCATACATAGATTCCCGAAGAAATAAGATTGAGGCAATCCCTGAGCAATTCCCCTGTTCATGAAAACCTCCTTAAAAGACGTCGTGTCCGTATTCGGATAATAAACATCCATCCACCCTCTCAGAGAATCTTCCTGAATCTTGAAATAGAGCAGTTTTACAATGGCTATCTTCAAGGTTCCCAAATCGTTCTTATCGGGATATTTAGGAATTAATAGATTCAGGATGAAATGATACATCCTGGCCGGGTCTATGGAAGGAAAGAAATCTGCTAAATCAAGGTTGATTACCGTATCATATTCTCGTGTCTTTAAATATTCCCGGCTCTTGTCTTGGATAATTTTAGAATATTGTCGATACTTTTCTGTCCAGTTCATAAAAAGACTATCTACACTTTCACTCGGCATATTACCAAAAAAATTATGTGGAATCATCCTTGAAAGCTCCGATTTGTTCCGCACGCCTTTACTGTCATCAAACATCAGTGGAATCAGTAAAGCGGCCATACAGATTTGGTCAATCAGACTTGCAGTATGTAGCGGTCTGTAAGTAACTACCTGTTTTCCGTTTTCTTCTTTTAGTTTCTTTATCTTATAGTATACTGAAACGGTAAAAAAATCATCATCTTCTTCGTTCAGTATCTTCTTTAATTTCTCCTGGCATTTCTCTATAACGTTCTTGATTGTTCCGTCAAAGTCAAATTTATCCTTCAGCAGATAATAGCACTTCAGATCCTCTACCGATAGAAGATTTTGCTCACAGATGTAGGAATCCAGTGCATAAATAGCCTTGTAAATGTTCCGTCGGTGCGTGATAGTATCAAATAGACTCATGTTAATTCTGTTTTAAGGTTGCATTATATTTCTTTTTTAATGATTCAACGAGGTCGTTAAACCAATTAACAGCTTTGTATAAACCACTATCTTTGCCTTTCCCGTCACCTTGACCAGATACCATAAGCTGAGTTTTTTGTTTCTTTCCTTCACATAAGTACAAACCAAAATGATAGTGGTAGTTTCCTGTCCGTTTTTTAAATATGGTATTGAAACTGTCTAGATTGAGAGAGGCACTGATGATGGTATCTTTACATAAGAATAAGCGTAAAATACCATCAAATTCTAGTTCTACACATTGTTCCGTTATAAAGCCCTGTAGAGCGGTTACGTCTCTCACTACCTGATCCAGAAAGCTACACCAACCATTCAGAATCTGGTCAAAAAAATCTATCTGTTGCTCAAAAAATCCAAAGTTATAATGGAAATTCTTATTGGCCGTAATGAAAAAGTGCAGTCCTGTCATGTAGTCGAAGTTCGCATTTTTCCTCATCGAAATCTGTTCTTCCAGCATTGGATCAAAAAGCATCAGTGAAAACAATTCTTTCTGAGCTAGATACCGGGATTCATATTTGGTATATCCCTTTTCGTCTTGTGGATTTCCATTGGCTTGGGGCTCATCCTCAGCTGGAGCCTGTTCTAGCTCGATAAAGCTGATTTCAATGAGCCGGCTCAGCATCTCTCTGGAAAACTCTTTGAGTGAAGGCTGAATGACGTTTCTTTCCAATTTATCTTTTTCCATCGCCTTTTATTTTTTTAAGTATAGATAATATGCAGAATAATCCTTGAACAGCGCAGGAATCGTTGCGCATTTCAGACGGCATCCGTATCTAAGCAGGCTACGGTGTAAGTGATAGAAAGCACTTATTCCAGCTTTATCATTATCATGGACCATCACCAAATCAAATCCAGATAATTTATCTAGTTCCGTTTCCGGGATAGTCGTTGCACTTTGAATGGCAACAGCAGGATATCCTGCCGATAGCATAGCCAGACAGTCAGTAATTCCCTCCATTATATATAATTTGCTTCCTTCTTGCAACTTAGCTAGTAAAACCATATTGTAAAGCTGTTTACGTGAATTGCACAGCATTTTGAACCGAGGTATATTTTCGTTTGTGCCCAAGTAGCGAGATTGTAAAGCCACCAGTTTGCCTGTTCTGTCAAAATACGGTATCAGTAACGAAGGAATATTGATGGTTAATTGTATCTTGTTGTTGTCTCTTTTTAACATTTTACATTTAATTAAACGCTCTTCACCAAAGGTATTCATTAGAATCTCTTTCATTTCTGTCGAATCTTCTACCGATTTGATTTTCATCTTTTCCACCACTTGGGCCGACAGTTTCCTTTCCGTAAAAAGAAACTCCTTTCCTTTGGCTTCCAAATCAGCTAGGTTTATGATGGCCGAAGCCACGTCACCATCAAAATCAGGCCTACTTTCTTCCCTGTCGATAACAAGAGTTCTTCTGTGTCTGAGTTTAGGTCTCTTTTTTGTGTTTTTCAGGTTAGTTGAAGGCATGTAAATATGGTATTGTTCGCAAAGCCACGTACACGCTTCTACAAACGAAAGATTACATTTTTCTTCCACCAGAGAGATAGCATCCCCACCTTTATCGCAAGCAAAACATTTCCATAAATTGTTCTTAAAGGCAAGGCTGGGCCTTTTGTCCTGATGCATAAAGCAATGAGCCTGATGCATATTGACTTCCAATCCTAGTCTTCTAGCCACATCCTCACAATTCAGTTCGTGCAGTTTTTTTATTGTTTCAGGAGAAATCATAGAAACCTTTTGATTTTAAAATTATCTAGATATTTATCATTTTTTTCTTTAAATTGAGACATCCTTTCAGCGTGGACTTTTTTAGTTAATCACACATAACTCTTTATTTGATAATTTCTATATTTAACGTAAGTTCAATATAAACGAATAAATATTTCATTGAAAATTAGAAATATAACAACAAAAAGTGTTAAATCTATAGTACTCAATTATAACATTTAAACGATTACTGTTATGTTCTCAAAATTTAAAATTACAGAATTTTTTTGTATGGCCGATAATTTTTGCAAGGAATTTGTATTGCAGTAGGGAAAATATATGATTGAAGACAAGAGGGCTAGGCATCATACCAAGAATACAGAGACTTATGGAGAAAATGAAAATGGCCATTAGGGTGGTCGCAATCCCCATATTATATAAGCGAAGTCGCATTCTCCATTCTACGAGAAACCTGTTATATAGCATGCTAAACAATTCATAATTTATGGATTGTGCAATAGATTCAGGTTGTGTACCCTATTGTGAAGCATGAACTGTTTCAGATTGGGCCTCTATTTCAGATTTTGGTTCTGTGCTATTGTTCATGATTTATTGATATTTGTAGGTAGCTTATATTTTAACATTATCTATCCCCTCCGGTTATTCAGGTACTATTACACCATCTTCTTGAAGCTACAGGGAAGTGTTTCATAAAGTGTGTCCGAGGTAAATTTACCCAAGGAGTGATGTACAAATTTAATTTTTTATCTTGTATCAAAATCGTTGATTTTGTGATGATGCCGGACGAAAAAATGGGCTTTGTTGAGGAGTGGTGCGTTAGCAATATAAAGGTGTCTGGGAGTCGTTATGCAAGTGTGTTTTTTACTACTTAGCAGACACACTTTGGGGAGCAATATCCAATCGCAAAATTACAACTAGACTATATAAAGTAAGAATTAACTGAAGTACATCTTGAGTACATATTATAACAACATGAGGGTGCACTTCAAAATGTACATTTTGAAGTGCACCCTCTTTCCCATAAATAGAACTGGATGTCAGAACGCTTCTTTCCGGTTCTTTTCCAGCAGTCGTACGATATCGCTTTCCCGGTATAGGATTTTTCCTCCTATCTGGTAATAAGGCAATATGCCGTAGCGTCTGTAGTCCAGCAGCGTACGCTTGCTCAGCTTGAGTTTTCCGGCCAGTTCCGTATCTGTCAGGTAGTTTTCCCCGTCCAATAAGTGCCGATTGTCCGCCTGCAAATGGTCTATGAGGTCCGATATCCTTTTCATTTCATCGAAGAAATGAAGCACTTCCTTGTCTGATTTGGTAATGATTGTTCCCATAAAATGTTCTTTTTGGTTTGAAACAAAGATATCCGCATTCTCATGCCGCTGCAAACCGCCGGAGCTTGTTGTCATCAGATTTCATTAAATGTCATCAGATTTCATCGGACCGGATTCCGACTTCCAGTCCTTCAGCTTGTTCTTTAATACCTTCATGTCCTCCGTGACTTTCCTGTACGTGATTCTGGCATAGGCTTGTGTGACCTTCAGATTGGTATGTCCGAGCATTTTGGAAAGCGTTTCTATCGGAAGCCCGTTTTCCAGACAGACAGTCACGGCAAACGTGTGCCTGGCTACATGGAATGTGAGGTTCTTTTTAATCCCGCACACATCGGCAATCTCTTTCAGGTAGGCATTCAGCTTTTGGTTGCTGATTATAGGTAATATCTTTCCGTCCGGCAGCTTGCCTTTGTATTTCTTCAATATCATTTTGGGAATATCCAACAGGGGAACATTCACGTCCGTGTTGGTCTTTTGCCGCTTCGTCATTATCCACAGATTACCGTCAAAGGACAATCTTATATTTTCAGGGGTTAGTTCGCAGACATCAACATAAGATAGTCCAGTGTAGCAACTGAAAATAAATATATCACGAACTTGCTCCAGTCGTTTGCTGGCGAATGTCTTTTGATATATCCGGTCTAATTCTGCCTGTTCAAGAAAATCCCTTTCCACATATTCAAATTTCAGCTTATATGCCCCGAAAGGATTAAAAGTAATTAGTCCCAAGTTGTGGGCAAACAGAACAATAGTTCTGAAACGCTGTATAAACTTCATGGCTGTATTATGGGTACACGGGTAATTCTCCCGGATAAATAGGTAGAAGCCCTCGATAAACACAACATTTATTTCCCGAAAGGTAATATCCTCCACATTATATTTATCGTGGATATATTCGGCAAGGCGATTTTTGGTAAGTTCATAACGGGTATATGTCTTTTGTGTGGCTGTTTTCCCTACTTTCAGCGCATATTGTTCATTATGCTGGGAAAATACCTGTAAGAGAGTTTTTGCTTTTTCCTCTTTACCTAAGAACACATTGCGTACTTTCTCTGCGGTTACATAGCTGTCCCGTTCTAAAATGGTCTGATAGTGTCTGTGCAAGGTAGCCTTGATGCTATCCAGCATTTCATTCATGCGGGTAAATTCCGCTCCTCTGCCATTTACCTTTCCGGTTTTGGCAGACCAGTTTTTAGGATTGACTTCAAGTTTAGTGTTGAATTGGGCTAATTTCCCGTCAATGGTAATACGTGCCATGATTGGCATATTACCGTTCTTTTTCACCTTGTCCCGTTTCAGGAAGAACAATACTCGGAATGTTGATTTCATACCTCATTTTTTAAGTTACAAAACTACTTTTATTAACTCATAATGAGATAAATGCAGGGTCGCCAAATCTCGACAACATTTCGCCATTTTCCGACAAATCGTACCCCTTTTTAAAGAATTTTGTCGGGGGTACGAATAAGGCACTATTTTTTGTCTGTCAGTGACCTTTTCGTGGCGGTCAAGGTAGCCAAAAGACAATAAAAAAAGTCCCACAAAATATTGATTTTGTAGGACTTGTCTTTTTCTTGTCGCCTTTTGGCTTTTCTTTTGGTGATCCGCCTGGGGCTCGAACCCAGGACC